>Ga0265334_10000065_pt1 | contig 78374 bp, 60 predicted proteins | sample 42023metaG_FD_192442 | JGI IMG/M metagenome (GOLD analysis project Ga0265334, IMG submission 192442) | Rhizosphere microbial communities from Carex aquatilis grown in University of Washington, Seatle, WA, United States - 4-20-23 metaG | ecosystem: Host-associated > Plants > Roots > Rhizosphere...
AAAAAAGCTAAGCGGCGCATGGCGCCGCTTTGTGCGGTTGCCGTTATCTTTTGCTTTTCCAACCCCCTTCGGACTGCGCCGAGCACCGCAGGACGAGGCGGATTTTTGCCCGCGCAGCGGGGCGAGGCAGGAGCCGATGCCTTCATCGTCACGGCAGGAATGCCGTGTCGATGAAGCCCGACTCGGCCGAGGAGCGCAGGGCACCGGCTCGCGGCTTCTTGCGAGACGGCGCAGTCAGGGGGCGCGTTTCTTTGGTAACTTTCTTTGCGCGTGCAAAGAAAGTCACCCGCCCCACAGGGCGGAACCCACGATAGCAAAGCCCCGCTCCCTTCAGCAGCCGAAGCCCGCAACCACACCGCTGGGCTTCGCTGCGCTTCAGCCCAGCCTACGGATTTCCCGCAAATGGGGGATGGAAGCTGGATGCACGCGATCCCAGAAGTCACTGTCATCGCATTAGCCCTGCGCTTCCCGCAAAAACTCCTCGGGACTCACCCGCAGCGCCGCGCCCGTCGGGCACGCACGCACGCAGGCAGGACCGCCGTCGAGGTTCTTGCACATATCGCACTTGGTGGCTTTCTTGACCGAGTCTTTTTTCTTCTTCGGCGCTGCTGCGCCGGGCTCGTCACCGCCGAACAGCATCCAGCGCCACAGGCTTGGCTGCGATTTGCTCTCGATGCCCATATGGATGACACCGTACGGGCAGTTGCGCTCGCAGTTGCCGCAGCCGATACAGGCGTCGGTGATGTAGACCTCGCCGCCGGGCGAACGATGGATCGCATCCGGCGGGCAATCCTTCATACAGTGCGGATGTTCGCAGTGCCGGCACGAGGTCGGCACATGCAGGTTGTTGAGCGTCGGTCCGGCTTCGCGATCAAGGCGCGAGACGCCGCCGTGCGTGTCGGCGCAGGCCTTTTCGCATTGATCGCAGCGTACGCACAGCGATTCGTCAATCAGCAGTACGTCGGTTGCTTCGCCGACGCCCTGCGCCATCAGAAAGCCGATGACACCACCGTGATCGGGCGCCTGCTGCGCGGCGACATTGTTGGCCAGGCGGCTCTTGTATTGCTCCTGCACACGCGCCCGCACCGCAGGGGCGCGTTCGAGCAGCGCCTGGAACGCACTGCCTTCAAGCCGGATCGTTTCTACCGCGACTGCTGCGCGCGCGGTCGCCGAACGCGGCAGATCGCTGACCAGCGCCATCTCACCGACGTACTGTCCCGCGGGTACGTAGGCGAGCACGATTTCGCGGCCGGCGACGTGACGCGAGATCGTCACCGAACCGCGCCGGATCAGGTGCAGGCAATCGCCGGCGTCGCCTTCCGCGAACAGGATTTCGCCAGCCTTGAACGCGACCATCGTCGCCGCTGCTGTGAGTTCACCGAGCACCGCCGGCGGCACGTCCGGCGCGATGCTGGACTGCAACGCGCGGCGCAGGAAGGCTTCGTCGACGACGCGCTTCACCGCCGCCACCGAGTAGATCAGCTTGCTCATCGAGCGGCGCGGCGTCTCGATCAATACGCAGCCATCGCCGGCGCGCACTGTCGCCGAGCGGCGGCGCCCGGAAATCAGGCTCATTTCGCCGAAGAATTCGCCCGGTCCGAGCTGTACGCGCTTGCTCGGATCGTTGGCGTCGATTTCGATTTCGACATTGCCGGCGACGATTGAATAGAAGCTGTTGGTGTAGTCGTTGCGCGCGAACACGATCTCGCCGCGCGGTGGCGTGCGCACGTCGGAATCGAGCAGGAACTCGCGCAATTGCAGACGCGTCAGCGGCGCCAGTACCGGCACGCGCTTCTGGATCACATCGAGTGCGCCGTTAACGTTCTTGAATCCCGGCAGCGGAGACAGCTTGCCGCGCAGCAGCGGCTCGTCCGCAGGCTCGACCGCGCGGCCCTCGATGAATTCGATGACCTCGTAACCCTGATTCATCGCCTGCTTGATCAGCGGGAAGCCCGCGAGCGCACCGATGATGTAGAGGCCGGGAACGTTGGATTCGTAAGTGCCGGACACCGCCGGCAGACTGTTGGCGTCCTTGCTCGGAAACTGCACACCGCAAGATTCGACGAATTTGCGTGGTGGCGTGGCGCCGAGACGGGCGATGATGCGGTGGCAGGGGATGCGCGCTTCGCCGCTGGCGGTGTTCAGCACGATCAGGCCTGGCGGTTTCTCGCCCGGGCGCTCTTCGACGATGCCGACGCCCGCGTTGTAGACGCAGCGCACGCGGCCATCCTCGATCGCTTTCAGAATGGCGGCATTGTTGGCTGCTTTCGCCTTGTCGAACTCGTCGCGGCGATTGACGATGGTGACGTGATTGCCGTTGTCGGCGAGTGCAATCGCGTTTTCGATCGCGGCGTCGCCGGCACCGACGATGACGATGGTTTCGCCGTTGTATTCGCCAGGATCATCGAGCTGGTATTGCACGAATGGCAGATCTTCGCCGGCGCAGCCGAGCTTGCGGATATTGCCCTGCAGCCCGATCGCCAGCACCACGAATTCGGCCGTCAGCGCATCGCCGCTCGCAAGTTTCAGCGCGAACGCACCGCGGCTGCCGGTGATCGCGGCGACTTCGGCACGATGCCGGGTCTTCACCTTCAGCGTTCGCGTTTCCTTATCCCAGGTTTGCAGGATCGTTTCGCGCTTGCCGGCATCGAACGAGATCGGGCTGCGCAGCGGCAGCACGGCCGGCTCCGCCATCACGTGCTTGCCTTTCTGATATCGATAGATCGTGTTGGAAAGGTGCGGTTCCGCCTCCAGCAGCACATAGGAAATGCCAAGCGCCGCCGCGTGCGCGGCTGCCGACAAGCCGGCAGGTCCGGAACCGACGATGGCAACTTTGACGTGATCCCCCATTGCGTCGGGTGCCCCCTGTCCGCCTCGTGAATGCATGTCCGCGCGCTTTCGAGCCGTTAAGATAACAACAGAACAGGCGGATTCGATAGGGGATTGAGGAATGCGGCTCAAAATCGTTCGCTGCGGATTGGCCGCTGCCGGTCTTTTGCTGCTGACGGCACGGCTCGACGCGGCGGACGCGAACATGCATCTCGGCGTCGCCACCTGTGCGGGCAATACCTGCCACGGCTCGGTGAAACCGTTCGCCGATACGCCGATTCCGCAGAACGAATACTTCGTCTGGCAGCGCAAGGATTTTCACGCCCATGCCTACGAAACGCTGCTATCCCCGCGCTCGGTGCAAATCGCGCGCAAGATGGGGCTAGCCGATGCATCCACCGCGCGGGAGTGCCTGAGCTGCCACAGCGATAACGTTCCCACAGCGCAGCGCGGACCGCGCTTTGTCGCTTCCGACGGCATCGGCTGCGAAGCCTGCCATGCGGGCTCCGAGCATTGGATCGCGTCGCATACGCGCGGTTACAAGTCGCTCGACGAACGCGTTGCCGATGGTTTGTATCCGACCTGGAATGCGAGTGATCGGGCGCGTCTGTGCGCGTCCTGCCACGTCGGCGACGACGCGCATCCGATAAATCACGCGATCATGGCGGCGGGTCATCCGCCGATCCTATTCGAGCTGAATACTTACATGACGATCGAACCGCCGCACTGGCGCGTCAACGTCGCTTACGTCGAGCGCAAGGGTATGCAGGATGCGGAACGCGACTGGCTCGCCGGGCAGATCGCGGGCGCGCGTGTCGAATTGCAGAATCTCGCCGGCCCGCGCCTGATGCATACCGGCGTATTTCCCGAGCCGGCGTTCTATGACTGCGACGCCTGCCATCATTCCATGAAGGCGGGCCGTGTCAGTACTGCGCGCGACGCCGGCATGCCGGTCGGCAATATTCCGTTCGCCGATGCGCAGATCGTGATGGTCGGACTGTGGCTGGACGTTGTCGATCCCGCCGTCGCCGGGACCTGGCACGCGCAATTGCACAAGCTGTATATGGCCGGCGCCGACGATCCGCAGGCGCTGCGTGCGCAGGCAATGGCGATGGTGACGCAGCTCGACAAGGATCTGTTACCGAAGTCTGCACCGGAGATGGCGTCACCGCAGGTGCATCAGCTGCTCGGGCGTATCGTTGCCAACGCGCGCCATACCTATACCGGTGATTACGCGCATGCGGAACAGACCGCGATGGCTTCAGCGGTGTTGCTGACGGCGTTGTCGGATCTCGGTGCTGCGCAGGTGACGCCGGCGCTGCGCGCGGCGGTCGATGGGCTTTATGCGCAGGTCAAGGATCGCGATAAGTTTTCGGTGGCAGCTTATTCGGAGGCGTTGGAGAGGTTGCAGCGGGTTTTGGGGGCGGTGGCGGCGGGGTGATTGGTTGCGCCGTTGGTAGATGCTTGTCCTTGATGTTTGGATATGGCGCCAGATTGTCGGAAAGAGATGCGTCCGCTTTTTTAACTAACCGTTATTGAGAAGGCCACTCTATGCGCGTTGTTGATATTGCTCAGTTCGAGAACTCGGTTGTTATTCACTTCGACACCGAGGACACACGCATCAATGCATATACTTTTGCTTCTACGCTCGTTGCCCTCGCTGATGCGGCAAAAGCCGCCAATACCACACTCAATGCGGGATGCGAGATTGAAATAGTGGTTGAGGCCTTGGGCCCTGGTAGCTTTCGTGCGCTAATCCGAGCGCTGTACTCAAGCTCAAGGAATCTATTTGCGAACCAAGTCGTGGTGGGGCTGGTTCTTGGCGTACTTGGAAACTATATCTACGAACGAACACTGGCTCTTGATAATAAGATCATCGTCGAAGTCAAGACAGATGAGGTGCTTATCCAGAAGGGAAGTGATCGCATAGTTGTTCCTCGCAAGGTATACGATGCGACAAGACGCGTCGAAAAGAATCCGCAGTTTGTAAAGGCAATTACGCGCACGTTTGAAGCCGTAGCAGGTGACGAAAAAGTTCGGTCACTTGGACTTGTTGCATCCATGGATGCTCCGCCCCCGTCTATCCCGATCCCCCGCTCCACACTCGTTATGCTTGCTGCGGAAAGTCCAGAAGACCCAGACTCGCGCGTGATCACAGAGCAAGCCGAGCTTCAGATCGTCAAGGCTATTCTCAAGAAATCAAATCGCAAGTGGGAGTTCGTGTGGCGTGGAATCACGATATCTGCGCCGGTAACGCACGAGCAGTTCTATGTTGACTTCTTTGCCCATGCGATCACTATCGCTCCGGGTGATACTCTTGAAGTCACTTTGGCCATAAAGCAAGCGAAGGATCCAGACACCGGCATCTATACTAATGTCGGGTACGAGGTAGTCCAGGTCCATGGTCATATCCCACGCATAAGGCAGATGCCTCTAGGAGCTGAAGATGGAGGCTGACATTACGAGCTCAGGAACCGTAGGGTGGCAAAGCGTAGCGTGCCCACGCGGCGGTCGGTTGCGGGCTTCGCCTGCAGAAAATGATAAAGCCCTGAGATTTTCCGTTCCGCCCCTGTTGGGCGGGTGACTTTCTTTGCACGCGCAAAGAAAGTCACCAAAGAAAGGCGCCCCCTGACTGCGCCGCCTCGCAAGAAACCGCGAGCCGGTGCCCTGTGCTCCTTGGCCGAAGCGGGCTTCATCGACGCGACATCCTTGTCGCGACGATGAAGGCTTCGGCGTCATGCCTCGCCCCGCTGCGCGGGCGGAATCCGCCTCGTCCTGCGGTGCTCGGCGCAGTCCGAAGGGGGAATTGGAAAAGCGTAAAGAAACGGCAACGGCGTAAAGCGGCGACCGCCGCTTTACTTATGATTGCTCACGATATCGATACGCGCCATCTTCCTTCCTGGAAGGCGGCCAGCAATGTCTTGGCTCTGCCTTCGCCGAGTTCCAGGTAGGACCTACCACGAATGAAGAAGTCGTTGAGGCCGGGAATCTCAGATAGCTCTTTCAGGCTGATTCGCGGATAGCCCATCGTCCAGGCCGCAAAAGCCCGTTCCGATGTCGGTTCCAAAATGATTTTGGTAACTCGAGAGTGACGTTTGTCTGCCTCTATCTTCTTGAACAAAGTTGCCACCACTGCTCGCTCACCCTCCAATATCTGAAAGAACGATCCGTTTTGATATAGAAGCATGCCGGTGACATCGACCTTGGCATTGTTCTGGCGGCATTCCTCCAAAAGGGCATCAAGCTCGATGGGGCTGAGGTCGGTCTTTGCGGAAGCGCTACAGTAAATACAGTGCACTAGGTCCATGGTTCCCTCCCGGAGCCAGCAGAGACCGATCGTAGTACAGATTGCGTTCTTCAGCCAGTGCACGGCTTCGCCTGCTGAGCACAGTGGGGCTCTGGAAGCTTCCCTTCCGCCCTGTGGGGCGGGTAACTTTCTTTGCACGCGCAAAGAAAGTTACCAAAGAAACGCGCCCCCTGACTGCGCCGTCTCGCAAGAAGCCGCGAGCCGGTGCCCTGCGCTCCTCGGCCGAGTCGGGCTTCATCGACACGGCATCCCTGCCGTGACGATGAAGGCTTCGGCATCCTGCCTCGCCCCGCTGCGCGGGCAAAAATCCGCCTCGTCCTGCGGTGCTCAGCGCAGTCCGAAGGGGGTTGGAAAAACAACAGCAACCGCACGCAGCGGCGCGCCGGGCCGCTGTGCTTTTCGCTTTTGATGTTCAGGGCCCCCTTGGGAGCGCTGAGAATCGCTGCGCGCGCAGGGGATGTGCGGGCATGGATGCCCGCCAAGCACCGTCACGGCAGGAAGCCGTGTCGGTGCGGTTCCCCGAGCACGCGAGAAGCGCAAGGAACCGTGCAAAGCACGGCGCGGACACGGGGCGTGCTTTCTCTTGGCTACTTCTCTTTGCACGAGCAAAGAGAAGTATGCCCGCCCAACAGGGGCGGAATGAAAAACCTCCGAGCCCCAGTGATGCAAAGAGGCGAAGCCCTCGACCATAGCGTTCATCGCGGCTCGCCGATGGCGAGCGTCGGGTTACGCTTCGCTCCAACCCGACCTACGATTAGCTTCCGTCGAGGTTGCTGGGCCTTTTGTGCTGAAATCATGATCGACACGACAGAAATGTGTGATTCCTAAATGAGCAACCTCTACTCTGACTTCGCTGAAATATTCCGCCGTAATGCCGATCGCGTTTTGATCGCATCGGAGCGAGGCAATTTCACCGGCGGACAGATCGATGCAGCGGTCGCGGCTTACGCGGGCGCGTTGCTCGAAGCCGGAGCTGTGCCGGGCGAGCGTGTCGCGGTTCAGGTGGAGAAGTCGGTCGATAATGTTTTCCTGTATCTGGCATGTCTGCGGCTGGGCGCGGTTTATCTGCCGCTGAATCTTGCTTACCAGCCGGCAGAACTGGCATATTTCATCGGCGATGCGTTGCCGCGGTTGCTGATTGCCGATCCTGCCCGGCGCAGCGATCTCCAGGCGATCGTCGCTAAGTCACCAGGTACGCAGCTGCTGACGCTGGGCGCTGAAGGGACGGGTGACCTGGCGGAACGCGCCGCGTTGGCGACGCCTGCGCATTCAATCGTCGATCGTGCCGATGATGATCTCGCGGCGATTTGTTACACATCCGGCACTACCGGACGTTCCAAGGGCGCGATGATCACGCACGGGAATCTGGCTTCAAACGCGTGTGCGCTGGTTTCGTTGTGGGGGTTCGGCGCCAGCGATGTGTTGCTGCATGCGCTGCCGCTTTTCCATATCCATGGACTGTTCGTTGCTCTGCACTGCGCATTTCTCAGCGGTGCGAAAACGTTGCTGCTGAATCGCTTTGCGCCAGCGGAGGTCATTGCCGGGCTTGGCGAAGCGACGGTGATGATGGGTGTACCGACTTTTTATACGCGCCTGCTGGTGGAGCCGGCGTTCGATGCCGGATGCTGCGGCTCGATACGTCTGTTCATATCCGGTTCGGCACCGTTGCTGGCCGATACCTTTCAAGAGTTCGAGCAGCGAACCGGGCATCGCATTCTCGAGCGCTACGGCATGACCGAAACCGGAATGATCAGCTCGAATCCGCTGACTGGTCAGCGCCGCCCCGCCACGGTTGGCTTGCCGCTTCCGGGTGTCGGTGTCCGCATCGTCGACGGCGATGGGGAGGCGGTCGCGCGCGATGCTGTCGGTATGGTTGAAGTGCGCGGGGCAAATGTGTTCAAAGGGTATTGGAACATGCCCGAGAAAACCGCCGCCGAATTCCGCCGCGACGGTTTTTTCATGACGGGCGATCTGGGGACGATCGATGGCGATGGCTATTTGCGCATCGTGGGTCGGGCGAAAGATCTTGTGATCACGGGTGGCTTGAATGTGTATCCCAAGGAGATTGAGGACGCGATCGATGCTTTGCCGGGCGTCGCCGAGAGCGCGGTGTTCGGCGTGCCGCATCCGGATTTCGGGGAGGCCGTGGCCGCTGCGGTGACGCTCCGTCCCGGGATTGCCGTGGATGGTCAGGCGTTGCTCACGGCGCTGCGACCGCAGTTGGCGGCGTTCAAGTTGCCGAAGCGGATTTATGTCGTTGACGAACTGCCGCGCAATGCCATGAGCAAGGTACAAAAGGCGGTTCTGCGCGATCGTTATCGCGATGCTTTTCGAATCAGCGGCTTGTAACCGCCTGGTTCTTCCCGAACCCGCGTAGGCTTCGTCCGACTTCCCGGACGCAGCCGGCAGGGCGTCGCGGCGCAATAACGGGGTGGTGTGCCGGGTTGCCTGACCGCGGCCCTATTCAGCATCAGATGCGCGGCACCGGCAAGTGCCTGTGTTAAACCTAAAAACAGCGGTTGGTCGCAAAAGCGGCTCTTTTGAGAAATGAAATGAGCTGGTTGTTTGATCAGCGCGCTTCACCAAAGGGCGGAAGGCCGCTTTTGCTGATCGATTCCCGGCGGCCCTCGCGGGTCTTGCCTGGGCTTCATTCAACCCATGGAACAACCATAGGTTTCGCTCCAGCCCAGACAATCCCTCGCTGCGGCCTCGCCGAGAATCGATCCCCAACCGCTGCTTTTAGGTTAAAATAAAACCAGTAGAAATTCTCTAATTCAATCGCCTGCCGCGTTCTACCGCGGTGTGGCTGCACGCGTGTCATCGAATGAGCGAATTCGCAAAAGAAATCCTGACGGTAAATCTCGAGGACGAAATGCGGCGGTCGTACCTCGATTACGCGATGAGCGTGATCGTCGGCCGCGCCTTGCCCGATGCGCGCGACGGCCTCAAGCCCGTGCATCGCCGCTCGCTGTACGCGATGAACGATCAGGGCAATCACTACAACAAGCCGTTCCGCAAGTCGGCCCGCATCGTCGGCGACGTGATGGGTAAATACCATCCGCACGGCGACAGCGCGATCTACGACACCATCGTGCGCATGGCGCAGCCGTTCTCGCTGCGCTATCTGCTGGTGGACGGGCAGGGCAACTTCGGCTCGATCGACGGCGATGCGCCGGCGGCGATGCGTTATACCGAAATCCGCATGACCCGCTTCGCGCACGAACTGCTCGCCGACATCGACAAGGATACGGTCGATTTTGTGCCCAACTACGACGGCTCGGAAAGCGAGCCCTCGGTGCTGCCGGCGCGCGTGCCAAACCTGCTGGTCAACGGTTCGACCGGGATCGCGGTGGGCATGGCGACCAATATGCCGCCGCACAACCTGTCCGAGGTCATCGACGGCTGCGTTGCGCTGATCGATAACCCGAACCTCGATCTGGCGGCGTTGATGAAGCTGATTCCAGCGCCGGATTTTCCAACCGCCGGACTGATTCTCGATGTGCACGGCGTGGTCGATGCTTATACCACTGGCCGAGGCCGCATCGTGCTGCGCGCGCGCGCGCATTTCGAGGATTTCGAAAAGGGCGGCGACCGCCAGGCGATCGTCGTCACCGAGCTGCCCTACCAGGTCAACAAGGCGCGCCTGATGGAGCGCATCGCGGAGCTGGTCAAGGAAAAGAAGGTCGAGGGCATTACCGAAATCCGCGACGAGTCGGACAAGGACGGCCTGCGCATGGTGTTGGAGCTGCGGCGCGGCGAGAACGCCGATGTCGTGCTCAACAACCTGTATCAGCAGACGCAGCTGCAGACCACCGTCGGCATCAACATGGTCGCGCTCGACAATGGCCAGCCGCGCACGCTGTCGCTGAAGCGACTGCTCGAAATTTTCCTGCGCCACCGGCGTGAAGTCGTCGCGCGGCGTACGCGTTACCTGTTGCGCAAGGCGCGTGAACGCGCGCACGTATTGGAAGGTCTCTCCGTTGCGCTTGCGAACATTGAGGAAGTCATCGCGCTGATCCGTGCCGCCGCGAGTCCCGCCGACGCCAAGGCCGGATTGACCCGCCAGGTCTGGCAGCCGGGGCAGGTGACGGCGATGCTGGAACGTGCCGGCGCCAACGCGTCGCGGCCGGAGGAACTGGCGGCGGAGTTCGGCCTCGTCGACGGCGGCTACAGACTCTCGGAAGCGCAGGCACAGGCGATTCTCGATCTGCGTTTGCACCGTTTGACCGGGCTGGAACAGGACAAGATTCACGACGAATTCCGCGAATTGCTGGAAGCCATCCTCGATTATCTGGACATCCTCGGTTCCGAAGCGCGGCTGCTGTCTGTGATTCGTGGGGAGCTGCTTGAGATCAAGGATCAGTATGGCGACGAGCGTCGCACTGAAATCACTGACGCTGCGCTGAATATCGCGCGCGAAGATTTGATTCCGCCGCAGGAAATGATCGTTACGCTGTCGCATCAGGGCTACGTGAAGGCGACGCCGTTGTCGGAATACCAGGCGCAGCGCCGCGGTGGCCGCGGCAAGACGGCAGCGACGACCAAGGACAGCGACTACGTGTGCGGTCTATGGGCGGCGCATTCGCACGACTGGCTGCTGTGTTTCTCCAGCCGCGGCAAGCTGTACTGGCTGCGCGTGTTCGAGCTGCCAGCGGGCGGTTCCGGTTCGCGCGGCAAGCCGTTCGTGAACCTGCTCCCGCTCGAGGATGGCGAGCGCGTGTCGGTTGCATTGCCGGTCAAGGGCTTCGACACCGGTCAGTACGTGTTTATGGCCACGCGTCGCGGCACCGTGAAGAAAACGCCGCTGGCGGATTTCTCGCGGCCGCGCACTGCCGGCATCATCGCGGTCGATCTGCGCGTCGATGACGAACTGGTCGGCGTCGCGCTGACTTCGGGCAGTAACGACGTGCTGCTGTTCTCAGATGCCGGTCGCGTGATCCGTTTCGACGAAACCGACGTGCGCGTGATGGGTCGCGGCGCTACAGGCGTACGCGGGATGCGTCTCGTGCGCGTGGGTGAAGTTGCAGAAGAAGCTGAGTCGGACGTCCCCGAAGCCGAGATGGCGGATGGGGAACCCGTGGAGGAATTGTCTGGTGATGCCGCCGCGCGTGTCATTGCACTGCACGTCGCTAAAGGCGAAGACATCATGACCGTGTCTGAATTCGGTTATGGCAAGCGTACGCCGCTCGACCAGTTCCCGCGGCGCGGTCGCGGCGGCCAGGGCGTCATCGCGCAGGCGCTGTCCGATAAGACCGGCCGCCTGATCGGCGCGCTTGAAATCAGCGATGCACATGATGTGATGCTGATTTCGGATGCCGGTCACCTGATACGTGTTCGCGGCGCCGAAATCAAGCGCCTCGGCCGCAATACGCAGGGCGTGCGCGTCGCGCGGCCGGCGGAGGGCGATCGCCTAGTCGGCCTGGATCGTGTCGATCTGCAGGTCAGTGACGAGGCGGGCGTCGAAATCGTCGCGATCGACAACGGTCCTCCGGAGCCGAGCGAGCTGCCGCCGAGCGAGAACGGCTGATTCCAGCTTTCTGTGGTCCTGGGAGAGCGTCGGCCGTACTGAGTGGCCGTGCTCCTTAAACGCAGGAGCGGGAAACTCCCGATTCTGTTGCAAGGCCGCTGCTTCCGCCGTATAACTTCGCCCCCGCGGAGCGATCCTATTTTCACCCAGCGGCGGCCTGTTCTTTCAAAGGAATTCCGATGAGCAGAGTATTCAATTTCAGCGCAGGCCCAGCGATTCTGCCGGAGCCGGTTCTTCGTCAGGTGCAGGAAGAACTGCTCGACTGGCGTGGCAGCGGCATGTCGGTCATGGAAATGAGCCATCGCGACAAGGATTTCATGTCGATCGCGACCGAAGCCGAAGCGACGCTGCGCGAAATCCTTGCTGTACCAGCCGGTTACAAGGTTCTGTTCATGCAAGGTGGAGCCACGGGCCAGTTCGCGTTCGTGCCGATGAACCTGTTGCATAACAAGGTCGCAGCCGACTATGTGGTGACCGGTGCCTGGGGCCAGAAGGCAGCCAAGGAATGCGCGAAGTACGGCAAGGCGCACATCGCCGCGAAGCCGGAAAAATTCACATCGATTCCGGCCGTCGCCTCGTGGAAGCTCGATCCGGACGCGGCTTACCTGCATTACACACCGAACGAAACCATCGAAGGCGTGGAATTCCACTTCATCCCGGACGTCGGCAAAGTGCCTCTCGTCGCGGATTTCTCGTCGACCTTCCTGTCGCGTCCGCTGGATGTTTCCAAGTTCGGACTGATCTACGCCGGCGCGCAGAAAAATGCCGGTCCCGCCGGCGTGACGATGGTGATCGTGCGCGAGGATCTGATCGGCCATCCGCATCCGTTGCTGCCGTCGGCGTTCGACTACAAAGCCGTGGCGGAAAACGAATCCATGCTCAATACGCCGCCATGCTTCTCGTGGTACGTCACTGGCTTGGTCTTTAAGTGGATCAAGAGCGAAGGCGGTCTCGCCGAAATCGGTAAGCGCAACGAGCACAAGGCAAAGCTGCTGTACGACTATATCGACAGCCAGCCGTTCTATCGCAACCCGATCGAAAAGAGTTCGCGTTCGTGGATGAACGTGATTTTCACGCTCGCGAATGCGGAGCTTGACGGTGATTTCCTCAAGGGCGCAGCCAAGGCTGGCCTGCCGGGGCTCAAGGGGCACCGGTCGGTCGGCGGTATGCGTGCCAGCATTTACAACGCGATGCCCGAAGCCGGCGTGCAGGCGCTCGTCAATTATATGAAGGAGTTCGTGCGTACGCGCGGATGAGAAACCGTGCTTCGCGAACACCGCTTGCGGCGGTTTTGACGCCCAGCTACTGATGGGCGGGCAGGACTATTTAAAGTGAGCTGAAGTCGCGCCAGGGACGGCAACAACGGAACACGGGTGCAATTGCAATGTTCAAAATCCAGACTCTCAACAACATCTCCCTCGTCGGCTTGGAACGGTTGCCGCGCGAACACTTCGAGGTCGCTTCCGGCATCCAGAACCCGGACGCGATCCTGGTGCGTTCGGCGGACATGCACAAGCTCGAGATTCCGGCGTCGGTGAAGGCGATCGGCCGTGCCGGCGCCGGCACCAACAACATACCGGTCAAGGCGCTGAGCGCACGCGGCGTGCCGGTATTCAACGCACCCGGCGCGAATGCGAATGCGGTCAAGGAACTGGTGATGGCCGGCATGCTGCTGGCGGCGCGCAACCTGATTCCGGCGATCGACTTCGCCAGAGGACTGTCCGGCGACGACGCGACGCTGCACAAGCTGGTCGAAGACGGCAAGAAGAATTTCGTCGGCATGGAATTGCCGGGGCGTTCGCTCGGTGTGATCGGTCTTGGCGCGATCGGCGTTCGTGTCGCCAACGCGGCGCTGGATCTCGGCATGCAGGTTTGGGGTTTCGATCCGGCGATGACCGTGCAGAATGCCTGGCAGCTCAATTCCGGGGTGCGGCAGGCGGTCAGCGTCGATGAGCTGTTCACGAAATCGCAGTTCGTCAGTGTGCATGTGCCCCTGCTCGATGCGACGCGCGGGCTGGTCAATACCGAGCGCCTGAAGCTGATGAAAAAGCCGGGCGTAATCCTGAACTTTGCGCGCGCCGAGATCGTCGATGAAGACGCGGTGTTGAAAGCGCTGGCCGACGGAACGCTGCATGCCTATGCCAATGATTTCCCGAGCGCGAAGCTGAAGGGCAATCCAAAAGTGATCGCGACACCGCATCTGGGCGCATCGACCAACGAGGCCGAGGACAACTGCGCGGTCATGGTCGCCGAACAGCTGCGCGATTTTCTCGAATCCGGCAACGTGCGCAATTCGGTCAACTTCCCGGAAGCGCAATTGCCGCTGAACGGTGCGTACCGGCTGTGCATCGCCAACGCCAATGTGCCGAACATGGTCGGCCAGATCACCACGTCGCTGGCCAAGCACAACCTCAACATCGCCGATCTGCTCAACAAGTCACGCGGCGATCTGGCGTACACGCTGGTCGATGTCGATTCGCCGATCCCGGCCGGTCTGGTGACGGAACTGGCGGCGATCAAGGGTGTGTTGTCCACGCGCGCGATTGCGCCGTGGCGCTGAGCCTGCTGCGATGAGCGACGAACTCAAGGTCGTACGCAAGCGCATCGACGACATCGACGCGCAGATCCAGACGCTGATCTGCGAGCGCGCGCGTATCGCGCAGGAAGTGCGCGACATCAAGCTGCGCAGCGGCAGCGGCGGCGATCATTACCGCCCGGCGCGCGAAGCGGAAGTGTTGCGCAAGGCAATCGCGCACAACCAGGAGCTCGGCAGTCCCTTATCCGATGAAATGATGGCGCGGCTGATGCGCGAGATCATGTCGGCCTGCCTGGCATTGGAATCGCCGCTGTCGGTGTCCTATCTCGGCCCGGAAGGCACTTATACGCAGGCCGCGGTGTACAAACATTTCGGCCATCAGGTCTCCGCGCGGGCGGCTGCGGCGATCGACGAGATCTTCCGCGATGTCGAATCCGGTGCCGCCGCCTATGGCGTGGTGCCGATCGAGAATTCCACCGAAGGCGTAGTCACCAGTACGATGGATCTGCTCGCCAATACGCCGCTATCGATTTGCGGCGAGGTATGGCTGCCGGTACATCATCAGCTGCTATCGATGCACGACCGCATCGAGGACGTGCGCGCGATCCTGTCGCATCCGCAGTCGCTCGCGCAGTGCCGGCGCTGGATCGATTCCAAGCTGCCGAACGTGCCGCGCATGACACTGGCCAGCAATGGCCTCGCCGCCAAACAGGTTTCCGAGACCGGGCAGGGCGCTGCCATCGCCAGTGCCGCCGCCGGTGAACTGTATGGACTGAAGGTGCTGGCCTCGAACATCGAGGACGATCCGAACAACACCACGCGCTTCCTCGTCATCGGCCGTCACAACCCGGAACCAACCGGCACCGATCGCACCTCGCTGGTCGTTTCTGCGCATTCCGGCGGCCGTCCCGGCGCGCTGTTCGACCTGTTGCAGCCGTTCGCCGAAGCATCGATCAACCTGAGCAAGCTGGAATCGCGGCCGAGCCGGCGCGCGGCCTGGGATTACAACTTCTTCATCGACCTTGATGGACACAAGGACGAAGAGGAGGTTGCGGAAGCGTTGGCCAAGGTGCGGGAGAAGGCCGCGTTTTTCAGGGTATTGGGGTCGTATCCGCGGGCGGTGGTTTAGCGCCACCATGAAGTTCGAGAATGACGAATTCAGCATAACGAATGACCGGCAACTTCTGGATCTCGCCTTGATTCACGGTTTTCTCCGTGAGTCTTACTGGGCAAAAGGGATACCGATTGAGACGCTGTCAAAAGCATTGGACAATTCCCTGTGTTTCGGTCTGTTTCAGGGGGAGCGGCAGGTCGGTTTCTGCCGGGTCGTCACGGATCACGCCACGTTCGCTTATCTTGCGGACGTTTTTGTGATTAAAAGTTGCCAGGGGCGCGGTCTCGGCAAATGGCTAATTGCCTGTGTGCTGGCACATCCTGAACTTCAGGGATTGCGCCGCTGGTTGCTAGCGACCGCCGACGCACATGGCTTATATCAACAGAATGGTTTCGTGCCGCTGGGCAAGCCGGAACGGTTCATGGAAATCAATGTTCCGGACATTTACCTGAGAGGACCCGGCGCAGTGCAATAGGCTGGGATGGAGCGTAGCGAATCCTGGCGTGTGCGGATCGAACAAAGAATGCTGGGTTTCGCTACGCTTCAACTCAGCCCGCGAGAATACAGACGAGTTTTTGTGAACGAATTGCCTTTCTTCAAGAATGTCCACAGCGGCGTGCGCGAGTTGCATGCCTATGAACCCGGCATGCCGGTCGAGGAGCTGCAACGACGGCTCGGGGTGGCCAACGCGATCAAGCTCGCGTCGAACGAAAATCCACTGGGCGCCAGCCCAAAGGTGAAGGCGGCGCTGGCGGATGCGGCAAAGGGCAATCTCGCGCTCTATCCGGACGACGGCGGTTTCCGCCTGAAGGCGAAGCTGGCGACGCTGCACGGTGTGGCGACGAACCAGATCACGCTGACCAACGGTTCCAACACGCTGCTGGATCTGGTCGCGCGCGTGTTTCTCGGTCCCGGCCGCGCGGCGATGTACGGCGAGCACGCGTTCGCGGTGTACCCGCTGGTGACGCTTGCGCAGGGCGCGGAAGCGGTGATGGTGCCATCGCTGCCGGCGAGTCACGCGCAGCAGCCCTACGGTCATGACATTGATGGCTTCGTGCAGCGCTTGCGCGATGACGTCGCGGTGATTTTCATCGCCAGTCCCAACAATCCGACCGGCACCTGGAACACGCCGGACGAACTGGAAAAACTGCTCGTGCGTGCGCCGCCGCAGACCATCGTTGTACTCGACGAGGCGTATTACGAATTCCAGGCGCCGGAATTGCGCCCGCGCAGCCGTGAGTGGCTGGCGCGCTTTCCGAACCTGATCGTCACGCGCACGTTTTCGAAGGTATACGGCTTGGCGGCGCTGCGTATTGGCTACGGTGTCGCGCATGCGCAGGTGACGGATCTGCTGCACCGTGTGCGCCAGCCTTTTAACAATGGCTCGCTGGCGCTGCTGGCGGCGGAGATCGCCCTCGATGATCAGGCGCACGTCGCGCGCTGTGTCGAAGTCAACGCGCGCGAACGCACGCGCACGACGGCAGCCCTGCAGGCGCTCGGACTGAGCGTGCTGCCGTCACAGGCAAATTTTGTCGCCATCGATTTCGGCCGGCCGACGGCGCCGATCCACCAGAAGCTGCTGGAGCAGGGTGTGATCGTGCGGCCGATGGGTTCCTACCATATGCCGAATTTCCTGCGCGTCAGCATCGGCACCGAGGCGGAGAACGATCGCTTCATCGAGGCGCTGAAAAACGCGCTGGCAGCGTGAATGTGACGGCACCGCGCCTGGCGGTCATCGGCCTCGGTCTGATCGGCGGCTCGGCGGCGCGCGCGTTCCGCTCGGGTGGTGCGGTGTCATCGATCACCGGTTACGACGCCGACGATCATCAGATTCGGCTCGCTAGTGAACTCGGTGTCATCGATGCCGGTGCCGCCAGCGCGGCGGAGGCGGTGCGCGATGCGGATGTGGTGTTGATCGCAGTACCGGTGCTGGCGACCGCCGAGGCCTTGCGTGCCTGTGCGCCGGGGTTGTCGATGCACACGGTTGTCACCGACGTTGGCAGCACCAAGCAGTCAGCGCTGTCGGCGGCGGCGGAAGTCTTCGGTGAAATCCCGGCGCGCTTCGTGGCCGCGCATCCGATCGCCGGCACCGAGAAGAGCGGTATCGCGCACTCGCTGACCGATTTATTCCATGGCCATCGCGTGATTCTGACGCCGCATGCGCGACAGGACGCCGCAGCGCTGGCTTGCGTCGAGAAGCTATGGGAGGCTGCCGGTGCGCGCGTCGTGCGCATGGACGCCGCACGTCACGATGCGATCTTCGCTGCAACATCGCACTTGCCGCATCTGATTGCGTACAGCTTTGTCGACATGCTGGCGCGGCTGGATAGCGCCGACACCGATATTTTCCCGAACGCAGGTGGCGGATTTCGCGATTTCACGCGCATCGCCTCGAGCAGTCCGCGCATGTGGCACGACATCGTGCGCGCCAATGCGCAGCCGGTTGCCGCGTTACTACGCCGTCAGATCGGCGAGTTGCAGGATCTGCTGACGATGATCGAAAGCGGGCGCTGGGATGAATTGCAGACGATATTCGAGCGTGCGCGCGAAGCGCGCGAGCGACATCTTGCCAAGATCGAATGAATTTGTGCGACGCGGGCATAATTCGTACATGAGCGAAGTCACTTACAAAATCAGCCCCGGCGGCAAACTTGCGGGGTCGATCCGTGTACCCGGCGACAAGTCGATTTCGCACCGCGCGGTGATGCTCGGCTCGCTCGCCGATGGTATATCCGAGGTGCGCGGCTTTCTGAGTGGCGAGGATTGTTTGTGCACGATGAAGGCGTTCCAGGCGATGGGCGTGCGCGTGGAAACGCTGGCACCGACTCATCTGCGCGTGCATGGCGTCGGTCTGCACGGCCTGCGTGCCCCGATGGCGCCGCTGGATCTCGGCAATTCCGGTACATCGATGCGACTGCTGTCCGGCCTGCTGGCGGGGCAGCGTTTCGAGACGACTCTCGTTGGTGACGAGTCACTGTCGCGACGGCCGATGCGGCGCATTGTCGATCCGCTGCGGCAAATGGGCGCACGCATCGAGACCACCGAGCGCGGCACCGCTCCGCTGCATATCTTCCCTGCCGGCGGCCTCAAGGCCATTTCATACCGCTCGCCGGTGTCGAGTGCACAGGTGAAATCGGGCGTTCTGCTCGCCGGCCTATACGCCGAGGGTAAGACTGAAGTATTCGAGCCGGAACCGTCGCGCGATCACAGCGAGCGCATGCTGCGCGCGTTTGGCGTCGAAGTTGAAGCCATGCCGGGTCGCGCCGCCGTACGCGGCGGGCAAGTTTTGCGCGCGACGGATATCGAAGTGCCGGCGGATATTTCGTCAGCGGCGTTCTTCCTGGTCGCGGCAGCCATCGTGCCCGGCTCAGATCTTGTGCTGACGGCGGTTGGTATCAATCCGACGCGCTCCGGCATCATCGACATCCTGCGGCGCATGGGCGCGGAAATCGAGGCGGTCAATGTGCGCATGTTTGGCGGCGAGCCGGTGGCCGACCTGCATGTGCGCGGACCGGCGCGTTTGCAGGGCATCGAAATCGGCCACGAGCTGGTGGCGCTGGCGATCGACGAGATGCCGGCGGTTTTCGTCGCAGCGGCCTGCGCCGATGGTGAAACTGTCGTCAGCGGCGCTGCGGAACTGCGCGTCAAGGAAAGCGATCGTATCGCTGCCATGTGCGATGGGTTGACTGTGCTGGGTGCCACCGTAAAGGCGCTGCCCGACGGCGCGCGGATCCACGGCGGCAGGCTTGGCGGCGGTATCATCGATTCGCACGGCGACCATCGCATTGCGATGTCATTCGCGATGGCGGCGCTGCGCGCCAGCGGCGGGATCAGCATTCTCGACTGTGCCAACGTCAACACCTCATTCCCGGGATTCGTTGAGTTGGCGGCGGGCGCGGGATTGCAAATCGCGGCCGCCTGAACGGGTCCAACCCTCCGTAGAGCCTGTTAACACTAACTTTGATTGCTGCGACGGAGACCGTATGGGCACAGCGCGAGGAACGAACGACGTGGTGTACTTGACGTACACGAGGAGTGAGAGACGCGGCGTTGTGCCCATACGGTCCCGTCCCTTCGGGTTGCGCCCAAAAGGGCGCCATGCCGCGTTGCGCCTCGCTCATGTGGATTCACCACACTTCGCTCGGCGCGCCTTGCCTGGCGCCCTTTTGGGCGGCAACGCAGCGATCAAAGTTAGTGTTAACAGGCCCTAGCGGATTCTGGACCACAAGTTGCTGCAAACTGTCATCGAAAAGCCCGACACTGCGTCTGCATGAACCACGTTCTGGAAGCCAATCGCGCACCCGCGCATGTGCCGGTGATCGCCATCGACGGACCGAGCGGTGTCGGCAAAGGCATGGTCATGCGCTGGATTGCGCAGGGACTGGGCTGGCATCGGCTCGATAGTGGCGTGCTCTATCGCATTCTCGCGCTGGCGACGCACAAAGCCGGTATCGATCTGGCGGATACGCAAGCGGTGGCGGCGCTGGCGCCGCGCCTCGATATCCGCTTCGTCGGGACGACGGAACACGACGAGGTGATTCTGGTTGATGGCGCCGATTGGACCGCGATCATCCGCGCGGAAACCACCGCCGCGCTGGCTTCCCGGATCGCCGCCGCCGCGGAAGTGCGGACCGCATTGTTGCAACGGCAACGGGACTTTCGTGAGCCGCCGGGACTGGTTGCCGATGGCCGCGACATGGGAACGGTGGTGTTTCCCGATGCCGATTTAAAGATTTTTCTGGATGCCTCGGTGGATGCCCGTGCGCACCGGCGCTGGCTTCAGTTGAGGGCTGCGGGCATAAGTGCTAGTCTGATAGACCTCTGTACCGAAGTGCGGCTGCGTGATGAACGTGATCGCACGCGATCCGTGGCGCCATTGCGGCCCGCCGATGATGCGGTTCTGATCGAAACGACCCATCTTTCCCCGGCTGAAGTGCTTGATCGTATCGGTATTTTGGTTGCGGAACGTGGTTTCGCCTCCAGCTGAAGGGCAAATCGCATTCCGTTCCAGGTCCGGCCTGCCGCATCGGCTGGTGGCATTCGTTTTTCTACCGATTAGAGCTTCCTGAATGAGTGAAAGTTTCGCTGAACTGTTTGAACAGAGCCTGACCAGCGGTCAGTCCATGCAACCCGGCACGATCGTCAACGCGATAGTGCTGGAGGTCAAGACCGACGTGGTGATCGTCGATGCGGGCCTCAAGTCGGAGGGCGTGATTCCGATTGCGGAATTTGCCATCGACGGTGCTCTGCCGATCGTCAATGTCGGCGACCACGTGGAAGTGGCGCTGGAGACGGTCGAAGACGGTTTCGGCGAGACGCGGTTCAGTAAGGAAAAGGCCGAGCGCATCCGTACCTGGGATCGCCTGAACAAGGCATTCGAGGGCAAGGAAACTGTGATCGGCACGATCACCGGCAAGGTCAAGGGTGGTTTCACGGTCGATATCGGCAACGTCCGCGCGTTCCTGCCGGGCTCGCTGGTCGATATCCGTCCGGTGCGCGATACCGCGTACCTGGAAGGCAAGCCGCTCGAATTCAAGGTCATCAAGCTCGACCGCCTGCGTAACAACGTCGTCGTTTCGCGCCGCGAAGTGCTCGAAGCCGAGTACAGCGCCGAGCGCGACATGCTGCTCGAGAAGCTGCAGGAAGGTGCGGTGCTCAAGGGCGTGGTCAAGAATCTCGTCGAGTACGGTGCATTCGTCGATCTGGGTGGCATCGACGGCCTGCTTCATATCACCGACATGACCTGGAAGCGCATCAAGGACCCGGCCGAAGTCGTGCACGTCGGCCAGGAAGTCGAAGTCAAGGTTCTCAAGTACGATCGCGAGCGTCGCCGCGTGTCGCTGGGTCTGAAGCAGCTCGGCGCCGACCCATGGGTCGATATCGCCCGCCGCTACCCGGAAAAGACCCGCCTGTTCGGCAAAGTCACCAACATCACCGATTACGGCTCTTTCGTCGAAATCGAGCCGGGCGTCGAGGGCTTGGTCCACGTATCCGAAATGGACTGGACCAACAAGAACGTCAACCCAGGCAAGGTCGTTCATCTGGGCGACGAGGTCGAGGTCATGATTCTCGACATCGATCCGGAACGTCGCCGTATTTCGCTCGGCATGAAGCAGTGCCTGCCGAATCCCTGGGAAGAATTCTCGCAAAACTACCAGAAGGGCGATCGGGTCAAGGGCCAGATCAAGTCCATCACCGATTTCGGTATTTTCATTGGTCTGGATGGCGGTATCGACGGCCTCGTCCATCTGTCCGACCTCGATTGGAACGAGCCCGGCGAATCCGCCGTGCGCCGTTACAGCAAGGGGCAGGAAGTTGAAGCAGTGGTCCTTGCCATTGATGGCGCGCGCGAGCGCATTTCGCTCGGCGTCAAGCAATTGCAGCAGGACCCATTGACAATGTTCCTGGCCGATTACCCGAAGGGCACGATCGTCAAGGGCAAGGTCAAGAGCGTCGAGGTCAAGGGTGCGATCATCGAGCTGCCGGGCGGCGTCGAGGGTTATATCAAGGCCGGCGACCTGTCGCGCGATCGCGTCGAAGATGCGACCAAACTCCTCAAGGAAGGCGATACGCTGGAATCCCGCTTCATTGGCGTCGATCGCAAAAACCGCATCGTCACGCTGTCGGTCCGCGCGAAGGAAATCCAGGAAGAGGAAGAAACAGTGGCCGAGTACAGCCGCAACGCTTCGACTGGCAAGACCAGCCTGGGCGATCTGTTGAAAGAGCAGATTGGCGGTTCGGACAACAATTGATCGTTGTCGTCTCGACGGTCCGGACCTCAATGTGCCGGTCCTGATGGACGGATCAAAGTAGTGCTTGGGAAGGCTGCGCTCTTGCGCGGCCTTCTTTTTTTCTTTAACGTAAAATCAATCGCTTAACAAAAAAACGACGATGACTAAATCCGAGTTGATTGAAACCCTGGCGTTGAAGCAGACCCATTTGATGCATAAGGATGTCGAATTGGCGGTAAAGCTAGTACTCGACAAGATCAGTCACGCCTTGCAGGAGCGCGAACGGGTCGAGATCAGAGGCTTTGGCAGCTTTGCCTTGCACCACCGACCTTCGCGCGTAGGACGCAATCCCAAGACCGGGACTTCGGTTCATGTTCCGGCGAAGTACGTGCCGCATTTCAAACCGGGCAAGGAAATGCGTGAGCGCGTCAACGAGCTGGCGGCCGGCGATCACTCTCCGCCGGCAGCGACGCCGGTCTGAAATGCGATCATTTATCGTCGCCTTATTACTGCTGACGATTTTTGCTGCGGGCTTGGTGTTCGGCCATGCCAACACGACGATAGTTACGTTCGATTACGTTCTTGGATCCGTTGAGACCTCTCTTGTTTCTCTGCTGCTGATCACGTTCGCCATCGGCGTGGTTCTGACGTTCCTGGTCTGCTACGGCCGCTTGTTTCTGCTGCGGCGCGAATTGCGTCGCTCGCGTCAGCGATTGCGCGATGCCGACGAGGAGTTGAAAAACCTGCGTACTTTGCCGATGTCGCAGCAGCAGTCCTAGTTCCCATCTCGAAAAGCCAACATGTTCGATACCCCCTTCGAGTGGCTGTTGCTGCTGGTGGGTGCTGCGCTGGGTTGGGCCTGGGCGCGCCGCCGTGGCTCACTGGCGGTTCAGCCGGAGGGTTCGCGCGCGGATGCTATTGCGGGACTGAGCAGTCTGGCGCGCGACGACGCGGATCAGGCGATCACCGCGCTGACCCGTGCCGTTGAGGCTGAGCCCGGCGCAATCGAATTGCAGCTGACACTCGGGGGCCTGTTTCGCAAGCGCGGCGAAATCGACCGCGCAATTCATCTGCATGAAGCGGCACTGGCCACGCCGGGACTTTCGACCGAACAATCGGCCTCCGCCTCCTTTGAGCTTGCGCAGGACTATCTCAGGGGTGGCGTCATGGATCGTGCCGAATCGCTCGCGCAATCGCTGGTCGATTCACCCCATCGCGCAGGCGAAGCGATCGAGCTGCTGCTTGATCTATACGAACAGGCGCGTGACTGGCCACAAGCAATTGTCATGGCGCAGCGCTGGCAGGCGATGCGTGGTCAGTCTGCTGCGCCACGCATTGCGCACTATCACTGCGAATTGGCCGATGTGGCCCTCGCCGGTGGCAGACTCGACGAAGCTGCCGACCAGGCCCGGCGCGCGCAATCGCTCGATCCAAAAAACGTGCGCGCGAACATGGCGCTCGGCACGATCGAGGAAAAGGGTGAACGGCCCGCCGACGCGATCGAACACTACCGGCAGGCTCTTGAGCTAGGGCCTGCTTTTGCGCGCGAATTGTTACCGCCGATCGAGCGTTGCGCAAAGGCAACCGGAAACGAGCGCATTTACCCCGAGATTCTCGAGGACGGCAATGCCTTGGTCGATGTGCCGCTGCCGTTGGCGCTGGCGAAAGCACGCTGGCTGGCGGCAACCGGCGGCGATGCAACTGCGTTTCTGACCACCCGTCTCGCCAATCGTCCGGAATGGGAAAGCTTGCTGATGTGGCTGGAGATCACCGGCAGCGCACAAGCTGCGGGCGCCGGCTGGGAGACGGTGCGTGCAGGATTGCAAAAGCAGCTTGGTGCACGTCCCCGTTATCGCTGCACGCAGTGCGGATTCACGCCCGGCCTGCTGTTCTGGCAATGCCCGGGCTGCAAGCAGTGGGGAGTTGTACAACCGGTGGACGGAGTAGTTTAGGAGCGGTCGTGCGCAACGCGGGCTATCCGCGCTCAGGCGACAGCTGACCGTGGGGCAATGTACCGATGATTTCGCGGCGCCGCGCCAGCAGCCGCGCGCGATCATCCGCACTGATATTTGAAATGCGCAGACCCGCGTCGATCTGTTCGATCGCGCCGCGCGCGTCGCCCTGCGCAAAAAGATAGTTCGCCGTCTGGAACTGGGCCTACGCGACGTTGCCTGTCGCGCTCGCCGCCTGCGCCAGCAGATGGTAGGTCTCGATGTGGTGTTCGATCACCTGCAGGTGCGACAGCATCATCTGCCGGGCCGTCTCGGCTGAGCCCGCATCGATCAGCGCTTGCGCGTTTTCCAGAATCGCCGGCGGATAGTTCGGATTCGCCGATAGTGTCTTGCTGTAAATCGCCAAGGCTTCTGCGTTGCGGTGCAGGCTCATCAGGATATCCGCCTGCAGCAACGCGACTTCCGGCTGCTTCGGATATGCGCTCAGCACCGGTTGCAAGGTCTCCAGCGCCTGCGCGTAGTGTCCGGCCTCAGATAGTGCATAAGCATATCCATAGCGATTTTCCGCGGACGCAGCACCTTTCTCGATGCGAGAGCGGAACCAGTCTGCGGCGCTTCCCGGCGGATCGGTAATGAGCACGCGCGTGCGTGCGCGCATCAACTGGAAACTGATCGAATCCGAATAGGAGCGTTTCGGATACTCGGCAGCACGCTCGGTCGCTTCGGCGATACGCGTCGTGTTGACCGGATGGGTTTGCAGGATTTCCGGCAGGCCGGCGCCATAGAGCCGGGTCTGCTGCTCCAGGCGCTGGAAGAAATCCGCCATGCTGTTCGGGTTGAAACCGGCATTGGCGAGGGTGCGGATGCCGATGCGGTCGGCCTCCATTTCGTTCGCGCGCGTATAGCTGATCTGCCGGTTGTAATTGATGCCTTGACCCAACGATAGCGCGCCGATCACCACATTGGGATTAGCCGATCCAGCGATGATCGCGGCCAGCACCGCGGCCCAGGTCGCGATGTCGGCGGCTTGAGTGTTATTGATCTCGCGCGCGATGTGGCGCTGGGTCACGTGCGCCTCTTCATGCGCCAGCACCGCCGCCAGCTCGCTCTCCGCACTGGCGGAGATCACCGTGCCGGCGTTCATGCCGATATAGCCGCCCGGCAGTGCGAAGGCATTGATGCGCGGATCGCCGATCAAATAAAAATGAAATGGTGGTGGATTCGGAGTGCCGGCAGCGGCGAGCCGCCATCCCAGGCCGCTCAAATATTCGGCTGTTTCACTGTCGCGGACGATAATGTCCTCGCGGTACATCTCGTGCACGATTTCAGCGCCGATGCGCGCTTCCTCGGCAGGCGGCAAGGCCAAATCCGCGGGCTCTCCCATTTGCGGAAGATCAATGGGATCAGCGCTTGCCGTTATTGCTGACAGCAATGCGACTGCGGCGACGATGAGTGGTTTGGACATGGAGTCGGCGCGAGCCGCACTCGGCTTAATAATGTGAATGGTGGAATTCTACGCTTTGACGCGTCTTCCGCGCGCGAGTTCATTAACGTGAATGTCGCGAAGCGACGCCCGTGTCCCTCGCCCGCATGGCGCGGGAGAGAGAGGGACCGCCCGCGGAGCGGGGGGGTGGGAGAGGGCGGTCATGCCCACGCCGACATTCATGATCCGGGGCGCCGTATCTGCATGACCGTTAGGGCCTGTCGTCCAACTTCCGCGTCCAACCCCCGGTTTTAGGTTAAAATTCAGCATCAGCCACAGTGAGCATTTTCCGAATGTCTTGGGTCGATTACTGCATCATCGGCATTGTGGTGTTGTCCATTCTCGTAGGTCTTTTGCGTGGTTTCGTCCGCGAAGTGCTCGGTTCCGTCACCTGGGTCGCGGCTTTCGCGCTGGCTTGGTTCTTCGGCCCAGTCATGGCGCACATTCTGGCACCGTACATCCAGACGCCTGCAGCCCGGGCGGTCGCCGGCTATACCTTGCTATTTTTCTCCGCCTTGTTCGCCGGTGCGGTCATAACGCATATGATCGGTGCGCTCATTCGCGATAGCGGCGTTGCCGGTATCGATCGCACGCTGGGCGCCGGCTTCGGCTTGTTTCGCGGGGTTCTCGCCACCATCATCGTTATCATGCTGGTAGGTACGACCACGGTTCACCAGGATCGCTGGTGGCGCGAATCCAAGTTGATTCCGCCGCTGGTGCCAATGGCGGACACCCTACGCAGCTGGGTGCCGGAGCGCTGGCTGGCTCCGCTGAAATCGCAATCCGGTCAGCAGTCCGTCGAACCTGCTGGGAGATACTGAACTCATGTGCGGCATTGTCGGCGTCGTCGCCAAAACACCGGTAAACCAGGAAATCTACGACGCGCTGACCATGCTCCAGCACCGCGGCCAGGACGCCGCGGGCATCGTCACCAACGATGGTGACCGTCTCTATCTGCACAAGGACAACGGCCTCGTCCGTGACGTGTTCAACAAGGATGAGTCCATGATCCGCCTGCGCGGCAACATGGGCGTCGGCCACGTCCGCTATCCGACCGCGGGCTGTGCAAGTTCCGCCGAGGCGCAGCCTTTCTATACGAATACACCGTTCGGCATCTGCCTGTCGCACAACGGCAACCTCACCAACGCGGACGTGCTCAAGCAGGAACTGTTCGCCGACGATCGCCGTCATCTGAATACGGATTCCGATTCCGAAGTACTGATGAACGTGTTCGCGCACGAACTGATGATGTGCGGCACGCTGCGCGTTTCACCAAGGGAAATTTTCGAGGCGGTGTCGCGTGTGCACCTGCGCGCGCGTGGCGCTTACGCTTGCGTGGCGATGATCAGCGGCTATGGCATCGTTGGTTTCCGCGATCCGTTCGGTATTCGCCCCATCGTCTACGGTCGCCGTGAAGGTGTACACGGTGTCGATTACATGATCGCGTCGGAAAGCGTCGCGTTCGATGCGGCCGGCTTCGAAATCATCGCCGACATCATGCCCGGCGAGGCCGTCTACATCACGCTCGACGGACAGATCCACAAGCGCCAGTGCGCCGCCAATCCGGTGTACTCGCCGTGCATCTTCGAGCACGTCTATCTGGCGCGACCGGATTCGATCATGGACAGCATCTACGTCTACAAGGCGCGCCTGCGCATGGGCGAGAAGCTGGCGGAAAAAATCCTGCGCGAATGGCCCGACCACGATATCGACGTAGTCATCCCGATTCCCGATACCAGCCGCGTCGCTGGCGCCGAAGTCGCTAACCGTCTCGGCGTGAAATATCGCGAAGGCTTCGTCAAGAACCGCTACATCGGCCGTACCTTCATCATGCCGGGTCAGGCGCAGCGCCAGAAAAGCGTGCGGCAGAAACTGAATCCGATCGATGTCGAATTCAATCGCAAGAACGTGCTGCTGGTCGACGACTCCATCGTGCGCGGCACGACGAGCAAGGAAATCGTCGACATGGCGCGCGAAGCGGGCGCCCGCAAAGTCTACTTCGCTTCGGCCGCGCCGCCGGTCCGCTATCCGAACGTCTACGGCATCGACATGCCGACATCGACCGAACTGATCGCCTACGGCCGCACCGTGCCCGAACTCGAAAAGTTGCTCGGTGCAGATCGCCTGATCTTTCAGGACCTCGACGATCTCATTGACGCGGTGCGCCACAAGCATTCGCGGATCGAGCGCTTCGATACCTCCGTCTTCACCGGCGAATACGTGACGCAGGATATCGACGACAAGTATCTCAGTCAGCTTGAGCTGTTCCGCTCCGACGCGGCGAAAGAAGCGCGGCGCGTGCGGGCGGGGAATGTGGTGATTGAGCTGAATAATGCGCGATAACGCGCGTTGGACGTCAGTGATTAGTAGAGCATTCGCTTTCGGGTCAATTGCTTTTCTCGCTGCGTGTGACGGCGGGTTTCGCGTGCGTGGTGATGCGGTTGCGAGCACGTCTTCCTCACTTAGTAATTGCACGCTTGCTATCACGGAACCTGCTGACGCTCTTTCGTGCTGTAATGGCCCTGTGGATCCTCACCGTATTGACAGTCTATTTACTGTCGCGCCGAATAAAAGCACTTACACATTGGAGTTAAAGTGTGTCGGGTTCCAGCCGCACTCAGTAACGGTGCGCTATGGCAAGGACGTTTCGCCATCAAAACCACTTGAACTCGGTACAGTTGTATTGGTTCCAGAGTCGTGAGAGCGAGGGTAACCCGCATGGAACGGAGTGAAATGCGGGGTTCACTGGGTCAAATCAACTCTGCCCCGGATTTCGCTGCGCCGCATCCGGGCTACGCTTGATCACAGCCGTGATTTCTCGATAGATTCGCGCTCGAATATATATGGACTCCACCCGCCGAAATCGCTATCTCGACGCCCTTGGAATCGAACGCTGGGTGTCTCGCACCGCGCCGGCTGCCACGGCCGACGATGCGGTCACAAATGAAATTCAGTCTGAGCCGGCCGTCGCGATTCGCAGTGATGCGGCCGCTCCAGTCACTCGTGAAGTTTCCTCACCAACACCATCCATGCCCGTAGCCAAACCCGCCGCTCCGCTCCCTGAAGTTCCCCGCGATTGGGACGGCCTGCGCGCCGCTGTTGCCGGCTGCACGCGCTGCAAGCTGTGCAAGACACGCACGAACACGGTGTTCGGTGTCGGCCAGATGCAGGCACCGTTGATGGTGATCGGCGAGGGACCCGGCGCGGACGAGGACGCGCGCGGCGAGCCGTTCGTTGGACGCGCCGGCAAGCTGCTCGACGAGATGCTGAAAGCCATCGGCCGCTCGCGCAATGAGACGAATCTGCAGAAGTCCGTATTCATCGCCAATGTCGTAAAGTGCCGGCCGCCGGGCAATCGCGATCCGGAGCCAGATGAGGTCGAAGCCTGCCGGCCTTATCTGGATCAGCAGATCCACCTTGTGCGGCCGAAGCTGATCGTCGCGCTCGGGCGCGTCGCGGCGCAACGCTTGCTCGCCACGGACGCGCCGCTATCGAAACTGCGTGGACCACTATACGAATACGGTTCCGATCGCACGCCGGTGCTGATCACTTACCATCCCGCTTATCTGCTGCGCAGTCCTGGCGAAAAAGCGAAGAGCTGGCAGGATCTCAAGCGTATCCATCGTTTCCTGCAGGATCACGCTTGATTGCGGTCCGGCCGTCGAGGTCGGTGTGAACGCGCGATTGCGGCCGGCGTGGCAGTTGCTGCCGATGGAGGCTTCGCAACTTCCGCGTATCATCGATATCGAGCGCCGCGCGTACGAGTTTCCGTGGAGCGAAGGCATCTTTCGCGACTGCATCAAAGCCGGCTATAGCGGCTGGGTCGCGATCGATCCCGATGGTGCGATCTCCGGCTATTTGATCATGAGCATGGCCGTGGATGAGGTTCACGTGCTCAATCTATGCGTCGATCCGGCTTATCATCGCAATGGACTCGGCGGTCTTCTCCTCGAACATCTGCTCACCCTCGCGCGGGCGGCCAACGCGACACTGGTCCTGCTGGAAGTGCGTAAATCGAACAAAGCCGCCATCGCACTGTACGAAGCGTATGGCTTCAAGCGTCTCGGTGTGCGAAAGGGATACTACCCCGCGGCGAACGGGCGCGAGGATGCGCTGCTGTTGGGCTTCGACATTCTGTGATTGCGAGCGATGCGGGCGATCGCCGCCGCAGCCAATGGGCCTGGGCGCTGTACGGCTGGGCCAATCATGCTTACGCCACCTCCGTGCTCGTCGGCCTGTTTCCGATTTTCCTATCGAGTTATTGGGCCAAGGGTTTGCCGGGCCCGACCACCACGCTCTATTTCGGGCTGACGAATTCCTGCGCGAGCCTGATCGTGATGCTGATCTCGCCGTGGCTGGGCGCACTGGCCGATCGTAGGGGACAGAAGAAGCTCTGGCTCGGATGGTTCACGGCCATCGGCGTCGTCGCGACGTTCGCCTTGAGCCTGATCGGTCCCGGCGGCTGGCCGTGGGCGCTGAGTGCGTTGTTGATCTCCTCGGTGGGCTTTTTCGCAGGCTCGTCGTTTCAGGATGCACTGATCGTGCAGGTCGCGGATGCGCGCGAGTCGGACCGCATTTCAGCATTTGGCTTCGCGCTCGGCTATCTCGGCGGCGGCGTCATGCTGCTGCTGGCGGTGTTAATGGTGCTGCATCCGCATTGGTTTGGAATTTCCGGCACTGCGATGGCGACGCGTATCGTATTCGCGCTTGCTGCGCTGTGGTGGGCCGTGTTCGCGTTGCCGCTGTTCCGCCACGTGCCCGAAGCGCCGTCGGTGCGGGAAGCCACCGGCTGGCACGAATTGCGGGAGACGCTGAAAAGCGTTCTGCGCAATCGAACTGTTCTCAACTTCCTGCTCGCGTACTGGCTCTACATCGACGCCATCGGCACTCTCCAGCAGATGGCGGTGGACTTCGGAGTCAAGCTCGGCTTCGCACAGTCGACGCTGATCCAGGCGCTGCTGATGGTCCAGTTTCTAAGCTTTCCGGCGGCCTGGGGTTTTGGGCGGCTCGCCGGGCGCATCGGCGCCAAGCGTGCCATCAATCTGGGACTATGTGTCTTCGTGCTCGTCACTTTCTGGGCTTACACGATGCGCACCGAAACACAGTTCTACGAAATGGCGGCGGCGGTCGCGCTGGTGCAGGGTGGCGTGCAGGCGCTATCGCGTTCCTATTTCTCGCGACTGATTCCGCGCGAGCGGGCAGGCGAGTACTTCGGTTTCTATAACATGCTCGGCAAGTTTGGTGCGGTGCTGGGACCGGCGGTGGTCGGTATCGTCGCCGCCACGACCGGAAGTCCGCGACTATCGATTCTCGTGCTTGCGATTTTCTTCGTCGGGGGAATTCTGCTGTTGGCGCGGGTGCGCACAGAGAACGAATCAATGGTGTTTTGATAGCGAGTAGCAATCGCTACTTGCCAGTGCTCGCCGCCGCCGTCGGCAAGTTCAGCGCGGCGGTGAGATCGCCCATTGGTTGCGCGCCATTGCTCGTCAGCGCCTGACTGCGTCGGGACAATCCGGGCAAAGTGTCGAGTCCATACCGACGCGTGATCAGGCGCAGAATCGAGCCGGTGTCGTATTGCGTGTGATCCACCGCTCCCATTTTTGAATACGGTGAAATGATGATTGCGGGAATCCGTGTGCCGGGACCCAGCGCGTCGCCTTTCGGCGGCGCGACGTGGTCCCAGAAGCCGCCGTTTTCGTCATAGGCGACGATGATAATCATGTTCTTCCACTGCGGGCCGGCCTGAAGATTGACGATGACATCGGCGATGTGGCTGTCGCCCTCCTGTACCGATGCATAGCCGGCGTGCTGGTTCAGATCACCTTCCGGTTTGTAGAAAGCGACGGCCGGCAGCGTGCCGTGATGAATGTCCGCAATGAGATCGTCGTAGTCCTTCAGATGTGCCTTGCGCGCATCGGCCCGAGTGACCGGATCGAACGCAGCGTAGTAGTTGAATGGCTGGTGATGCGGCTGAAAATTGGGCCACACGCCGTTGTAGATGAGCGAACGATCCGCCGATGCCTGCTTCCAAGCGCCGGAATACCATTTCCAGCTGACGCCTTTGGCATCGAGCAGATCGCCGATGGTGCCTTGCGTCTGCGGCGGCAACGTCGTTGGTTTGCCCGGATCGGCGAACAACCGTTTGGTATCGCTCGCGACCGGTGGGTTGCCGCTCGGTTGATAGGCCGGCTGCATCGTATTCACCGCATGAAACTTGCCGTCGCCGAAATAGTTCGCCGGCGCGATGTTGCCGCTGCCGGCAAAAGCTGGCGGTCCGTCCATCGCGGACGGCGGCGATGTCGAAGCCAGTGAAAGACGCGGCAACTCATGTCCCTGACTATCCTTTTCGAGGAGCGTAAGCGTGGGACGCGCAGGCACGGTGTCCGCGTGCGGATATTCCGGTGCGCAGGCGCAGATCAGATACTGATGGTTGATAAACGAGCCGCCGAAAGCACCCATAAAGAAGTTGTCGGCCAGCGTGTACTGCTGTGCGATCTTCCACATCGCCATCGTGCCGCCGTCGTAGTAACCCATCACCAGCGCGCCGGAATCGCCGTAGGCGACGAACTGGTCGTTGCGGCCGCCATCGATCTGCATCTGGTTTTCGTAGAAGCGGTGAGCGAGATCGCGCGTGACGATGGTGATCGGCAGCGTGATGCCGAATGCCGATTCGATGCGAAATGGTGCGTTCGGCAGATTCGCACTCTGCGCCTGCGTCACCACTGGCTGGTGTCCCGTTGTGGTCACGCCGCCCCAGACTGGCGGCAGCGCTTTCAACGGCGTCTGGGCCGCATCGCGGTCGATTTGCGCAATATAAGTGCCACTCGACGACGGATTCACGCCCGGGATGCCGTTGGCGCCGGGAAACAATCCGTACAAATTATCGAAGCTGCGATTTTCGGCGTAGATCACGACAATGTTGGTGATCTTGCTTCGCAGCGCGTTTGTGACAGTCGCCACATCGCCTTCGCCAGCGTCGGCGTTGAATATCATGGCGCCGACCATCAGCGACAATACAAAACGACGGCGGTATCCGAATTCGGGCTGCATATCCAAAAAGACGCTCCTCGTCGCTGTCAGCGGAGCCGATAATCGCAGTATCTTATCCGCGATATCGATGTTGAGTGATGCCTATAGGCTCGAATGAATGGCCTCATGCAGCATGAAAATAATTAGCCCGGCCAACCGGCTGCTGCGGAATCCTTTTGCAAAGCTGGGTGTCATGAGTGCTGCGCTGCTCTTGCTCACCGTATCGGCGAGCGCCGCGACCCGGACCGCAATCGCAGAAGCCGAGCCCCCCTCCGTATCCAGCGTTCCTTCAGCCGTTCCGCCGCAGCCATCGGCGGCAGCGCTAGAAGCACTTGGACGCCATATGTTCTTCGATCGCAATCTATCGGCCTCGCATCGCATGTCCTGCGCGACCTGCCACGATCCTGCATTTGCGTATGGGCCGCCGAATGCGCGCTCCGTCCAATTGGGCGGGCCTGAGCTGCGCACGCAGGGATTGCGCGCAGTGCCATCGTTGCGCTATTTGCAAAGAGTGCCGTTCTTCAGCGAACACTATTACGACGAAGACTTCGACGAAAGCGTGGATAACGGTCCCACCGGTGGCCGCACCTGGGACGGGCGCGCGCCGACTGCACACGATCAGGCGCGTATTCCGCTGCTCGCACCTCAGGAGATGGCCAACAAGAGCACGGAACAAGCCGTTCTCGCGATCGCCCGATCAGATTATGCGGACGAATTCAGGCGAATTTTCGGCGACAGGATCTTCGATAACCCGGAGGCCGCATTCAACTTCGCTGCCATGGCGCTTGAAGTGTTCCAGCAAAGTCCGACGGATTTCTATCCCTATTCGAGCAAGTTCGATGCGTTCCTGCGCCATCAAGCGAACTTGTCAGAGCGCGAGATACGTGGACTTGCTTTGTTCAACGATCCGGCCAAGGGCAGCTGTGCGCATTGCCATCCGAGCGCGCTCGGTTCTAGCGGGGCGTTTCCATCGTTCACGGATTTTGGCTATGCGGCTATCGGCGTGCCGCGCAATCGAACGCTCGTAGTCAATCACGATCCGCATTACTACGATCTTGGGTTGTGTGGACCTCTCCGTACGGACTTGGCGGACCGGCCGGAGTACTGCGGCATGTTCCGTTCGCCGTCGTTGCGCAATGTGGGGCTGCGGCATACGTTCTTTCACAACGGCATATTTCACAGTCTCGACGAGGTTCTGCACTTCTACGTGGAGCGGGACATTCATCCAGAGAAGTGGTACCCGCGTGACGCGCAGGGACAGGTTCGGAAGTACGACGATCTGCCGCTTGAATATCAGAACAACATCGACGGGGAACCTCCTTTCGATCGGGGACCGAAGGCTCAGCCCGCGCTCTCGACGGATGAAATAGAGGACGTTATCGCGTTCTTGTGGACACTGACCGATGGCTGGAGCGGCGCGAAGTAACAAGCGCGCTCACCGCTCCGGATTGCCGCGCCGGTTCACCTGCGAAGCCGGTATCCCGTCTTGAATATCCATCTCACGACGGCGAGACACAACAATAGGAAGACGATTGTCATGCCGGCGCTGACGGCAACACTAACGTCGGAAACACCATAGAAGCTCCATCGGAAGCCACTGATCAGGTAAACCACCGGATTGAACAAGGCAAGCTTCTGCCAGATCGGTGGCAGCATGCTGATGGAGTAGAAACTGCCGCCCAAAAAGGTCAGTGGTGTGATGATCATCAGCGGCACGATCTGCAGCTTCTCAAAGCCGTCCGCCCAGATACCGATAATGAAGCCAAACAGACTGAACGTTGCCGCGGTGAGCACCAGGAAGGCGATCATCCACAGTGGGTGTGCGATCTGGTACGCAACGAACAGTCTTGCCGTGGCCAGAATGAGAAAGCCCAGGACGATGGACTTCGTGGTAGCGGCACCGACATAGCCGATGAGGATTTCGACGTAGGAGATCGGTGCGGAAAGTATTTCGTAGATCGTTCCCGTGAATTTCGGCATGTAAATGCCGAAGGAGGCGTTGGAAATACTTTCACTTAGCAGCGATAGCATGATCAAGCCTGGAATAATGAAAGCGCCGTAGCTGATGCCGCCGATGGCGCCCATGCGCGAGCCGATCGCTGCGCCGAACACGACGAAGTACAGCGAAGTCGAGAGTACCGGCGATGCGATGCTCTGCATCAGCGTACGTCCGGTGCGTGCCATCTCGAAACGATAGATGGCGCGAATGGCATGGATATTCATGGCTTTTCCGTAACCAAGCTAACGAAGATTTCCTCCAGAGAGCTTTCGCTGGACTGCAGATTCTTGAAATCGATGCCGTGCTCGCTCAGCCGTCTCAGGAGGGCGGCGATCCCAGTCTGCTCGCTTTGGGCATCGAAGGTATAGACCAATATTTTGCCGTCGGCCGTTAGTTCGAGCGGCTCACCCGAAAACTCATCGGGAATACGCGGCAGCGGATTTTGCAGATACAAGGTCAACTGCTTTTTGCCGAGCTTTGCCATCAGCACGGTCTTGTCCTCCACCAGAATGAGCTGACCTTTGTTGATCACGCCGATGCGGTCGGCCATTTCTTCGGCTTCATCGATGTAGTGAGTCGTGAGGATGATGGTCACTCCGCTGGCGCGCAGACCACGGACCATCTCCCACATGTCACGGCGCAGCTCGACGTCGACACCGGCGGTGGGCTCGTCGAGGAACAGGATCAGCGGCTCGTGCGATAGTGCCTTGGCGATCATCACCCGGCGCTTCATGCCGCCGGACAGCGTCATGATCTTCGAATCCTTTTTGTCCCAAAGGGACAGTTCGCGCAATATTTTTTCGATATATGCAGGCGCAGGTGGTTTACCGAAGAGGCCGCGGCTGAAATTCACCGTGGCCCATACGCTTTCGAACGCGTCGGTGGACAATTCCTGTGGCACCAGCCCGATCTTAGAGCGTGCGGCCCGATAGTCTGAAACGATGTCGTGTCCATCGGCCACCACAACGCCTCGGGTTGGATTGGCGATTCCGCAGATCACGTTGATCAGCGTGGTTTTTCCGGCTCCGTTGGGGCCCAGAAGGGCAAAGATTTCGCCGCGATGGATTTCGAGGTCGATACTTTTGAGCGCATGGAAGTCCGACGCGTAGATCTTGGTAAGGCCTTTGACTGAAATGATCGGTTGCACGCGGTCCCTGCACGATAGGATCAAGGTATCCGCGATTATATCCTTGGGCTAAGCCCAGCCTGCCATCTGATTCGCCGGCGACCGGCAGTAACGGAAAACAGCGGCTCATTGCGAGCCGCTGTTTCCGTTTTCCATCGACTGACGAAGTACGATTTCCGCAGATTCTTACGGACAGGTCGCTCCGGCGATCAGCGCATTGGCCTGAGTGATCAGCGGGGCAGCGGTGGCCGGGTTGACGGCTTGACCGTTGAACGCAGCGTTCTGCAGCAGCGTGTTCATTTGACTGGCCAGGGTATTACGCGTTTGCACCCACTGACTGATCTTGGCTTCGCAGGCGGCGTAGATAGCGTCGCCGGCATCATTGCCGGTGAGCGCGACCGTAGAAGCCTGCAAAGTGGCCAATCCCAGGCTACCGACGGCCGCGTTGATCTGCTTGTAGGCTTGGGCCAGTTGTTCGTAGGCACTGCGGTTTGCGCCGCCGAGCGCTGCTGGAATTGCGCCGTCCTGCAGATCTTCCACGATTACGCGGCCATCCTGTTGGTAATCGTCCGTGAGGCCGACCAACGACAATATCGTGGGACGGATGTCCGCCTCGTCAGTCCAGGTATCGGTGTCACGGGCACCGTTGCCGACGTTGACGCCGGGGCCGACCATTCCCAGCCACAGTGTCGTGATCTCGGGCTGATAGCCGCCGTGGTTCCATGCGAAACCGGGCTGGATGTTGACGCAATCCGTGAAGTTGGTGGCGGTGCACAGGGAGGTGCCCGATGCGAACCCGAAGTAGTCACCTTTTTGGAACGCAACGAAGTTCGGCGTCCGTGCGCTGTCGGAGGTCACCATGTGCAACATCTTCATCCCGGCTTGATCGACGATGTAATCGACCAGCGTTTCTGTCGCGTTCTTGTAGGGATTGAAGGTGGTCAGGCTGGCGACATCACGCTCCAATTGACGCGTCGTTGTAGAGGTTTGCGCCGGATTGTTGTTGAGGTAATACGCCGGCGGCAGGTCACTGTGCACCGAGAATGGCGTCGTGTTGCCCTTTTCCGTCGCCAAGAGCTTGCTCAGGTTGACGTTGACTTCGCCGACCGTCGCGCTATTGACCGGAGAAGTGGTGTGCACGTAAGTGCAGGGTGTGGTCACACCGTCGCAGCCAGCCGGAGTTGGATTCTGCGTTCCCGCGAAATGATCCTGCTCCTCAGTAGTGACGACGAAGAGGGTGTTCGTTTCGTCAATCCCGTCATTCTTCAGACGCGTGAAAAACTTGCCGAATTCGGTATCGTAGTTTTTCAGAGCCTGCACATAGCCCGCTTCACCCGGCCCGTAGGCACAGGTGCCGGTGTTGCCGGGGACGTTGCACGGTGCGGTTCCAGCGACGTGGTTGTCATGTACGTCGGAAATATACGAGTAGACAACCGGAATGCCGCTCTCTAGCATTTTCGCCACTAAGCCAAGCGTATTCGTGGCACTCATGCCATCGAAGCCGGGAAAGCCGTTGTGGCCCTTGCCGTCGTTGATGGCGTTCCCTTCGAGATCCGCCAGCGGCGTGCTCGGAGAGATCGTTGCGGCGACGTATTTGGCACCGAACAGGGCTTTGTAGCCCGCGTAACCGCCCGCTTCATTCTTCAATCGGTCGGCCTTGGCGTTCGGGTTACCCGCACACAGCGTGCTACCGAATCCGCAGTGGACACCGATGCCGACAAAGTCGGCTTGTGCTAAGGCGCTGTTCGATGCCGCTTCGGTGGCTTCGGGCGAACTCGCGCCGAAGACGGTCGCGATATCGGAAGTGGTGTTTTCGAGAATGGTGTTCGCGACCGAGACTTGACCCACGTCGCAACCGTTGCGTGTGAACGGAACCCACGGCGCCGGAGCCACCGTGCCGGACTCATTGACCATGATCGGCGTGGCGGCCGGTTCGGGGCTCGGATCCGTCCAATAAGCAAACGAGCTGGAGAAGCCGATCGTGCCGTTGGTCTTGAAATAGCCGTAGGAGTTGGCAACCGGCTGTCCATGGCGATCGCCGTAAATGCCGGTCAGGCTGGTGAGAATATCGTCAGCCGTGTGCGAGATCAGCGGCGTATGATGGTTCGTCAGCAACGTGCCCTTGTTCTGCAGGAAATTGAGAAGATTCGGCATCTGCTCAAGATCGGACGGTACATTGGGATTGTCGCGTTCGATGTGCACGTTATCGAACTGGATGTAGACGACGTGCTGGATGTTCACCCCGGGCGTGATACCCGGCAGTCCGACAGTTCCCAGCGTGCAAGCGCCGGGCGCGTTGGCGTAGACGTTGGCGCCGGCGGACAGGGCCGCCAAAGCGACGCCGGCACGCAGCACGTTCTTAACAGCAGTTTGCTTGTTCATTGGTATTCCTTCCTGGTGACTGGTCAGATCAAGCGGCCGCGGCGGTCGCTTTGCGACGACGAAGGCCGAGTAGCGGCAGCAATCCCGAACCCAGCAGCAACACTGCGCCGGGCAGCGGAACCGGTGCGGTGTTGATGGTGATGTGCGTCACATCCAGATCGATCTGCGACGGCGCCAGCTGCACGCCGGTGAGAATCGCCTGGCCGGTTGCCAGGGCACTGAATTCGGCAGCGGTAAACGTGTGCGACCATGCGGTTTCGCCAGTGGCAGCATCATTGGTGCAAACATCACCAACTGCGCAGTTGCCCACTGCAATCCCATTCAAAAAGAGATTTACCGGTGCCGAAGTGAAGTCGCTGTAGTCGGGAGACGAATTGCCGAAAAGCCCACTGATCGTGGCACCGACAATCGACTCTCCGGCCGGGACCGTGAAGTCGAATTCACCGACGGTGACAGCGGGCAACGGAAATGTTGCCTGTGCCGCACTCGGTGCGCCGACGTAAATCAATCCGTCGTTGGCGATATCGCCGTTCTGGGCGACGATGTTAGTGGCGCTGGTACTGGTATCGATGGTGCCGGTGATTGTTGCCGCGTTAGCGGTACCCGTTGCGGCAACCATCGCGGTGCCTGCAATCAGCAGACCCGCGAATATCCGTTTACGTGATGCCGTGAAACCATTGCCAGAGCTTGAATCAAGTGTGCTGATCATCAGAGATCCTCCGTTACTACTCCTGCAGTTAGAGAGAAGGCGCCGCATGCGAAATGCGGTTCCTGGCTGCGTGACCGACAAAGGCGGGCAAGCGGGTTTATCTCAGCAGGTCGATGTTGCGGAAACGTTTCTCTGAGGTGACGGATTAAAGCAAGCGTGCCAAGCGGCAAGGGCCTTACGGCGAAAGTCCGATAAGTTATTGAAAATGTGTGAACGGAACCGGTTAGCGAGCTAGTACGTCGACCCAACTTCTCGATGCCGTCAGCACGAGTCCCGCACGCAACGGCCGGCCCGGCCAGATCCGCTGTATCGCATCCGCATAGGTTTCCAACTGTGTGCGATAGCGCTCCGCGAGCCGCGAAGGATTTGGCTTTGGAGTTGTTTTATAGTCGATCAACCACAGCGTTTTGCCATCATCGATCAAGCGATCAATGATTCCAGTGGACTGCGCTTCACCGAGGTTGTACATCACCGGAATTTCATTCCAGGATTGTTTGAATTGGGTAGGATCGAAGAACGTGGCAAGTGCCGGGCTGGTCATCACAGCGCGCGCTTCGGCCAGCCACTCCGTGTACTCCGTATTCGTCACGGCGATTTGCAGGTGTGATTCGAGTCTGCTCAAAAGAGCCGCATCATTGCGCGCGGGATTATCGGCGAGCTGCTGCAGCAGACGATGGATCGCTATGCCGCGACGTGCTGCGGCCGTATCCGCCAATGTCTCGGATGCGTCGACGTCCGTCGCTGCGCTTGGCCTTGCCGTGTTCGCCGAAGGCGCCGCCAGCGGTGCACGCAGCCTGGGATCGACGATTGGAGTTATGGGACGAATTTCCGCATGTGCGGAAATCTGGAATTCGCCAAGTCCGAAAACCATTGCGCCTTCATCAGTGCCGGCCATTGCTACAACTGCACCAGCTTCGAGTCGCTGCAGGGCTTGGGACGCATAATCGTGCCAGCTCGCACGCGAGCCTCTGTTTCTCTGCGCGAAGCCGCTGACATGCAGGAACTGGCGTGCACGCGTCACCGCAACATAGAGCAGATTCAGGTCCTCACGCGCTTCGCGCAGCCGGTGCTGTTCGACCAGCGATTCGCTGAAGGCGTCACGAGCGCCGGATTCGCCCGCGACCAGAATATTCACCGGTCGGGCTTCATCGTTCGGCCAGTCGATCAGCCAGCGCGGCGTGCGCGGCTGCGTCACGCGCCCGGTATTGACGACGAACACGGCTGGCGCTTCAAGGCCTTTGGCTGCATGGATCGTCAGCACGCGTACCTGACCATGTGTCGCAGGGGGTGGCGCCTCGTCCGGCGCCTCGGGCTGCGTGCGCGCGAGGTCTTCGACGTAGCTCAGGAAACGACCCAGGGTCGGGTAGCGTCCGCTGTCGGCCGCGAGCGCGAGTTGGGCGATGGCGCCGAGATTTGCACGCACGCGTGCGGCCGCGACCGTCGGCAGCACGGCTTCGTAACGCACGGCGACATTGGCCTCCGCGAAAATTCGATCAAGCAAATCGTGCGCGGGCAGTTGCCGCGCCAGGGGCAGCCATTGACTCAGCTGGTGCAAGGCATATTCGAGATGCGAGATTCCGGGCGCGCGAATGGCGAGTGCCTGGTACCAGCTCATGCCGACGTTTTCGCGCACTGTCGTCGCGAGCGCGACCAGCATGTCGTCGTCAACGCCGAACAAAGGCGACCGCAGCGTCTGCGCCAGTTCGAGATCTCGGTGCGGGGCGTCGAGAAAACGCAGCAGGGCGATGAGGTCGCGCGCTTCAGCGGTGTCAAGGAGTGTGCCGCGACTGCTGCCGACAAATGGAATATCCGCCTCGGTCAAGGCTTGTTCCAACGCGTACAGATGCGTGCGCATGCGCGCCAGCACGATCACGTCGTCGTAGCGGATAGCGCGCGCGCGTCGATGTTCTCCGCGTACGATGATGCCGGATTCGACTAGCGCGCGAATGCGCGCTGCGACAAGCCTGCCTTCGCGCAGCGCTCGTGCTTCTTCGTCGATCGCGCGCGGCGTGGTCAGCGGATCACGCAAGTCTGCCGATGTCGTTATGGATTTGTCGGTGGTTTCGATCAATGGCGCGATCTCGACACGACCCCAGTCGTCGCGGCAGTGCGTATCGTGTGTAACGAAGCCAATCGGTTCACCGAGTTCCGGCGGTATAAACAGCGCATTTACGAAATCGATGATCGCGGGTGCCGAGCGTCTCGACGCGTTGAGTGGAAGCTTCGTCGCGTCTAGATGCTCGTCGAGCCAGTTGGAGGCGGTAGCAAGCAGTCCCGGCTCCGCACGGCGGAAGCCGTAAATGCTCTGCTTGGTGTCGCCGACAATGAACGCACTGCGACGCCGTTCCGGATCGCCTGCGGCCATTTCTTCAAGCAACGGCAGTAATAGGCGCCATTGCGTCGGACTGGTGTCCTGGAATTCGTCGATGAGCAGATGATCGATGCGGCGATCGAGCTTGTAGCGTACCCATTCCGCGCTGTTATCCGCCCGCAACAGACGGTAAGCGTGCCATTCGATCTCGGTGAAGCTGAGCGCATTGTCGCGTGCGAGCATCACGCGCAGATGATCGAGCGCGGCGACGCATAACCGCAGCGCCGCTGCGCTGCGGCGCACGGAGGTTTCGCGGAGCAGCTGTTCGCGCGCGGTTTGTACGGCGGCAATGACGGCGTTGTGCGCAGCGACGAATGCATCCTCTGCAGTCCCAAGCTTTTTCTGCGCGTCTTTCGAGAGTTTCAGCTTGTAAGGTTCGCCACTCGTGCCGAAGAGCGCATGTGTCAGCCGTTCGACGCGCGCGGTGCCATCTTCGCGTAGCGCAGGTTCGACGCGCGCCGCTTTGATGTATTGGCCGACGCCGCCACCGACGCGTTCCAGTCCGCTCCAGAGTCGACGCAGGGGTTCACCGAACGCAGGCGCGTCGATGGCGGCCGCGACTTGCGCCGGATCAAAGCCAACGCCGTCGCACAGGCGTTCCTCAGCGTGGGTGAGAGCATCTTCGCGATCCTCGACGTAAGCCCACCAGTCGGCACGTCGTGCAAAGAAGCCATAAACGAGCTCTTCGAGCCGGTATTCGCCATAGCCGAGATCGATCAGCGTGCGCAGTGCGGCCGCTGGTGCAGAATCGGCATTACCATGCAAGTCCACCAGCAACGCACGCCAGGCGCGTCGCCACAATGCGCTTTCATTCTCGACAAGCTCGAAGTTAGGTGAGACGGCGGCTTCGAGCGCGAAACGCGCGAGCAGATCCTGACAGAACGCATGCAGCGTCATAGCGCGCGGCGGATAGTTTTCGAACAGCAATGCGTCGTAGAGTGCGCGGGCGCGCTCGATGGTCGGCAGATTGGCTTCGACGCCGAGCCGCGACAACTCCGCGACGACTTCGGCGTCGCTGCCATAGGCCAGCATGCGCAAGCGCTCGTTGACGCGTGTGCGCATTTCGGCAGCCGCCTTGCGCGTGAAGGTCAGCGCGAGAATGCTGCCGGGTGTCTGGCCTTCGAGCAGCAGGCGCACGATGCGTGACACCAGCAGCCAGGTTTTGCCGCTGCCGGCAGATGCAGAGACGGCGACGCTGTGCGCGGGATCGAGCGCGGCTGTGATCGGGACAGTGCTCATCGCTCGTCGCTGATCCAATCGGTCTTGCGGCAGATACCACTGTAGTCGCAGTGCTGGCAGGTCGGGGCATCGCCGAATGCGGGCATTGGCGCGCCTTGATTCAGCTCGCTCAGCGCGCGATGCAGGCGTGCTCCGACGGTGGCACGCAATTCGTCGAGCTGCGCATCAATGACCAGTGGTCGTTCGTCTTCGCGCAGTGGCAGGTATTCGACACGGGTGACGTGTTCGTCCAGTAGAGCATAGTGAACGAGCTGCACGGCTTCGCCCGCTTCGACTTCGGATTTTTTCGGAACGCGGCCGGTCTTGTAGTCGACGATCGTTTGTCCGTCGGCGCGCTCCTCGATACGGTCAGGTGTGCCGACCAGCCTGAATCGCGGACCGAACGGTATTTCCATTTTCCGTTCCGCGTACACCTGCGTGGACGGGCGCTGCTGCAGCCAGTCGAGCAGCGATGGAATGGCGCCGCGAAATTCAGTCAGCCATACATAAGCCAGTGCGCGTTGACGCAAGTCGCCGGCGAGCACGGCTTCTGCGAGCGCTTCCAGATGACGGTGTGCTTCGAAGCGATTGTCTTCGTTGACCACAGCTGCGAACGGTGGCGGCAGACCTTTGACCTGTTGTGTGAACGCTTGCAGGATACGATGTACGCGCTCGCCGAAATCGGAGCGATCCGGATCTTCGTCGGGCGCATTTTCGGCGGTGAGCCGCAAAGCGCGACCGGCGAAGAACTGATAGGGGCAATCGATCAGCGATTGGTGCGCGGTGGCGCTGAGCGTTTCTGGCAGCAGCGCTGTCGGAGCTGATGGGCGTGGTTGCCGGTGCCGGCTTGGCGCCGGTCCCTCGGCCTTTGCAATATCGGCGGCGGCCGTGCCGGCGCGTGCCGCGAGCCCGTCATCGCGCAGCAGTTGCCCGACGGATTGCGCGGCGGCTTCAATCGCCTCGATCCACGGCGACAATTGCGCCAGTTCGCCAGGGGTTTCCGGTGCAAAGGTGATGCGTACGCGCGGCGCGGCTTCGAGCACGCGACGCAGGCGGGAAAGTGCGAGTGCGTGGCGCCGTGGCAGATTCGGCAGGCCCAATTCGGCGCGCACCGATTGGTTGAAGAACGGCTCCGCATCAGACATGCCCGGGATCTGCGCGCGGGTCGCGCCGGCGAGGATCAGTGCGTCGCAATGCAGCAGCGCACTTTGTTCGAGCGTCAGCAGACGCACGCGGACGCGCTGTGAAGCGGAGGCGGCGAGGGGCACGAACGTCGCGCGTTCGATCGAACGGTCGAGCAGTGCGCGGAAGTCGTGCCAGTCGAGCCTCTGAGGATGCTTCGCGAGTGCCGCTTCGAGTTCGCGTAGCGTGCCGAGCAGGCGCAGACCGGCGGCATCGGCTTGCCAGCGGTCGTCGAGTCCGAGACGTTCGAGCGCGCGCAAAAGTGCGCCGATCCAAACTTCGCCGCTGCGCGCTGAGGTCGTCGTCGGCAGCACACGGGCCGCATCGGCCAATCTCTCTAGCCACGTGGTCAGCGCCGGATTGGCAGTGGCGTGCGCACGATAATGTTCGAGACCGGCTTCGATTCCGTCTCGATAAATCAGATCGCGTTCAAGCACACGCAGAGCGTCCGCGTCGACGTCGAGAAACGAGGACTTCAGCAGATCCAACAATGGGCGGAACTGAAAACCGGTCTCCAAGCCATCCAGAAGCGCGTTCAGTGTTGCGGCTGCGGCGCTGGTCGACAGTGCCCAACCGACTTCGTCGTGCAGACTCACGTTCGCACGCTCCAGCAGTGCGCGCAGCCGGCGGGCGAGCCGCCGATCCTGCGTGACGACGGCGACGTCGTTGCAGCCGTCGAGCAAGGCTTCGCGCACCGCGAGCTCGACGCAGCGCGCTTCGTGTTCCGGACCTTCGGCCGCGGTCAGGCGAAAGCCGGGATCGAATATCGGAACAACGTCCTTCGGCATCGCGAAGATGGCGTCGAGAAAACTCGTGCGTTCACTGATCGATACGGTGTCTTCGTAGGCGTTGCCGTTCATGTCGTCGGGCAACAGGCTGATGGTCAGATCGTGGAGCACGGCACCGTCGCGGCCGCGGGTTCGGCCATGCAGCCATAGCCGTCCGCGCCCGTCCGCAAGCACGGATCGCAATATCGCGCGTTCGCCACCACTGAAGTCGTCGAAACCGATTAAGTGCACAGGATTGCCTGCGATGACGGCATCGAAGGCGCTGCTCAGACCGCGCAGATAAGTGGCAGCGGGACTGCGTGCTTCGGTGTACTCGCCGAAGGTCTGCCACAGGCGGTGCACGAGCTGCGCTTCGCGCGACAGCGCTGCAAGCGGCCGCGCCCCGTAGCCATTCACGAGTCGCGATGCGAACGTCTCCTCATCGGCTGGTGGCGCTACCGCGTTCAAGCTCAGTTCCTCGAATAGCTTGTATAGCGCTTCCGCGAGTTGCCACGGATCCTGTCCCGGAAACAAGTTGCGGTATTTGCGCAGCGCGCCAACCAGAATCAGCCGGCATTCAGCAGTGGAGACAGGAGATGGCGCGTCGCCGTGCTCGGCGGCGAACTGCGCGAGATTCATGATACGGGGGCCGAGCAGCGCGCCGCCCGCATGGCGCGTGAAACGCTCGCGGAGGTGCGCAGCTGCGGGGAGGTCTGGAATAAGGACGATCAGACTGCTCAGGTCGGGTAAAGTCCCGACGTGAGCAGCGGTAATCGACGCAGCGGCGCGATCGGCGAGATCAAGCCGCGACGGAACAATCGTGATAGGGGAAAAACGGTCGGGAGAACAAGCCGGCGGTTCGGTCACGACCTTACCGCTTCACCGCTCTGGGCCGCAACGGGCGTAGGCCGACGCTCAGCGTTCGAGCAGTTTGAGCTTTTCTGGCTTGCCGTCCCATTCTTTCGCATCGGCCGGCATGTCCTTCTTTTGCGTAATGACCGGCCACAGGCGCGACAGCTCCTTGTTCAGCGCGGTGAACTGTGTTTGATCGGCGGGCACGTCATCCTCGGCAACGATCGCGTTAGCCGGGCATTCCGGCTCGCACAGCGTGCAATCGATACATTCGTCCGGGTCGATGACGAGCATGTTTGGACCTTCGTGGAAACAATCAACCGGGCAGACTTCTACGCAGTCGGTGTATTTGCACTTGATACAGTTTTCGGTGACGACGAAGGTCATGACTAAGGCACAGGTTGGAAAAGGTAGAACTGTAATTTTACGGCTAAATGAACCGATGACGTAAAGCCCGGCCATTGCCCATATGGATCGGCATTGTACCGAATTTGTGAAGTTCTTTCACAAATTGGTTCATGGGTGGCCAGATTAGGATAACCAATACACCGACAAGATTTGATGCACACTCAGACCTAATGCGAAAACGCACGAAATCACACAGCAAATGCCAAGTATATGACTGACGCGTGCCATTGCGCCGGATTGTGGGCCGATCGCAGTCCCGCGAGCGTGTTTGATCCAATCGAGCCCAAAGATCAAGGCCACGAAATAGGGGAAATGAAGAAAGCGCCCCACCACTCCGACAATCCGATCGCCTCCGACGCCCGTGAAGATCAGGTAGAGCACAAGGCCAAACGCAGGGACGAGCGCGAAAACCGACAGAATCGGTAGTATTCGACTGAACACGAGATCGATCCAGGCTCGTTTGACCGGACTGAGCATCGGCCTCCCGGATAACAAATCCGCAAAGATCGCGGCCAGAACCGCCAGACCGAATAGCGCGTAGGCGTAATTGCCGATTTCAAAATCGGCCCAACCAAGTACGCCCACCACCGTGGTCCATCCACCGGTGAGGTGTCCGCGTCCCAGCAAATCGAGAAACTGCTCGCCAAAGAGCATAAAGAGCTTGGCAGGGTGTTCACGCAGCTGCGCCATCTGTATGTCGGGATTCGCTCCCGGCAGCAGGTAGGAATAGGTCCAATGTGCCCCCATCCTGTTCCACCTGTACGCGAGATACAGAGGAATGACCGGCAGCATGAATAGCCACCAGACAGGTCGATTGCCTTCGCGCGTCCACAGGCGGACGAGTCCGCATAGCCACAGAACAAACATGAGGCCGTAGATGATTTTCACGGCCATGAGCAGGCCGATCGGGATGAGGAGAAGCGCCAGCTGTTTGTTTGACGGGGTACGCCACCAAAGGATCAGCATGGCAAACATCAGTGCGAAGATGGTGCTTTCCTGATTGATCGATACGGTTTGTTGAATCGCTGTCGGCAGTGAATAAAGGATCAGCGTCAGGTTACGAAAGCCGGGAACGCCGACGAGGAATGTCCTCACAGCGAGCGCCATCAGAATCAGGTTGGCCAGCCGCGCCGCATAGAAGGCCTCGATTATGTAGGAGCGACCTGGTTCGTGCGGCCGCGCGATCAGTTTGATGGCGAGTGCCGGTAAAACGTAGGAAACGGGAGAGTAGAAGCACATGCCGTAGGCGCTGATATCCTGAGCAGAACCCCGTGATTGGGAAGGTCCTCAAGTCGCTTCAGGGTCCATCTGTGCTGATGCGCCCGTATTTGCTCCCAATCGGTGACGCCGAGCAAGTCCTCAGCGGCCTTCGGCATTCGCTTGCACTGGAGATCTCCCTGGGACACGGTCCACGCCCGGTACCAATGGCCAGGTTCGTCATTGGTCTGAAACGGGGGAGCAGGAAAAGAAAGGCCAGGGAGATCAATACGACCAACCAGAACCAAGCGCGGTGGACGGCGTTTACTTGAGCCCAGCGTGACGCTGCCAGTGTCTCCATCAGCCGTGCCGTGCGCGGCGAGAAACGCGGGGCTCGCATCTTCTTTTCGAAACGGCTTTGACCGCCGCTTTTCCGGCGTAAACCACAGCGTTCGCGTCGATATTGGTGGGCTCAAGTACGAGCGATAACGCAATACCATTGTGGTGCTTCATGTCAATCATCCCCATTGCAACTTTTCTAAGGCTACTTCGAGCGGACAAATATGCGTCTGGTGGCTAGTACGGCCCCACTTTTTTCGCCGGTGAAAAACTACGGCCGCTTTTACTGGATCTTTCCCAGCAGCAGCGCCTTCATCTTCTACCCCAGCCACCGTAAGCAGGAGTTCGATCAACGTGTAGAAAAGCGGAAAAGCGCGGATTATAAATCGCAGACATTTTGAAAACGCATTTCTGCGAATTCCGTCTCAGCATTATTGTGTTGGTCGTCAGCCGATTACGGACTCAATTTTGTCCAGCCAAGCTTATTGCGCGCGGTTTTAGCTTTTTGGCGCGACTTCGAAAACCTTCCGCACTTCCTTGAGGACACGTTCAGTATCTGGAATATAGACTCGCTCGGAGCGTGCCAGCGGCATGATGGTGTCGTAACCCGATACGCGCATGACCGGTGCAAACAGGCTCATCAGACCGTGTTCGGCGAGGTTCGCGGCGATTTCCGAGGCCCAGCCACCGGCGCGCGGTGCCTCCTGAATGATCACGCAGCGTCCGGTTTTGGCGACCGATGCGAGAATCGTATCCATATCGAGGGGTTTCAGTGTTGCCACGTCGATGACTTCCGCGTTGATTCCTTCTTCGGCAAGCTGGTCGGCGGCGAGGCGGGTGTCGTGCATCATCGCGCCCCAGGACACCAGGGTGATGTCGGTGCCCTCGCGTTCGATAAAACATTCGTCGAGCGGCAGTGCTTCGCCGTTATCGTCGACCGGCTGCTTGAACAGGCGGTAGCAGCGCGTTGGTTCGAGAAAGATCACCGGATCGGGATCGCGGATTGCGGCGAGCAGCAGGCCGTAAGCGCGAGCCGGGCTGGATGGACAGACAACGCGCAGGCCCGGCATTTGCGCGAAAGTGGTTTCCAGCGATTCGGAATGGTGTTCAGGCGCGTGGATGCCGCCACCATTCGGTGCGCGGATGACCAGCGGGCAGGACAGTCGGCCGCGCGTGCGGTTGCGCATGCGCGTGGCGTGATTGACGATTTGATCCACGCAGGGATAGAAGAAGCCGGAGAACTGGATTTCCGCGACGGGACGTATCCCTTGCGTGGACAACCCGATCGCCATCGCCGCGACCAGTGTTTCCGCGAGCGGCGTGTCGATGACGCGTTCGCCGCCGAATTCGTCGAGCAGTCCGACGGTCGCGCGGAAAACACCACCGTTGCGGCCGATGTCTTCGCCGAGAACAACGACGTTGGGATCGCGAGCCATTTCGCTTTTCAACGCGAGATTGATCGCTTCGATGATGGCGAGATTGGCCATCAGCCGTGCTCTCCGACCGGTCCACGTGCGCGCACTTCTTCGCGTTGCCAGGCGAGTGCTTTCGGCAGATTTGCGTAGAGGTGCTCGAAGATCGCTTCGGGAGCATCCGGCGGCGAGGCGAGAAATTCCTGTGCGGTCTGTTCGGCCTGCGCGGTAGCTTCAGCCTGCAAAGCCTCCTCATCCGTCGCCGACCAATAGCTGCTGTTTTCAAGCCAGGCCTTGAAGCGCTTGAGCGGGCAGCGCTCCCAGGCAGCTTTCACTTCTTCTTCGGAACGGTAGCGGCGAGCATCATCCGCGGTGGTGTGATCGTGCAGACGGTAGGTAATTGCCTCGACCAGCGATGGGCCTTCGCCCGCGCGTGCGCGTTCAATCGCACGCTCCAGAACGAAACGCGTTGCGAGAATGTCGTTGCCGTCCACCTGCTCGCCCGGCATGCCGCCCGCGAAAGCTTTTTGCGCGATGGTCTGTGCGCCGGTCTGGCGCGCGCGCGGCATCGAAATCGCCCATTGGTTATTCGATACCACGAAGACGATCGGCAGATTCCAGACCTTGGCACTGCTGATCGCCTCATAGAAATCACCCTTGCTCGTCGCACCATCGCCGCAAGAGGCAAGAACCACGCGCGGTTCCCGTTTCAATTTGATTGCGTAGGCGACACCGATTGCGTGCGGGATGTGCGTCGCGATCGGCACCGAGAGCGGAAAATCATGGCGGGCTGGTTCGGCTTCGTAGTTCATGCCGCGCTCGTCGCCGCCCCAGTACAGGAGGATGTTCTTCATCGGCACGCCGCGCGCGAACTGCGCCGCGTACTCGCGGTAGGCGGGAACGAAGATGTCTTCGGGTTTGAGCGCGAAGCCGATTGCGGTGCCGATCGCTTCCTGGCCGAGACAGGCGGCATAGGTGCCGAGCTGGCCGGTACGTTGCAGTGCAACAGCCTTCTTGTCGAAAGCCCGCGTCGTCACCATCAGCCGATACATCTTGCGCAATTGTTCGACGTCGCCTGCGAAGTCGGGCAGGGCGCCAATGGCTTGGCCTTCGGCATCGAGCATCCGCGTCAGGCAGACCTCGAAACGGGCAACGGTCTGAGTCGTCATCGTGCCGTGATCCACAGCGCCTCCGCTCAGATGAATGCTATTCGATCTTCCACATTATCAATATCGGCAAATTAACACAGGGCATTAGGGCGTAGAATTTGCGACCCAGTGTATGTCCGCCGCCGCCCGGTTGCGTTTCGCCGCACGTCGGATGAGAAACAAGAATCGATTGCTGCTTGCCGCCCCACATCATGCGATGAAAGACCTTACCACCGGCCCGATCCGCGGGCATCTGCTGCGCACGAGCGCTTTCATGCTGGCAAGCATGCTCGTGCAGACGGCGTACAGTCTGATCGATCTCTACTGGGTCGGCCATCTCGGCAAGGATGCGGTCGCGGCGGTTACCATCTCCAACAACCTGATGCTGGCGGTGATGTCGCTGACACAGATTCTGTCGGTAGGCACTGGCGCACTGGTCGCACAGGCGGCTGGGCGCAAGGATGAGGTCGAAATGCGCCTGTTGTTCAATCAGGCGCTGTTACTGGCCTTGCTGCTGGGTCTGTTGTTCGCGGGCGTGACGTTCGCGCTGCGCGAACACTACAGCCTGCTGCTCGCCAGCGATACCAATACTGCGCAACTGGCTGTGCGCTTCCTGACTTTCTTCGTGCCAGCGCTCGGCCTGCAGTTTTCGCTGATGACTATGAGTTCTGCACTGCGCGGCATCGGCGACATGCGCACCGCGGTGATCGCGCAGGCGGTGACGATTGTGATCAACATCGCGCTGGCGCCGATCCTGATTTTCGGCTGGCTGACGGGTGTGCCGCTGGGAATCACTGGCGCCGCATTGGCGACACTGATCGCAGTGGTGACGGGTGTCGGCGGCTTACTGTTCCATATCGCCCGCAAGGGCCAGTGCTTCGATATGCACCTGCGGTCATGGCGGCCACGCCCGCCGGTGTGGGCACGGCTGTCTGTTGTCGGACTGCCCTCGGGTGCTGAATTCGCGCTGCTGGCGCTGTATATGACCTTCGTGATGCGGGTGATCCGGCCGTTCGGCGCTTCCGCGCAAGCGGCATTCGGTATCGGCCAGCGCTGGTTGCAAACCGGCATGATGCCGCCGATGGCGATCGCCCTGGCGGCGTCCGCGATCGCGGGACAGAATTTCGGTGCCGAAAAATTCGGGCGCGTGCGCGAAACGTTCGTGCAGTCATTGATCGGCTGCATGATCAGCGTCGGCCTGTTCTTCATCCTGTTCCAGACGCTGCCGCATGTGCTGTTCGGGGCATTCACGCGCGAACCTGCGGTATTCGAGTTCGGCGAGGAGTATCTGGGAATTATTTCCTGGAATCTGATTGCAACCGGCGTTGTGTTCGCCTGCTTTGGCATCTTCTCCGGCATCGGTAATACCGTGCCGTCGCTACTCGGCTCGGCGGTCCGTATTACGCTGATCGTGATACCCACATGGGTGCTATCCCGTCGCCAGGGTTTTCAAGCGCACTGGATATGGGAGTTTTCGGCGACGGCAACCGTCGTACAAATGCTCATCAATCTGTGGTTCTTGCGGCGGGAATTTGCTGGGCGTCTTGCTGAGAATCAATCGGGGGACAATCGCCTGATGGCGACAGTCGACGTGACGTCAGAAACCGCGTGACCCGAGTTTTACTTTTATGATGGCAGCGCCGGGCTTAGGTTGAGGCGCTTTCCGTGCGTTTGGCGATGCTCGCGGAAGTCAGAATGCGCTACGCTTATTCTGGTCTACTCAGCTATTGCTTTATCCGGGTGAAGACGGAAAACCGACCATGCATACAAGCGAGCACAATGAACAACGACACAGATCATTCTAAAAATGAAACGCTCATGGCCAAATGGACTAGGAATGTGGGAATATTTACTTTTTTATTAGTTATTGTTACGGGAATTAGCGACTTCGTCATCTACCAACAGTGGCGACTGTCCAATAGTCAGATGATTGACACACGCGAACAATTGCGCGCTTTTGTATCTGGTCCAAACTTCGCCGAGGTCGTTGCTAAGAAAGCCGATGGCAAACTGCGCTATGGGTTTGTCGCCCAATTTCAGAACAGTGGCGGTACCAGAACCGCTAAGTTTAACGGGTGGAACTCGATCAAATATTTCCCTGGAGAGATTCCAAACAATCTTGATCTTTCTAAACCATGGATGAAGATTGATCCTGCCGAGGTTGTTATTGGACCTAACGGAGTTGCCCAACTGAGCCCTATAACCATCGAAGACGATGAAGCTCACAAGACTCTCAATAAGGAAGGGGAGGTCCTTATTTGGGGGCGCGCAGAATTCGCAGACATTTTCCAACCAACTGTCATGCACCCACTGAGTTTCTGTTTTCTTTTAATCCCCGCTGGGACCGATGATAGAGGGCAAATAACCTTCACCCCAAGACCGTATCGAAATGAATGCAATACAAGCAGTTAGCGAGTAGGGTCGGAGCGAAGCGTAATCCGAGGTTCACCATCGGCGAGCCGCGAAGTCACACAATCGCCCATGCCACCCTGCCATTCATGCGTGGTTCGCAGCGCGGTCGCCGAAAGCTGTTCAGAGCAGGCATCGGTGATCAGGTTTGCGCTTTCGCCAGCTGAGGCGATGGAGAAGCCTTCGGCCCCTTCGTAACAGCTTTATTTCCCTAGGATTTTATCGGTTTCTCCAAAGCCGCATGCTTGTCGCCCGGCAGGCGGTCTTTAAGTCCCTCCCGGTGATGCTCGTAGGCTGTTTTAACGCATTGCAACAAAGCTTGCGTTTTCCTATACTGCGGCACCCTACGGTCGCGTATGGCGACTATAACGCACGCCCAAGAACAGGCAGGAGTTTAGGATGAGCGTTAGTTCAGCCGCCTCTGGCGGGATTGATATCCGTGGCCCGATGCACGCGGGCTATTCCGAGGTTTTGACCCCCGCGGCTCTGGAGTTCGTTGCGACGCTGGTGCGCAAGTACCGTACGCGTCACACCGAATTGATGGCCTATCGTAAGCAGCGTCAGGCTGTGATCGATGCGGGTGGCAAGCCCGGCTTCCTCCCCGAAACCGAAGCCGTCCGCAAGGGCGACTGGAAGATCGCGGGCATTCCGGCCGACTTGCAGGATCGCCGCGTCGAGATCACCGGGCCGGTCGATCGCAAGATGATCATCAACGCCCTCAACGCGGACGTGAGGTGCTTCATGGCCGACTTCGAGGACTCACAGGCGCCGACCTGGAGTGGTCTCGTCGAAGGCCAGCTCAATCTGCGTGATGCGGTACGTCGCACGATCAGTTTCGAGCAGGGCGGCAAGCAGTACAAACTCAACGACAAGATCGCGACACTGATCGTGCGTCCGCGCGGCTGGCATCTGCCGGAAAAGCATCTGCTGGTCGACGGGCAGCCGGTCATCGGCGCGATTTTTGATTTCGGCCTGTTCTTCTTCCACAACGCGAAGGAACAAATCAAGCGCGGGACCGGTCCCTACTTCTATCTGCCAAAGATGCAGTCGCACTTGGAAGCGCGGCTGTGGAATGACATCTTCAACGATGCGCAGGATGCGCTGGGTATCCCGCGCAAGTCGATCAAGGTGACGGTGCTGGTCGAAACGCTATGGGCCGCCTTCGAAATGGACGAAATTCTGTACGAGCTGAAGGACCACATCGCCGCGCTGAACTGCGGTCGCTGGGATTACATCTTCTCGTACATCAAGACGTTCAAGAATCATGCGGATCGCATGGTGCCGGACCGCCACAGCGTCGGCATGGATCGTCATTTCCTCGCCAGCTATTCCAAGCTCCTATGCGAGACCTGCCACAAGCGCGGCGCGTCCGCGATGGGCGGCATGGCGGCTTTCATCCCGGTGAAAGGCGACGAGGAAAAGAACAAGCAGGTGTTCGCCAAGGTAAAGGCGGACAAGGAACGCGAAGTGAACAACGGCCACGACGGCACCTGGATCGCGCATCCGGGTCTGGCGCCGGTGGCCAACGAAGTGTTCAACCGTCTGATGCCGACACCGAACCAGATCGCCAAGCAGTTCAATTATGGCATCAAGGCGGAGGACATTCTCAAGCATCCGGAAGGTGAAATCACCGAAGCCGGTCTGCGCAACAACATCAGCGTCGGCATCCAGTACCTGGAAGCCTGGATTTCAGGCAACGGTTGCGTGCCGATCTACAACTTGATGGAAGACGCCGCCACGGCCGAGATCTCGCGTACGCAGGTCTGGCAGTGGATCAGACATGGCGCGAAGCTGTCCGACGGACGTGCGGTTACGACCGGTCTGGTGCAGAAGGTGCTCGACGAGGAATTGACAAAGATTCGCGGTGAAGTGGGCGAAGAGCGTTTCAAGAGCGGGCGCTTTGCCGAGGCCGCCAGCGTCACACTGAAGATGTCGACAGCATCGGAGTGCGCTGACTTTTTGACCCTGCCCGCATATGACTATCTGGACTGATTCGATTTTGATTGAGAGGTGGTACCCCCGATGAGCGCTGAAGGTGATTCCCCGCAGAGGATCGTTGCTATGACTCGTGATGAGCAGATCAAAACTTTGGAAAAAGAGTGGTCGACCAACCCGCGCTGGAAGAACGTCAAGCGCGGCTACACCGCCGCCGACGTCGTCCGCCTGCGTGGCTCGATGCATGTCGAGTATTCACTCGCGCGCAACGGCGCCGAAAAGCTGTGGAAGCTCGTCAACACCGAGCCCTACGTCAACTGCCTTGGTGCGTTGACCGGTGGTCAGGCGATGCAGCAGGTAAAAGCGGGCATCAAAGCCATTTATCTGTCTGGCTGGCAGGTCGCCGCCGACAACAATAGCTATGCCGCGATGTATCCGGACCAGTCGCTGTACCCGGTGGACTCCGTGCCGAAAGTTGTCGAGCGCATCAACAACAGCTTCAAGCGCGCGGACGAAATCCAATGGGCGAAGGGCGTGGGTCCGGGCGAAAAGGGCTACGTCGATTACTTCGCGCCGATCGTTGCCGACGCCGAGGCCGGCTTCGGCGGCGTGCTCAACGCTTATGAGCTGATGAAGTCGATGATCCGCGCGGGTGCCGGCGGCGTTCATTTCGAAGACCAGCTGGCGTCGGTCAAGAAGTGCGGCCACATGGGCGGCAAGGTACTGGTGCCGACGCAGGAAGCCGTGCAGAAGCTGATCGCGGCGCGCATGGCTGCCGATGTCTACGGCGTGCCGACCGTGATTCTCGCTCGCACCGACGCCGAAGCGGCCGATTTGCTGACTTCGGATTTCGATGCGAACGACAAGCCGTTTGTCACCGGCGAGCGCACCGCTGAAGGCTTCTACAAGACCAAGAAGGGCTTGCAGCAGGCCATCAGTCGCGGTATTGCCTATGCACCGTATGCGGATATGGTGTGGTGCGAAACCGGCACGCCGGATCTCGAGTTCGCCCGCAGGTTCGCGGAAGCCGTCAAGAAGGCACATCCCGGCACGATGCTGGCCTATAACTGCTCGCCATCGTTCAACTGGAAGAAGAACCTCGACGACGCCACGATCGCCAAGTTTCAGCGTGAACTGGGCGCGATGGGCTACAAGTATCAGTTCATCACGCTCGCTGGTATCCACTCCATGTGGTACAACATGTACGACCTCGCGCAGGACTACGCGAAGCGCGGCATGTCGGCCTATGTCGAGAAGGTGCAGGAACCTGAGTTCGCGGCACGCGAACGCGGTTATACCTTCGTCAGTCACCAACAGGAAGTGGGAACCGGCTACTTCGACGATGTCACTACGGTCATTCAGGGCGGCGCATCCAGCGTCACCGCGCTGACCGGATCGACTGAAGAAGAGCAGTTCCACTAAAATTGCTGCAAGTGCTGTATCCCGAGGGCCGGTCGCGAGACCGGCCCTTTGTGTTTTGGAGGAGAAGAATAAAATGATCAGACCCGATGAAGCTCAGGCGCTGGGCACGCGTTGGATCGCCGCCTGGAATACGCATGATCTGGCGGCCATACTTGCGCTCTACAGCGATGATTTCACGATGTCCTCACCTTACATCGCGGACGTTGCCGGTGAAGGCTCCGGCACATTGCTCGGTAAGGTCGCGGTGGGCGCGTACTGGCGTCGCGCCCTCACGAAGTATCCCGATCTGCATTTCGAGCCCTTGCATGTGCTGGCCGGAATCGACAGCGTGACGCTGGTTTATCGTGGCCTCGGTGGCCGGCTTGCCGCCGAGGTGCTAACGATCGATGCAAATGGTCTGATCCGCGCCGCGAGCGCGCATTACGCGGTTTAAGAAGCCAGGCGCGAACGGAAGCTCCGGGGTTTCAGATACGCTTGGTGTTCATTGCGAACGGTCCTGGGAGATCGAAGCGGATGCGTGGTACAAGAAATATCGTGATCGGGATCGCGGTCCTTTTCATTGGACTGGTGGGCATCGGTTTGTGGCTTCCGCCCAAAGTACGCGTCGCGCGCAGTGTCGATATCGCGGCGCCGCCGGCAACCGTGTATGCCATCGTCAACAACTACCGGGTATTCGGGAAATGGTCGCCGTGGCTAGCGAAAGATCCCGATATGAAGATCGAGTTCAGCGGTGCGCGTAGCGGCGTTGGGGCCAAATACGCATGGTCCGGAAACCGGAATGTGGGATCGGGAAACCAGGAGATCGTTGCCGCCGTACCCGACCGGCAGGTCGATACTCAGCTCATCTTCAACGGATTTTCACGTCCAAGCCTGGCGAGTTTTCTGATCGAGCCAAGTGCCCAGGGCAGCAAGACCACATGGGTGTTGGATACCGATTTGGGTCCCAGCCCGCTTGCTCATTACTTTGGGTTATTCATGGACGGCTGGATCGGAACCGATTTCGAGCATGGCCTTGCTCAGCTGAAGACATTCGCGGAATCGCTTCCAAAAGCGGATTTTTCCCACGCCGGTATCGAGCAGCTGGATATCAGCGCGGTACCTTATCTCTACCTGTCGGGCACAACTTCGACCAATGCGGGGGATATTAGCCAGGCGCTTGCATCGGCGTATGCGAAAGTCAGGAATTATATGCAGCACTCAAGCCTGCAGCAGGCCGGGCCGCCGATCGCCATCACGCGCCATTGGGACACTGCGGCGGGGATCTACGAATTTGAGGCCGGCATCCCAATCGTCTCAGACAACATCATCGTTTCTCCAGGCGAAGTAAGACTTGGCCGGACGTATGCCGGTCCGGTGCTGAAGGTGCAATACAGAGGGCCCTATGCCGATCTCCGCACCGTTTACGAACAGATCGCGGCGTACAAAGCCGCCTACGGTTTTGCCGACAATGGCGTGGTCTGGGAGCAGTACCTCAACGATCCCGCGGTGACGGCGCCGAGGGATCTGGTGACGGTGGTTTATATCCCGGTGAAATAACACACCGCGATTGCGATATCGATCAATGACGACTACATGAGTGAGCAGCCGGCAGAATTCGACTCGCGATCCTTCCTTGCGCAGCTGACGACGCAACCCGGCGTCTACCGCATGTATGGTGAGGATGGCGAGCTGCTGTACGTCGGCAAGGCTCGCAATCTCAAGAAGCGCGTCGGCAGCTATTTTTTGCGCGCAAGCGGCAATCCGCGCATCGAAAGCATGGTTTCCCAGATTCGTCGCATGGAAGTGACGCTCACGCCGACCGAAGACGATGCGTTGTTGCTCGAAGCCACGCTCATCAAGCAGCTGAGTCCGCGATACAACATCATGTATCGCGACGACAAGAGCTATCCCTACGTGCGCATCACCGCCCACGATTATCCGCGCATCGCGTTCTATCGCGGCGGCAAGTCGGGCGACGACCGTTACTTCGGACCGTTTCCAAGTGCTTCGTCTGTGCGCGAGACGCTGGTGACCTTGCAGAAGTTGTTCCTGCTGCGACCGTGCCGCGATTCGTTTTTTGAACATCGCCAGCGGCCCTGCCTTCAGCATCAGATTCACCGCTGCTCGGCGCCGTGCGTACGACTGATCTCGACCGAGGACTACGCGCGTGATGTGAACAAAGCAGTGCGTCTGCTCGAAGGCAAAGCAGATGAATTGGCGAGTGAACTGGGCGTCGAGATGGAGCAAGCCGCCGAAGCGTTGGAGTTCGAACGCGCCGCGCGCGTACGCGATCAGATCGCCGCCCTCAGTCGCGTGCGCGAGCATCGCGCGATCACCGGCGGCGCCGACGAGCTGGATGTGATCGCCGTTGCGCCGCATGCCTCGTCGTCGTGCCTTGTTGTCATCTCGGTGCGCGGTGGACAGAACCTCGGTCACGGCAGCTATTTTCCGAAGCAGCCGCGAGGCGTCGAGATCGGAGAGCTGCTATCCGGGTTTATCGCGCAGTATTACCTCGAGCGTCCGGCGCCGCGCGAGATTCTCGTCAGCGACATACCGGACGATATCGACTGGCTTGCACATTCGTTGTCGTCGAAGGCCGCGCGCAACGTACGCATCGTCAAACCCGCTCGCGGTGAGAAGCTGAAGCTGCTCGGCATGGCGCAAAGCACCGCGGCGCAGGCACTGTCGGCACGTCTCGCGGAAGCCGCGAGCATGGATCAGCGGCTGATCGAGCTGCAGCAGGCGCTGGATCTGGAGCAGCCGCCACGCCGGCTCGAATGCTTCGATATCAGCCACACGCGTGGTGAGCGCACCGTCGCATCCTGCGTCGTGTTCAACGAGGAAGGGCCACTGAAGGCAGCCTATCGCAAGTTCAACATCGAAGGCCACGAACCAGGTGACGACTATGCGGCGATCAAGCAGGCCGTTGCGCGGCGCTTCGCGCGCGTGAAAGCCGGCGAGGTCGCAATGCCGGATGTGCTGTTCATCGACGGCGGCAAAGGGCAGCTGGCGGCGGCGCTCGAAGCGCTTGATGAACTGGATGTCGCGGACCTTTGTATCGTTGCCATCGCCAAAGGGCCGACGCGCAAACCAGGTCTCGAGCAGCTCTTCGTCGCCGGCCGCGAACTACCGCTGGTACTGCCACCGGATTCGCCTGCATTGCACCTGATCCAGCGTATCCGCGATGAAGCGCACCGTTTCGCGATCACGGGCCACCGCGCGCGCCGCGATAAGGCACGTCTGTCATCGAGCTTGGAGACGATCGAGGGACTGGGGCCGGCGCGCAGGCGCGCGTTGCTAAAAACGTTAGGCGGACTGGCGCAGGTCAAGCGCGCGGGTGTTGATGACCTCGCCAAGATTGAAGGAATCAGCCGCACGCTCGCGGAGCGCATTCACGCGCATTTTCACTAGGGCCTGTCAGCAGTGATCTGATCGCTGCACGCAGATCACTGCTGACAGGCTTCAGCAGCAATTTCCGTTTTTTGCGAATTTTATTTTTGGGAAAAGCCGGAAACTAAAGGCACCTTACTGGAATCTGTGTACTAGAAGCCGGAAACTGTGCCGATGCGGATAAACATTCCCACACTTCTAACCATCGCCCGCGTCGCGGTAATTCCTGTCCTACTGGCGCTGTTCTACGTCAACTGGCCGCCGGCCCGTCACTATGCGGCTGCCCTGTTTGTGGCCGCTTCCATCACCGACTGGCTCGATGGCTGGCTTGCCAGACGCTTGAACCAGACCAGCCGGTTCGGAGCGTTTCTCGATCCCGTAGCCGACAAGTTGCTGGTCGCATTCGCGCTAGTCATGCTGCTGCGTGACGATCCCACCGGCATGATGGCGATTCTGGCTGCGATCATTATCGGTCGCGAGATCACGATCTCGGCGCTACGCGAATGGCTTGCGGAAGTGGGGCAGCGTGCACGCGTTGCAGTCAGTTGGATCGGCAAGTTCAAGACCGCATTTCAGATGACCTCGATTAGCCTGCTGCTGTGGGATACACCGGTGGGACCGTTGCCCATTCACGACATTGGATTCGTACTACTGTTCGGCTCGGCGGCGCTGACGCTATGGTCGATGGCGGCCTATCTGCGCGCTGCATGGCCGGCATTTTCCGGCCCCGTTGGGGAACGGCGAGACGACGACTGAGCGGCTGATACAGATCAAGGGCTCAAGGCGAGCGGAGCGCTAGATTAGAGTTTGTACCCCGCCGGGAGTTCGAGGGCTGCATGTCCGAGCAAATCGAAAAGCGTTCACGCCGCCGCGGAATTTTCAGAATCGCTGTAATCGGTGCTGGTTTGATTGTCGCGATCGCTGCACTGTTTCTATACTGGAACAGCCGGCACCTGCAACAACTGGCAAACGCGTATCGGACGCAGGCCGTTGTTCGTGGTGATATCGCTACAGCGGTGTCTGCGAACGGCACCTTGAATCCCGTTGTTCTCGTCAATGTCGGTACGCAGGTATCCGGCACAGTAAAGGCGCTGCACGTCGATTTCAACGATCACGTGCAAGCCGGGCAGATATTGCTGGAACTCGATCCCGCGCTGCTGAAGGCGCAAGTGGGTCAGAGCGAAGCTGGCGCGGAAGCCGCGAAAGCCGCGGTCGCCCTCGCGATCGCCAATGAGGCGCGGGCGCGGCCGATGTTCGAGCAGCACTACATTACTCCTGAGCAGTATGATCAGACCGTTGAAGCGCTCAAGGCCGCCCGCGCACAGCTTGCGCAGGCGCATGCGCAGGTCGCGCACGATCGCACAAATCTGAATTACTCCGTGATCCGCTCGCCGGTGTCGGGTGTGATCGTGAACCGCGCGATCGATGTCGGTCAGACCGTCGCGGCGAACTTCCAGACGCCGACGCTGTTCCAGATCGCCCGCGACCTGAAAAAAATGCAGATCGATTCGAGCTTTGCGGAAGCGGATATCGGCCGCATCCGCCCCGGTCTGCCGGTGCGCTTCACTGTCGATGCATTTCCAGACCAGGTTTTCGCCGCCGCGGTGCGGCAGGTACGGCTCAACCCGACGACGGTGCAGAACGTTGTGACTTACGATGTCGTCGTTGCCGTCGACAATCTCGACGAGCGGCTGATGCCGGGAATGACGGCCTATGTCAGCGTTATTCTTGATCAGCGCAAGGATGTGCTGTTGGTTCCCAACGCCGCTTTGCGCTTCGCGCCGGTGCCGGAAACGCAAAAGATGATTGGCTCCCCGGAGAAGGCGGGTTTCGGCACGGTTTACGTTCCCGGAGATAAAGGCCCGCATGCGGTGCGGATCGAGACTGGCCTGTCAGATGGTCGCAACGTCGAAGTTCGTGGCGGTGATCTCAAGGACGGAGATCGGGTCATCGTCGGCAACGCCGATGCGAGCAGCAACGGAACGCCAGCCACTGCGGGAATGCGGATCAGAGCGTTCTGATGGCTGTGGACGTGCTGCTGCGGGTCGAGCACTTGTCGAAGAGTTATCACACCGACGCGGGCGATGTCCCGATATTGAAGGACATCGATCTGATCGTGGAGCGAGGCGAGTCGATCGCCATCATGGGACCCTCCGGTTCCGGGAAATCCACGTTGATGAACATCCTGGGCTGCCTCGATCTGCCCAGCGGCGGCCGCTACATACTGGATGGCCGCGATGTCGGAACACTCGATGCGGATGAACGCGCGCATCTGCGCAGCGAAGTCATCGGCTTCGTGTTCCAGGGCTTCAATCTGCTTTCCCGCGCGACGATCCAGGACAACGTAGCGCTGCCGCTACTGTACGGCGGCGTCGCGCCCGCCGCGCGTCAGGCGCGCGCTCGCGACATGCTCGACAAGGTGGGTCTGCACGGATTCGAAACTTATCTGCCAAGCCGCATTTCGGGCGGTCAGCAACAGCGCGTCGCCATCGCACGCGCGCTCGCCAATCGGCCGCAGCTGATTCTGGCCGACGAACCTACGGGCAATCTCGATACCAAGACCAGTCATGACATCATGGATTTGTTCGTCGCACTGAACGCGAACGAAGGCATCACACTGGTTCTGGTTACGCACGAAGCCGACATCGCGCGCTACGCGAAGCGCTTGGTACAGATCGTCGATGGGCGCATCGTCGCCGACGGACCTGCGGAGCGTCTATTGTCGGCGAGGGCGAGCTCGTGATCGCTGCGCTCTTCGCCGAGGCTTGGCACTCGATGAAAGCCAATCGCATGCGCAGCTTTCTGACGATGCTCGGCATGGTCATCGGCGTTGCGGCGGTGATTTTAATGATGGCAATCGGCGAGGGCGCGCAAATGACGGTCAAGGAGTCGATCGCCTCGATGGGCAGCAACCTATTCATCGTGCTGTCGGGTTCGGCAACGTCGGGCGGCATCCGGCTCGGCGCTGGTGCTGCGCCGACCTTGACTGTCGGCGATGCCGAGGCGCTTGCTCAGCTGTCCGCTATCAGCGCAGTGGCGCCCGCGCAGCCCGGTACGGCACAGATCATCTACGGTTCCAACAACTGGAGCACAACGGTTTTGGGAACCACGCCGAGTTATCTTGTCGTGCGCGACTGGCTGCTTGCGTCCGGTTACGGGTTCACAGATGCCGACGTGCGCTCGGCTGCGCGCGTTGCGCTGATTGGTCAGACGGTCGCGCGCAATCTATTCGGCAACGTGGATCCGGTCGGCAGGATCCTGCGCATCAAGCAGAGTCCATTTCTGGTGATCGGGCTGCTCGTTGCGAAAGGGCAGAGCCTCGATGGGCGCGATCAGGACGATACGCTGCTGGTTCCGGTCACCACGGCGCAGCGGCAGCTGTTCGGCACCCAGTTTCCAGGGAGTGTGCGCTTTATCATGGCGCAGGCAATCAGCGCGGAAGCGATGGCAGGTGGCCAGAAAGATATGACTGGTTTGCTGCGCCAACGGCATCATCTGCCGGATCGCGCAGAGAACGATTTCGACATCCGCAACTTGACCGCGCTGGCCGATGCTGCAGCGCAGACGACACGGGTGATGTCGTTGATGCTGGGTGCGATTGCCTCGGTGTCGCTGCTGGTCGGCGGAATCGGCATCATGAACATCATGCTGGTGTCGGTGACCGAGCGGACGCGCGAGATTGGCATTCGCGTAGCGATCGGAGCTCGGCAGCGCGACATTCTTCTTCAATTTCTGCTGGAAGCCGTGATCCTGTCCGCAGCCGGCTGCTTCGCAGGAGTAGTCTGCGGGGTTGGAACCGTGCTGTTAACCTACCTCATCACTGGAACCGCGGTAGTCATCACATTGAGTTCAATCGCGCTCGCATTCCTGGTCGCATCCGCCGTCGGTGTTTTTTTCGGCTTTTATCCGGCGCGCAAGGCCGCGCGGCTGCAACCTATTGAAGCGCTGCGCTTCCAATAAGCACGTAATGGCAGCAGAAGGCTGACCGTCAAGTGTTGACATAGGTGCCAGTGGCTAAGAAAATACGCGTCCGATGCGGGAATAGCTCAGTTGGTAGAGCGCAACCTTGCCAAGGTTGAGGTCGCGAGTTCGAACCTCGTTTCCCGCTCCACGATTTTGATTTTTACCGACCTCGTTAAAAGACGAGGTTTTTTATTCCGGGCACGCAAAGGCCCGGCCCGAGGGATCGTCCCGTCTTCGCTGGATACTCCGGGTGCCGTTTGATCCGGCAGACTATACGCTTCGTTTCCGGACGGAACGGCTCGGTGGCAGAGTGGTGATGCAGGGGACTGCAAATCCCCGTACGTCGGTTCAATTCCGGCCCGAGCCTCCAATAAATCAGTCACTTACAATTCTGTCGTGTTCTACAAAATCCACTTTGACTGCTAGGTATTTATTTTTTACGGATTGTTGCGTGTAAGTGGTTTCACTCTCTCGCCGAAGCTCAGTGGTTGTCCGCGTTTGCTTTTAACAAGATGCAGACTTGAAACGGGGTGCGCCGCCGCGCGGCGCGTTACCCGATCGACAACCTATTTCAACTCGCCTTCGATCTCGATTCAAATTTCCCCCCAGTCTTGCCTTGCTGCACCCACAAGGCACCATCGCGGATAGCATTGATGCGATGGATAACATGACAGGGCACCAGCCCATTTCGGTCGGTGGCGAATGTCGGCTTTCGGGTACAAGCCCGCGGCACAAAGTTGCGAGGATTCCAGGATGAATATCTGCTCTGAACCCTTTCAATAGTCGCAAGTCACACACCGAACCGAGCCCTGGATCGTCCGGCGCGTGTCCGCTAAGCTACTGGGAGATAAGCGCGTGCATATAACATAACTGTGCGCCTGCTATTTCAATCTACTCAGGGGAATGAAACCATGTCGGTAAGGCGGATTTCTTTGCTGTGCGTGCCGCTTCTGCTTCAAGCCTGCGCCACGCTGTCGTTCACCCCGGCGGAATACCCGCTGCGTGATGGCCTGATCCCGCCGATGGACGTCGCCGGCACGGTAAGCATCAGTAACGCCCAGACCTCCAGCGATCCGCAGATCGTCATGTCCGGCTCCGGCATCAAATACCAGTCTGACTATCACAAGGTCACCGAGGTGATGGTGCAGCAGGCGAACAAGGAGCTGCACAAGGCCGCGCGCGCGCATGACGGCAGCGACAAGAGCATCGCCCTCAAGGTCACCTATATTCAGAGCGATTACGTCGCGTTCTACTACAACAGCAAGATCACGTTCGACGCCACACTTGGCGACGGCAATGTGGTCAGCATGACTGTGCCGCACTCCAGCGGCAGCCCGGTCCAGGATATCGATGGCTGCATCGCCGAAGGCGTGATGAAGTTGCTCAACGATCCGCAACTGCGCGCCTATCTGGCGAAGTAGCAAGAGTCACTGGTTGGCAGCAGCCAGCCCCTTTCTGCCAGTCGCGAACGGCGGCAATCAGGCAGCCAAAATTCAAGCTGGCTTATTTCCTTTTGAATGCATCCGCCAGCGCCGACCCCAGCGAGCCTCGGATCGGTGCGGCAGTCATGGCTGGTTTGGTGGTGGGCTGACCCGATGCGCGGTCGCGGTCGCCGCGTGTTCCTGGGACGGGTGTGGCGGTGCCATCGTCCTTCTTCATCGACAAGGCGATGCGCTGACGCTTCAGGTCCACTTCGACGACGCGTACTTTCACGATCTGTCCGGCTTTGACGACATCGTGCGGATTCTTCACGAAGCGGTCGGCGAGTTGCGAAACGTGCACGAGCCCGTCCTGGTGCACACCGATATCGACAAACGCGCCGAAGGCGGCGACGTTGGTCACCGTGCCTTCCAGCATCATGCCGGGCTTCAGGTCTGCGACTTCATTGATCCCGTCGGCGAAGGTAGCGGTGCGGAATTCCGGGCGCGGGTCGCGGCCCGGCTTTTCGAGTTCGGCGATGAGATCGCGCACCGTAGGCAGCCCGAAACGCTCGTCCATGAACCGGCGCGGATCGAGTTTTTTCAACACCGTGCTGTCGCCCATCAGGCTGCGCAGGTCGCGGCCGCAGGCGTTCACGATGCGGCTGGCGAGATCATAAGCTTCCGGATGCACTGCGGAGGCATCGAGCGGTTCGGCGCCATCGCGGATACGCAGGAAGCCGGCGCACTGTTCGAAGGTCTTGGGACCAAGGCGTGAGACCTCCAACAACTGCTTGCGCGTGCGGAATGCGCCGTGCTGATCGCGATGGACCACGATCGATTCGGCCAGCGTGCCGCCGAGGCCGGAGACGCGTGCCAGCAGCGGCGCCGATGCCGTGTTGAGATCCACGCCGACCGCATTGACCGCGTCTTCCACCACGGCGTCCAGCGACTTCGCAAGCCGCGATTGATCGACATCGTGCTGATACTGGCCGACGCCGATCGATTTCGGGTCGATCTTCACCAGTTCCGCCAGCGGATCCTGCAAGCGGCGGGCGATGGACACCGCACCGCGCAGCGAGACATCGAGGCCCGGAAATTCCTTGGCCGCCGTTTCGGAAGCCGAGTACACCGAAGCGCCGGCCTCGCTCACGATCACCTTGCGCGGATGCGGCTCCGGTAGCATCGACAACAAATCCGTCACCAGCTTTTCGGTTTCACGACTGGCGGTGCCATTGCCGATGGCGATCAGCTCGATGCCATGTTTCTTGATCAGGCGCACCAGCTCCGCCTGCGCCCCGCGCACATCGTTGCGCGGCTGGAATTGGTAAATCGTCGCCGTCTCCAGTACCTTGCCGGTGCCGTCGATGGTGGCGATCTTCACACCGGTGCGGATGCCGGGATCGAGCCCAAGCGTCGGCCGCGAGCCGGCGGGCGCCGCCAGCAGCAGCTCCTTCAGATTGCGGGCAAACACATCGATCGCCTCGGCCTCGGCACGGTTGCGCAGCTCGACCATCAAATCCACGGAGAGATTGATCGAGAGCTTCGTGCGCCAGGTCCAGCGCACAACGCTCATCAGCCAAGCATCGGCGGCGGTGTCGTCCGCACGGATGGCCTGCGTGGCGGCGATCATGTGTTCGACGGGTTTGAACGGCGCCGAATCGTCGGTGTCGATCTCGATTTCCAGGCTCAGGATTTCCTCGTTGCGCCCGCGCATCATCGCCAGCGCGCGGTGGCCCGCGACCTTCGACCACGGCTCATGGTGGTCGAAGTAATCCGAGAACTTGGTCCCCGCATCCGCCTTGCCCTCGATCACGCGCGAGCGCAATACGCCGCGGTCACGCAGGTACTGGCGCAGCCGGCCCAGCAGCGCCGCGTCCTCGGCAAAGCGTTCCATCAGGATATCGCGCGCGCCTTCGAGTGCCGCTTTCACGTCGGCAACCTCGCCTTGCACATACGCCTGCGCGGCGTCGCTCGGGATCAGTGCGCGGTTCTGCAGCAACAGAACGGCCAGCGGCTCCAGGCCGCGTTCACGCGCTATCTCGGCGCGCGTGCGACGCTTCGGCTTGTACGGCAGATACAGATCTTCAAGATCGGATTTCGTCATGGCCGCCAGCAGCCGCGCTTCGAGTTCCCCGGTGAGCTTGTCCTGACTGCGGATCGATTCGATCACTGTGGCGCGGCGGCTTTCAAGCTCGCGCAGATAGCCGAGTCGTTCCTCGAGCTTGCGCAACTGCGTATCGTCCAGCCCGCCGGTGACTTCCTTGCGATAGCGCGCGATGAACGGAACCGTCGCGCCCTCGTCGAGCAGATCCACCGCCGCCTCGACCTGTCTTGGCTGCGCGCCGATCTCGATGGCGATGGTCTTCAGGATGTCCAGTCGGGAGCGGTCGGCAGCAGCGTTCATGCGTAGTTCGGGGCAGGATCAAGCGAGGTGCGACGATACCGCTTGCGTCACGCAAATCCAACATGATTGGTGAGCGTTCGGGCGCGGGCTAACGGGTCAGCCGCGCGTCGAGGACTTCAGCCTGTCCGCGCTGTGGTGCCGCTTCCAGACGCGCGCCATCGCATTCTACGATCCCGCAATTGACGCTTCACGGGCGTGTTCAGTCAGTCGACACGTACGGGTGCTGCACTGCTATCATCCCGAAGTTCCGCTTTACCTGACGAGACTTCGTCCGTAGCGCAGACACGTCACAGGAAACAATCGTTATGGCAGGAAGCAGGAACTTGAATAACCCCGTTGGCACGCTCGGGATCGCGATCGGCATCATCGTCGCCCTCTTCATTCTTTTTTCCGATGTCTTTGTCGAGATCGGCCCTGGTCAGCGCGGCGTGCTGATGAACTGGGGTGCTGTGCAATCGGGCGTGCTGGAACCGGGTCTGCACATGAAGATCCCGCTCATGCAGTCGGTTGCCAAGCTGGATGTGCAAATCCAGAACAGTCAAGCGGCGGAAACCTCCGCCAGCCAGGATTTGCAGAACGTCACCACGACGGTTGCAGTGAACTGGCACATCCAGGGCGCGGATGCCGAATGGGTGTACCAGAACATCGGCTTCGAATCTGCATTGGTCACCCGCATCATCCAGCCGGCGATCAGCAACGCCGTCAAGGCGGTCACGGCGCATTACGGTGCGGAGAGCCTCATCACCGAACGCGACGGGGTGCGCAGTAAGATCGAGGATGAAATCCGAACGGCGATGACGCCCTATCGAGTGATCGTCGATTCCGTCAACATCGTTGATTTCAGTTTCTCGCCGGAATTCGCGCAGGCCATCGAGCAGAAACAAGTGGCTCAACAGCATGCGCAGCAAGCCAGCTACGACTTGGAAAAAGCCAAGGTTGTAGCACAGCAAAAGATTGCAGAAGCGACCGGCCAGGCGGAGGCGCAGAAACTTCTGCAGCAGACGATCTCACTCGAAATTTTGCAGCGGCTCGCGATTGACAAGTGGGATGGTCATTTGCCGACGGTCGTTGGCAACAGCGCCATTCCGTTTCTGGGGAATCTGGATGTGCTGAATGAGGGGGTAAGCCGCAACCACCCGCCGCAGAGTCCCCAGCAATAGCCTGTCAACAACGGTGCAATGTTTACGCGTCAGAGATGCGAACTTCGATTCTGAGGCGCAATGGCGAACGAATGGCACAAGGCGTGCGAATAGAGAATTGCAATTCGATTATTCACATGCATGAATTTCACAGGTTGGTTACCTGAAAGACCAACCCATGACCAAAATGTAGGGAATGCGGGCGCCGTCGTCGTCAGCACCCCGAATACAACTACGCTTGGCTTGGCGCCAAGCAAACCGAAGAATAGCCATGCAACAACTAACGCCCGCGGGCAACCAAGCAATACAGGATCTGGCACAGCGGTACCGCATCAGCGAGGATGCAGTCAGGACGATGTTGTTTGCGGTATCCGCCGGCGGGGGCTCAATGGCGCAGTTTTACCACTCCGAACTCGGCGGTGGCGGCCAGTGGATGCGCGGTGGCATGACCATGGTCGGGGACATGTTCAACCACGGCTTGCAGGCAACGGTGAGCGGACTGTGCTCAGAGCTGTCTTCGCTGCTGAGCAACCAGCAGGTTTTCCTTCCGCCGCCTGCGCAGAACATGGGCGGTGGGTTCATCGTGTCCGGCAACGCCTGGTGGCCGGGTGAACTCGGCAACCCAAGTTCGACCGGCGGCCAGAACGATTCGCGCTATGCGTACTTCCCGCAAACGCGGCGGCTCGCCATTTCGCGCAATGGACAGATTTCGGTGTATGACACGCTGGACCACCAGATCGGCGGTGTGCAGCAGCAGCAAGGCGGCTATGCCGGCTCACTGTCGTTTAGCAGTCAATTCGGCACCTTCACCGTTGACAGCCTGCCGATGGTCAGCCCCACCCCGCAGCAACCGGCGACTGCTCCGTTTCAGGCGCCGGAACCGCCGCCGCAGTTCGCACCCCCACTTCCGCCGGCATCCCCTCAGCAAACGTTCGGCGGCTCAATACAATCACAAGACGAAATCGTGAGCGCAATCGAACGCCTGGCCAATCTGCATCAGAAAGGCATCCTGTCCGATGAGGAGTTCAAAACAAAAAAGTCGGAGTTGCTTGCGCGGCTGTAAGCGATCCACTGGAGAGCGCTGCAGCCTGACCACCGCGTCATCCTTTTTTCGGATGGCAGCGACACTGTGCGTCGCGCCCAACCTAAGGACAACTGTGAACTACGTCACAAAGGACTGTATACAGATGGACAGCGTACGGGTAAGAGAAGGCATACTGTCCTTCGTGATCAATCTGAGGTGCCATGTTCCGAGTCTTTGTGCTAGCGGTAGCAAATGCTAAAGAACAACGGTTACGATCGGTGGGAAGGGTCTTTGCGTACGCAACGGTGAACCGACCTATTTAGGAAACCCTAAATTAGGTAGCAAAAGAATCCGGGCTGTTTCCGATGGGTTAGCGGAACGATTATCGGGGAGCGAGACATGCCACAGAACAAAAAGGTTGTTCGGTCTTATTTCGTGCGTTCGTTGTTTGCCTCGGCTATAACAGCCGCCTTCTGTAGCAGCCCCGGCGCGGCTTCTGCGGCCGGCACCGCGAACGTAGGGCCTCTGTTTACGGTCACTAGTGGGGCTTACCGATACCCGACGGTGTCGGTGGGGCGCGGATCCTCGGGCAATTTCGCGGTCGCATGGCAAGAAGAGATGTCCGACGGTTCCGGCTATAACGGGCAGGCCGCTGTGCGTTCGTTTACCGGTGATGGCGTTCCACTGAGTCCAGAAATTGCGCTGGGTGACAACGTCTACGCCAGCAACGCCGCTGTTGCGATGGATTCCGATGGAGATTTTGTCGCAAGCTGGATCGAGTCGCAGGGCGCCTATGGACAGCTCGGGAAGCATGCGGGCGAACTTAAAGCGCAGCGCTACAGCGTCGCCGGTGTTGCCAAAGGCACCGCCTTGAACATCGGGTCCGCGCCGATCAATTACCCTGATTTAGACAATATTCGGCTCAGATTCTTTTTGGCGGAAGGTATCCAAACCGGGATGCCGCGGGTTGCCATGGATTCCAACGGCGATTTCGCTGTTGCCTGGAACAAGACGACGACCACGTACGCCTGCTATGTAAGCGTTGCCGGCCTGGCCTGCCTCAGCAGCGAAGCTTACAAATCCTACGCCGCTGCATACCGCGCGAACGGAGTGGCCCGCAGATGGGAGACACCGGTGGCAACCGGCAATGCATTTGGTTCTGGCAGCCTGCTTGTAGGCAGCACGCCCATGCTCGATAACGGCAACGTGTTGATGGTGTTTGACTCTGCGACGGAAGCCTACGCGCAGTGGTACAACCCTTACCTCGCGAAGACGGGTCTCAAAATTGCGTTGACTAATATCCCAGCCGGCGTCTCCCCCTATCTTGTCGATGCCGTCGTCTCTGATGCCGCCGGCAATTTTGCCGTGCTATCGGGCCAAAACCTCAACCGCTACTCAGCTTCTGGCTCTTCACTCGGTAGCATCTTGATGCCGCCGAACAACGGTCGCTGCGGTAGCACTGCATTGGCGATGATGCCATCCGGCGGATTCGTTACTGTAACGAATAACACAGCGAACCTGGCAGGCGGCTACACCAGCTGTGAATTCGACGGTCAGTATTACAGCGCAGATGGAAGTGCCAATGGTCCGGCTTTCGTGATCGATGATGGGACAAGCAATATAAATTACGGCAGCGTAAGCATTGCCGTCGATTCCAGCGGCGGCATGGTCGCTATTTGGAGTGCTTTTGTAGGAACGCACATTCATAGCGATGTGTTCACCGTAGTCGGACGACAGATAACTCCGCCTTAATCAGGACGGTAGGTTGAGGTGAGCTCGCGAACCCCAACAATTGACGTTCCTGAGCACCACAGAAGTTGGGCTTCGCTGCGCTCAGCTTCAACCTTCAAAGTTGGCTCGGTGCACGACCGCTTTGTGACACCTCGACCGCACAAGTTAATGGCATGTTCTGGCACGCTACCGAAGAAGGTCGGTATGTCGTCGTGACCAGCCCATTCCGGCCGGTCGCGATCGTCGGATTACACCGCCTTCGTCGGTTAATCCGACCTACGCGTGCTGCTGCGAGAAGAAGACCAACAGCTCACTTCGGGAAACGGTTTTTCGCAGTACGATGTGTCCGCGGTCATCAGTGCAGCAGATCGAGAACGTGTTCTTGGCCAAATCCAGGCCGAAGTGGATAATTGTTGACATGGAGTTTCTCCCTCGTGGGTTGAGTTACTTCGACATCCCCATTCTGGCTTTCAGAGGCCAGGTGAGTGGGGAGGTCCATGTCATTCGTTACGGTATTTAAGGTCCCGGTGCGGATAGCAACCGTACCATCACTGCACCACTGCTCGTGGTCCACGCCGCAGCCAAATTGCCGTTGCCGTCCACAGCGCTGGCCAAACCCGAAGTCAGAGTGTTGGGATCAGCGGTCTCGATATCGAAAGTCGGACCGTTGGGCGTACCGTCCGCGTGGTAATACTGACCGATTTTTTTGTAGCCCGGGTAGGCGGGGTCGCCAACGATTTGCTCCCAAGTCACTACAAAGTCACCTGAATGCATCACGGAAACCCGAGGGCTGGAAGGATAGCCGACGACGGTCCCGCTGGCATCCAGCTTCAGAGTCGAGCCTTTCGGTGTGCCATGTGCAGCGTAGCGCGCTGCGTACATATTGCCGTTAACCTCTCTTGCAATCACGAAGTTGCCGCTGTCATCGATACCGATCGAGGGCGGGCCGCTCCCACCGACTTGCCCGTTGCCAACGAGAACCCATGGCTTGAAAACCACGTGCTTCCCCGCTGCGGCTCCGGTTGCATTGAACGGCTTCGCGGTGAGGACATCCCACCCCTCAGTAGTGAACGCCATCGCAAAATTCCCGTTTTCGGCGACTGCAAGGCCCGCAAGCGCACTGCCTCCGATACCAAGGTACGGTGCCGCCGTAGGGGCAACAGTCACGCCACTGTGCTCCTTCAAAGCCTCGGTACGCGCAGTACCATCGGCATTATAAATACGTGCGTAAGTAGGGGTTTGAAGAGTACCCAGGATCGATCGACAGCTACCATCGGCGCCCACCACATCAAAGAAGCAACCAAATCTCCAATCGGTCCAACCGACCACAAAGTCACCGTTACCATCCATCGCAACCAAGGGGCCGAGTTGCGTCGAATCGCTAAGGGCGCCTGGCCGATCGGTTGGCGAGCCAGTGACCAGGATATTTCCACCAATCGCTGTTCCGTTCAGCGCATAGCGTTGCGCAAAAATGTCTGTTTGGCCCTGCCAAGCCACGATGAAATCACCTGCCCCGTCCATGGCAATTGAAATGGCACTGCTAATTGAGCCCGGCGCGATCGGAAACGCTTCGCCTTTGGGTGTTCCGTCGGCATTGAAGGTACGAGCCCACTGGCCATTCCAGGCAACGACGAAATCGCCAGCGGCATCACGCGCGATACCAGAGACGAACCCGGTACCTACCTGAAATTCAGGCGCGCCCTGCGGTCCGTTGCCGTCGGCGAATGCACTCGTTGTGATTAATCCGACTGCGATCGTGGTCGCAAACGTGCGAAGACGATTTATGGATTTGTCGTTGTGTATGGCCATGAGTTTTCTCCATTGAATGGCGTGCCCGGCTGGCATAAAAGTGCCGACGTGCGCTCTTGGAATGAATGTCGGAAATCACATGCTGCCGCTATATAGTTTCGCATTGGTATTACTCTGCGAGTGTGAACTGCGTCACAGTCTAGGGTTGCCGCCGATCACTAATGCGACTGGGATTGAAATGTCCGCTTTGAGGAAAGCTGATTACCACAGCGAATGGCGGCTTTTGGCACCTTGTGAATGTTCGCAGACGGAGCATTTAGACCTGGCTACGGCCGGAGCAGTCTGAGGGGGTCGTCGGGGAAGACCTGCAATGTCCAGCTCATCAGAATTATCGATAACTCCCCATATCGAGCGCGATCACCAGCTCGACATCGATCCCCCATTGAGAGCCGCCCCTTATGAGGCGGGCATTATTCAGTTACGGCACTTCCACAGCTTCGAGAATCTGGCAGCCAATAGTTGCGGCGCTCCCATAACATTGGGACACTACTAGATAGATAACATGAAAAGATTCACGTCCGTGTTGTTGTTCGTGGCCTTGATCTGTACGATGTTTTATTGGTTCGCATTCGTTCCAGCGCGCGAAGTTCCGCACGGTGCCGCCAGTCTCGCGCGTTTCAAGCCAGGTCATTATCCGGTCGTAGTCGAAGATTTCCAGGCGATGGACCGGACAAGACCGACTCCACCCAATCACGACTTCAAGGGCAGTCCGCAGCGTGTGCTCAAGGGGGAGTTATGGCGACCGATGGGGATGCAGCGGCCCGGCCCCTTGCTGGTCTACAGCCACGGCTTCATGTCTTTTAGCAGGGAAGGTGAATATCTCGACAAATTCCTGGCCAGTCATGGTTATACCGTTGTGGCGGTGAATTACCCTCTGACTAAAACTTTTGCCCCAGGCAAGTCACAGATCACCGATGTCGTTAATCAACCTGGGGATATCCATTTTCTCGTCGACACGGTGCTCGATCGCGCGAAAGATCCCAAGGATGTGCTGTACCGCACGATTGATGTGCAGCGCATCGCTGTCGCCGGTGTTTCTCTCGGCGGACTGACGTCTACGCTTGCAGCCTACGACCGACGGATGCGGGACCCCCGTATCGCCGCGGCCATATCTATTGCTGGCCCGGCGTTCATGTTCTCAGCGCGATTTTTCGCCGATAGTTCGATTGGTTCGATTCCCTTGTTGATGATTGCTAGCGACACCGATCCCATTATTCCGTATGAGAAGAATGCACGGCCGATACTCGAAGAGTTTCCAGGATCGATACTGGTGACGCTGAAGGGGGCCGCGCATGCCGGATTTGCAGAACCCGCAGCGACTTTGATGCGCTTCTTCAGCAATCCCGACAGAGTGGGCTGCAGTACGGTGCACGAAGGATTGAAGAACGCGGCGCCCGGCGTTCTGGAGACGCTGACCGATCCTGATCAGGGCTTGGTTGTGAGTGCGATCGATCCGCCATGTACCGGACCGCTGCCACTCGTGGTCATGAAGGCGGCGCGGCAGCAGATGCTGACTACGCTGGCCGTAGAAGCGTTTCTCGATAGTCGATTCGCTGCCGATGCCGCTTCGCGCGACGATGCGCGTCGCTTCCTGCTTCACACCTTCGGTGACGAAAATACTGCGGAGGTCAAGGTGGAAACGCGGTCTCATTAAACCAACCCATTAAACCAGGATTTGAGAGAGCGTCGAGTGGTGGGGTGGCTGCGTGGTTCATTACAGCGCGAGCAGCGACAGTCCCACCTTAAACCGGCACATCATCTTCCCCCAGCGCGCGGCCGGATCAGGATTTCGCACGTCTGGTTGCGCCGCGGCGCGGTTCCGGCTGCGAGCGCTTGAGCACCCCGGCTTCCAGGGCGGCCAGTTCGTCTTCGAGGTACTCGAGCAGGCGCTGTGCGTGCGGAACCGACTTGCGGCAGGCAATCAGGCCAAAGTCGACGAAGTCGTGGCGGCTGATAACGGTGATGTTGAGCGCCAGCATGTCGATCAGCAGCGAGGCAGGGTAGAGGCCGGCGAGACGGCAGCCCTGCCAATACAGGTCTTCACGCGGCCCCGGAACGTGCGAGACCACCACGTAGCCGAGGGCATGGCCGGAAGAGCGCGACACCAGGCTCCCAATCGTGCCGGGCGTCAGCGTCAGCAGGGCGTAGGCCATGATTTGGCCGGGCGAAAGCTTCTCGAAGCGCTGCTTGTTCTTGTCCATGCAGCGCTTGATCGCGAGCAGGCGTTCCACCGCATCTTCCATGTGCGTCGCCAGATGCGTGATGGTGAATGCCACCTCGTTGCCGAGTGCGGTGTTGTTGCGCCGGATCGAGACAGGCACTCCGGCAATCAGCGGTTTTTCCGGAAGGTCGCCGCGCTTAAGCAGGTAGCGGCGCAGTGCGCCGCCGCACATCGCGAGCACGACGTCGTTCAGCGTCGCGTTGAGCGCCTCGGCCACGCCGCGCATGCGCGGCGTGGCGTACTGCTGCGCCGCGAAGCGGCGCGTGGCACTGATCCTGGTCTTGAGCAGGCTGCGTGGCGCCTGGCCGAACAGCGCTACGTCCGGGTCGTTGTGGCGGACCTCGCGAAACGTTTCCCGCACCTCGCGCAGCACCGGTGCAACCGCCTATACGCCCTCGCGCGCAAGAAGCCGCAACGCCGCGATGCCTTCCACCGCAGGTGGCGGTGCGGGGACCGGCAGAATCTGCGCTTTCTTTGGCTTGGTCGGTCCCACTTCCCAAAGCGGGAGCATCTTTGCCGATTGCGCCGCATCGCTCGACATGGAGCGCATCAGGAGGCGGACGCCGCCCACGCCGTCGACGAGCGAGTGGTGGATCTTGAGATACACGGCGAGGCGGCCACCCTCGATGCCCTCGATCAGGTACATCCGCCACAGTGGGTAGGCACGATCCAGGTGCGCGGAATGCGCACTGGAGACCAGGGACAGCAGTTCGCGGATGCGACCGGGCTGCGGCAGCGCGGTATGCACGAAATGATGATCCAGATCGAATTCCTCGTCCGCTTCCCAGGCGTGCACGCCCCTGCGGCGCGTCAGGCGCTGATTGAACGGCGGAGTTGCCTGGGAGAACACTCGCAGCCGCTCGGCCAGTTGCGCTGCGAAGAGCGGAGACGCGTCGGCCGGCGGGTCGAACAGCATCAGGACGCCGATGTGCAGCGGCACGCGCCGACTTTCCAGGAGCAGGAACAGGTCGTCGATCAGGGAAAGTTTGCTCATGGCCGGAGCTCCGGTACGAGCCTCATGCCTGCATGCCAACCGACGATGATTATCACTGTGCTACTCGCTGTTTTACTTGAGGCGACCATTGATTTTTCGGGGCACCGTCACGTTTTTGCGTGCTAGCATGATGCAACACCTGTATCCGTTCGGGAAGCGTATTCGGCTGACGATACATGCACCATTTCCAAGGTGGCACGAAGGAGCCGGAAGAGGCGGGCAGAGGGGGCGTGAGCGGGACGCATTGCCCTCGGCTGGAGGGTTCGTGCCGTTGCGGCGACGGTCTGGCGGCTGAGCGAAATCCGCGATGCTGTTGAGGGACCAGGATGTCAGGGAGCTTCCTGCTCCGCTGGCCGATATTACTGCCGAGCACCGGTTTGCGGTGCATGTGCTGGCTTTGATGGAGCAGGAGGCGCGGGCACTGGATGCCGGCCAGCGCCCTGATGTCCGCTTGCTGCACGAAGCGCTGCATTTTTTCGTGCATGTGCTGGACCGCATTCATCATCCTCGCGAAGAGCTGATCTTCGACCGCATGCAAGGCCGGGCCGATCCGCCGACCTTGAAGATCACCGCCAGTTTGCATGAAGGGCACGAGAAACTATCCGCGGCCGGACTCTTCCTGCTCCAGCAGCTGGAAGGCACCAGCCTGGTCCGAGGGAAGCGGCGCCGCAAGGCGCTTGCGCAGGAGCTGGCGCACTACTGTGCCGGCATGCGCCAGCACATGCGCGCGGAAGAGATGGAGATCTATGAGCCCGCGCGCAAGCTCCTGTCCGAAGACGACTGGACGTATGTCGCCGGCCGGCTCGCAGGGCTGCCGAACCTAATCTGTGGGATCGACAAAACGCCCGAATATCGCTGGCTGCTCGATTGCTACCTCAACAACCTTACGGTCTGTTCCACCGGCGTGCTTACTTATGCCTGGGTCGACCGTGCCGCCTCTGCAGTCGAACGCACCGTCCATACCGGTGCCGAGCTGTTCGAGCTGCCCAGGCGCTTGCTCAGCCTCGCGTCCCGCAACGCCCCCGGGCTGATCGAGGGGATTCTTGAGGCGCGCAGCATCCCGGCAGCGTTGGAAGCGCTGGGCGCAGCGTCCAGAAGCAGCGTCGAGGGCGGACGGACCGCCTACCGCATGCTCAAGCGTTGCGCGCGCGCGCCAGGCAGCTTTCGCGACGAGGTCGATTCCATGGCGGATCGCCCCGTGCGCACGCTGCAATCCGAAGACGATCTGGCGACCTATGGCGAGAAAGCGGAAGCGGTGCACGGCAGCGGAGCGGTGAGCTGGCAGGCGGCGGGCGCCAGCGTCATGTTCCGCGCCACGCTCAAACCGTTTCTGAGCCGCACTGCGTTCGCTCTGAAGATGGCGGAGCGGATGCGTAGTCGCCCGGAACTCAGATTCAAGGTGCCGCGCGGATACAGCGTCACGCCGGTAGAGGGGGCGGCATTCGTCGGACGCGTCCTGCGCGTGCAGGAAGCCCCCCTGCGCACGCGGACAATCCTCTATCTCCCCGGCGGCGCCTTCATCTTTCCCGCTTCGAACGGGCATACAACGTTGCTCGCCTATCTGGTCAAGAAATGCGCTGCCGAGGGCGTGATGGTGGACTATCGCCTCGCGCCCGAGCATCCGTTCCCCGCCAGCGTGGAGGACGCGCTGGCGGCCTATCGTCACCTGCTCGATCGCGGCATCGAACCTCGCGAAATCGCGATTGCCGGGGATTCTGCCGGAGGTGGACTGACACTTTCGCTGCTGCTCGCCCTGCGCGACGCCCGGCTGCCAATGCCGGCCTGCGCCGCCTGCCTCTCGCCGTTCGTCGACGTCAGCCTCTCCGGCCCTTCGCACGAATTCAATCGCTGGCGCGATTCCCTGCTGCCGGGTTTTTCCGCGGACGCGATCCGCTACTACACCGGCGATACACCTCCCGACCACCCGTTACTGTCCCCGGTTTTTGGCGACTTCGCCGGACTTCCGCCTCTGCTGATTCAGGTGAGCAGCAGCGAAATCCTGCTGGACGATGGCCTCCGCGTCGCACGCAAGGCCAGAGCACAAGGCGTGCCGGTCGAACTGGAGGTGTGGGACTCGCTGCCCCACGCTTGGCAGGTGTTTGCGTTCATACCCGAGTCCAGAATCGCCCTGAGAGACGTCGCCGCATTTTTCGCCCGGCAATTTGACTTGTACGGCCAGTGAACTATTGCTGTTCGCACCCAATTGATCATTTGAGCTGTTGGCGCTTATCTTGGAATGACCAGCGTGCTCATCGAAGCACTGACCATTTATTTTCGGTGCAACTACCGAATCTTCAGCACGTTGGGCTCGATCATTGTGCTCAACCGGATTTAAGCAGAATACGCGCGATATGATCTGTTCCTGGTGAGCGGCAACAATGAAGACTGCAAATCCCCGTACGTCGGTTCAATTCCGGCCCGAGCCTCCAATTGAAAACAATGAGTTGCGCCAAACGTTAGCCGGTAAATCAGGAATTCACAAAACTGGGCGCAAGCTCCCTTGTTGATTGAACTGTCTATGCAAATTTGCGGAATACGATGGCTGGCGCTGGCGCCTTAAATTTCGCAAGGTTATTACCGATCGACGGCAAGCGGCCGTGCGAGCAAATCCATTACGGCCTGTACATCGACCGGCTTCGTCAGGTGGTGGTTAAACCCGGCATTGATGGACGCTTGACGATCTTTTTCATGTCCCCAGCCGGTCAGTGCGAGCAGAAGAACGTTTTGCCCCAGCTTTGCGCGTATGCGCCGAGCGACTTCGTGGCCGCTAAGCTTGGGCAGTCCCAGATCCAGCAGCACGGCGTCAGGCTGAAATTCCACCGCCGCCACCACGGCAGCCATGCCGTCATAGACGACTTTTACTTCGTGATCGGATAAACCGAGCAGCAAGGCCATGCTGTTGGCCGCATCTTCAT
>Ga0265334_10000066_pt1 | contig 77897 bp, 73 predicted proteins | sample 42023metaG_FD_192442 | JGI IMG/M metagenome (GOLD analysis project Ga0265334, IMG submission 192442) | Rhizosphere microbial communities from Carex aquatilis grown in University of Washington, Seatle, WA, United States - 4-20-23 metaG | ecosystem: Host-associated > Plants > Roots > Rhizosphere...
GGCGTCTTCGAACGCACGCAGTGCAGCGGCTGGATTATGCCCGGGCGGAACATATAGGCCTGCAAGGGCAGGGCCTGTAGTGCGTTCTCGGTGGCTCCTTTCACCCGCGCCCACATGACTCGCCCCCGCTCGCTGCTGTCAGTGCCCTGGCCTGACACATAGATGAAGGTCATGCGCGGGTTCAGGCGTGCCAGAGGTTCCGCCGCAGCCAAAGTCAGGTCGAACGTGACGTGCCGATATTCCGCTTCGTTCATGCCGGCGGAGGAGACGCCCAGGCAGAAGAAGCAGGCATCGTAGCCTTTGAGTTCAGCTGCGATGGGCGAGAGATCGTAGAGGTCTTTCCTCACGATCTCCTTGAGCTTGGGATCGCTGCGGCCCAATGAGCTGCGGCCGATGCAGAGCACCGTCTCCACATCCGGATCCAGCAGGCATTCCCGCAGCACGCCCTGTCCCACCATGCCGGTGGCGCCGAAGAGGATGACTTTCATGGGGAGCGGCCTTGGCGGGGAGGAGGGGCATCAGCGTACCATCGGGGCCATGGCCAAGCCCTTCAAGCTCAAACGCGTGTATCTCAAGCCCGAGAAGGCGGACGGCTGCCGCGTGCTGGTGGACCGGCTCTGGCCCCGGGGGCTCACCAAACGGAAGGCCAAGCTGGATCACTGGCTGCGGGACATCGCTCCGAGCGACGACCTGCGCAAGTGGTACGGCCATGAGCCCTCACGCTGGTCCGGGTTCAAGCGCCGCTATGCCGCGGAGTTGAAGCAGCAGAAAGATGCGGTGAAGACCCTGCGGGACCTGCGCAAGGAGCATGGCAGCGTGACCTTGCTGTTCTCCTCCAAGGAGGAGAAGCTCAACAACGCCGTGGCCCTGAAAGCCTATCTGCGGGCTTGATCAGGCTTCGACTTTGACGCCGCGCCAGAACGCGAAGTAGCCGCGGATGTTGTCCGCCGCCGGCTTGGTCTCCGGGTAGTACCAGGCGCCGCCGTCGCTCACCTTGCCGTCCACCACCACATCCTTGTAGCTGGCGGTGCCCTTCCAGGGGCAGACCGTGTGCCGGGCGCTGTCCCGGAAGTGCTCCGGCTTCAGGGCCGAGGGCGGGAAGTAGTGGTTGCCCTCCACCATCACCGTCGCGTCGCTCTCCGCCACCACCTTGCCGTTCCAGACCGCCTTCATGCTGTGCTCCCCTTGTCCGATGCGAGCCATGCTAACCCTGAGCGCGCGACAGGCTATATCTGCATATAAATCAGTCTCTTATGCGCGATCCGCGGATGACCTGCCAGATGACCGCCGGCGCTGCATGCCGCCAGGACCCAAGCCTGCGCAGATGCGGTTGCACAACGCCGCCGGATGGGTTAACAAATAGCCCGCGGGGAGATTTCCCAACATTTAGAAACGTACCTGGAGACAGACCATGAGACATGGCGGCAAGGTGTTTGCGGGCCTCTTGGGGGCCTTGGTGCTGGCGGCAGCCGGCTGTTCCGGCGGTGGCGGCGATGCCTACGCCTTGCGCGGCACGCCCACGCCCCGCTCCGGGACCAACAGCGGCAACTTCGTCATCTCCGGCAAGGACTGCAAGTACGTCACCATGATCGGCTACTACGCCGCCGAGGCGCCGGTCTCGAGCTATCCCTGCAAGGTGCTGCAGGATGACGACAACTCGCTCGGCGATCCGCATGCCCACATGGTCATCTCCATCACCACGCCCAAGGGCGAGCAGACCGCCAAGATCGACGGCACTCCGGCGGGCATGACCGCCACCCAGTCGCCGGACCTCGGCAACAACTATCCGTTCCCGCCGAGCTGGGCGGTGGCGGCACCGGCCCAGACCCTCACGCTGCGCAACAACGATGGCAGCGCCACCCAGGTGGTGATCCAGGTCTCGGGTGTGGAATGCGCTCTCAGCATCAACGGTTCGGCCCAGAGCTGCGGCCTTTCCTATTGGTCCGACGGCTCCATCGCCATCTGGGTGCCTGGCACCCTCGTGAGCGCCGACTACGCGAGCTACGTGCTGAACCTGAGCTTCGGCAAGACCTCGCCGGGGCAGTGGAGCCTCGCGCGTCCGCCGGCGGGTTTCCCCGCCACCTATGGCGAAGTGCAGGCCAAGAAGTAAGCTTCAGTCAGGGAAAGAAAAGGAAACGGCGCCGCGAGGCGCCGTTTTCCTTTGGGGGTTTCATCGGGCTTTCAAGCGCGTTTCGCGTGTGCCTGCGCCCGCTGTGAGCGCAGTCCCGGCATGGGCTTCCAGCGCATCTCCTCGGCGGTGAAGAGGGCTGGGCGCCGGCGCAGCATGGACCAGCCGTCTTCGCGGATCACCCGCGCGAGGTGCTGCATGTTCTGGCGCACCGCCTCCATGTACAGGCTCTGGCCGCCGAAATGCTTCGCTGCGTAGCGGTGGGCTCCGGCGAAGGTGCCTTCCAGGCGGTCGAGACGGGTCTTGTCGAAGAAGCCCGGCGTCTTCTGCAGGAGGTCGCGGGGCGAGGAGTAGAGCACCAGCACCTTGCCGTCCGGCAGGATGCGCCGCGCCATGCCGCCCATCACGAACTCGTCGTAGAGGCGGTCGCGGCATTTCTCCAGGTAGCAGCGGTCTGCCATCTGCGCCGTGAGGTCGGCGGTGCCGAGCAGGTGGCCGAGGCGGGTGTAGCCGTCGTCCCCCAGCTGGATCTTGTTGATGTCCCGTTCATAGCCCGTGTAATGCACCATCTCCTCGGCCACGGCGGATTCGCTGCCGAGCCCCAGGCGCTTCAGGTAGTCGCCGAGTAAGTGGCTGCTGCGGGTCACGTGGGTGAGGGTGTACTCGGCGCCGTGGCGGTGGTGGCGGTCGCGGGTGGAACGCAGATACCCGACGTCGTGGTAGAGCGCGCTCACGATGCCCACCATGGCGCGCTTCGCGCCAAGGCGCTTGGACGGAGGCTGCGCGCGTTCGTGGCCGTCCATGTGGCGCGCGAGGGCCAACGTCACGTCCAGGCTGTGCTGCATGTCGTGGTAGGTGGTCTCGCAGCCGTGGAAGCGGGGGTCCTCACCGCGGTACATGCGGGCGAAGTCCGCGAAGGCGGTATGCAGCGGCTTCAGGGAGCCGCGCGGATAGAGGTCGGAATAGAGGGCCTGGACCGCGGCGGACACGGACGCGGGGTCGCTCACCTGCACGCGATTGGTGACGTCGTATTCGCTACGCCGCGTTTTGAAATCGGACATGAGCTGTTTCCACGCCGGCTGTGCGCGCCTTTCCTGGCACCGGCGTCCACCCCTGGATATGCACGTCGGGCAGCATACGCAGAATTGTCATGCCCTCCAAGCATGCTGGATTATGTAAAAAACTAGACCTGATCCAAGCCTGCCCCCAGGCCGTTTAAACGCTTATTTAGCGGGCTTGCGGGGAGGGTAGGCCTTCATAGGGAAAAATAAGCCGGACGCCCCATGTCAGGGCAGGTTCAGCTCCACCAGCACCGGCGCATGGTCGGAAGGCTTGTCCCAGGAGCGGGGTTCCCGGTCTATCCAGGCGGCGCTGCAACGCTCCGCCAGGGGGTGGGAGAGCAGGATGTGGTCGATGCGCAGCCCCAGGTTGCGCTGGAAGCCGGCGCCCCGGTAATCCCACCAGCTGAAGTTGCCGCCCCCGTCGTTCAGCAGGCGGAAGCTGTCCTTGAGGCCGTGGTCTAGCAGGGCCTGGAAGGCGGCCCGTTCCGGCGGGCTCGCCAGCACCGAGTTCACCCAGGCCGAGGGCTCGTACACGTCCCGGTCATCCGGGGCGATGTTGAAGTCCCCCAGCACCACCAGGTTTGGCTGCTCCTGGATGAGCCGCCTGATCCAGAGGTCGAGCTGCGCCAGCCATTCGAGCTTGTAGCGGTACTTGTCCGACTCCACGCTCTGGCCGTTGGGCACATAGAGGTCCAATACATACACGCCGCCCACCTTCGCCCCCAGCACGCGCCGCTGCGGGTCCTGGAAGTCCGGCAGCGCCGTCACGATCTCCTCCGTGTCGCCGCGGGTGAGCAGTGCCATGCCGTTGTAGGAGGGCTGGCCTGAGCAGATGGCCTGGTAGCCCAGCGCGTCGAACTCCAGCGCGGGGAACTCCATGTCCGTCATCTTGATCTCTTGCAGCGCCAGCACGTCGGGTCTCTGTGCTTCCAGCCATGCAAGCACGTGCTCCATGCGGGCGCGCAGAGAGTTCACATTCCAACTGGCTATCTTCAAATCCCATTCCCCGAAAAGATTCGGCTAAGCGGCTAGTCCATTCAAGCGTAGGAACGCATCCAACGTCGGTTCGCGGCCGCGGAACTCCACGAAGAGTTCCATGGCCTTGCGGCTGCCGCCCTGCTCCAGGATCGCGCTCATGAAGCGCTTGCCGGTGGCGCGGTCGAACACGCCCGCTTCCTCGAAGGCGCCGTAGGCGTCCGCCGCCAGCACCTCGGCCCAGAGGTAGCTGTAGTAACCAGCGGCGTAGCCGCCGGCGAAGATGTGGGAGAAGCCGTGGGCGAAGCGGTTCCAGGCCGGCGGCTGCACCACCGAGACTTCGCGCCGGGTGGCTTCAAGGGTGCGCTGCACGAAGCCCGCGTCCGGCGCGGCGGACGCCATGTGTAGGCGGAAGTCGAAGAGCGCGAACTCCAGTTGCCTGAGCAGGAAAAGCGCCGTGTGGAAGTGCCGGGTGCCCAGCATCTTCTGGTAGAGCGCGTCGGGGAGTTTCGCGCCGCTCTCATAGTGGCCGCTCACGAGGTCGAGGCCGATGCGGGTCCAGGCGAAGTTCTCGTGGAACTGACTCGGCAGTTCCACCGCGTCCCAGGCCACGCCGTTGATGCCGCCGACGGATGGGTAGTCCACCCGCGTCAGCAGGTGATGCAGGCAGTGGCCCAACTCGTGGAACAGCGTCACCACATCGTCGTGGGTCAGGAGCGAGGGCCGCGTGGGCAATGGCGGCGGGAAGTTGCAGTTGAGGAAGGCCACCGGCGTCTGCAGGCGCGTGCCGAAGCGCCGCCGTCCGAGGGTCTCATCCATCCAGGCGCCGCCGCGCTTGCCGCTGCGGGTGTAGAGGTCCGTGTACAGGTGTCCGCGCAAAGCGCCGGACTCATCATGCACCGCGAAGAGCTTCACGTCCGGGTTCCAGACGTCGGCCCCCTGCACCTCGCTGAAGGAGAGGCCATAGAGCTTCTGCATGGTCTGGAACAGTCCGGTCGTGACGGTAGGTGCCGGGAAGTAGGGCCGCAGCATCTCGTCCGAGACGTGGTAGCGCGCTTCCTTCAGTTTCTCGCCGTAGTAGGCGAGGTCCCAGGCTTGCAGCTCCTTCACGCCGTCCCGCTCCAGGGCGAACTCGGCGAGTTCCAGCAACTCGTGCTGGGCGAGGGGTTTCACCCGCCGCACCAGGCCTTCCAGGAAAGCGAGCACCTCCTGGGGCGAGCCCGCCATCTTGTCCGCCAGTGAATAGGCGGCGTAGCTCTCGAAGCCCGTGAGCCGTGCCGATTCCTGGCGCAGTTTCAGGATCTCCTGCATGGGTCCGCTGTTGTCCCAGCGTGCTGGGGTCGGGCCCTGGTCCGAGGCGCGGGTCGCGTAGGCGGTATAGAACTCTTCCCGCAGCCCGCGGTCGTCCGCGTAGGTGATGACGCCGGAATAGGACGGGTAGTCGAGACTGAACACCCAGCCTTTCAGCGAACGCTTGGTGGCTTCCTGGCGCGCCTGTTCGAGATCGCCCTCCGGGATGCCCGCGAGGCGCGCCTCTTCCTCGATCTGCTTCACCCAGCCCTGGGTCGCGTCCAGCAGGTTCTCCTCGAACTTGGCTTCCTGCTTCGAGAGCGCCTGCATCAGTTCACGGAAGTGCGCCTTCTGCTGCGGCGGCAGGTCCACGCCGGCGAGGCGGAAATCCAGCAGCGCATCGTCGATGAGTTTCTGCTGTGCCGGCGAGTAGCCGGACCAGGCGCTGCTTTCCTTGAGCAGGCGGTAGCCGCGCTGGAGCCCGTCGTTCTGGCCGAGTTCGGTGCCGTAGTCCGAGAGCTTGGGCAGGCAGGCGTTGTAGGCGGCGCGGATCTCGGGCGAACTCATGGTGGAGTTCAGGTGCGCCGTCGGCGCCCAGACCCGGTGCAGTCGGTCGCCTAAGGTCTCCAATGGCTCCACGAAGCTCTGCCAGTCCGGGTGCGGCAGCGCGGCGAGGTGCGCGAGCTGGGCGCGGTTCTCCGCTAGCACCGCGTCCACCGCGGGCTCCATGTCGGCAGGCTTGATCTCGGAGAAGGGTGGGAACGCGTCCCACTTGAGCAGGGGGTTGGTCATGGAATTCCGTCGGCGTTATACGCGGGGGATGTTAGCACGCAGACCCGGACCGTCTGGAACTCCGGCGACATAAGCGGCTCAGCCGAGGCGCACGTCCAGCAACCAGGTGCCGAGCGCACCGCCGGCGAGGAACACCACGAGGCAGCCGAAGACATAGAGCCGAAGCCGCCATTCCAGGTTCTTCTGCGGCAACGTGGACAGGATGAAGTCGCGGCCGTCCGGGGCGCGGCTGAGCACGTTCACCGGCGGACGCTGCATCGCCTCCCGCTCCTGCTCCAGCACCAGGCGCCGCGCTTCCTGCCGGGCCGCCTCCCACTCCTGCGCGTCGATCTGGCCGTCATGGTCCGTATCGAAGTTGCGCAGCAGCCAGGCCTGGTCGCGTTTCCAGGCGCGCAGCTGTTGCAGCACCTCCGCGTCGATGTCCGCTCCGCTCACCGGCCCCTGGGTGTGGAAATAACCGAGCGCATACAGCGTGTCCTGCTCGTGCATGCGCTGTTCGGTGTAGCGGTAACGCCGGCCGAAGCCGAGCGTGGCCATCTCCGGGCCACCCTCGGGGAACTCGTCATCGCCGTACCAGGTCTTCTTCACCGAGGGATAGACCTCGGCCTGGTCGGGGTCCACCACGCAGTGACCGGTATCGTCATCCAGCAGGAACAGATGACCGCTCGTCTCCTGGCGCACGGTGGCCCAACGGGAATTCCTGCCGCTGCCGCGATGCTCCTCGATGCAGTAGGACCACCACACGCAGGGCATGCGCGTGAGCGGTCCGAGTATGGGTTCGCCGGGCATGAGCCGCGCCAGGCCTTGCAGCTCCACGTAACCCTGGGCGGCTGAGCGGATCAGCGACTTGGGCGTATCGGTGATGAGGCGCAGCCGGCGCTGGAAGCGCCAGCTGAGGAAGAATGCCCCCAGGCAGAAGGCCCAGACCGCGGCGGCGTATATCCAGAAGGAATCCGGACCCAGGTCGCGGATGAAGCCCGGATCGACGAACGAGGACATGCAGCTAGTTGAAGAGGGCCTTCACGTCCACGTCCTGCTTCTCATCGGCGGTGAACTCCAGCAAGGCCGCGTCCTTGAACGCGAACAGGCGCGCGACGATGAGGCCCGGGAACTGCTGGATGCCGGTGTTGAAGAGGTTGACGCTCTCGTTGTAGAACTCGCGCCGGTCGGCGATGCCGTTCTCGAGACCGGAGATCCGGCCCTGCAGCTGCTGGAAGGACTCGTTGGCCTTGAGTTGCGGATAGGCTTCCGCCACCGCATAGAGCTTGCCGATGCTGGCGCGCATCTGGGCTTCCGCGGGACCCAAGGCTCCAACGTCGCCGGATTCACGCGCCTGTTGGACGCCGGCGCGGGCCTGCATCACCTTCTCCAATGTGTCGCGCTCGTAACCCATGTACTGCTTGCAGGTCTCGACCAGCTTGGGCAGCTCGTCGTGACGCTGCTTCAGCAGCACGTCGATGTTGGCCCAGGCCTTGCTGACATTGTTCTTCAGCATCACCAGGCCGTTGAACAGCATGATGAGATAGATGGCAGCGACGATGACGATGGCCAGGAACACGAATCCGCCCACGCTCATATGCGCCCTTCCCCTGGAAATACCGGTGCAGACGAGTATAGCACCGGCCTCCCGGCGGCTCGTCTGGGGTATGCTCTAGGCGGGGGTGCGGGATGAGAGATTGGGGCAAGACATGGCGTGAGTTCTGGCGCGGGCCGGACGCGGCGCTGCTGGTCGCGGGCGGCGAGGGTGAGCGTCAGGCGGCGCGCGTGCGCGTCACGGTGGTGGCGCTGCTGCTCATCACGCCCATCTATAAGATCATCTATTACCCCGATAATCCGGTGTTCCTCTGGGGGCTCATCATCACCGCTGTGGCGATGGTGTGCGCCCTCGCCATCTACTTCTACCTGCGCTACCGCGTGTACCGGCCCTGGGTCGGTTTCCTCAGCTCCACCCTAGACACCGGCTTCGTCACCTCGGCGCTCGTGCTGTTCGTGTTCGTCGGCTCCCCGCTCATCGCAGCCAACAGCAAGGTCACCTTCGACATCTACTTCCTGGCCATCGTCGCCATGAGCCTGCGCCACGACCGGCGCATATGCCTGGTCATCGGCGGCTTCACGGTGCTGCAGTACGTCCTGCTCATCGAGGCCATCACCCATTTCTATGACGTGAACTCGCCGGACATCCAGGACCCCTCGGTGGGCTACTTCAGCGGCGTGGATCAGGTCACGCGCATGGTGTTCCTGGCGGCGGCGGTGGTCATCACCTACTCCATCGTGGCGCGTTCGGAGCGGCTCCTGTACCGCTCGGTGCGCGATCCCATGACCGGTCTCTTCAACCGCGGCTACTTCGACACCCTGTTCGATTTCGAGATCGAGCGCGCCAGGCGTTACAAGCGGCGCTTCTCCCTCGCTATCATCGATGCCGACCACTTCAAGCGCATCAACGACAGCCACGGGCACCCCACGGGCGACGCGGTGCTGCGGGCGCTGGCGCGGACACTGCGTCTGGGCGTGCGCCAGAGCGACGTGGTGGTGCGCTACGGCGGCGAGGAGTTCGTGGTGTTGCTGCACGAGACCGGTGACGGCTCCGGCGCCGAGAAGGCGGACCTGCTGCGCCAGACCGTGGGCAAGCTGATCTTGAAGCCTCCCGGCATCGGGCATGCCATCAAGCTCACCGTGAGCGCGGGCGTGGCTACCTACCCGGAAGACGGCCAGACCGCCCGGGCGCTGCTAACCGCCGCTGACCAGCGCCTGCTCAGGGCGAAACAGGCGGGCCGCAACAGAGTGGTCGCGAGCTAGAATCTCGTAAAAGCTGCCCCGCTCGGCAGGGCGTCGTGACGGCCAGGATGGCCTAACGCCGTGGGAGGGCAGGATGCCCGGGAGCGGCGGGCGCGAGGACTCGCCTCGCCTTTTCGCTTCGCTGTCGTGCTTCGCTCAAAGCCCACGGCGAACATCCTTGTTCGCCGGCTCGGCGCATGCGCCGAGCCCTAACCCCGCCTTCGCTCGCGACGCTTTTACGCTGTTAGTATTCTTCTTTGAAATCGAGTGCCATCATGACCATCCGCAGCTACACCGGCATCAAGCCCGTCATCGGCCAGCGCGTCTATATAGACGAGAGCGCCGTGGTCATCGGTCAGGTGACGCTGGGGGACGACGCCTCACTCTGGCCCCTGGTGGTGGCGCGGGGCGACGTGAACCGCATCCAGGTGGGGGCGCGCAGCAACATCCAGGACCTCACCATGCTGCACGTCACCCATGACGGCCCTTATACCCCCGGCGGCATCCCGCTCATCATCGGCGCTGACGTCACCGTGGGCCACAAGTGCCTGCTGCATGCCTGCACCGTCGGCGACCGCTGTCTCATAGGCATGGGCGCCATCGTCATGGATGGTGCGGTGATCGAAGACGATGTGCTGCTGGGAGCCGGTAGCCTGGTGAGCCCGGGCAAGCGGCTCGAATCCGGTTTCCTCTATAGGGGCAGCCCGGCCCAGAAGGTGCGCCCGCTCACGGATGAGGAGCGCGGGATGCTGCGCTACTCCGCCGCCCACTATGTGCGCCTCAAGGACCGCTACCTTGCGGGCGGCTGAGCAGTCCCGCGCCCAGGGCCGGCGGCGCAATGCGCAGCAGCTCGGCCGCGGCATGCTCTGGCTGCTCACGCCCGCCACGCTGCTCGTCTGCGCGGGACTCGGCCTCCAATATTGGGGTGAGTGGAACCTCTGGCGCATGGCGCTGTGCGGCGCCTTCGCAGTGGCGTCCGCCTGCCTTGCGCTCTCGCTCTGGAGCCAGGAACGCTTCTGGTGGGCACCGCGCATCCTCGCGGGGCTCGTGACCTTGAGTTACCTCGCCGCGGTGATCCGTCTCTCCTTCCTGCCCGCCGCCGGCGCACCGGGGCCGCACCTGCCGCTGCTCTTCCTCGCCAGCGTGGGCTTCATGGTCTGCGGCGTGCCGGCCTTGAGCTTCATGCTCTGGGGCCACACCCGCGGCAAGCTCGCCCGTGGCGATGCGGGGGAGGGCGGGCTCATGGACCGCTGGACGGCACGGCTCATCCCGCTGCTCGGTTATGCCACCTGGTTCGCGGTGGGCGTGTATCTCCTGAGCCTGCTGGTGCCGTGACCTGAAGACCGTGCTGTTCACCCTCGGCCATTCCGTCCGTCCGCAGGAGGCGACGCGCGCGCTGCTGGAAGCGCAGGGCATCGCGCTGCTGGTGGACGTGCGCGCCTTCCCGCGCTCGCGCCGCAATCCCCAGTACAACTCCGCGGCGCTGGCGGCGGCGTTGCAGGCGATCGGTATCGCTTATCGGCACATGCCCGAGCTGGGCGGCTTGCGCAAGCCGCAGCCCGGTTCGGTGAACCTGGGATTGCGGGAAGAGGGTTTCCGAGGGTTCGCCGACTACATGCAGACGCCGGAGTTCGATGCGGCGCTCGCGCAGCTGATCGGGCTCTCGGAAGAGAAGCGGGTGGCCATCATGTGCGCGGAAGCCAAGCCCAAGGATTGCCACCGATCCCTCATCAGCGATGCGTTAAGTGCGCGGGGCGTGGAGGTGCGGCATATCATGGATGCGGGCCACATCGAACCCCATGCGCTCCGGCCCACCGCCGAAGTGCACGCGGGCCGTGTCAGTTACCCGTTCTCTCTCGAGGGTTAGTCCGATGCAATATCTGCACAGCATGGTAAGAGTGTCCGACCTGGCCCAGACCCTGGACTTCTTCTGCGCCAAGCTCGGCTTCACCGAGATCAGCCGTAGCGAGAACGAGAAGGGGCGCTACACGCTGGTGTTCCTGGCGGCGCCGGGAGACGTTGAAGCCGCGCGCCGGGAGAAGGCGCCGCTGGTGGAGCTGACCTGGAACTGGGACGAGAAGGGTTATGCCGGCGGCCGCAACTTCGGCCACCTGGCCTATCGGGTGGAAGACATCTACGGACTTTGCGAGGAGCTCCTGGCTGCGGGGGTCACCATCAACCGGCCGCCCCGGGATGGGCACATGGCCTTCATCCGCAGCCCCGATGGCATCTCCATCGAGCTGCTCCAGCGGGGCGATGCTTTGGCGCCCCAGGAGCCGTGGAAGAGCATGCCTAATACCGGTATCTGGTGACGGATGGATTTGGTAAATGATTCCCATTATCTATAATTATTTCGTAAGCAAAATACCTTTGGTTTTCAAGGTTTAGGCCGCTATCCACCGCTCCAAGGGCTTAGTAAACTCCCGCGCCACCCGGCTGTGCCATGCACCGGGCAAATACCAAATCCCCAGGGGAGTCCAGACACATGGCCAAGATCGGCATCGTCGGCGCAGGCATGGTGGGCAGCGTCATCGCCCAGGACCTCGCCTCCAAGCATGATGTGACCTCGGCGGACCTGTCCGCGCCGGCGCTGGAGCGCCTGGCCGCGAAAGGCATCAAGACTCAGCGGCTGGACAGCCGCGATCCCAAGGCGCTCGCCGCCTTCGCCCAGCCCTTCGACCTCATGGTCACCGCCGTGCCGGGCTTCATGGGCTTCGCTACCTTGAAGACCCTCATCGAGGCGGGCAAGGACGTGGCGGACATCTCCTTCTTCCCCGAGGACGCCCTCGCGCTCGACGCGGTGGCGCGCCAGAAGGGCGTGCGCGTGATCACCGACGTGGGCGTGGCCCCCGGCATGGACAACGTGATCCTAGGCCATCACGACAAGCACATGAAGATCTCCCGCTTCGAGTGCCTGGTGGGCGGCCTGCCGCAGAAGCCGGAACCGCCGTTCCTGTACAAGGCGCCGTTCTCGCCCATCGACGTGATCGAGGAATACACCCGTCCCGCGCGCCTGCAGCGCGGCGGCAAGGTGGTGACGCTGCCGGCGCTGACCGAGCGTGAGCTGGTGAAGTTCGACAGGCCCGGCGAACTGGAGTCCTTCAATACGGACGGCCTGCGCTCGCTGCTCTTCACCATGAAGCACATCCCGGACATGTCCGAGAAGACGCTGCGCTACCCGGGCCACATCGCGCTGATCGAGGACCTGAAGCGTTCCGGCTTCTTCAGCGAGACCCCGGTCGAGGTGGATGGCGCCAATGTGACGCCGCTGGCTGTGACCGCGAAGCTGCTCATAGACCAGTGGAAGCTCAAGCCCGGCGAGCCGGAGCTGACCGTGATGCGCGTGACGGTCGAGGGTTCCGATCACGGCAAGCGCGTGCGCCACGTCTGGGACATGTACGACGAGTACGACCCGAAGACGGGTTTCTCCTCCATGGCCCGCACCACCGGCTTCACCTGCGCCGCCGCCGCCAACCTGCTGCTGGACAAGACCTTCGACGAGACCGGCGTGCATCCGCCGGAGCACGTGGGCGCGGTGCAGGCCTGCTACGACTACATGCTCGGCTACCTCGCCGAGCGCGGCGTGCACTATAAGCAGCGCACGGAGACCCTCTAGGCCATGGCCTCTTCCTGCGTCATATTGCTGGTAGGCCTGCCGGGCAGCGGCAAGTCCACGCTCGCCACCAAGCTGGCGAAGCGCCACAACTACGCGCACATCGACCGCGACAGCATCCGCGCCCGCCTTTTCCCCGACGGGGCGAAGTTCAACGATGCGGAGAAGCACGCCGCGAACCTGGCGGTGCTGGCGGAGCTCAGGCAGCGCTGCGCCACGGGCCGCGGCTGCGTGGTGGACGGCATGACCTTCGGCCGCCGCTCCGAGCGGGATGCCGCCCAGGGCATCGCGGGCGAATACGGCTTCAACTGTGTGCTCTTGTGGCTGGACTGCCCGGCGGAAGTGGCGGCGGCCCGCGTCACGGCCCAGATACACCCGGCCCGCGACCGGGATGCGACCCTGGTGCGGGAAGTGGCCTCGCGCTTCGAGGTGCCTGAGAAGGCGATCCGCATCGATGCGACCCTGTCGCCCGATGAGGTTCTGCGCCTCGCCGAGAGAGCCCTCGCCTAAAAGCCGCTGGCAGAGCGGAACGGTCTGCGCGGCGACTTCAGATCCAACCGGCCAATACCGTCAGCGGCCAATGCACCGGCCGTGAGTGCTTCGGTTCACCCCAGGCGCGCATCAGCTCGTCTCCCACCAGTTCCAGCGGATCACTACCGTTCTTCTTCAGGTAGTTCTGCGTGGCGGACCAGCTGCGCAGGTAACCCACGTAGGCTTCCAGGTCCCACTGCACTTCCATGTGGAAGGGTGGCAGCTCGATGCGGGTGAAGGGGAAATCCAGATCCCGGTACGCGTTCTCCACGTGCTTGCGCTCCGGCGGCCAGTAGGCGTCGCCGAGGATGCCGTTATAGAGCCGCTCCGTGACCTCATACACCGCCGGCGACACGCTGCAGCGCATGTAGCACCAGCAGGCGATGACGGCCTCGGACCTCGCCACACGCCGCACCTCCGCGTAGAAGGCGGCCAAGTCGAACCAGTGCAGCGCCTGGGCCACCGTCACCAGCGACACGCTCCCATCCGGCAGGCCGCTGGCTTCAGCCGGCGCCGCCGCGTAATGCACCTTCGGATGCGGCAGCGCCGCGGCGATCTGCTTGGCGCTGGCATCGGTGGCATCCACCCGCGCGAACCGGTCCGCTAGCCCCAAGGCCGCCTGGCCGTTGCCGGTGGCGCAGTCCCATACCCTCTCATGGTCCGGGGCGAGCGCCGCCAAGGCCTTGAACAGGGCTGCGGGATAGGCACCCGGGCGGTAGCGCGAGTAGTCGGCCGCGTGGCCGGAGAAGTGATCTTTGAACGCGTTCGTGCCCATGTGCCTATTATATCGGTACGATGATGCGGCTATTCCCGCGACTCGCCGGAGAAGAAGATGAAAGTGCTGGCCATGGTCGGTAGCCTGAGGCAGGGCTCATACAACAAGCTGGCGCTGCGCGCCGCCATCGAGCTCAAGCCTGCGGGCATGGAGATCGAGACCACCGACATCGGCGTGCTGCCGCTGTACAACGACGACGTGCGCGCGGAAGGCTACCCGCCCGAGGTGAAGAGACTGCGGGACCAGATCAAGGCTGCCGACGCCATCCTGTTCGTCACGCCGGAATACAACTACTCGGTGCCGGGCGTTTTGAAGAACGCGATAGATTGGGCGTCGCGCCCGCCCGACCAGCCGCTGGACGGCAAGCCCGCCGCCATAATGGGCGCCTCCACCGGCAGGCTCGGCACCGCCCGCGCCCAGTACCATCTGCGCCAGATTTGCGTGTTCGTCAACGTGCTGCCGGTGAACCGTCCGGAGGTGATGCTCGCGGGAGCCGCCAAGCTCTTCGACGAGTCCGGGCGCCTCACGGACGAGCCCACCCGCAAGTTCATCGGCGACCTCTTGGTGAGCCTGCAGAAGTGGACGGAGAAGCTGCGTTAGAGATGAGAAAGAAGAAGGCCCCGCAAGGGGCCTTCTCCATCCTGGGGTCCCGATGCTCTCTTACGCGTGGTCCAGCGCCTCGCCGCCGGAGCTGGAGAGCCACTTCATGAACGGTATCAGCGCCAGCGCGAGTAGCGTGAAACCCAGGGCCCAATAGCCCAGGTCCATGCACAGGTTGGTGTAGAGCGGCAGCGACTGCAGCGGGTCCGTGATGTTCTCCGGCACGCTCGCGTAGTTGGCCACGAAGCCGCCGGCGTACTGGGAGAGTCCGGTGGCCAGGAACCACAGGCCCATGACGAAGCCGCGCAGCTTCGGCCCCACGTAGCGCGCCACCATGGCGAGCCCGAGGCCGCTGATGAGCAGCTCGCTGAGGGACTGCAGCGCATACCCCCAGACCATCCACCACAGCGAGATCTTGCCGGCCACGGCGAAATAGCCGCTCATACCGTAGATGAAGAACCCCGCCGCGAGCACCACGAAACCGAAGGCGAACTTGGTGGAGATGTGGAAGTCGCCCTTGCCCTTGCTCAGGCGGTTGTAGAACCAGGCCAGAGGCGGGCTGAGCACGAAGATCCAGAAGGGGTTCAGCACCTGCACCTGGCCGGGAGGCGCGGCATAGCCGTAGAAGTTCAGGTCCACGTTGCGCAAGGCGAACAGCGTGAGCGAGGTGGACATCTGCTGGTAGTAGATGAAGAAGGCCATGGTCTGCACGGTCAGGATGAACACCGCGATCACGCCTTTCTTCTCGCCGGCCGTGCCGATCCGGTACATCCAGCCGAAGATCACCAGCATGGCGAAGCCGGCGAGGTAGACGATGCCGCGCGCCAGGTCCAGGTTCTGGATGATGAAGGTCACCGCCACGATGCAGGCGAGGATGCCCGCCAGCACCAGGCCGAACTTGCGCATGTCGAGCGGCTTGGAGTCCGGCTCCGAGCCCACGTGCTTGAGATGGCGGCGCATGATGAAGAAGTTGACCTGCCCCAGGGCCAGGCCGACCGCGCACAGGGCGAAGGCTGTGTGCCAGCCCCACCAGATGGCGAACAGGGGCGTGAAGGTCTGCGAGATGAAGGCGCCGAGGTTCACCGCCATGTAATAGAGGGTGAAGGCGCTGTCGAGTTTGGCGGCGTCGCCGGCGTAGACCTTCGAGACCAGGTTGCCGGGGTTGGCCTTGAAGATGCCGCCACCCACGGCCACGATGGCGAGCGCGGGGAACAGCAGCACCTGGTATGGCAGCGAGAGCAGGATGTAACCGAGGGTGAGGAAGCTTGCCCCCAGCACCGTGGTGCGCTTGCTGCCCAGTATCTTGTCGCCGATCCAGCCGCCGATGGCGGGGACCGCATAGGCCATGGCGGTGAAGGCGCCGAATGTGAGGTTGGCCCGGTCGTCGGTGTAGCCGAGCTGCTGCACCATGTACAGCACGATCACGGCGGTCATGCCGTAGTAGCCGAAGCGTTCCCACATCTCCATGAGGAAGAGGGTGGTGAAACCGAGGGCTTTGGAGGGGGCAGGCGCGGCGGCGGTTTGGGCGTTCATAGTAGTTTTCCCGCTGTATGGATATGCGGGGCCTGCATCCAGCGACGCAACATAATGACCCCATCCCCTTAATTAGCAGAATATGACGTGCCTGGGAAGCTTGCGGCCGGCGTGGATTCCCCCGGTCCTTATGCCCCGTCGTATTGGCATGCGGCTGCCGGTTGGAATAGGGTCTCTACTCCTAGCACAGCGCAGGTATGTCGCATGATCGACTTCTATTACTGGGGAACGCCCAACGGCCAAAAGGTCTGCGTGTTCATGGAGGAGACGGGCCTCGAGCACCGTGTGATCAAGGTGGACATCGGCAAGGGCGAGCAGTTCGAGCCCGGCTTCCTCGCCGTCTCCCCCAACAACCGCATACCCGCGATCGTGGACCATGCACCGGAAGGCGGGGGCGCGCCCATCTCGCTGTTCGAGTCCGGCGCGATCATGTATTACCTCGCCGCCAAGTGCGGCAAGTTCCGGCCGGCGGCCGCGCGCGGCCGCGCCGAGGTGCTGCAGTGGCTGTTCTGGCAGAACGCGGGCCTGGGCCCCATGGCCGGGCAGAACGGGCACTTCAGCTACTACGCGCCGGAGGAGATCCCCTACGCCATCGACCGTTACACGCGTGAGACCCACCGCCTGTTCGGCGTGCTGGACAAGCGGCTCGCGACCCGCGAGTACGTGGCGGGGGATTACTCCATCGCGGACATGGCCTGCTATCCCTGGGTACTGCCCTGGAAGGGCCTGCATCAGGACCTGGCGGATTTCCCGCACATCAAGCGCTGGTTCGAAGCCCTCCAGGCGCGGCCCGCGGTGCAGCGCGCCTACGTGGGCGTGAAGGAGCCCTACAGCGAGAAGCGCAAGTTCACGGACGCTGAACGGGAGACCCTGTTCGGCCAGGGCAGGAAGAAGAGCTGAGGCTCACCAGAGGTCGAGCTGACCGCCCACCGGCGGCGGCTTGAAACGTGAAGTCTCGAGGCGGAAGCGGCGGTTGAACTGCATGTCCAGGCGCTTGGTTGCGAGCGCGAACCTCTGGGCGATCAGATCCGCGAAGCGCCCCGTGCCGCGCATGCGCGTGCCGAAGGCGGAGTCGTAGTCCTTGCCGCCGCGGGACTGGTTGATGATGCTCATCACATGCTCTGCTTTCAGCGGGTAGTGCTCCGTGAGCCACTCCCGGAAGAGATCCTTCAGCTCATAGGGCAGGCGCAAGAGCACGTAGCCCGCGCCCTGCGCACCGGCATTGGCCGCGCTCTCCAGGATGGTCTCCATCTCCGCATCGTTCACCACCGGGATGATGGGCGCGGTCATCACGCCCACCGGGATGCCCGCCTTGGACAGCGTCTCGATGGCCTTCAGGCGTTGGGAGCCCGCCGGCGCCCGCGGCTCCAGCGTGCGCTTGAGTTCGTTGTCCAGTGTGGTGATGGTGACCATCACGGCCACAAGGTTCTTGGATGCCATCTCGGAGAGGATGTCCACGTCCCGTGTCACCAGCGTGCTCTTGGTGATGATGGAGACCGGGTGGTTGAAGCGGTTCAACACCTCCAGGAGGCCGCGGGTGATCTTGAGCCCCCGCTCCGCCGGCTGGTAGGGGTCGGTGTTGGCACCGATGGTGATGGCCTGGGGCCGGTAAGCCGGACGGCGCAGTTCCTGGTCCAGCAGTTCCGGTCCCTTGTCCTTGTAGAAGATCTTGGTCTCGAAATCGAGCCCGGGTGAGAGGTTCAAGTAGGCGTGGCTAGGCCGCGCGTAGCAGTAGATGCAGCCGTGCTCGCAACCCTTGTAGGGATTGATGGACTGGGAGAAGGGGATGTCCGGCGAGTCGTTGCGGCTGATGATGCTGCGGGATGGGTCGGGGCGCAGGATCGTCTCCAGCAGGGGGAGTTCTTCCGCTTCGTCCGGATTGAGCGCCCGCTCCCAACCGTCCTCGGCGCGTTCCTTGCGCAGGCTCTCGAAGCGGCCTTCCGGATTCGAGAGGGCGCCGCGGCCTTTCTGAGGTGTGGAGATGCCCATATACGCCCTCATCTATGACCTGTATATATATACAGTATAATCCGGATAGTCAAATCCCCGGGCCTTCTGGGGCCCGAGGGTGCTAAGGTACGGGCCGTTCCTGAGCCACGCATCCTTTAAGCCCATGAGTCTCAAGCTGGAATCCCGTCTGCTGCCGCGCTTGTCCGCGGCTGTGCTGCTCACCCTGCTCGTTGCCTGCGCCTCGACGCCGCCCCACGAGGGCACATCAAGCACCCAAGCCGGCGCGACCGCTGTACCGACACTGATCGCGACGCCGGTGAGCGAGAGCGGACCGGCCTCCATCGAGGCGCGCCTGGCGCCCAAGCAAGACATCAAGATGACACTGCGTTTCACCGTGGAGCCGGACGGCTCGGTGCGGGGCGCGAGCGTCGTCAGCAGCGAACTGCCGCCGGACACCAGCGCCGCGGTGCTGAGTGCGTTCTCAGCGCTGCGCTTCCTGCCCTACCTCAAGGGCGGGGATCCGGCGAACCACGAGTTCAGCTATCCGCTGTTCTTCGGCCCCGATGCGGTGTCGGACCGCACCCGCTTCTTCTGCCAGCACGCGAGCGATGTGTACCGGGCGCAGCAGCGTTGCGACATCGTGAGCCAGGGGCCCTGGCGTGTGTACCGCATCACGCCCGCCTATCCCGATTCCATGCGCGCGACGCCGGTGGCGGGCGCGGTGACCATGAGCTTCGACCTGGACCAGAGCGGCGTGCCGAGCAACGTGAAGGTGCTGAAGTCCATCCCGCCCGGGTCATTCGATACCGCGGCGATGGTGGCGCTCCAGCAATGGTATTTCGAGCCGGTGGATGGCTCGGCGCCGGCGCCCGGATTGCAGCACGCCAGCGTCACCCTCAACTTCAAGCCCCCTTCCGGAGGTTACTGATGCAGAAGGTCTACGGCATGAGCAGTTCCGGTAACTGCTACAAGGTGCGGCTCCTGCTCACGCAGCTCGACCAGCCCTTCGAGTGGGTCGAGGTGGACACGCTGAAGAAAGAGACTCGCACGCCGGAATTCCTCGCCAGGAACCCCAACGGCAAGATCCCCTTGCTCGAGCTGGACGATGGCCGCCTGCTGCCGGAATCCAACGCCATCCTCTGCTATCTCGCGGAGGGCAGCGAGTATCTGCCGCAGGACCGCTGGGCCCGCGCCGAGGTGCTGCAATGGATGTTCTGGGAGCAGTACAGCCACGAGCCCTACATCGCCACCGCTCGCTTCATCCTGGGTTTCCTCAAGAACCCGGATGAGCCCACGCTGCCGCAGAAGGTCGAACGGGGGTACCAGGCCCTCGCGGTGATGGAGCAACATCTTTCGCATCGTGAATATTTCGCGTGCGGAAAATACACCATCGCCGACATGGCGCTCTACGCTTACACCCATGACGCCGCCCGCGGCGGTTTCGATCTAGCCAAGTTCGCGGCCGTGGGGGCCTGGCTCGCACGCGTCGCGGCGCAGCCCCGCCACCTCCCGCTCCGCTGGTAAGGTAAAAAATTCCCAAATATTTTTTGGGATGAATCGCCCTGCGGAAAAGCCTCGCACAGGCGCCCTTTCGCAATGCGGCGGGGTGGTGTATATCCCCTGTCTCGAAGAATAAAGAGTCGGCCCCGATGGAGGTCGCGGACGGTCCCCGCGACCAGAGGGAAGGGAGAATCCGGCATGGCGGCAAGGCAGCCTGTCCTGCAGAGGGCGCTGGTGACATTGGTGGTGCGCACGCTGCGCCCCATCGCGCGTATCGCTTTGCGTCATTGCATGTCCTGTCTCGAGTTCGAAGACCTGGCGCGCTGGGTCTTCGTCGATGTGGCGCTCAACGATCCCGTGCTCTCTCTGCGCGCCCGCGGCAAGCAGTTCAAGTCCCGCGCCGCCATCCTCACCGGCCTCTCCCGCAAGGAAGTCATGCGGCTCGCGCGCCTGCCGGCGCCGGGCGATGGCCGCGACCTCCCTTCCCGCAACCGTGCCGCACGGGTGGTGGCCGGCTGGATGTTGCCGCCCTATGTGGACGGGCGTGGTGCCCCCAAGGTGCTGGTGATCAAGGGCGGCGGCGACTCCTTCCTGACCCTGGTGAAGAGTTGTGGCGGCGACGTGCCCTACCGCGCCATCCTCGACGAGTTGCTCGAGACCGGCGTGGTGGAGCGGGTCAACGGCAAGGGTCTGCGCCTGAAGTCCAAAGGCCGGCTCTATCCCCGCGGCTCCCACGAGACCCTGCGCCAGGCCGGGGACAGCCTGGACAACCTGCTCGCGCAGATCGAGAAGCAACTCCAGCTCGATAAGGACAGGGACAGGGCCCACGCCTGACGTGCGCCCCGGGGTAACATGACGGCAGCTTCCTGACCGGGAGATCCGCCGTGACCCGTTTCCGTTGGGCCATCATCGCCCTCATCTTCTTCATCACCATGGTGAACTATGTGGATCGCAATGCGATCTCCTTCGCCATCGGCGACATCGCACACGACCTCGGTTTCGCGGCCGGTGACAAGGGGCTGATCCTGGGTGCCTTCGGCATCGGTTATGCCGTCACGGTGTTCTTCGGCGGCATCTGGGCCGACCACCACGGTGCCCACCGCACGCTGCTGGCAGCCTGCCTGGTGTGGTCGCTGGCCATAGGGCTGACCGGACTCGCGGGCGGCTTCGGCATGCTGTTCGCGGCGCGCGTGGGCTTGGGCCTGGCGGAGGGTCCCAATTTCCCGGCACTGAACCGCACCGTGGCGGACTGGCTCTCGAGCCGGGAGCGGGCCATCGCGCTCTCCAACTCCCTGGTGGCGGTGCCGCTGGCGGGTGTGGTGGGCGGGCCGCTGGTGACCCAACTCATGGCTGCGTTCGGTTGGCGCTGGATGTTCCTGGTGCTGATGGTCGTGGGGCTCGCCTGGCTGCCGCTCTGGTGGTTCCTGTTCCGGGACTTCCCGGAGCACAGCCCGCGGGTGGACGATGCGGAACTGAAGCACATCCGTGACGGCGCCGAGGTGCGGCGTGATGGCGACGCCCACGCGATGCACGCCGCGCGGCGCCACAGTCCGGGTCTCTGGCGTTTCCTGCTCACTAACCCCACGCTGCTCGCCAACAACTGGGCGTTCTTCGTGTTCGGTTATTTCCTGTTCTTCTTCTTCACCTGGCTGCCGAGCTATTTCCAGCAGGCCTACCAGCTGAACCTGAAGACCGTGGGCTTGTTCACGGTCCTGCCTTGGCTGCTGGCGGCCTTGCTGCTCTGGGGCTGCGGCTATCTCTCGGATTTCGTGCTGCGTCGCACCGGCAAGCTGCGCCTGGCCCGTTCCTATCCCATCTGGATATCGCAGTTGCTGACCGCGGCGTGCATCGTGCCGCTGATCTTCACGCATGAGCTGTGGGTGGCCCTCATCTTCGTGTCCTTGGCCGTGGGCCTCAGCCTCAGCGCGAACGCGGCCTTCTACGCCATCAACGTGGACGTGGCGCAGCACCGTACAGGGACCGCCCTCGGCGTGATGGACACGCTCCTGGCCTTGGCGGGTTTCATCGCGCCCGCAGTGACGGGCTGGCTGGTGGAGCGCACCGGCAGCTTCGCGGCGCCGTTCTGGCTGCTGGCGGGCCTGGCGCTCTCATCGGTGGTGGTCGTGATCCTGTTCCACAAGCCGGATACGGCGCGCTTGTCGCGCGCCTGAAAAAAGACGCCCGCCTTGCGGCGGGCGTCTCGTCTTCTGTCTAAGCCGTTTCGGTCAATGCGTGGCGTCGTCGTAGAATTTCGAAAGATCCGCTTTCATCTGTTTGAGCGCCGGCTCATGCATGTAGATCATGTGGCCTGACTCGTAGTAGCCGTAGCGCAGGTTGCCCTTGAGCGAGTCGTCCAGGCCCATGTGGTCCAGGGTGTACTCGGTCTCGAAGAAGGGCGTGGCGAAGTCGTAGTAGCCGTTGGCCGAGAACACCAGCAGGTGCGGGTCCTGGCTCATGGCGGCCCGCAGGTCCTCCGCCACGTCGAACAGCGGCGCCTTGTTGCCGTTCAGGCTGTGGCCCCAATCCCAGTCGTTGCCCACGGCGTAGTTCGTCGGCTTGTAGCTCATGTCCTGGCCGTAGTTGAGCTGGGTGCGCACGTAGTTGTTGAAGGAGGCTACGAACGCGCCTTGGAAGGCGTCGGAGGCGGCATCGGACTCCGGCGATTCGCCGGCGGAGTCGTGGTCTATGCCCAGGTACCGCGCATCCAGGCGGCCCGTGACGCGGGCCTCGTCACGCAGCAGTTCCTTCTGGAACCGGTCCGGCGTGATGCGCAGGCGCGCCTTCAGGATGTAGTCAGGCGAGAGGCCGATGAAGCCGGAGAGCTTCTGGGCCACCGCCTGCCGTTCGGCGGGGCTGAGCTTGTCGCCCTTGGACAGGGCGGTGGCGTACTCACCCAGGGCGAAGTCCCGGGCCTGCTGCACGAAGGCGGCGAGGTCCTTGGGCTGGCTCGCGATCTTGTGGTGATACCAGGCGGTGGCGGCCATGGTGGGCAGGTAGAGTTCATAGGGCTCGTCGATGGCGTACTGCGGCCCGAAGAAGTCCACGTACGGATCCAGCCAGGACGACACCAGCACCACGCCATTCAGGGCGACGCCCTTGTTCTCCAGCCACAGGGACAGGCCGGCGGCGCGGGTGGTGCCATAGCTCTCGCCCAGCAGGAACTTGGGGGAGTTCCAGCGGGCGTTCACGCTGATGTAGCGCTCGATGAAGCGGCCGAAGGCCGAGACGTCCTGGTCCACGCCCCAGAAGTCCTTGCCCTCGCCCTTGCCCACCGGCTTGCTGAAGCCGGTGCCGATGGCGTCCACGAACACGAGGTCGGACTTGTCCAGCAGCGAGTAGGAGTTCGGCGCGAGGTCGTAGGGGGCGGGCGGCGTCGGCTGCCCGTCCGGCGTCACCACGCGCACCGGCGCGAAGGAGCCCATGTGCAGCCACATGCTGGAGGAGCCGGGGCCGCCGTTGAAGATGAAGGTCACCGGGCGCTTGGCGTCGCCGGCGGTGTAGGCCACGTAGAACACGCTGGCCACCGGCTCGTCCTTCTCGTTCTTGATGAGAAGGGTGCCGGCGGTGGCGTCGTAGTTCCAGCTCTTGCCGCCGATGCTGACGCTGTGGTGCGTCACGGATTTGTCCTCCTTGGGCACGGCCTTGTCAGCGTCCTTGGCGGAGTCCTTCGCGTCGTCGGCGAAGGCGGGGCCCGCCACGAGGGCAGCGAGGGCGAGGATCGTCAACAGCTTCTTCATGGGTTTCTCCTGGTTTCCTTGCATGAAGCTCAGCGCGCGGCGCTGGCGTCGTAGAACTTGGCGAGGTCGGCCTTCAGCGCCTTCAGGGCCGGCACGTGCAGGTAGATCATGTGGCCGGACTCGTAGTAGCCGAACTGCACGTTGCCGCGCAGGCTGGGGTCCAGATTCATGTGATCAAAGGTGTATTCGCTGCCGCCGAAGGGCGTGGCGAGGTCGTAGTAGCCGTTGGCCACGAACACCTTGAGGTGCGGGTTCTGGGTCATGGCCTGGCGCAGGTCCTCGGCCACGTTGAGGGAACCGGGCCACCAGGGGTTGAAGCCGTTGCGGTGCTTCCAGTCCCACTGGCTGCCGGCGCCGTTGCTGCCGAGCTTGTAGTCCCGGTCCGGGGTGTAGGCGAGGTCGCCGCTCACATAACCGTGGAAAGCGGCACTATAGGCGCCGGTGATGTAGGCGTTCGCCGGGTCGAACTCCGGGTACTCGCCGGCGGAGTCGTGGTCGATGCCGGTGAAGCGCGCGTCCAGGCGGCCGACGGTATGGCCCTCGTCGCGGGTGAGGTCCTTCATGAACCGGAAGCAGCCCAGGCGCAGGTTGGACTGGGCATAGGTCTCCTCGCTGATGCCGGTGTAGAGCGCGAGCTTGGCGAGCACGTCCTTGCGGGTGGCGGCGTCGAGCGCATCCCCCTTCATCAGCGCGTCGGCGTACTCGCCGCTGGCGAAGGCACGCACGCTCTTCAGGAAGGCCTGGAAGTCCGCGGGCCTGGGCTTCAGCTTGTCGTGGTAGTACGCCACCGCTGCGTAGGTCGGCAGGTTGGTGATGAAGGGCAGGTCGTTGCCCACGTTGAAGCTCTCGGTGGCGAAGTCCAGGATCGAGGACACCAGCACCACGCCGTTGAGGGCGACGCCCGCACTGTTCAGCAGGTTGGAGACGAGCGCCGAGCGGGTGGTGCCGTAGCTCTCGCCCATGAGGTACTTCGGCGAGTTCCAGCGGCCGTTCTTGGAGAGGTAGCGCTGGATGAACTGGCTGAAGGCGTTGCCGTCCTGGTCCACGCCCCAGAAGTCCTTGTCCTCCGACTTGCCCACGGCATGGCTGTAGCCGGTGCCGATGGCGTCGATGAACACGAGGTCGGACTTGTCCAGCAGCGAGTACTCGTTGTCCACCAGCTGGTAGGGCGCGCCGGGGGTCGGCTGGGCGTCGCTCGTGACCACGCGTTTCGGGCCCACCGAGCCCATGTGCAGCCAGATGCTGGCGGAACCCGGGCCGCCGTTATAGAGGAATGTCACCGGACGCTTGTCCGCATCGGCGCCGTCCTGGGTGTAGGCCACGTAGAACACGGAGGCCGTGTCCTCATCCTTGTCGCCCTTCAGCAGCAGGGTGCCCGCCGTGGCGGTGTACTTGATGGTCTGGCCACCCACGCTCAGGCTGTGGTGGGTGGCTGAGCTCTCTTCCTTGGGCTTGGCATCGGACGCGGCGGGTGCGGCGTCGGTCTTCTTGGCATCGTCCGCATGGACTGTGCCGGCGAGGCAGAGGCCCAAGCCGAGGACGAGGATCAGGCGTGACATGGAAGGCTCCCTGGATTCGAAGGAACCGGGAGGTTACCCCGGCCGGTCCGGATAGACCATATAGAGTTAATGAGACCCGCGCGCTGTTCCCATGTTCCGGGTCCATAAGGCTTTTTTAGGCCCCGGAAAGACGAAGCCCGCCTTATTGGGGCGGGCTTCGGGGGCTCAAGGAGTGCCCAAGTCTCAGGGTTTGGAGGCTTCCGTATAGAAGCGGGCCAGGTCCGCCTTGAGGCTGCGGCGGGAATCCTGGTCCAGGTAGATCATGTGGCCCGAAGGGTAGTAGCCGTACTGCACGTTCTTGGCCAGTTCCGGCGGCAGGCCCATCTGGCTGAGGTCGAACTCGGTCTTGAAGAAGGGCGTGGCGAGGTCGTACCAACCGTTGGCGGAGAACACTTTCAAGTGCGGGTTCTCGCGCATGGCCTGGGCCAGGTTCGCCGCCACGTCCGGCAGCGGCGGCGTGCGGAAGCCCGGGCGGCCGGGCAACGGATGCTTCCAGTCCCAGTTCTGGATCACGTCGTAACCCGTGACGTGGAAGCTGCCGTCGCCGGTGTAGCCGAGGTCGCCGCGCAGGTAACGGTTGAAGGCGGCGGTGAAGGCGGCCGTGATGGCGGTGTCGGAGGCGTCGTAGTCCGGCGTCTCCTCCGCGTTGTCCAGGTTGATGCCTTCGAAGCGCGCGTCGTAACGGCCCACGGTGTGGCCTTCGTCACGCAGGAGTTCCGTGCGGAAGCGCGAGGCGCTCACCTTGAGGTGGGCGTCACGCAGATAAGCCTCGCTCAGGCCGGTGTAGGCATGCAGCTTGTGCAGAACCGTGTCGTACTCGGCCTGGGACAGGTAGTCCCCCTGGAACAGGGCTTCCGCGTATTCGCCGCGGGCGAAGGCGCGCACCTCCTGCAGGAACGCGTTGATGTTCGCCGGCTTCTGCGGCAGCTTGCCGTGCTGCCAGGCGATGGCGGCATAGGACGGCAGGTAGGTGATGTACTCAAGGTCCGTGCCGGCCACGGTGTCGCCGTAGTTCAGCACCGAGGACACCAGGATCACGCCGTTCATGGCCACGCCCTTGCCCTGCAGCCAATCCACCAGGTTGGCGGAGCGGGTGGTGCCGTAGCTCTCACCCAGCAGGAACTTGGGGCTGTTCCAGCGGCCGTTGACGCTGATGTAGCGCTGGATGAAGCGGCCGAAGGCGTCCACGTCCTGGTCCACGCCCCAGAAGTCCTTGCCCTCGGCCTTGCCCACGGGCTGGCTCATGCCGGTGGAGACCGCGTCGATGAACACGAGGTCGCTCTTGTCCAGCAGGCTCTCCTGGTTGGGTACGAGGTCATAAGGAGGCGGCGGCGTGGGCTCCGCGTTGCTCGTCACCACGCGCATGGGGCCGAAGGCGCCCATGTGCAGCCAGATGGAGGAGGAGCCGGGTCCGCCGTTGTAGAGGAAGGTCACGGGACGGTGGTCCGTATCCTTCACGCCGTCCTGCACGTAGGCCACATAAGACATGGTCGCCGTGGGCTCGTCCTTGTCGTTCTTGATGACGAGGTTGCCGAAGGTGGCGGTGTAGGCGATGGAACGGCCGCCGATGTCGAGGCTGTGATGGCTTACGGACTTCTCCTCCTTCGGCACCGGCTTCGCTTCCGGCACCGCGGCCTTGCTGCCGGCGGCTGGGGCGTCGTCCGCGTGGACAGTGAAGCCGAGGCAGGAGAGGGACAACAGGACGGTGAAGGCGAACTTCTTCATATTTTTCCTCCTTTGAAAAACGAGACCGGCCTTTCGGCCGGTCTATCTCTTCATATCGGTCTCAAGCCACCGCGCGAAATGCATCCCGCGTCAGATTTTCAGGCCCGGCGGCCTTGGCCACCACGTTGTCTTCGATGCGGATGCCGCCGAACTTGCGCAAGGCATCCACCTTCTTCCAGTCCACGAACTTGCCCTGGTCGCTGGCCTTCAGTTCCGCGAGCAGCGCATCGATGAAGTAGAGGCCCGGTTCGATCGTCACCACGAAACCCTCGCCGAGGGTGCGGGTGGTGCGCAGATACGGATGTCCCTCGGGCTTGGGCAGCACGCCGCCGGCGGGGCCGGCCATGAAGCCGCCCACGTCGTGGGTCTGCAAGCCCAGGAGATGCCCGAGTCCGTGGGGCAGGAAGGTGCGGGTGACGCCGGAGTCCACGATGGCCTCCGCCGGCAGCTTCACGATGGCGAACTGCTCCAGCAGGCGGCCCACCGCGTGGTGGCATTCGAGATGCAGCGCCGCGAAGTCGAGGCCGGGCTTCACCTTGGCGCCCATGGTCTGCTGTTCCTTGTCCATGGCGTCGATGAGCGCCTGGAACTCGTCCTTCGCCGCGGAATAGGTGCGGGTCACGTCCGAGGCGTAGCCGTGGTACTGGGTGCCGGCATCGATGAGGAAGGAATGATGCTGTGCCGGCTTGCCCTTGTGCCAATGCTGGTAATGCAGCGTCGCCGCGTGCTCGTTCAGGGCCACGATGGCGTGGTAGGCGTGGGCATCGTCCGGTTCGCCGGAGCCCCGCACGAAGGCGTCGTGGATCTCGAACTCCGAGGCGCCGGCGCGGAAAGCCTGTTCCGCGGCGAGATGACCCCGCACCGCCGACATGTTGGCGCGGCGCATGCACTCCAGCTCATAGCCGGTCTTGGCGGCGCGGACATAGTGCAGCGGGTTCAGCAGCGACTCGGGGTTCACGGAAGCGAAGCCCCAATCCTTGAACTCCTCCCGCCATTCCCCGATGAAAGCGCGCTTGGATGCAGATGGCAACTCCGCGCGGACGGAAGCGGCATCCTTCAGCACCCGCACGTCGAAGTGCTCGACCCAATAACCCGCGGGCGGGGCCGGCGGCACGTGCCAGTAGTCGTCCGGCTGGAAGTAGAGCAGCACCGGTTTCTTGCCGGCGGTGTAGACCACGAAGGAATCGTGGGCCTCCGTGAGGGGCAGCCACCACTTGAACTGGGGGTTCACCTTGAAGGGGTAGGGCGCGTCGTCCAGGAACTGGTAGTGCAGCGCGCCGGCGTAGATCGCCACTTGGTCGCAGCCCGCGGCCTGCATGGCCGCATCGAAATGCCGCCGCACCGAGGCCAGGTGAGCCGGGTATTCACGGGCCAGGACGTCGCTCATGGGGCCATGCCTATTTTTATATGCTGAGGGGAGCCCGATTGTAATACCGGTCCGCTCTCAATGCAGGCTGATATAAGCCGTCACTTCCTCGCGGTCGTGGTAGAGCTGCTTGCAGAGGAGCCGGTGATCCAGGCCTTCATCTCTCAGACGGCCGGAGAGGCCGTCCAGGCAGTCCTGGAGGGATTCCCAGCGCCGCTTCATGGGGAGCTTGAGGTTGAAGATGACCCGCCGGCAGTCGCCCCTGAGGAGCCAATCGCCCATGAGCGCGGCGATGCGCTGGGGCTGTTCCACCATGTCGCAGAGCAGCCAGTCCACCGGTTTCGCCGGCCGGAAACGGAAGCCGTCCTCGCGCCGGTGCTCCACGAGCCCTGAGTCCATGAGTTCGGGCTGCATCGGACCATTGTCCACGGCGGTGACGCGGATGCTGCGCCGCACCATCTGCCAGGTCCAGCCGCCGGGGGCGGCGCCGAGATCCACGGCCCTGAGGCCCGGGCGCAGCAAGTCTTCGCGTTCGGACTCGTCCAGGAAGGTGAGCAGCGCCTCCTCGAGCTTAAGGGTCGAGCGGCTCGGCGCCTCATGGGGGAATTTGAGCCGCAGGATGCCGTTCGGCAGCGGGCTCCCCTCGGCTCCGGAGGAGAAGCCGATGCGCACTTGTTTCGAGTCGGTGAAGAGTAGATGCAGGCGCCGCTCGGCTTTCTTGAACACCGGTAGGCCGCGCTTCGCCAGCGCCGACTTCAGCGGCGGCGCGAAGCGCTTGATGAAGCCCGCGAGCTCCTTGCCGGCATTGGTGTCCGGGTTCTCCATCAGGATGTCACCGACGGGGCCAGGATGGGCTGCGAGCACCTTGAGGATCGGATCGATGCGGTCACCCGCGGGCAGGTCTTCGAGGAAGGCCACCTGCCGGAACGCCTGCCGCGCGAACACGCGCTTGAGCAAGGGTGCCGAGCGTCCCGCGGTCACAACGCCTTCCGCCACGGGCGAGCCGCCGGCTTCGACGGCGCATTCCGCCTCGAAACCCGGACGGCATTGCAGGACCCAGATGTCTTCCATGGCGCGCATTTAAACACGCACCCGGCCGCGGGGTAAGATAGCTGTTCACCCATATATAGACCGGCACTGCATGGCAGGACATCCGCCCCTCTCCGGGACCGCGGCCGAGATCCATCGCCTCATGGGCGAGGCCTCGGCGGCTTTCGCCCGCGGCGAACTGCGGCGTGCTGCCGCTACCGCGGAGCAGGTGCTCAAGCTCGCGCCGGAGATGCCCGATGCCCTGCATCTGCTGGCGCTCTGCCTGTTCCAGGGCGGCGATCTCGGCAATGCCTTGCATCTGATACGCCACGCGGCCGCCCTCAAGCCCGCGGACCGGCAGCTCCTGCGCAACCTGGGTGTGCTCTCCGCGGGTGCGGGCGACAGCGGCGGTGCGCTCACGGCGTTCACGCGGCTCACGCTCATGGATCCCGAGGACGCGGAGTCGCAGTTCAACATCGCGGTCCTGAGCGAGGACCAGGGCGACCTCTACGGTGCCGAACACGCCTATCGCGAGACCCTGCGCCGCTCGCCGCGCCACGCGCCCGCCGCAGGGGCATTGGCGGCGCTGCTGGAGCAGGGCAATGCATTGGAGGAGGCGGAGCGCTGGAGCGCCGTCGCCCTCGCCGCGGATCCGACCGAAGCGGTCGGCAACCTCACCCAGGCGCAGCTGGATCTGCGCGCGGGCCGCGAGCAGGCGGCCATAACGCGCCTGGAAGTTTTGCTGCAGCTCGACTCGCTCGTGCCGCGTAACCGGGCCTTGGCCGCGGGACGCCTGGGAGCGGTCTACGACCGCCTGGAGCAGCCGGAGCGGGCCTGGCCCCAGTTCCTCACCGCCAAGCAGGCCTTGAAGACGATGCTGCGTCCGGTGGAACCCGGCGCCTATGGGTTCGATGCGGCCGCCCGCATGGCCCGTTACCGGGATGCCTTGCTGGCAGCGGGACCTGCCGACGAAGGGGAAGGGCCGGTGTTCCTGGTGGGCTTCCCGCGCTCCGGCACCACGCTGCTGGACCAGATCCTCTCGGGTCACGGCCGCATCGCCGTGCTGGAAGAGCAGGACACGCTGCAGGACGTGTTGCGCGGACATGCCCTCACGGATGCGGGCATGGAAACGTTCCTGTCTGCGGATGGAGCCGCGCTCGCCGCATGGCGGCTCGCCTACTGGCAACGGGTGGCGGAGTTCATGCCGGAGCGGGACCCGCAGGCCATGTTCGTGGACAAGCTGCCCTTGAACAGCGTGTTCATGCCTCTGATCCGGCGTCTGTTCCCTTCCGCCAAGTTCATCTACGCCCTGCGCGACCCGCGGGACGTGGTGCTCTCCTGCTTCATGCAGACCTTCACCCTGAACGAAGGCATGCGCCATTTCCTCTCCCTGGAGGAGACGGCGAGCTACTACGCTGCGGTGATGCAGGTCGGCCTGGACTCCCTGGATCGCCTGCCGGAGGCCGCGCACCGCATCCGCTACGAGGACGTGGTGGCGGACACCGAGAAGGAGGCGCGCCGGCTGCTGGAGTTCCTGGGGTTGGAATGGGAGCCCAGGGTGTTGGATTTTCAGCAGACCGCCCGGGCCAAGCGCATCAACACGCCGAGCTATCACCAGGTCGCCCAGCCCATCTATCAGAGGGCGAAACAACGTTGGCGCCGGTACGAGGCGCAGCTGGCGACGGTGCTGCCGGTTCTGGAGCCATTCGCAAAGCGTTTGGGATACGACTAACGCTTCTTTTTTGACGTAGCAGAACATCGCGACGCCGCTCTCGCACCTCCCTGTGCTACGCGGCATAACAACATCCTGTTGTTAAAAAAACCCCGCGGTCCTTGCGGACCGCGGGGTCTCAGTTACCCCACTCGTTCTTGTTCTATTTCCCCGCTATCAGAATTTCACCGACAGGCGGCCGTACACGAAGCGGCCGGGGATGTCATACAACGTCGGGTCGAAGTTGTTGAGCTCCTGCACCGTCGAGGACGGCGGCTGCTTGGCGAACAGGTTGCGCACGCCGAAGGTGAACGTCGTCTTGATCGAGTCCATGTCGTAGTTGCCCTGCACGTCGTGGTACACGGTCGTGCCGATGTGCACGCCCGTGGGGGCGCCGTTGTTCTCCTCGACCATAGAACGGACGAAGCGCATGGCGTACTGGGCCGACCAGGCGCCGCCCGCCCAATCCAGCGCCAGGCGGGCCTTGTCACGCGGCACGCCGAACGGGAACACCGAGCCGCCGCGCTCCACGCCTGCAAGCTCGATCACCGTGGCCGGACCCGTGGGGTTCGGGAACACCTGCTGGAACGACTTGATGTGCGTGTCGTCGAAGCTCAGCTTGAAGTCGCCCACCGAGGTGCTCGGGAAGGCGTAGGTCGCGCTGATGTCGATGCCGGAGGTGGTGGTGGTGCCGACGTTGGTCACCTGGTCCCGCAGCGTCTGGATGGCGCCGAAGGCCGTGCGGGTGATCAACGCGCAGTCCGCGGCGTTGGACGTCGCCAGGGTCTGCGTATAGCAGCTGTTCAGGATGATCTGGCCGCTGATCGGCTGGATGATGTTATCCACCTCGATCTTGTAGTAGTCCATGTTCAGGTTGAAGCCGGCGAGCCAGTTGGGGCTGTACACGAACCCGATGGTGCGCGAGATGGAAGTCTCGGGCTTCAGGTGCGAGTTGCCGATCTCCAGCGTGTTGATCTGCGCGTTCGGCTGGGCGTAGGACGGAGCCCCCAGCAGGGCGCAGGTCGGAGCCGGCGTCAGTGCAGCGCTGGTGGCCGGGTTCGTGTTGCTGCAGGGATCCAGGATGTTCGCGGAGAAGTTGGTGCCCGCCGAGAACAGGTCCTGGATGGTCGGGGCGCGGAAGCCCTGCGACCAGCTGGTGCGCACCAGCCATTCGTCGTTCGGCTGGTACTTCAGGCCCCAGCGGTAGGTGTCGCTGGTGCCGTACACGTCGTACTTCGTGTGGCGGCCCGCGACGTCGAGGTCCAGCAACTTCACGCCGCTGATGCCGCCGATGAGGGGCATGTCCAGTTCGACGTATTCGGCCTGGGAGGTCTCGCGGCCTTCGGTCGGCAGCACCGGGCGGCCCGGGTTGAAGCTGTCATAGCCGTTCTGGGCCACGGAGTCCGGCAGGAAGAAGCCGTCATGCTCAAGCTGCTCGTAACCCAGCGCGAGACCCGCGTCGCCGCCCGGCATGGTGAACAGGCTGCTGTTGGTCAGGTCCAGGTTGTAGACGCGCTGGTTGTTCTCGAACTGGTTCTGGGCCGTGTACTTGATGTAGTCCAGCATGGCCGGGGTCACCGTCCCGGCGCCGCCGAAGATGTTGAGCTGTACGCAGCCCTGCACCTGGGCGCAGAGCGCCGCGTCACCCAAGGCGAGCCGCAGATGGCTCACGTCGAAGTGGCCGTCGTTGACGTCGATCTCGGAATCCTTGGAGAAGGAGTAGTTCGCATCCCAGTCCCACTCGCTGCCGCCGGCGTTGAAGAAGCCGTTGAAGCCGGTGCTGATGTGGAAGGTGTCGCCCTTCTCGTGATAGAGGCGCGGGCCGTTCTCCACCATGCGCCGGCCGAGCAGGCCGAGGTTCGCGGTGGCGGGGTTGGCCGCATCCAGGTCGAAGCCGAAGGGGTTGTACTTCTGCGATGCCGGGATGTCGATGGCGATGGAGCTGGAGGCGAAGAACAGCGGTTCCGGAGCCGACTGCTGGCGCGAGTCGCGGTGGCTGTACATCGCATCGACCTTGAAGGTCAGGTTGTCGGCCAGGTCCGTGTAGCCGCCGAGGTAGGTGCTGAACCGCTCTTCCGGCGTGAGCACGTAGTTATACGGCGCATAGTTGAAACGGTCGCTGGTGGCACCGCCGCTCACGAAGGGGCGGAAGTCGTTCATGTCGAGCTTGCCGTTGGCGCCGGGCGTCGCTCCGTCCTTGATGGTCAGGTTGCAGGTGCTGCCGCCGCAGAACGCCGACCAAGGGGAAGTGGTGGGCGCCACGAACACGAAGCGGCCGTTGGGGATGGCCGAGCTGCCGCCGGAGTTGCCCAGGCCGATGATCGGTTCCTTGGAGATGTTGCGGCTCGAGGAGGAAATGCCTTCCTGGTTGGTGTAGGAAGCGTTGAACACCATACCGCTGGTCTCGTTGCTCGAGCCCATGGTGAAGTCATAGGACTGGGTCTTGCCGTCCCATTTGCCGTCACCGTTGTAGATGCCCATGTAGGCGTCGGCTTCGCGGCCGTTGAAGTTCTTCACGGTGATGATGTTGACCACGCCGGAGATCGCGTCCGAGCCGTAGATCGCGGAGGCGCCGTCCTGCAGCACTTCCACGTGGTCGATGACGGAAGCCGGGATGGTGTTGAGGTCCACGGTGCCGTCGAGGCCGGTGGCCCAGCGCTTGCCGTTGACCAGCACCAGCACGCGCTGCGCGCCGAGGTTGCGCAGGTCCACGGTGCTCTGGCCGCCGCCGGTGAACTGGAAGTTGCCGCCGAAGTTGTCCATGGTGCTCAAGGAAGCGCCCGTGGAGGTCAGCTTCTGGACCACGGCGCCGATGGTCGGCAGGCCGGTGGCCTTGATCTGCTGGGCAGTGACCACGGTCACGGGCTGGGCTTGCTCCAGCTCGGTGCGCTTGATGCGGCTGCCGGTCACTTCGATCTTGCCGAGCTGGGCGGTGCTGCCCTGGTCGGTGGTGGCGGCCGTCGTGGTGGTGTCATCGGCCGCGAGCGCCGCATGGGCGCTGAGCCCGGCTGCGCCCACGAGGGCCAGGCGGACGGCTTTGCTTACGAGGTTCTGCTTCGACATTATGATTCTCCCTAGCAGCGTTACGGATGCCGGATCCCAAGATGCCCGGCGTATCGAGCGGCGCAAGCTCGGGACCCTTTGCCAAGAAACGGGTCATCCGGCCTGCTTGGTCCCTATACTAGACCAATCCTTTTCATGGACGCTGTTGCACAATAACAAAAGTGCATTTATTCCCAGGCTCCCTAAATATCAGAAATCGTCATAACTAATTGATATATTTGGATAATACTATGAAATATATGCTTCCGACGTCGGTAGCCTGAGTAGGGGCCGATGCAACAGACCCCTCCCGCACGCGGCCCTGACGCAGTCTTCGAGCAGGCCATCGCCCTGTTCACGGGCGGCCGGCTGGCTGAGGCGGCGGATATGTGTCGTGCGGTGCTGGCGCAGTCGCCCCACCACCCCCACGCCCTGCATATGCTGGGCCTGGTCTGTGCCGAGGAGGGTTCGACCGATGAGGCGCTGTCCCTGGTGGAACAGGCGCTCGCCACCGGTGTGCAGCACCCCGCCATCCATCTTTCCCACGCCCAGTTCCTGTTGCGTGCCGGACGCCTCGCTGAGGCCACCGCGCCGCTGCGAGCGAGCCTGCATCTCGATAACCGCCAGCCCCGGGCGGCGGCGCTGCTCGGCAAGACGCTCATGCAACTCGGTCGCTTGCGGGAAGCACGCGCGCTCCTGGATGCGGCACACGCTGTGATGCCCGGGGACGCGGCGCTGCAGGAGGCCTCCGGCCTCGTGTACATGGCGCAGGGACGCCACCCGGAGGCGGCGCGGGAACTGGAGCGGGCGCTCTCCGCCGATCCGCGCCTGAGCGATGCCCACAGCAGCCTCACCGCCGTCTATGAACAGAGCAACCGTCTCGGCGACGCGCGCCGCATGCTTGAGAGCGGCCTCACCCGCTGGCCGGAACAGGCGGGCCTGCAGCTCATCGCCGCGCGCCTCAAGCGGCGCGAGGGGGAGCCTGCCGCGGCGCGCGAGATATTGCAGGGCCTGCGCCCGCGCCGGGACTTCGACCTCACCTTGGAACGCGACGTGGAGTACGAACTCGGCTGGTGCGCAGACGCGCTGGATGAACCCGGCGCCGCCATGCAGCATTTCGCGGCGGCCAATGCGCGGGCGCTGGCCGTGGCGGCGCCGGCGGCAGGGCTGGAAGAGGTCTATCCGAAACTGCTCGCTTCCCTCACGCGTTTCTACGCCGCCGGGAAGTTGCCGCCCACGGGCCTGGCGCAGAAGCCCATGCCGGCCTTCCTGGTGGGCTTCCCCCGTTCCGGCACCACGCTCCTGGACACCATGCTCGGCGCCCATCCGGAACTCACGGTGCTGGAGGAGCAGCCGGGCGTGCAGGCGATGCTGGATGCCTATCTCGACTGGGGCTACGCCTACGCGGAGGATCTCGGCAGGCTCACGCCGGACCGACTCGCCGAACTGAAGGCGGTGCATCAGCGGGTCTGCCGGAGCGCGGGCTGGGACGGCATACGCGGGCTCATCGACAAGTCACCCTTCGCCACCGCACACCTCGGCCTCGTCCAGCAGGTGTTCCCCGGCGCACCGGTGATCTTCGTGGCGCGCCACCCTTGCGACGTGGTGCTGTCCTGCTTCATGAACAACTTCGAGATCAACAGCGGCACCGTGCATTTCACCCGCCTGGCGGACGCGGTGAGGCTCTACTGCGGCGTGATGGAACTCTGGCACCTGTACCTGCGCAAGCTGCCCATGCAGTACCGGATGCTGCGCTACGAGGACCTCATCACCGATCCGGAGCGGGAACTGCGGCGTTTGCTGGAGTTCCTGATGGTGCCCTGGGCGCCTTCCGTGCTGGAGCACACGCGCCATGCCCTGGAGCGCGGCCGCATCGCCAACCTCAGTTACAGCCAGGTGAGCCAGCCCATCTACCAGGAAGCCCGCGATCGCTGGCGCCGCTATGAGGCGTACCTCGCGCCTCACATGCGGCAGCTCAAGCCGCACATAGAAGCCTTCGGCTATGACGCCTGAATCCCCCGAGGCGCTGTCGGCGCACATGCAGCGCGGCGTGGCCGCGCACCAGCGCCAGGACTTCGACGCAGCGGAGCGGGAGTACCGGGCGGTGCTGGCGGCGGATACGCGCCACGCGGACGCCACCCATTTCCTGGGCCTGCTCTTGCACCAGCGCGGGCAGACCCGTGAAGCCATGCCTTTGCTGCAAGCCGCCCTCGTGCTCGCGCCCGCCAACTACCAGTTCCGCGGCAACCTCGCCGGCGTGCTGGAGCAGCTCGGGGACGGGGCGGGAGCGGAACGGCTCTACCGGGAATCCCTCGCGCTCAACCCGAGCTACCTCGGCGGCTACATCGGTCTCGGCATGCTCCACGCCGCCCAGGGCGACTATGCGCAGGCACTCGCTGGATTCGACGCGGTCCTCAAGCTCGAGCAGGGCAGTTTCGTCGCCTGGTTCGGCCGTGCCGAAGCCCTGCAACAGCTCGCGCGCACGCCGGAGGCGCGGGAGGCCTATCGGCGTGCCGCCGCCGCCGCGGGACAGGACGTGGATCGCCTCTTGGCGGTGGGCTCGGCCCTGCGGGAAGCGGGCGAGGTGGAGGAAGCGCGACGCTGCCATGAGCGGGCGCTTGGTCTCGCGCCGGACTATCCTCCGGCGGAGAACAGCCTAGGCAATCTCATGGGCATGCAGGGCGATCTCCAAGGCGCGGAGCGCCATTACCGCCGGGCGCTGGCCCTGAAGCCGGATTACGCCGGGGCTTATCACAACCTGGTGGACGTGGTGCGCCTGGGGCCGGGTGATCCGCTCTGGCCGGGTCTCATGCAGCTCAGCGAGCGCGCCGCAAGCTTGCCGCCCGACGAGGCCACGGCGCTGCAGTTCACGCTGGGGCGGGTCTGGGAAGGGCAGAAGGATCATCCGCGCGGCTTCAGCCACTTCGAGGCGGGCAACCGCCTGAAGCGCGCCGGCATCAATTACGACGAACCGCGGCAGAAGCGGTTCTTCGAGGACTTCGCGCAGGTCTTCGGCGCGGACTTCATCGCTGCGCGTCAGCTAGACACTCAAGACCCACGACCGGTGTTCATCGTCGGCATGCCGCGTTCCGGCACCACGCTGGTGGAGCAGATCCTGGCGAGCCACCCGCAGGTGCACGGCGCCGGCGAACTGCATGCCCTGCGCAACGTCTTGAGGGAGGAACTGCCGCCGGATCCGGGTGACTACGCCCTGCCGGAGGCGCTGGCCGGTCTCGAAGCGGCCGGCTTCCGCCGCGCGGCGGAGCGCTACAGCCGTTTCCTCGACGCCCTCGCGCCCGGTGCGAAGCGCGTCACCAACAAGCTGCCAGGCAACATGGTGTTCGTGGGCCTCGTGAGCCTGCTCTATCCGGAGGCGCGCATCATCCATTGTTCGCGCGACGCCATGGACACCTGCCTCTCCTGCTACTCCAAGCTCTTCACCACCGGCCATCCCTTCGCCTACGAGCAGGGGGAGTTGGGCCGTTTCTACCGCATGTACGACGCGCTCATGCAGCATTGGCGCGCCGTGTTGCCGGGCCGCATGCTGGAGCTGCGCTACGAGGAGCTGGTGGGGGATTTCGAGCCCCAGGTGCGGCGCGTGATCGCGCACACAGGGCTGCCCTGGGACGACGCCTGCCTGCGCTTCCACGAATCACCGCGGGCGGTGCGCACCGCGAGCCTGGCGCAGGTGCGCCGGCCCATCTATGCCAACTCGGTGGGGCGTTGGAAGGTCTACGAGAAAGAGCTCGCGCCGCTCATGGCAGCGCTCGCAGGGACTGCTTAGTTCGGCGGAGTATAAGGAAGCGTTTTTAGACCGGTGGAATCCGCCGGTGCCGCCGTGGTCCCGCTCGCCGGGGCGGCCGGGGCATCTGCACAACGGTAGAGCCCCCAGGTCTGGTTGCCCTGGTCCACCGCCGTGAGCGGCGCGACGCTGTCGGCGCCGACGATGGCCGCCTGGTTGATGGCCATCACCTGCAGGTCATGATCCACGTCCCCCGGCATGCGCTGCAGCGTGCCGATGTGGTCAGCCACCTTGAGCACGTTCACCGCGATCTTCTCGCAATGCAGCGCCGCATCGGCGGTGCGCACCTTGATGTCCGCCTGCATGGCCTCGGGCGAGGGCGTGACCCAGGTGCAACCGGCGAGGGTCGCGAGCAGGACCGGCAGGGCGGCGCGCTTCATCATCACTTGCTCTCCGGCTGCGGTGGCGGCAAGGGCTGGCCGATGTTCAGCAGTTCGATCTGGAACACCAACGGGCCGGCCGGGCGGTCCGGCTTGCGCGGCGGGTCGCCGTAGGCGAGGTCCGACGTCAGCCAGAGCTGCACCTTCTCGCCCGTGGTCATCATGGGGATCATCTCCTGCCAGCCGGGGATGAGCTTGTCCAAGGGGAAGGTGGCGGGCTCGCACTTGCCCTCAGGGCAGCTGCTCTCCAGGAAAGTGCCATCCGCCTTCCACACGGTGTAGTTGGCCGTCACCGTGTCCGTGAGCTTCGGGTGGACCGTGCCGGTGCCGGGTGTCAGCACCTTATAAGCCAGGCCGTCGGGCAGCACCGTGGCGTTCTTGGGCTGCACCGGTATAGCCGTCGGCCACGCGGGAGCGGTGCTGCATGCAGCAAGCGCACAGCCGGCGAGAGTGAGGACGGTGAGATGGTGCAGCTTCATGGGCGGCTCCTCAGCGGAAGGATACGGCTTACTTCTTCTTGGCCTTGGAGAGGCCGGGGGCGGGTTTCTTCTTCGCCACCTTGTGCTTACGGGTGTTGCCATAGCTGCCGCGCCAGATCTTGCCCTTGCGCGTCTTGCGATCACCTTGACCCATGGAATGCTCCTAATGAGGATGGATGAAGCGGCATTCACCGCCGACCCGGCATTATAGCGGCTATATCAGGAACTGCAGCGATTCGTCGCGGGCCAGTTCCCGGCTCTTGCCGTCCAGGAACAGCTTGGCGCTGTGCTCGCCCAGGAGTTCGAGGCGGCCGGCATCCAGCTTCAGGGCGCTGCCTTCGCGCAGGCCCAGCACCGGCACGCCCGGGTTCAGGCGCATGAACTCGCGCAGCCGGTCGTCGCGGGTCTCACCCTGGTGTTCCGGCGGCAGCAGCTCGGTGTAGTGCGGGTTGATCTGGAAGGGCACCAGGCCCAGCGCTTCATAGGAATCCGGCCAGACGATGGGCATGTCATTGGTGGTGCGGATGGTGGGGCAGGCGAGGTTGCTGCCGGCGCTCCAGCCGATGTAAGGCATGCCGGCGCGGACGCGCTCGCGCAGGGGCTGCAAGAGGCCCTGGGACTGGATGAGCTGCAGCAGGCGGAAGGTGTTGCCGCCGGACACCGCCACCGCCTCCGCTTCGCGCACCGCGGCCACCGGGTTCGCCGCCGCGTGCAGGCCCGTGACGCGGTAGCCCATGGCTTCGAGCACCGGCGTGACGATGCCGGTCATCTCTTCGTAGCTCTTGCCCACGGCCGCATAGGGGATGAACAGCACCTCCCTCACGCCGTCGCCCAGGAAGGCGCGGATGTGATCGCGGGCATGCTCGAGGAAAGCCCCGCCGGGCGTGCGGGAGCTGCTCAGGAGCAACAGGCGTGATTTGGACTGCATCGGCAGATGACCCCTTTCCAGGCCCATTCTAATGAAGCTGAGGAACGAAGGGATAGCATCCGAGTCTGACAGTATTTGTCAGTCCCGGCGCTTCTTTGTCATACCGGCCCGGGGCGTTTTTTATATACTCGAACGGACACAAACTCAGGGGACGGACCATGAAACGCTTCATCTTGTCGATCCTCGCGGCGACGGCGCTGCTCTATCTCGCCACGGCTTCTGCCGCCACCGGCGATGCCAGCAAGACCGGGGCCAGCGCGCCTCAGGTGACTGCGGCGGCTGCCGAGCCGGCGGCGAAGCACTTCGATGCGGATGAAGCCACCAAGGAGTGGCTCGCCACCATGTCCCCCGAGGCCCGGGCCAAGTCCGACGCCTACTTCGAGGGCGGCTACTGGCTCGTGCTGTGGGACTTCGTGGCGGGCCTCGTGGTCGCCTGGCTGTTCCTGGGCACGAAGCTCTCGGCCAAGATGCGCGACCTGGCGGAGCGCATCACCAAGATGCGCTGGCTGCAGACCGCCATCTATGCCGCGCAGTACGTGGTGCTGAGTTCGCTCTTCACCCTGCCCTGGGCCATCTACGAGGGTTGGTTCCGGGAGCACCAGTACGGCATGTCCAACCAGACCCTGGGCGGCTTCCTGGGCGACGAGTTCACCGGCTTCATCATCGGGCTGATCTTCGGCGTCATCATCATCCCCATCATCTACGCGGTGATCCGCAAGTTCACCCGCACCTGGTGGATCTGGGGCGCGCTGGTGGGCATGGTGTTCATCGTGTTCAGCGTGCTCATCGGTCCCACCTACCTTGAGCCGGCCTTCAACAAGTTCTATCCGCTGCAGGAGAGCCCCCTCAAGGAGGACATCCTCTCGCTGGCCCGGGCCAATGGCATCCCGGCCAAGGATGTCTATGAGTTCGATGCCTCCAAGCAGACCAAGCGCATGAGCGCCCACGTCAGCGGCATCGCCGGCACCACCCAGATCAGCCTCAACGACAACCTGTTGAACCGCGCCTCGCCGGAGGAGGTGAAGGCGGTGCTGGGCCACGAGATGGGCCACTACGTGCTGAACCACGTGTTCCACGGCATCTTCGAGTTCAGCATCCTGATCGTCATCGGCTTCGCATTCGTGCAGTGGGCCTTCGACAAGGTGCGGCTGCGCTGGGGCGCCGCCTGGGGCATCCGCGACGTGAGTGACGTGGCGGGACTGCCGCTCCTCGGCGTGCTGTTCTCGGTCTTCATGTTCGTGCTGACGCCGGTAAACAACACCCTCACGCGCACGCAGGAAGCGGAGGCGGATGCCTTCGGCATGAACGCGGCGCGCCAGCCGGACGGCTTCGCCCAGGCGGCCATCCACCTCTCGGAGTACCGCAAGATGGAGCCGGGCACCTGGGAAGAGATCCTCTTCTATGACCATCCGAGCGGTTACCACCGCATCCACCGGGCCATGGTGTGGAAGGCGGAGCATCTGAATGATGCTGATATCCAGGCCTACGATGCGGCGCATCCGACCATCGCCATGCCGCCGGAACCCAAGGCTGATGCGGCCCCGGCTAAATAGGAACCCATGTCTGGAATCATTAAGGGCGCCGAAAGGCGCCCTTAATCTTTATCTTTCGCGTACTGGCGTAAAAGCGTAGCGAGCGAAGGCAGAACGAGGCGCGGGAGGCGAGCCCCCGGAGCGTGCTCTTGTGCACGTGAGGAGGGCGAGCCGGACCGCAACGAAGTTATGCCGAGCGCAGTAGCTTTTACGAATGGTAAGCAGGACTCAGATCGTGGACCGCGCTGACCATTGCAGAAACATGTTCAGGCGGTGTGTCGGCATGGATGCCATGGCCTAAGTTGAACACGTGGCCTTCGTGGTGACCGAAGCTGGCCAGGGTCTTCCACACGAGATCGCGCACCGTATCCGGCGGGGCATATAGGCAGGAGGGGTCGAGGTTCCCCTGCAGTGCCACCTTGTCGCCCACGCGCCGGCGCGCCTCGGAAAGGTCCTGGGTCCAGTCCACGCCCAAGGCATCGCAGCCGCTCTCGGCCATGTGCTCGAGCCAGGGCCCGCCGCCCTTGGTGAAGAGCGTCACCGGCACGCGCCGGCCTTCGTTCTCGCGCTTGAGGCCCTGCACGATGGCGCTCATGTATTGGAGCGAGAACTCCCGGTAGGCGGAGGGTGTGAGGCTGCCGCCCCAGGTGTCGAAGATCATCACCGCCTGGGCGCCGGCGGCGATCTGGGCGTTCAGGTAAGTGGTGACGGAGCGGGCCAGCACGTCCAATAACTTATGCAGCGTGTTCGGTTCGGCGAAGAGCATCTTCTTGATGCGGCTGAAGTCCTTGCTGGAACTCCCTTCCACCATATAGGTGGCGAGGGTCCAGGGGCTGCCGGCGAAACCGATGAGCGGCACGCGGCCGCCCAGATCCTTGCGGATCATGCGCACCGCATCCATCACGTACTTCAGTTCCGTCTCCGGGTCCGGCACGCCGAGCTTCGCCACCGCGGCCGCGTCCCGCACGGGACGCTCGAAAGCCGGGCCTTCCCCTTCCACGAAATGCAGGCCCAAACCCATGGCCGAGGGGATGGTGAGGATGTCCGAGAACAGGATGGCCGCGTCCAGCGGGAAGCGGTTCAGGGGTTGGAGCGTGACCTCACAGGCCAGCTCCGGCGTGCTCATGAGCTTGATGAAACTGCCGGCCCGGCCGCGGGTCTCCCGGTATTCGGGGAGATAACGGCCCGCCTGGCGCATGATCCACATCGGGGTGCGCGGAGTCTTCTCCCGCAGTAGCGCGCGCAGCAGCAAATCGTTCTTGAGGGGTGCAGTCACTTCGGGAAGATCTTCGCGATGCTTTGCTGGATCGCTTCCGCCGCCGCTCGGGGGTCAGCAGCTTTCCTTATGGGCCGGCCCACCACGATGTAGTCGGCGCCGCTGTTGAAAGCCATCTCCACCGTCACGGCACGTTTCTGGTCGTCGTCCGGCCGGTTCTCGACAGGGCGGATGCCCGGCGTCACCACCAAGAGACGATGGTCGATGAACTCCCTGAGCTTCGCCGCTTCCATGCCGGAGGAGACCACGCCATCGCAGCCCGCTTCCAGGGCGCGCTTGGCGCGGGAGAGCACGAGCTTGTCCACGTCCACCTGAAAACCCAGGTCGTCGAGATCGCCCCGGTCCAGGCTCGTCAACACCGTCACCGCCAGTACCTTGAGCTTGCCCTTGGCTTCGGCGGCGGCTTCCATGATGGATTGGTTGCCGTGCACCGTGCAGAAGGTGGCGCCCATGCCCGAGAGCTGTTTCACCGCGGCCGCGACCGTGGCAGGGATGTCGAAGAACTTGAGGTCCACGAACACGCGCTTGTCTTGTGCCACCAGCCAGTCCAGCAGCTCGAAGTAGCCGCCGGCCATGAACAGCTCCAGGCCTATCTTGTAGAACGAGGCCGAGTCGCCGAGCGTGGTGACGAACTCCCGGGCACTCTTGGCATCCGGGACATCCAGGGCAACGATCAGCCGTTCGCGGGTAGGGACGGGAGTAGTGGAGGGCATGGGGAACTCTGATTCGAGATATTAGTGGCGCATTTTATCATGCGCTATACGTGGCTTCAGGGCATGCTCACCAAGCGCAGGGATTCTCGGGTCGCGAACCTGTCGGTCATCCCTGCAATATAGTCCGCCACGATCCGCGCCCGGCCTGAGGCGCCTTTCTCCGTCTCTTCCTGCGCGGCTCTCGCCATGAAGTCTCCCGGTAGCCGCGAGATGTCCTCGAAATAAGCCTGGAACAGGCCCTGCACGATGTGGGCGGCGTTGCCGGTCATCTCCCGCACGTGAGCGTGCTCGTAGAGGCTTTTCCGTAGGAAGCGGTGCAGCTCGGTGCTGCGCTCGGCCATGGCGGAGCTGAAGCCGATGAGCGTCTTGCCGGCCTGGCGTACGTCTTCGATGCTGCTGGGGGCAGCCTCCTTCAACCGTCTCTGGCTCTCGGCGATCAAGTCCGTGATGAAGGCGTTCATCATGCGCCGCACGGTCTCGTGGATGAGCTTGCGCAGGTGCAGATCCGGATAGGCTTTGAGCACCGTGTCCGAATGCTCCCGGAACAGGGAGATATCCCGGAGTGCGTCCACGCTGATGAGCTCGGAGCGCAGGCCGTCGTCCACGTCATGGTTGTTGTAGGCGATGAGGTCTGCCACGTCCACGAGCTGCGCTTCGAGGGAGGGCTGCGTCTTCTCGATGAAGCGCCGGCCCACGTCTCCCAGCTCCCGGGCGTTCTTGATGGAGCAATGCTTGAGAATGCCCTCCCGGGCCTCGAAGGTGAGGTTCAGGCCCGGGAACTCCGCGTAACGCTCCTCCAGCAGGTCCACTACCCGAAGGGATTGGAGGTTGTGTTCGAAGCCCCCGTAGGGCGCCATGGCGGCATTCAGGGCGTCCTGGCCTGCATGGCCGAAGGGCGTATGCCCCAGGTCGTGGGCCAGTGCTACGGCCTCCGTGAGGGGTTCGCTCAAGCCCAACACCCGGGCCACGCTGCGGGCGATCTGGGCCACTTCCAGGGAATGGGTGAGGCGGGTGCGGTAAAGGTCGCCTTCGTCGTAGACGAAGACCTGGGTCTTGTACATGAGCCGCCGGAAGGCGGTGGAATGGATGATCCGGTCCCGGTCCCGGTCGAATTCGTTGCGGTAGGTGGGAGCGGGTTCGGCGTAGCGGCGGCCGCGGGATGAATCGGCGTGGGCGGCGTAGACGGCTAAGGCAGTCGGGCCGCGCATGAGCTAGATCGGTTCGTTCTCGAGGGTGGCCTCGAGAGCCGCGTCATCGAATTCACTGGTCACCATGGCTTGGCCGATGCTCTTCGGCAGCACCAGCCGCAACTGACCGGCCAGCACCTTCTTGTCCCGCGCCATATGTTTGCGCATCTCGGCAGAGCTGATGTTGTCCGGCGGGGTGATGGGCAGGCCTGCGCGCTCCAAGAGGCGGCAGAGGCGGCGGTATTCCGTGGGCTTGAAGGAACCCTGGCGCACCGAGAGCGCCGCGGCCATCACCAGGCCGACCGCCACCGCTTCGCCGTGCAGCATCTCGCCATGGCCGAGCGCGGTCTCGATGGCATGGCCGAAGGTATGCCCTAAGTTCAACAAGGCGCGTTCGCCTTGTTCGCGCTCGTCGACAGCGACGATGGCGGACTTGATCTCGCAGGAGCGCACCACGGCGTGCTCCAGGGCATCCTCGTCCCGCGCCATCAGCGATTGGATGTTCGCTTCCAGCCACTCGAAGAAGCGGCTGTCCTTGATGAGACCGTACTTGATCACTTCCGCCAAGCCCGCGCCCAGCTGGCGCGCGTCCAGGGTCTCCAGCGTGCGGGTATCGGCCACCACCACCTGGGGCTGGTGGAAGGCGCCCACCATGTTCTTGCCATAGCGGTGGTTGATGGCGGTCTTGCCGCCCACGGAGGAGTCCACCTGGGCCATGAGGGTGGTGGGCACCTGCACGTAGGGGATGCCGCGCTGGTAGCAGGCGGCAGCGAAGCCGGTGAGATCACCCACCACGCCTCCCCCTAAGGCGATGAGCGCCGTGTCGCGCCCGTAGCCGCTCTTCAGGAGCGCCGTGAACACGAGGTCGAGGGTTTCCCAATCCTTGTTCTCTTCGCCGTGGGGGAGCGTGACGCTCTCGACCACGAGCGGCCGCAGGGAGCCCTTGAGTTTCTCCAGGTACAGGGGAGCGACCCGGTCGTCCGTGACGATGCACAGGCGTTCCTTCTGCAGCCGCTCGCGGATGAGCATGCCGTGGTTCAGCAGGCCGCCTCCGATGTGGATCGGATAGCTGCGTTTGGCCAATTGCACTACAAGGGTTTTCATCGAATTCTGTGCTTAACCGGGAGCGACCCCGCGCCGTCCCAGCTCCTGCATTATACGCTGGCTTATCTGCTTCACCTGGCCGCTGTCCGTGTCCACGGTCAATTCCGCGAGGTCTTCGTAGAGCGGTGCACGGACCGAGAAAAGCTCTCTGAGCCGCGTCTCACGGTCATCCGTGTGCAAGAGAGGGCGGTTGCGGTTCTGGGCGGTGCGGGCCGCCTGGGCATCCACGGAAGCTTTCAGATAGATGACGAGGCCGCGGGACTTGAGCGCTTCCCGGTTGGCCGGGTCCAGCACCGCTCCGCCGCCGGTGGCGAGCACCACGCCATCCCTGCGGGTGAGTTCCTCGATGACTTCGCGCTCGCGGCGGCGGAAGCCCGCTTCGCCTTCCTTCTCGAAGATCAGGGCCACGTCGGCGCCGGTGCGGCGCTCGATCTCATGGTCGGCATCCAGGAACTCGAGCTTGAGTTGGCGCGCCAGCTCCCGCCCTATGGCCGTCTTGCCGGCGCCCATGGGGCCGACAAGGAAGATGCGGCGCATCGACTCCTGCTACAAGGTGATGGTGATCTGGCTCACAGCGCCACTCGGTGTGGTAACCAGCACACCGATGCTCCCGCTGACCGGGGGGGTAGTGGCCGTTATCGTGATTGTGAACCGGGCAGGCCAGTCGGTATCGGATGACGAACAAGTGGTGTTACCAACGGTGTAGACGCCACTGCTGGAGGGGGACAAAGCGGCGCTGCCGCCGGTCAAGCTCGACGTGTCGAGTTTGATCGTAGTTTCCTTTGGCAGCACATTTCCATTTGAATCGGAGATTGCGACCGACACTGTGGTAGCACCGGGCGCTGCGACGACGCCACCGACGAAAGGAGCGGCCGCACCATTCGCAGCGGGGTCGGCGAATGCCGCACCTGACGCAGACATCACGATGCAAGCGTAACTTCCTACCCCAGTCGTCTTTCGGGTGCCGCAGGAAGCAGTACCAGCTTTGCAATTGATGCCTTCCCACTTGCCATCAGCACTCGTGTGATCACCGCTTTGATCGAAGTCGTAGAACGGCTCACCGAGGACATAACTATTGCCGCCACCGGCGAATTGAGCCGATGGGGCAAAGATCTCACTGATATCGCTGAAGGGTTCGGCGACACCACTGACCTTATCGAAGACGCCATCTGCGTTCTGATCAGTGAAGCTCTCTTCGCCTTGAGTGAAAGCCAGGATATAGGCGAAGCCGATATGTTCCACGTTAGGAGTAGTAACTGGACGCGGATTCTGGCTAGTCCAAGTCACGTTGCAGGTACCATTCGTGGTCGTACAGGAACCTTGCACGCTGCCACCCGCACCGAATTGGTTGCCGGCCTGGATGAAACTGACCGGTGTACCGTTGGGCACCGGATTGCCAAAGCGATCCGCGACACGTGCTGTGATGACTGCGGTATTGCCATCGATGTCGTAACCCTCGACATTGAACTTATCGATGGATAGCGAGAAATGGGTCTGGGAGGGGACGCCACTATTGATGGTCAGCTGCGAAGACTGTGTGGAGATGGTGGTCCCCGACTTCACCGTGCTGGCGGTCACGATCACAGGACCAGCGAAGGTGCCGGCTTGCACGATCGTCTGAACGTCGCCATTGGCATCGCTGATGGCGCTGTTGGTCGAAAGCGCCACACCACCGACGCTAGTATTAAGAGAGAAGGTGACTGTGGCGCCTTTCACTGCGCCGCCGACGGAATCCTTCACAGCGAAGATTACAGTCGAAGTCTCCTGGAGGCCCGCGCCACCCATGCCTTTGAGAGTGATTACAGTGGGGCTGGCTGATACGAACTGGATGGAACCCAGGGCTGCGACGGCCACGGTTACGGTCGCCGTGGCAGTGAGTGTGATGTTGTTGACTGTGGCGGTCGCTGTGATGGTATCGGTGCCACTACAGCCTTTCGCTGTATAGGTAGCGATTGCGGTGCCGGAATTGGCCGTAACGGTGGCGCTGGCCCCGCCGCCCGACCCTACGATCGTAGCCAAGCCCGAACTCACGCAGGGTGAGTTGAACGTCACGTCAGTCGGCGTGGTGTAGAGCGTACCGGTAGCATCCACGAGAGTGGCCGTGACGCTGGTGGAACCACCCGCCGAAAGGCTGTTGGACCCCAACGCAAGAGTACCTGAGACGAAAGCCGAACCGTTGCCATTGCCCAGACGGATCGCGGTGGGGCCGCCGCTGCTACCACTGCTGCTGGTACCAGTTGAGCTGAGACCGCCGCCGCAGGCGACGAGAGATGCCAGTAGCAGCGCTCCGGCGGACAGCTTGGTGATGGCATGCATATCGGTTCTCATGGTGGTTCCCTCGCGCGGTCTAGCGCGTCTCACTGTCCGACCGCGGAGGTGGCCGCCTGGTCGAGGATCTTGGGCGTGACGAAGATGAGCAGCTCATCCTTGTCGTTCTGGGTCTGGGTGTTGCGGAACAGCCAGCCGAGCAGCGGCAGATCGCCGAGCAGCGGCACCTTGGTGGTCGAGATGTTCTGGGTGGTCTCGTAAACGCCGCCCAACACGATCGTGTCGCCGTTGTTGACGAGCACCGTGGTCTTCACGTCGCGGGTGTCGATGGAGGGGACGCTGCCGCCTGTGGCGCTCTGCACGTTCTGGCCGACCGCGTCCTTGTGCACCTCGAGGTCCATGTTGACGCGCGAATCGGGGGTGATCTGCGGGGTCACGTCCAGGCTCAACACCGCCGGCTTGAAGGAGGTGGTGGTGGCGCCGCTGGACGAGGCCTGCTGATAGGGGATCTCGACGCCCTGCTCGATGTGCGCGGGCTTCTGGTCCGCCGTGATCACGCGCGGGCTGGACACCACCTCACCCTGCCCCTCGGACTGCAAGGCCGATAGTTCGAGGTCGATGATGGAGTCGCCGCGCAGTACCGAGAAGGCGATGGAGCCGGCGCTGGGCGCGGTGGGCAGGTTCACGTTGAGGCGGTCGGCGAGTCCCGGGACCGTCAGAGTCGGCACCACCGGCGGCGTCGCGTTGCTGCCGTTGATGAACGCCGTGGTCATCGCGTCGGTGCCTTCCAGGCTGCCGGACGTGGTCATGAGGCTGCCGTTGGTGAGCCGCTGGGCGTTGTAGCCCAAGCGCGCACCCAGGTCGCGGGTGAAGTCGTTGTTCGCGATCACGACGCGCGATTCGATAAGCACCTGCCGCACGGCCACGTCGAGTCTCGCCACCATGGCGCGGATGGTGGCGATGTTGTCGCCGGTATCCTGTATCAGCAGGGTGTTGGTGCGGGCGTCCACCGAGACGCTGCCGCGCTTGGAGAGCATGCCGTTCTCGCCGCCGGTCTTCACCAGGCTCTGCAGATCGGCGGCTTTGGCGTAGTTCACCTGGATGAAGGCCGACTGCAGCGGTTCGACCTGCTGCAGGCTCGCCTGCGCAGTGGCCTCCGCCTGTTCCTGGGTCGCGATCTCGCCTGCAGTGCCGACCATCAGCACGTTGCCGTATTCGCGGGTGGCGAGTCCCTTGGTGTGCAGGATGATGTCCAGCGCCTGGTCCCAGGGCACGTCCTGCAGGCGCAGGGTGATGTTGCCGTTGACCGCGTCGGAGACCACCACGTTCTTGCCGCTGGCGTCTGCCAGGATCTGCAGCACCGCGCGGATGTCGATGCTCTGGAAGTTGAGGCTGATCTTCTGGCCGGCGTACTGCTTCTTGGCGTTCGCCTGGGCCTGGGCGGCCTGGGTGAGGGGCTTCAGTTCCACGGAGAAGGTGTCATCGCTCTGGTAGGCGAGCTTCTCGAACTGGCCGGTGGAATGGATGATGAGCTGCGCGCCGGTGGGCGTGTTCTGAGCGTCGATGTACTGCACCGGCGTGGCGAAATCGGTCACGTCCATGCGCCGCACCAGCTCGTCGGGCAGCCTGGCGCCGGCGAAGTCCACGGCCACGGAGCCGTTCTGGTCGTGCACGTTGCCGATGACGCCGGGATTGGGCAGGGTGACCATGATCTCGCCACCGCCGTCTTTGCTGCGGCGGAAGTCGAGGTTCGCGATGGTGTTGGGGCCGGCCGGCGTCGTGTGCATGGGAGCCGGCGCAGGAGCGCTGGCGACCGCCGGAGTCACCGCAGGCCTGGAAGGGGCGGGAGCCGGAGCGGCCGGAGTCGGGACCGGTACAGGCACCGCCGCGACGCTGGCGCTCGGAGCCGGAGCGCTGGGCGCGCCGGTCTGTGCCGGGCCGAAGCCCGAGACGTCGGCATTGGCCACTGCGGTGTCACCGGCGTTGGCGCCGATGATCACGAACACGGTGTTGCCCTGCACCTTGGTGGTGTAGGGGACGAGCGTGGTGAGGTTGATTACCACCCGTGAACGGCCGCCGGCTTCGGCGGTGACGATGCTGTTGACCATGCCCTGTTGCACGTCGGTCTTGTGGGTCGTCAGGCTCAAGCGCGTGTCAGGCAGGTCCAGCGCGATGCGGGCCGGCTGGTTCACGGTGAAGCTGAGCGGCGTCGAGGCCGGTGTTCCGGAGAGCGTCAGCGCGATCTGCACGCGGTCGCCGCCGAGCTTGGTGGCGCTCACGCTTTGCAATTGGTTGTGGCCGGCGTCCTCGGCGAACGCGGGAGCCGCGAGCAGCACCGCCGCCATGAGCGCGGAGAGCAGCAAGCCGCGGCGCGCGGCAGGCAGGGCATGCATAGGGGTATTGGTGTTCATGGCCTTGTCTACCTCGCTCGTCAATCGCTGAGCGCCACGACGGTGACGCGTTCCGACCAGCCGCCTTGACCGTCCGGGACGATCTCCTGCAGCTTGATGTCGGAATCGGTGATGCTGATGATCTTGCCGTAGTTCTGTCCCATGTAGTTCCCGACGTTCACCCGGTGCAGGATGTTGTCGCTGTCCTTCACGAGCGCATAGAGCGTGCCGTTCAGGGTGAGCGTGCCCACCATCTTCAGGCCGTCCAGCGGGAACTGTTCCAGGTATTCGTGGTTGCGGTTGAAGTCCGGATGCAGGCCGGTGGTGGACGTGCCGCGGTTCACGTTGGTGAGCGCGGTGGTCTGCGCCTGCGCCGTGAACGGCGAGCGCTGGTCCTGGTCAGAGTAGGTGTAGACCTCGAAGGGCTTGATCTGCGGCAGCGGCTCGATGCGGCCGCCCTTGCGGGCCTTCACTTCGTTGGTGTACTGGCGCAGGTCGCCCATGCGGTCACCGCAGGCCACGAGCGTCAGTACCAGGCAGCCGCCTGCTACGGCGCGCGATAAGGAGGAGAGACGGCTCATGCGCCACCTCCAGCATCCTTGCCCGCTGGTTTCTTGGCAGCCTTGGCCTTGGGTTTGGCAGTCTGCTCGTCATCTTCCAGGTAGCGATAGGTCTTGGCGGTGAGCGTCATGGTCAGGTTGTCGCTGCCGCTGCCGCCACCCGCGGGCTTGATGACGATGTTGTGCAGCGTGACGATGCGCGGCAGTGCCGCCACGTCGCTCACGAACTTGCCGAAGTCATGGTAGCCGCCGTCGAGCTGGAGCTCGATCGGTTTCTCGGCGTAGAAATCTTTCGTCGCCTCGGTGCCCGGACGGAACAGGTCCTGCTTAAGGCCGTCCACCTGGGCCGCCTGCGAGATGTCCTGCAGGATGCTGGGCAGCTCGGTCTTGCCCGGCAACTGACGCAGCATGGTGCCGAAGGACTTCTGCATGTCGTCCAGCTGCTGCTTGTAAGTGTCCAAGTTGGCCGCCTGGAGGGCCTTGGATTCGAACTCGGCCTTCAGCTTGGTCTCCTGGTCGGCGAGCTTGCTGCGGTCATCCACCTGCTGTGCGATCAGGAAGTAGTAACCCGCGACTAGCACCATCGCATAGATGCCCACCAGCACCAGGATGCGCATCGGCAGCGGCCAGCTGCCCATGTTCTTCGGGTCCAGCGAGCGCAGCTGGTTGATGTCGAAGTTCTTGAGGGCGTTCAGGTCCATGGCCATCACGCACCCCCATTGCCGGCGGCATCGGCTGCCTTGGCGGCTGCAGCAGCCTTATCGACCACCTTGGCGCTGATCGAGAAGTGCTGGGCGCCGCTCTTGGTCGGGTCCTTCTGCACCACCGTCAGGTTGGGTTCACCCATCCACGGCGAGGCGTCGATGTTGCGGAGATACGTGGAGATGCGCGCGCTGGACTCGGCGGTGCCCTCGAGGGTGAGGCTGTCGCCGCCCTCGCTGACGGAGGTCAGGAACACGCCGGGGGGCAGGGTCTTCACCAGCTGGTCGAACAGGTGCACCACCACCGGGCGGCTCTGCTGGAGCTGTTGGATGATCTGCATGCGCGCGAGCAGGCGCTGCTTGGTGTCCTGCAGGTCCTTGATCTCATCGAGCTTGCCGTCCATGAGCTTGATCTGGTCGGTCATGTAGGCGTTGCGCTCGTTCTGGATCGAGATCGCCTCGTTCATGGCGCCGTAAAGGATCAGCACCGAGACCACGCCGGCACCGCCGACCATGCCGGCGATGATGTTGAACTGCGTCTGGCGGGCTTTGCGCCGCTCTTCGCGCCAGGGGAGTAGGTTGATGCGTGCCATCAGTCGAAGCTCCGCAAGGCGAGACCGCAGGCCACCAGCAGCGCCGAGGCCTCGCTCTGCACGAGCTGGGTCTTGGCGCGGGATGACACCTTCATCTGGCCGAAGGGGTTGCCGACCACCGACGGCGTGCCCATCTTCTCGCTGATGCGCTCGGCCGCGCCGGGGATGCCCGCGCAGCCGCCGCACACGATGATCTGGTCGAGATGCGAATACTCGCTGGTGGACGAGAGGAAGAACTGCAGCGAGCGGTTGACGGTCTGCGCCATGTCCTCGGTGAACGGGTCGAGGATCTCGACCTTGTAGTTGCCGGGGAGGCCGCCTTCCTTCTTGGCCTTGCCGGCCTCTTCGAAGGTGAGGCCGTAGTGGCGCATGATCTCTTCGGTCAGCTGCTTGCCGCCGAAGTCGCTGTTGTAGGTGTAGATGATCTTGCGGTCGTGCAGCACGCTGAAAGACGTGGTGGCGGCGCCGAAGTCCACCAGCGCGATGGTGCGGTCCAGGCCTTCGTCCATCATCTGGTAAGTGAGCAGCTTGCAGGCGTTCTCGAGGGCGTAGGCCTCAACGTCCACGAGCTTCGCCGTGAGGCCGGCGATGTCCAGCACCGAGACGAGCTTGTCCACGCTCTCGCGGCGCGCGGCCACCAGCAACACGTCCACGAGGTCCGGGTCGCTCTGGGAGGGGCCCACGATCTCGTAGTCGAAGGCCACCTCGTCGATGGGCTGCGATATGTATTGGTCGGCCTGGAGTTCGATCTGCTCGCCCAGGTCCTTGTCGGACAGCTTGGCGGGCATCTGGATGGTCTTGGTCATGACCTGGCCGGAGAGGGCCACGGCCGCGTATTTCGACTTGGGGCTCGCGTGTTTCACGGCCTTGCGCACCGCGTCGCCGACTCCATCCACATCCATGATCACCTTGTCGGTGATAGCATTGGCGGGCATAGGTTCAGCCGCGAAACTCTCCACCCTATAGGAACCGCCCGCCTTGGCGAGCTCGATGAGCTTCACCGACGATGTGCTGATGTCGATACCCAAGAGGGGGGGTGACGATGGCCTTAACAGCACGTCTTGCGTTCCTTATAGAGCGGCGGACGCCCAAAAAACCGGCCCTGTCAGGCCGTCCCAATGTCTTAAGTCCCAGCTTCAATATATACCACCAAATGACTAAATCAAATAAATATTTTCCCCTTTTGCCCCCTCTGGAAATGGCTCAGAAATGCCCCTTTTCCGGTGTCTTGAGCTGAGGTTTCCATGCCCCACCTGCCCCGAGCACTATATGTTGTGATTGCCGCCCTCCTGGGCCTCTGCGGGTTGGGGTTGGTGGGCTTATTGGGGGCCTATCTGGTGGTGGCGCCGGGCCTTCCCTCGGTGGAGGTCCTGAAAGACATCCGGCTCCAGGTGCCGCTCAGGGTCTATACCCGGGACGGCCGGCTCCTGGCGGTCTTCGGCGAGAAGCGTCGCATCCCCCTGGAATACGCCCAGATCCCCAAACCCATGGTGGACGCCTTCGTGGCAGCGGAGGACGAGAACTTCTGGACCCACCCGGGTGTGGACATGCAGGGCGTCCTGCGCGCGGGGCTGCATTACGCGGCCACCGGTGAGCGCAACCAGGGCGGCGGCACCATCACCATGCAGCTGGCCCGCAACTTCTTCCTGACCACCGAGAAGACCTTCGGCCGCAAGATGCGGGAGGCCTTCCTGGCCTTCAGCATCGAACACCAGCTCTCGAAGCAGGACATCCTGGCTCTATATTTGAACAAGATTTATCTTGGTGAACGCGCCTACGGCGTGGGCGCCGCCGCCGAGGCCTATTACGGCACCGATGTGGCCCACCTGACCCTGGCCCAGACCGCCATGATCGCGGGACTTCCCCAGGCTCCCTCCGGCGGCAACCCGCTGGCGAACCCGGAACACGCCCTGGCGCGCCGCGGCTATGTGCTCGCCCGCATGCTCTCGGACGGCTACATCAACAAGGACCAATACGCCCAGGCCATGGCCGAGAAGGACACGGCGTCCTTCCACGAGCCCACCGCCGAGGTGGATTCGCCCTATCTAGCCGAGATGGTCCGCAACTACATGGTCGACAAGTACGGCGACGACGCCTATACCGCCGGCTATTCGGTGGTGACCACTATCGACAGCCGCCTGCAGCCCCTGGCGGCCAAGGCAGTGCGCGACGGTCTGCTCGCCTATGACCAGCGCCACGGCTGGCGCGGCGCCATAGCCCATGTGGAGCTGCCGGAGAAGGCTTCCGAGAACGACCTTTCGAAAGAGGTGGAGGACCGGGATCACGTGGGTGGCCTCTACCCGGCCGTGACCGTGAAGGTGGACGGCCAGACCGCCGAGTTCTATGCCGACGGTGCCGGCACCGTGGACGTGGGCTGGGACAACCTGAAATGGGCCCGCAAATACCTCAACCAGAGCGGCATGGGGCCGGCCCCTAAGACCGCTGCCGACATCCTGGCCCGGGGTGACATCGTCTATCTCCGGCGCCTGGACGGCTCCACCTGGGGTCTCGCCCAGGTACCCACGGCCCAGGGCGCCCTGGTGGCCGTGGACCCGGTGGACGGGGCCGTGGTGGCCCTGGTGGGCGGCTTCGACTTCGGTGCCAGCAAGTTCAATCGGATCATCCAGTCCCACCGGCAGCCCGGCTCCTCGTACAAGCCCTTCGTCTACTCGGCGGCCCTGGAGAACGGCTTCACCACCGCCACCGTGGTGCCTAACGCGCCTGTGGTGGTGAACGACGCCAAGAACGGCAACGTCTGGCGTCCAGGCAACTACGAAGGCGACTTCAGCGGTCCGACCCGCCTGCGCAGCGCGCTCGCCCATTCCCTGAACCTGGTCTCGATCCGGGTGCTGCAGCAGCTCGGCGTGGACAAGACCATCCAGTACGACACGAACTTCGGCTTCACGCCGGACGAGCTGCCGCGGGACCTGACCCTGGCCCTCGGCAGCGCCAGCCTCGAGCCCCTTGAGATGGCTCGCGGCTATGCCGTGTTCGCCAACCGCGGGTATCGCATCACGCCTTACTACCTACAGACGGTGTTGGATGGCGGCAACCAGGTGCTCTACCAGGCCACGCCCGACATCGCCTGCGATGTGTGCAAGCTGCCTGCTCAGGGCGATGCCGCCACCGGCATGCCCCAGGGTGCGCCTCAGGCCATCACGCCCCAGAACGCGTGGCTCATGACCAGCATGATGCAGGAGGTCATCAAGACCGGCACCGGCGTGCTGGCCCAATCCCTGAACCGGCCCGACATCGCCGGCAAGACCGGCACCACCAACGACTATTCCGACGCCTGGTTCGACGGCTTCACCAGCCACCTGGTGGCGGTGGTGTGGGTCGGCAACGACCAGCCTTCCCAGACGCTCGGCAACGGCGAGCAGGGCGCCCTGGCGGCGCTGCCCATCTGGATGTCCTTCATGGGCCCTGCGTTGCAGGGCGTGCCCATCCCCAAGGATCCGTTCCCGCGGCCCTTCGGCATCGAGGAGGCGCGCATCGACCCGAACACGGGCCTCCTGGTGAGCGCCGATGATCCGGACTCGATCTTCGAGTACTTCCAGACCGGACGCCTGCCGCAGAAGGAAGCGGACAAGAAGAAGCAGTCGGACAGCAGCGACATCTTCTGATAGCTGCACGCAAGCCGTCCTGGCTTGCGTGATTCCGGCGAGCCCGAGGCAAGCTCGGACTCGCCGTCGCTGGCTTTCCGGCTTGCGCCGGAAAGTCCAGGGCGAACTTTCAGTCCGCCCGTTCGCGGCAGTGCCGCGAACCCCTGTCCGGCCACCCCAACTCCGTTCGATTAGGTCGCGCCCTTCATGGACTAGTCATACGGCTGTGCTATCTTTTCTGTAACACCACTACGCGCAGTGCCCATGACCCGACGCGTATCGCCGCACATGGATGACCTGCGGCGTCTGCTCACGCAGGAAGCGGCTCGCATCATGTCCGAGGAGGGCGTGCGGGACTTCCTGTTCGCCAAACGCAAGGCAGCGGAGCGCCTAGGGTTCGACCCGCGCAGCCTGCATCTCCCCACCAACCTGGAAGTGGAAGAGGCCCTGGCCGAGCACCAGCGGTTGTTCCGCGCCGACAGCCAGCCCAACCATCTCCGGCATCTGCGCGAGACCGCGCGCAACGCCCTGAAGCTCTTCGCGCCCTTCAACGCACGCCTGGTCGGCCCCGTGCTATCGGGTACCGCCTCCGAACACGGCATCGTGTATGTCCACGTGTTCAGCGACATGGCGGAGGAAGTGGCTATCTTCCTCATGGAGAAGGGTATCCCCTACGAGAACTCCGCGCGCAAGCTCCGCTCAGGCGCCGGGGTGCAGTCGGAATACCCGGTCTACAAGTTCGTCGCCGGTGACGTGCCGATTGAAGTGACCGTGTTCGAAGTGGATGGGATAAGAGAAGCGCCCATCAGCCCCGTCGATGGCAGACCGATGAGACGTGGTTCGCTCAAGGATGTCGAGTTGCTGCTGGCCGTGGCAGGCGAATAGCGCTCTAGCTCTTCTTGCGCTTCTTCCGTGCCTTCTTGGTGGGAGCAGCGACCGCTCTCTCGCGCAGTTTCTCGCTGCGTCGCATCACGCAATCCAATTCGATAAGGGCGAGGGTCCGCTTGTCGCGGCTCACGGGATAGAGTCCGGTCATCACGAAGCCGGCCTTGGTGTAGGTCGCAAGCGATTCCAGGTAGTCCGGCATGCCTTCGTAGATGGCCTGGATGGAGATCTCCGTCTGCAGGCCCCGCACCTGGGGCAGGGAGCGCTTGGCGCCGGCGAACACCTGCAGGTCGTAGCCCTGGGTATCCATCTTGAGGAATACCCGCGGCGACTTGAGGCCTTCGGTCACCAGGCTGAACACCGCGTCCAGCGTCTGGATGGTCACCTTCTCGTCCCGCGTCACTTGCATCCCTTCCGGGAACTGCTCGTGGGAGAACTCGGTGGCATCCAGGAACGAAGCCATCACGGTGGAGCGACTCACATGGATCATGCTCTCGCCGGCCGTGGCGCCCAGGGCGTAGTTGTACACGCTCCACTGCGGGTCCTTGGCGGCCTTGGCGCGCAGGATATCGAAGCTGGCCTTCACCGGTTCGAAGGAGACGATGCGCCCCTTGTAGCCGGAGCGGCGCAGCATGCTGCCGTACTGGCCCTGGTTCGCGCCCACGTCCAGCAGGCAGTCGATGCCGAGCTTCGGCAGCAGCTGGCTGAGGTGCGTCTCCAGCGTGGGCTGGTCCTTGCGGATGTGCTGCAGCTCCCAGCCCGCCAGCCGTGCCGCCGCCTTGTGAAGTTTCACGCCATCACCCCCGAAATGCGAAGCGGCCCTGAGGCCGCTTCCTTGTATCACTTGCGCTTGGCGAGTTCCAGGTAGTCCCGCTTCACCGGCCCGGTGTAGAGCTGGCGCGGCCGGCCGATCTTCATGCCGGGATCCGCGATCATCTCCTGCCAGTGCGCCACCCAACCCACAGTGCGGGCGATGGCGAACATCACCGTGAACATGTTCACCGGGATGTTGAGGGCCTTGTAGATGATGCCGGAGTAGAAGTCCACGTTCGGGTAGAGCTTCTTCTCGATGAAATAGCTGTCCTTCAACGCGACCTCTTCCAGGCGCATGGCGAGCTCCAGCAGCGGGTCGTCGGAGCGGCCGAGCTTCTTCAATACCTTGTGGCAGGTGGCGCGGATGATCTTGGCGCGCGGATCGTAGTTCTTGTAGACGCGGTGGCCGAAGCCCATCAGGCGGAAGCCGGAGTTCTTGTCCTTGGCCTTGGCGATGGCGGCGTCGATGTTCTTGACGTCCTTGATCTCCTTCAGCATGTCCAGCACCGCCTCGTTGGCGCCGCCGTGGGCCGGGCCCCACAGGGTGGCGATGCCGGCGGCGATGGCCGCGTAGGGGTTGGTGCCGGAGCTGCCCGCCAGGCGCACGGTGGAGGTGCTGGCGTTCTGCTCGTGGTCCGCGTGCAGGATGAAGAGCAGGTCCAGGGCCTCCGCGGCCACCGGGTCCACCTCGTACTTCTCCGCCGGCACCGAGAACAGCATGTTCAGGAAGTTGGAGCAGTAATCCAGGTCGTTCTTCGGGTACACGAACGGCTGGCCGATGCCGTGCTTGTAGACCGCGGCGGCGAGCGTCGGCATCTTGGCGATGATGCGGTGCGCGAACACGTCGCGGTGGCGCGGGTTGTGGATGTCGGTGGAGGTCGGGTAGAAGGCCGAGAGCGAGCCCACCACGCCGGTCATCATCGCCATCGGGTGCGCGTCGTAGTGGAAGCCGTTGAAGAAGCGCAGCACCGCCTCGTGCACCAGCGAGTGGTGCTGGATCGAGTGGTTGAACTTCTCGAGCTGCTGGGTCGTGGGCAGCTCGCCGTACAGGATGAGGTAGCAGATCTCGAGGAAGCTGCTCTTCTCGGCCAGCTGCTCGATGGGGTAGCCGCGGTAAAGCAGCACGCCCTGGTCGCCGTCTATGTAGGTGATCTTGCTCTCGCAGCTCGCCGTGGTCATGAACCCGGGGTCGAAGGTGAACGCCCCCTGGTCCTTGTACAGCGCGCTGATGTCCAGGGTGCCGGGACCGAGGGTGCCCTCCTTGAGGGGCATGTCCGTGGTCTTGCCCTCGGGGCCGGTGAGCTTGTAGATCTTGGCCATGGCCTACTCCTGGGCGCGCGGCGTGCGGGCCCGCCGGGCATCCTTCTGAGGCCGGCAGGCGGTGATCGGTATCGGCTTTGTTCGGGACCCTGACCCAGGCGGGGCAGCCGGATGGTGGCCTCGTTCTGGCGCGCCATTATATGCCCGGCCCGGGGCCCCGGCGGGTGGGATTATTTCCACCGGAAGCTGAAATGAAAACGCCGCACCCTCGGGGTGCGGCGTGGCGCGGGGACGCGTGAGGTCCCGGCTGCCTTAGGCGGTCTTGGTCGGGGCCGGGGCTGCACCGCCGCGAGCGTACTTCTTGCGGAACTTGTCCACGCGGCCGGCGGTGTCGAGGATCTTCTGCTTGCCCGTGAAGAACGGGTGGCAGCTCGAGCACACTTCGATGTTCAGGTCGTGGCCGAGGGTGGAGCGGGTCACGAAGGTGTTGCCGCAGCTGCAGGTCACGGTGACGTTCTTGTAGTCGGGATGGATGGCGGCTTTCATGGGGACCTCTGCTCTCGCATCTGTGGGGGCCTTCGAAGGGCCCTCAAAAGGGCGCGCATCATATCGCGGGCCGTCTTGAGGGGCAAGGCTCAATAGATGGGGATGCCCCGAGCCCATACAAGGCTGGGGCTTATAAAGCTTATGTCAGCGGGAGTCTCAGCAGATGGACTTAAGTGCTTGCTGGGGATACCGAAACCGTTCTTGTCCACATTCTCTGTGGATAACTCTGTGGATGGATTCCACCCCCTTCCGGTATGGCTCGGTTATTAGCGGCAGATTCGTTTTTCGGCCAAAACCTAGCCAGTTTTAAAATCTATATTAAACAATAGGTTATGTTTTGCATTATGGAAAGTGTCGCAAAACCTACATACAGGTTCCACGCCTTCGTTCCACGGAAAACAAGTGTGCATAACTGCTTGTTGCAGCATCTAAAACCGACTCAGGTGTTCACCTGAGTCCCGCGGGAATGGGCCGCCGTTATGCGGTCCAGACGCACCCGCAACTGCTCCCCAGCGCCGTTCCTGAGCACCAGGAACTCCTCACCTTTGAGGGTCTCCAGGTCTTCCGGCAGCAGGGTCTCCAGGTGGGCCAGCCCGTCCATGCCCCGCCAGCAGAGGGTGAGTGGCGTACGGTGCATGATCGCGAGTTCGTACTCGCTGTAGAGACCGCAGGCGATGGGCTGGTAGTCGCTCATGGAGGATGCACCGTGAGGAGGCCTGACTTCAGTCTAGGCGCTAACTTTACGGCTTGCATCCTGGGAAGGCAGGAACAGTGACTGGAGGTCATTTAGGTAGTTGTGTCCGCGTTGGGTCACCTGCCAGCCGTCAGGCGTCGTCTGCAGGAGCCCAAGGGTAAGAGCCCGCTCCAGGCTGGGCCGTATCTGTTCGACCTTCAGGCCGGTGACGGACTCGAACTCGGCCACCCGGAAGGGTTCCACCAAGCGCAGCCGGTTCAGCATGAACTCGAAAGCCAGGTCCGCCTCCGAGAGCCGCGAGACACCGCCCAGGCTCTTCGGTGTGCCGGCGCTCTCGAGATAGGCATCCGGGTGCTTGAGCTTCCAGAGGCGGGTCACAGTGCCCAAGGCATCCGTGAGCTTGCCGTGGGCGCCGGCGCCTATCCCGAGATAGTCGCCGAAGCGCCAGTAGTTGAGGTTGTGGCGCGCCTGGCGTCCCGGCTGGGCATAGGCGGAGATCTCGTACTGGCCGTAGCCGCCGTCCGCCAGCAGTTCCTGGCAGCGCTCCTGCATGGCCCACATGGATTCTTCCTCCGGCAGCACCGGCGGATGGGCGTGGAACAACGTGTTCGGCTCCAGCGTGAGCTGGTAGTGGGAGAGGTGCGCAGGCTTCAGGGCCATGGCCTGCTGCACGTCCGCCTCCGCTTCCTCCAGGGTCTGGCGCGGCAGCGCGTACATGAGGTCCAGGTTGAAGTTGGAGAGCCCGGCGGCGTGGGCTTCCTCCGCGGCGCGGATAGCTTCCTCGTTCGAATGGATGCGGCCCAACACTTCCAGTTTCTTCGGATCGAAGCTCTGCACGCCGATGGACAGGCGCGTGACACCGACGCCCTTGTAGGCGGCGAAGCGGCCCCGTTCCACGGTGCCGGGGTTGGCTTCCAGTGTGATCTCCGCATCCGCCGCCACGGGCAGGCGCGCACGCACGCCCTCCAGGAAGCGGCCGATGGCCTCGGCGCTGAAGAGGCTGGGCGTGCCGCCGCCGAAGAACATCGTCTGGATCTCCCGGCCCGCCACCCGCGGCAGATCCTGGTCCAGGTCCCGCAGCAGCGCGTCCACGTAGGCGTTCTCGGGCAGCGCGCCCTTCAGGCCGTGGGAGTTGAAATCACAGTAGGGGCATTTCTTCACGCACCAGGGCAGATGTACATAGAGTGAGAGTTCGGGAAGGACGCGCGTCTTTTCCTCCCCAGCGGCGTTGCGCCCGACCTCGGACTCCTCACGTACCATTGGAGTACGCTCCGGGTCCTCGACCGTGCGCGCCTTGCTGGGAAGGAAAATCCATCGCGTCGCCGGTATTCACGAATCAGTGGCGGGCCCGGAAATGGGCCGCGAGGCGGGCCAGGGCCTGGCCCCGGTGGCTCAGCTGGTTCTTCACGTCCGGCGGCAGTTCCGCGGAAGCGCAGCCTTTCTCCGGCACCCAGAACACCGGGTCGTAGCCGAAGCCGTTGCTGCCCACCGGCGCGCGCAGGATTGAGCCTTCCCATACACCTTCCGTCACCAGCGGCGCCGGATCCTTGGCGTGCTTCAGGTACACGATCACGCAACGGAAGCGGGCGGAGCGGCCGATGTCCGGCACATCCTGCATGGCTTCGAGCAGCTTCTTCAGGTTGTCCTGATCGTTGGCCTTCGGTCCCGCATAGCGGGCCGAATGGATGCCCGGCGCGCCTTCCAGCGCGTCCACTTCCAGGCCTGAATCGTCGGCGATGGCGGGGAGCTTGGCATGGGCGGAGGCGTTGCGTGCCTTCAGGATCGCGTTCTCGATGAAGCTGAGACCGGTCTCCTCCGCCTCCGGCACGCCGAGGGCGCTCTGGGCCACGATCTCCATGTCGAGACCCGCGAGCAGCGCGCTCATCTCGCGGGCCTTGCCGGCATTGTTGGTGGCGAGGACCACCTTCCTCATTTGCTCAAGGCCTCGTGTTGCTTCTTGAGCAGTTCCGTGATGCCCTGTTCCGCGAGCTTCAGCAGCGCGTCCAGTTCATGCCGGTGGAAGGCGTGGCCCTCGGCGGTGCCTTGCACTTCCACGAACGCTCCGGCGTCGTTCATCACCACGTTCATGTCGGTCTCCGCCTGGGAATCCTCGGTGTATTCGAGGTCCAGCACCGGTTGTCCGGCGACGATACCGACGGACACCGCGGCCACGGCCCCGTGCACCGGGTCTTTCCTCAGGATGCCGCGCTTCTGCAGGTTCGCCACGGCGTCCTTCAGTGCCACATAGGCGCCGGTGATGGCGGCGGTGCGGGTGCCGCCGTCCGCCTGCAGCACGTCGCAGTCGAGGGTGAGGGTGCGTTCGCCGAAGGCTTCCATGTCCATCACCGAGCGCAGCGCCCGGCCGATGAGCCGCTGGATCTCGAGGGTACGGCCGCCCTGCTTGCCGCGGGCCGCCTCCCGGTCGGAACGGGTGTGGGTGGCGCGGGGCAGCATGCCGTATTCGGCCGTGACCCAGCCCTTGCCCTGACCCTTCAGGAAGCCGGGTACCCGCTCTTCCACGCTCGCGGTGCAGAGCACCTTGGTCTCGCCGAAGCACACCAGCACCGAGCCTTCGGCATGACGGGTGTAGTGGCGGGTGAGGGTGATGGGGCGCAGTTCGTGCGCGGCACGGCCCGTACGCATGGGAGGCTCCGGATCGAAGGGACTGGGATTATACGGTGTTGCGAGAGTGACAGCCCGACACTTAAATCTGGACCGAAGCGTCGCGAGCGAAGGCGGGGCTAGGCGCGCGAGGTGAGCAGGGTTTGCCGCATGCGGCGAACGGGCGCACATGGATGTGCGCCCTGGGGCGCTAGCGGAGCCGGATGCGTAGCGCAGCGCTCCTCCCGTGACCGACTGCGAATCCGAAGCGTAACGACGCCCTGTCGAGCGCAGCAGCTTCGGTCAGTCCATCCAGCGTAGGGCGACTGCTGTGACATTGTCACTGGAGGGGGAAGCGGCTTCCGTCGCCTCCTGGGCCAGGATGTCCACGATGGTCTGCAGCTCGAGATGGGAACCCAGCTCCTCGGCTAGGTGCTTCTCCTGGAGCGGCGCCCAGAAGCCATCTGAACAGAGCAGCATCACGTCGCCGGCCATGAGCGGCTTCGGCTCGGTGATGGTGATCTGGGGGATCTCCGGCTCACCGCCCAGGCACTGTTCCACGAAGTTGCGCATGGGGTGGGTATGCACATCCGCATCCTTGAGCAGGCCCTGCTGCACCAGCAATTCCACCGCGCTGTGGTCGCGGGTGCGGATCAGCACTTTCTGGTCGCGCATGAGATAGATGCGGCTGTCGCCCACATGGGCCCAGGTGGCGCAGTTGTCCGCCACCACGCAGACGGTGATGGTGGTGCGGGGTCTGAGTTCCGGCGCGAGCGCCGCGCCAAGCATCACCACGGCCTCGTGGGCCTCGACGATGCTCTCGCGCAGGAAGTCGCCGGCATCGCGGATGCCGCCGCGCAGGCGCTTGAAGCAGCGCACCAGGGCGTCGATGGCCGCCTCGGCCGCCACATCGCCGCCGATATGGCCGCCCATGCCGTCCGCCACGGCCAGCAGGATGCGGGTATCCGTCACTACGATGGATGCCCGGTCCTGGTTGTCGCTGCGGTTGCCCTGGAGGCTGACCTGGGCTGTCTCGACGTTCAATCGGTTTCCCCTGCTGGCACTGCGGCCCCCTGCGGCCGGTGCTATGGGCATGTATCGCGTTTAGCTTACCATTGGCGGACCCGGCCCACCTTCGGCCGCGGCTTGGACATATATATGGCTCGCAGCATGACCGGTTTTGCGCGCCGCGAGGCGCGCGGTGATTTCGGCGTCCTCGTCTGGGAGGTTCGCAGCGTCAACCACCGTTACCTGGACATGAGTCTCAGGCTCCCGGAAGAGCTGCGCGCCCAGGAGAGCGAATGCCGTGAGCGCATCGCCGCCCAGGTGAAGCGCGGGAAGCTGGACGGCCAGTTGCGCTTCGAGCCGGCCGCCGGCGGCCGCTCTTCCCTCAAGCTGGACGAGGACCGGGCCCGTGCCGTGGGCAACGCTCTCGCCCAGGTGGCAGGCATCGTCGGCGCTTCGGCCCCGGTGAACCCGGCGGAAGTGTTGCGCTGGCCCGGCGTGGTGCAGGAGCCACCCCTGGATGTGGCAGCGGTGGGCCAGGCGGCCCTGAAGCTCCTGGATGAGACCCTCAAGGACCTGCTGGCGGCCCGCGGCCGCGAGGGCGAGCGCACCGCGGCGATGCTGGATGAGCGCGCCGCCGAGATCGCCCGCATCGTCGGTGATCTGCGCAAGAAGCAGGGCGCCATGCTCGACACCTTGCGCGAGAAGCTGCGCGCGCGCGTCGAGGAACTGAAGGTCACGGTGGACCCCCAGCGCCTCGAGCAGGAGCTGGTGATGCTGGCTCAGCGGCTGGACGTGGCGGAGGAGCTGGACCGGCTCGGCAGCCACCTCAAGGAGTTCGAGAGCACCTTGAAGAGCAAGGAAGCGGTGGGCCGGCGCCTGGACTTCTTGATGCAGGAGTTCAACCGCGAGGCCAATACTCTTGGATCAAAATCCCAGGACGCGGTCATCACCCAGCAAGTGGTGGACCTCAAGGTGCTGATAGAGCAGATGCGGGAACAGGTGCAGAACATCGAATGAGCGGGAGCCCGAAGCGCGGTCATCTGTTCCTGGTCACGGCGCCCTCCGGTGCCGGCAAGACCAGCCTCGTGCGCGCGCTGCTCCAGGACCATCCCAACATCCGTTTCTCCATCTCCTACACCACCCGCAAGCAGCGCCCCAACGAGAAGCACGCCCACGACTACCACTTCGTGGACAAGGCGGAGTTCCAGCGCATGGTGGCGGCGGGGGAGTTCCTGGAGCATGCCCAGGTCTTCGACAACTACTACGGCACTTCGAAGCAGGCTGTGGAAGCCGAGCTGGCCTCGGGCCGCGACATCCTGCTGGAGATCGATTGGCAGGGCGCCGCTCAGGTGCGCAAGCTCATGCCGGAGGCGGTGAGCGTCTTCATCCTGCCCCCCAGCCGGGCCGAGCTGGAACGGCGCCTGCGCACCCGCGGCACCGACGACGACGCGGTCATCGCCCGGCGCCTCCGGGACGCGGTGGGGGATATGTCCCACTGGGGCGAGTTCGACTACGTGGTGGTGAACGACACCTTCGAGCATGCCTTGAGCGAGCTGGCCGCCATCGTCACGGGCCGGGGCCAGGCCTCCCGGGCGGATCGGCCGGGCCTCAAGGCCGTGGTGGATGCGCTGTTGGCGTAGAGATTGCTGCGGCACTTTGCGGCTACGCTTCCCTGCCACGCCGCAAAGCCCGGGGCGGCCTTCCTGTCCGCCCGTCCGCAGCATGCTGCAGACCCCTGTGCCGCAAGGGGGTTATCTCCTGGGGTTCCAATAACCTGACTACTCCGGTAAACTACAAGGCCGTGTTTTTCATGGCCTTTTTCCGGAGTTCCAGATGGCGCGCGTGACGGTCGAAGATTGCCTGGGCAATGTGGATAACCTGTTCCAGCTGGTGCTGGTCGCGACCAAGCGTTCGCGGCAGCTGGCCCGCGGCGTGGAACCCACCATCCCCTGGGAGAACGACAAGCCCACCGTGGTGGCCTTGCGTGAGATCGCGGCCGGCAACATCGGCCCTGCCATCCTCGACGAGGTGGAGCAGATCCCCGAAGAGGAACCGGTCGAGCAGCAGCCCGTCGTGATGATGGACGCGGAGGACCCGCTCTAACGAGCCGGTCTCCCGACATATGAGCCAGGTCGCCTCTTCCATATTCGACAGAGTCAGAGGGAAGCGGGCGACCGGTATAGACGAGCTGATCACCCGACTGCGGCTCTATCTCCCCGAGCCCCAGGTCGAAGAAGTCCACCAAGCCTATCTCTTCGGCGCCAATGCCCACGAGGGCCAGCGCCGCCTCTCCGGCGAAGCCTACATCACCCATCCGGTGGCCGTGGCCGCCATCCTCGCCGATATGCACATGGACTACCGCACCCTCGAGGCGGCCCTGCTGCATGACGTCATAGAGGACACGCCCACCCTCAAGGAAGAGCTGCTCACGCGCTTCGGCCCCGAGGTGGCCCAGCTCGTGGACGGCGTCTCCAAGCTCACCCAGATCAAGTTCAAGAGCCGCGCCGAGGCGCAGGCGGAGAACTTCCGCAAGATGGTCCTCGCCATGGTGGAGGACATCCGCGTCATCATGGTCAAGCTCGCGGACCGGCTGCATAACATGCGCACGCTCGGTGCCATGCCCGCGCCGAAGCGCCGCCGCATCGCCGCCGAGACCCTCGAGATCTACGCGCCCATCGCCCATCGTCTGGGCATGAGCGCCATGCGCATGGAGCTGGAGGACTTAGGGTTCCAGGCCCTGCATCCCATGCGCTACAAGGTGCTGGCGAAGCACCTCAAGCGCTCGCGCACCCACCAGAAAGAGATGGTGGCGAAGATCACCGCCAGCCTCACCCAGGCGTTGCAGCGCGAAGGCATCGCCGTATCGGTGGAAGGCCGCGAGAAGCACCTCTACAGCGTGTACCGCAAGATGCGCTCCAAGCGCCTGCCCCTCACTGAGGTGCTGGACGTGCACGCCTTCCGCATCGTGGTGCCGAAGACCGACGACTGCTACCGCGCGCTCGGCGTGGTGCATAACCTCTACAAGCCGGTGCCGGGCAAGTTCAAGGACTACATCGCCATACCCAAGGCCAACGGCTACCAGTCGCTGCACACGGTGCTGATCGGCCCGCAGGGTGTGCCGCTGGAAGTGCAGATCCGCACCGAGGACATGCACAAGGTGTCCCAGTCCGGCATCGCCGCCCACTGGCAGTACAAGACCGGCGAGGGCGGCGCCACCGCTCCCGAAGTGCGCGCGCGCGAATGGCTGAAGGGCGTGATGGAGATGCAGCAGGGCACCGGCAGCTCGCTCGAGTTCCTGGAGAACGTGAAGGTCGACCTGTTCCCCGACGAGGTCTACGTGTTCACGCCCAAGGGCGACATCCGCCGCCTGCCGCGCGGTTCCACCGCCGTGGACTTCGCCTACGCGGTGCACACAGGCGTCGGCAACGCCTGCGTCGCCGCCAAGATCGACCGGCGGCTGGTGCCGCTGCGCACCCAGCTCGAGAACGGCCAGACGGTGGAGATCATCACCGCGCCCAACGGCCGGCCCAACCCGGCCTGGCTCAACTTCGTGGTCACCGCCAAGGCGCGCGCCAACGTGCGCCATTACCTCAAGAACCTGCGCCGCGAGGACGCGGTGGAACTCGGCAAGCGCATGCTGGAGCGGGCGCTTGCAGCCCTGTCTCTGAAGCTGGGACGCATCCCCGACGCGCAGCTGCTGACGGTGGTGCACGAGTTCAAGCTCACGGACGCGGACGAGCTGTTCGAATCCATCGGCCTCGGGCATCATCTCGCGCCCCTGGTGGCGCGCCGCCTGATGCCCTTGCGCGACGACGAGGAGCTTTCCACCGGCAAGGCCACGCCGCTCGTGATCCGCGGCACCGAGGGCCTGGTGGTCACCTTCGCCCGCTGCTGCCACCCCATCCCGGGTGACTCCATCATCGGCGTGCTCACCGCGGGCCGCGGCATCGTGGTGCACCGCGACCAGTGCGGGAACCTCACCGAGTACCGCAACCAGCCGGAGAAGCTCATCGAGGTGCAGTGGGAGAAGAAGATCAAGCGCGACTTCCCGGTGGAGGTGCGCGCGGAGGTGGCGAACCAGCGCGGCGTGCTCGCCACCATGGCCGCCGCCATCGCCGACATGGGCTCGAACATCGAGCACGTGAACCAGCAGCAGCGCGACGACCTGACCTCGGTGCTGAACTTCGTCATCGGGGTGCGGGATCGCACCCATCTCGCGCGGACGCTACGACGCCTTCGCGGATTACCTCAGGTCCTGAAGGTATCGCGCACTAAAGCCTGAGGCTAAGCCGGTCACGGCACACTTCCTTGTGTGCCATTCCGGGCATCATCAACCCTGGCCGTTATCGACCACCTTGGCATCGTCCGGCAGCCGCGCCAGCAGCGCCTGCAGGTTGCCGCCGTTGATGGGCACGTGCAGACGGTGGTTGGGCTGGGAGGCGACCAGGCCGTCGAAGTCCTGCTGCAGGGAATCGCCGCCGCCAGTGGGCAGGCCGGTGCGGCGCGCCAGCATCTGCTCCTGGTTGTATTCGTGGCGAGCACTCAGGTCGTGATTGGTGGCGCAGTCCAGGTATTCGAGCATCTCACCGGTGTTCTTGTTGATGCGGCAGACCACTGCATTGGCCTTGGCCGGATCGTCGGACAGCGGTTCGCGCAAGGCCACCTTGATCGCGAGCAGGGTGTCCACGATCTTCTGTTGCCCCGTGATGGGGAGCTTGCCGAGATACAGGATGGGCACATCGCCCTGGGGCGCCGTGTCATCCGCCTGGACCGGCTGGCTGGACAGCAGCACGAGCATCGCCGTGCCGGCCAGGGCCGCTTTCAACTTAGTCTGGGTATCCATGTGTGTACTCCGAGTTGTGTGATGTCCTCGGATACCGGTTTAGCAGGCTTCGGGCGCGGCAGGCATGGCCGATTTCTGAATCATTTCTTAGCCATGGGCAGGCGGCGGGAGCCCCCGTGCCGCGCGGGGGTGAGAGGCATTCAGCGCGGCGTCGAGCCGTTCGGCGCCGTCGCGGCGGAAGGCGCGGGGGTGCCATGCAGGTCGTCCACCACCTGCACGTCACCCTTGCCGGTCTCCGGCAGCACGCCCAGCATCTTGCGCAGGGCCGCCAGCTGCTCATGGTCCAGCAGGCGTTCCACGTGCCAGGGGTGGCCGAGGGCCGGAGTGGTGGTGAGGCTGGCGTCTTCGGTCACGCTCATGTCGCGGTTGTGTATCTCGCGTTGCATGCCGAACCAACCCTGGGTGCCGCATTCCAGCACCATGCCCTGGGCGCGGAAACCATCGTTGTCCTTGAGCAGGCACACCATGTCGTCGTAATGGGCCGGATCGTTGTCGAAGGGCCGTTTGATGGCGGTCTTCATCTCCTCCAGCAGTTCCACGGTGGCGCGCAGGCTCTTCACCTCCACGTCACCGAGCTGCAGCGTGCCGGTGACGGCGGCAGGCGCCGGCGTGACGGGCGCGGCAGCCTGTGCGGAGGCGATGCAGAGGGCCGTGCCGGCCAGCATGCAGAGGGCAGTTGTGCGCATGTCGTACTCGCGTCTAGCGGTCATGCATAAGTCTAGTCCAGCCTCGGGGCGGCGGTCATCCGCCGAAGCGTGAGGCAGTCAGAAGTCACCCCCTAACTATCCGGACCCCCTTGGAGTCTCAGGGTTATTTCACCCCAGCGCGCTGTAATATTGCCCATCGAAATCCCTTCCCCGAGGTCTCCCGATGGCGCGCACCAGCATCTTCACCGACCAGGCCCCCAAGGCCATCGGCCCCTATTCCCAGGCGGTCCGCGCCGGCGATACCGTGTATCTCTCCGGCCAGATCCCGCTCGACCCCAAGAGCGGCGAACTCGTCTCCGGCGACATCAAGCTGGAGATCCGCCGGGTCTTCGACAATCTCAAGGCCGTCACCGAGGCCGCCGGCGGCGGGCTCAAGGACGTGGCGCGGGTCACCATCTTCCTCACCGACCTCGGCCACTTCCCGCAGGTGAACGAAGTGATGGCGGAGTATTTCCAGGAACCCTATCCGGCGCGGGCCACGGTGGGTGTGGCGGCGCTGCCGCGCGGCGTGCGTGTCGAGATCGACGCGGTGATGGTGCTGGCCTAAAGCCCGGTCTACGTGAAACCTGACGCTACTGCCAGCCCCGCCGCGCCGGTGATGCGCCTGCGCGGCGTCGGCCCGCAGGTGGCCGAGCGCCTGGAGCGGCTCGGCATCCGCACCGTCGAGGACCTCCTGTTCCACCTGCCGGTCCGTTACGAGGACCGTACCCGCATCACGCCCATCGGTGCGCTGCGCCCCGGCCTGCACGCCACGGTGGAAGGCACGGTGGAACTCACGGAGGTGGCGTTCCGCGGCCGGCGCATGCTGCTCACGCGCATCAGCGACGGCACCGGCGCCATGACCCTGCGCTTCTTCCACTTCAATGCACAGCAGCAGGCCATGCTCGCGCGCGGCGCGCGCTTGCGTTGCTATGGCGAGGCGCGGCCCGGCAAGACCACGCTCGAGATGGTGCATCCGGAGTACAAGGTCCTCGGCAAGGATGACCTCCTGCCCCAGGCACCGGCGCTGACTCCCGTCTATCCCGCCACCGAGGGCGTGCAGCAGATGAAGCTGCGTGCGCTCACGGACCAGGCCCTGTCCTGGCTCGCCCACGGCAACACTGCGCTGGAAGAACTCCTGCCGCCGGAGCTGCTGGGCAAGGGCCTGCCGCCGCTCGCGGAGGCGCTGCGTTACGTGCATCGTCCGCCGCCGGACGCGCCCCTGGACCTGCTCATGGACGGTAGCCACCCCGCCCAGCAACGGCTCGCCTTCGAGGAACTGCTGGCCCATCACCTGAGCCTGCGCCGCCTGCGCCTGGCGGAGGACAAGAGCCGCGCCGTGCCGCTCGCGGGCGGCGGCAAGCTGGCGGAACGCTTCCTCGCGGCGCTGCCCTTCAAGCTCACTGGCGCACAGCAGCGGGTGGCGGCTGAGATCGGGAAAGATATCGCCCGGCCTCATCCCATGATGCGGCTGGTGCAGGGTGACGTGGGCAGCGGCAAGACCGTGGTGGCAGCCCTCGCCGCGCTGGCCTGCATCGAAGCGGGCAAGCAGGCGGCGCTGATGGCGCCCACGGAGCTGCTGGCGGAACAGCACTGCCGCAATTTCTCCGACTGGCTCATGCCCTTGGGACTAGAACCGGTGTGGCTCTCGGGCCGCTCCAAGCCGGCGGAACGGCAGGCGGCCATGGGCAAGCTCGCGTCGGGAGAGGCTCCGCTCGCCATCGGCACCCATGCGCTGTTCCAGGAAGAGGTGCGCTTCAAGGACCTCGCTCTCGTCATCATCGACGAGCAGCACCGCTTCGGTGTGCATCAGCGCCTCGCGCTCAGGGAGAAGGGCCCAGGCGGCGGTGTGCATCCGCACCAGCTCATCATGACCGCGACGCCCATACCGCGGACCCTCGCCATGACCGCCTATGCCGATCTCGACGTCTCCTCTATCGATGAGCTGCCGCCTTCCCGCAAACCGGTGAAGACCGTGGCCCTCACCGAGAGCAAGCGCGCGGAGGTGGTGGCGCGGGTGGAGCAGGTGTGCCGCGAGGGACGCCAGGTCTACTGGGTGTGTCCGCTCATCGAGGAATCGGAACTGCTGCAGGCCCAGGCGGCGGAGGACACGGCCGCTGCGCTCGCCGTGGCGCTGCCCATGCTGAAGGTCGGGCTCCTGCATGGGCGCCTCAAGCCCAAGGAGAGGGACGTGATCATGGGCCAGTTCAAGCAGGGCACGTTGCATCTCCTGGTGGCCACCACCGTGGTGGAAGTGGGGGTGGACGTACCCAACGCCAGCCTCATGATCATCGAGAACGCGGAGCGCCTCGGCCTCTCCCAGCTGCACCAGCTGCGGGGGCGGGTGGGGCGTGGCGCGGCGGAGTCCAGCTGCGTCCTCTTATATAAGCCGCCGCTCGGCTCCGGTGCCCGGGCCCGCCTAGCGGTCATGCGCGAGACCAACGACGGCTTCGAGATCGCCCGCAAGGACCTGGAACTGCGCGGTCCCGGCGAACTCCTGGGCACCCGCCAGGCAGGCGAGGTGAACCTGCGCATCGCGGACCTCCTGCGGGACGCGCCGCTCATCCCGGAAGTGCAGCGGACGGCCGCGCTGCTGCTGGAGCGATACCCGGAGCGTGTGAATGCCATCGTGCGCAGGTGGCTGGGTGAGACGGAAAGGTACGGACACGCTTGACCCGCTACAATCTCTCCATGACAAGGGGACGGGTTTGAACAGCGCAGCCCATGCAGAGGCCTGGAAGCCGGTGGCGGACTGGCCCGCCGCTGCGCGCCCGGCGGCGCTATGGTCCTATCTCGCGGAAGCCGGTTCCCTCACGGAGCGCCTGCGGGTGAAGGCCGGCAGCGCTTTCCATGTGCAACTCCTGAACCAGGGGCACTTCGCGCTCAGTGACGAAGACATGGCTCTGCTGGGCGCCAAACCCGAGGAAGCGGGTTTCGTGCGCCAGGTATATCTCTGCGGCCGTGCGCCCCTGGTCTATGCCCGTTCCCTCGCGGTGGGCGCGGCGGAACACTGGCTGAAGGAGCTGGGCGAGCAGCCCCTGGGCGAGCGGGTGTTCGCGGAAGCGGACGCGAGTCGCGGCCCCATCCAGGTGGCGGAACTCGGTCCACGGCACGCTCTATATAGAGAGGCGGTGGCGGGCCTGAAGCCCCAGCCCCAGGGCACGCTCTGGGCACGTCGCTCCCTGCTCACGGTGAGCGGCGCCGGCATCCTCATCTATGAATGCTTCCTGCCTGAACTGGCCGGCTGAATGATGGACCCGAGACTCAAACCCCTCTGGCTGAAGTTCCGCTACAGCAGGCCGCTCAAAGAGTGGTGGCCGCTGATACGGAACGGCTTCTCCGCCTATGGGCGGCTGATGCGCCTCAACCGGCCCATCGGCACCTTCCTCCTGCTCTGGCCCACTCTCTGGGCGCTCTGGCTCGCCACCGCCGGCCATCCCACGCCGAAGCTGTTCACGGTGTTCGTGGCGGGCGTGTTCGTCATGCGCGCCGCGGGCTGCATCATCAACGACTACGCGGACCGGCGTTACGATCCGCACGTGGGCCGCACCCGCGAGCGGCCGCTCGCCACCGGCGAGGTGAGCGTCACGGAGGCACTGGTGCTGTTCGTGATCCTCGGTCTCATCGCCTTCGGCCTCGTGCTCACCCTGAACGCCCTTTGCATCGAGCTTGCCTTCGTCGGCCTCGCGCTCGCCATGAGCTACCCGTTCATGAAGCGCTACACCTACCTGCCGCAACCTTACTTGGGGCTCGCCTTCGGCTGGGGCATCCCCATGGCCTATGCGGCCGCTACCGGCGCTGTGCCGCCGGAGGCCTGGCTCATCTTCATCGCCAACATCCTCTGGGCCACGGTCTACGACACCATGTATGCCATGGTGGACCGCGCCGATGACTTGAAGATCGGCGTGAAATCCACGGCCATCCTCTTCGGCTCAATGGACCGGGCCATCCTCGCCATCCTCCAGTTGCTGCTGCTCGGCAACCTCGTGCTCATCGGCACGCGCCTCGAGCTTGGCGGTGCCTATTACGCGGGGCTCGCCGCGGCGGCATGTTTCGCTGCCTATGAGCAATACCTAATCAGGAAGCGCGAGCCCGCCAAATGTTTCCAGGCTTTTCTTAATAACAACTGGTTCGGGGGCTCGGTCTTTGTGGGCATAGCACTGAATTACATTTTCAGGTGAGTCCGCAAAAGCTGCTGCGCCTCGCATAATTTTGTTGCGCTCGGACGCGCAGTCGGTCATGCACATCAGAGTGCACTCCCTCCTGCTCGCCTCGTGCGCCTAGCCCCGCCTTCGCTCACGACGCTTTTGCAGTGACAGTAGACGAAGAGAGCCCTAATCTGGTGCCCTATGAAATTGATTCTAAAATTAATAGAAGGTCGGTTCGCGGTTTGCCGTTTGGATCCGACTGCCTCAATCCCGTCCGATCTACTTAAGCCCAATCACGAATTTATCAGCATCACTCGCACCGCGGACGAACTCTCCATCGTCTGTCCGGAATCCCTGGCGCCCGCCGGCGCGAAGATCGAGGGCGGCTGGCGCGCACTCAAGGTGCAGGGTCCCCTGGATTTCTCCCTCACGGGCATCATCGCCGCCCTCACGGCGCCGCTTGCCGAGGCGAAGATCAGCGTCTTCGCCGTGGCGACCTTCGACACGGATTACATCCTGGTGCGGGAAGCGGATCTGGAGCGGGCCATCGCGGCCCTGGAAGTCTCGAACCGGGTGGAACGCTAGCGCACTACGGCCAGTTCCGTCTGCGTGGCAGGACAGCTCAGGGGATATTTCTTATAAGGCTTGGCGGAATAGCAGTAGCCTTCCCGGCAGGGATCGGCACCCAGGGCCCGCGCCTTGGCCTGCCACTCGGGTCCGTGCTCCACGGTGGAATCCTGCAGCAGGCCCGGGCCGTTCATGGCCACGAGCTGCATGCCCTTGGCGGTGTTGAGCAGGGCCGTCTGCGGCGGACCGTACTTGTCGTAGTAGACGAAGAGATGCGCCAGCTCGTGGGCGAGCGCCTCGTGGTCCACGGTGCAAGGGTCTTTCAGTACCCACAGACGATTGATGTGCACGGTCCAGGCTGAATACTCGGCGGCGCTCACCACCGTGGGCCGGGAAGACATGTCTTCGATGCTGAGATGCGGAACCGGGTAGTGGGTTCCGTAGCGTTGGTTATAGGTCTCGGTGAGGTGCGTCATGCGCTGCGCGAACAGCGCGCCTGCCGGGTTCAGCCGCGGATCCAGGTTGCTGCAGGCCGATAGACCTAAGCAGCATGCCACCATCAACCATCCCAAGCGCATATCGGGCCGTCCACATCCATGTCGTGTACGGTCTCAATATGGGTCGCATCTTCCCCGCCAGGAATCGGGCCAACACCGTAGCTTGAGCACACGCGATGCCCGAGCTGTTTAAACGCATGTAAAAATGCACGTGGACCGCGTGACGCAGCGCACGCTTCTCGCGCTTATGGAAGGTCGGCGGCCGTCATCGGTAAAGTGATCAGATCGCTGCGGCGCGGCTCACGCTCCACACCGTCACGCGCGCGGCACCCGCATCCTTCAGTGCGCGGGTCAGCATCTCCACCGTGGTGCCGGTGGTGATCACATCGTCGAGGAGTGCGAGATGCTTGCCTTGGACGCCGCCCGTCACCGTGAAGGCATCTTTCAGGTTCTTGCGCCGTTCCGCCGCATCCAGCTTGGATTGCACTTCCGTGGCGCGCACCCGTGCGCAGAGGTCGAGACGCACCTTGATCTTCAATCGCTTCGACAAGGGCCGCGCCAGTTCCACCGCCTGGTTGAAACCGCGCTCTTTCAGGCGCGAGGGATGCAGCGGCACCGGCACGATGCAGTCCGGCCTCTCACTTCCTGCCGCCAGGAAATCCGCCAGCAGTCCTCCCAGCAAGCGCCCCGTGGCGAGATCCCCCTCGAACTTGAAACGCTGCACCAGCTTGTCCACAGGGAAGGAATAGGCGAGAGGGCTCCTGGCCTCATCCCACGCGGGCAACGCCTTGATGCAGTTGCCGCAGAGGGGCGTGTCCGCATCCGGAGGCAGCGGCGCCGCGCAGCGGGGGCAGGGGTGTCGGTTCCAGGGCAGTTCGCTGAAGCAGTCGCCGCAGAGGTCCTGGCCGCGGGTGCCCTTGGCCCCGCAGAGCACGCAATGGGCTGGATAGAGGAAGTGCAACATTCCCAGATGCTACCGCATGGTGACGAAAGGGTTACGGTGCTTTCGCGTTCTTCACTGGTAAGTGCCGGGAAATGTCCTACCCTTAACAGGCCTTAGGAAGGGGATCAGCCAGGGAGAGCATCCATGCATAAGTTCGCCATCGTAGCGGCGTCCGCCGTCTTCTGTCTCGCCGCCTGCGCCACCGTCCATGCCCCGCCGGCGGCGCAGGCCCCCACGCATGCGATACCGCCGCGGCCCGAGTTGCTCGACGCGCCGGAGATTCAAGCTCTGAAGCAGGGCGTGGATACGCCGCTGCTGAATTGGAACTGGGGGAACCCGCAACCCAGCGGCGCGGCTTTCAGCGCCATCGCGTCCGGACAGGTGGGTGGGGTCACCCGCCTCGTGGCCGTCGGCGGCGACGGTCTCTTGGCCACGAGCGATGACGGCGGCATGCACTGGTCGCCGCAGGCCTCTGGCCTGCCGGTCGGTGTCTCACTAAGGGACGTGGCCTGGGGTCCGTCCCTGGGTTTCGTCGCCACCGGCTACGGCTTCCACTACACGCCCACTGGCGTGAACCCCACCGGTTTCTTCCACATCACCAGTTCCGACGGCATCCATTGGTCGCCTTTGCCGCCGCCCGGTCAAGGGCTGCCCTCTGCCACGCGCATCGCCTATGGCAACGGCATCTACGTGCTGGTGCTCACACAGGCCCTGGTGCTCGGTGGCCCTCAGTCGGGCACCGTGTCCTCCATCAGCTGCAAGCCCTCCGCGCCGGATTGCAACGACGTCTTCATGTGGGTGGTGTACGGCAACGGGGAGTTCGTGGCGTTGGGGCAGGACTACGGGACCGGCGCCATGATCATGTCTGCGTCCTCCGATGGAGTGCATTGGGCCGCGGCCAACATCTCGCTGCCGGCGGCCGGCGCGGGCTACCTGTATGGGCTGGCCTGGAACGGCCAGGTGTTCTCCGCGGTCGGCGATGAGGGCACCGCGACCCCTCTCGTCTACACCAGCAAGGACGGCGTGAACTGGACGGCCCAACCCGGCCCGGCCGGCGCAGAGGCCTTCGCTCGCGACATCGCTGTCGGCAACACCTTCTATACCTTCTCCATGCCCAATGAAGGCTCCGCTCAGGTCTATACCAGCACCGATGGCGTGACCTGGAGCGCCGGCGCCACGACACAAGGCGTCTTGCCTGGCAATGGCTCTCATTCGATCTTGTATCTGCCCAACACCGGCTTCATCGCCACGTCATCCGGTGTCCCCATGAGCTTCTCCACCAGCCCCGACTTCGCCAGCTGGAGCAGCGTGAGCCTCGGCACCGGACCCACGCAGCGCGTGGAGAGCTTGGTGTATGCCAACGGACGGTTCATCGCCATGGGCCCGGGGCAGCTGTTGCTGGACTCCGGCGACGAGGGGCATTGGACCCAAGTCTCCATCGGCGATGCGACCTACAAGGACATGTGCTGGGACGGCAGTTCCTACATCGCGGTCGGCAGCGGCACCTATGCTTTCGACGGCAGCCACTCGAAGCCGCTCGACGGTCCCCAGGATGGCACCGGCGTGGCTTGCAGGTCGAAGCTCGTGGTGCAGGTGGGATTGGGTGGCCTCATCAGCACTTCGTCCGATGGAGGTAGCCAATGGCAGACGCAGGCCTCAGGCACCAGCGATAACCTCGCGGGCGTGGCTACCGATGGCAAGCTGTTCGTGGCGGCGGCGGGCGTCGAGTCTCAGACCGATGGCACCACGCTGCTCACCAGCCCCGATGGCATCACCTGGACCAAGGTGCCGGGCCTCTCATCGACCGGCCAGGCGCTGATGTTCGGCCATGTACGCTGGGTCGACGGGGACTTCATGGCGGCAGGCGGCGAATATGTGGTGGATGGCACGGGCAAGCGGACCGGCAACGGCTGCACCTCCCAGGTGTTGGCGGTGAGCAGCGATGGCATCTCTTGGACCGTGCACCGCTACCCGGACGCGGGCTGCGGACTCGGCTGGGGCGACGTCGCCTCCGCGGGAGGCGCCGTCTATCTCACCAGGCCATACAGCACAGGCCTCGGATTGGCGGCGAGCCTCGACCGCGGCGCGCGCATGGGGCAGATGGTGAGCATGATGCCGAGCATTCCTTTCAAAACCCTCGTCGCCGGCGGCGGGAAGCTGGTGGGCACCGACCGTGATGGCGCCATCGTCTGGGCCTACGATGGCCAGCCGGTGGCGATCCCGACCAAGATGATCATCCCAGGGGGCAACCTCCAGGGCATACAGGGATCACCGGGAGCCGGATATGCCGGGGATGGCTTGATCTTCTCCATCAAGGATCCACCTGCCCATGGGACCGCCGGCATCATCAACCTCAGCGGAAACAACACCATCGCGCTGGCGGTCTACTATCCCAACGCGGGTTATATCGGGCAGGACAGCTTCACCTTCCAGGTTCAGGACTACAACCTGTCACAACTGTTCTCGAGACCCGCGACGGTGACCGTCACCGTCGCCGGCGCCAAGAAGCAGGCGAAGAAGGCCGCGGCGCATCCCTGATCTATCGCTATCCCTGCGGGTCCCCGGGTCTTCCTGGCCCGGGCACTACTGTTTATATATGTATATGCTATCCACCGGGGAATCTTGATGTGACATCCGACCGCGCCTGGGTCGTATAAACCGGGGATCCACATGTCTCACCGCCGCCTCTCGCGTAATCCGCTCTCTCTCTTCCTGAAGCGCACCGGCCATGTGGGCCTGGGCTTAGGTGCCTTCACCCCGATACTCGCACTCGCCAACCCGAGCGGAGGCCAAGTGGTTGCGGGCCAAGCCAACATCACCGCCCAGAACGCGAACAACCTGGTGGTCCACCAGGGGACCCAGAGCGCCATCATCGACTGGCAGCAGTTCAGCATTGGCGCGGGGCAGTACGTCCAGTTCCTGCAGCCCTCCAGCTCCTCGGTGGTCCTGAACCGGGTGGTGGGTGGATCTCCCACCAGCATCCTCGGCAACCTCAGCGCCAACGGCCAGGTCTTCCTGGTCAACACCAACGGCGTCTACTTTGCCAAGGGTTCATCCATCGACGCCCAGGGATTCCTGGCCTCGACCCTGGATATCAAGGATTCTGACTTCCTCGCCCACAACTACCGGTTCAGCAGCGCTGGCGCCAACGGCGCCACGGTAGTGAACGAAGGCTCCATCAAGGCCCATAACGGCGGTT
>Ga0265334_10000067_pt1 | contig 77140 bp, 54 predicted proteins | sample 42023metaG_FD_192442 | JGI IMG/M metagenome (GOLD analysis project Ga0265334, IMG submission 192442) | Rhizosphere microbial communities from Carex aquatilis grown in University of Washington, Seatle, WA, United States - 4-20-23 metaG | ecosystem: Host-associated > Plants > Roots > Rhizosphere...
CCTGGTCACTCATTTGGTATAGGTGCGTTTTGCTAATTGGCTTAATTGCGCTTAATTGTAAATGCAAACATAATAATTAGAGCAATTAGTGCGCCGGCACACCTACCAAAACAGTGACCAGGCGATGCATGGTTTGCGTACGCCCAGACCTGTGGCTGGCGACCAATTGTGTCGCGTGACTTCCGGACCAGGGTGGACTGAGGTCGCCCAGCCACAGGTCTGGGCGTACGCAAACCATGCATCAGGTGGTCGCAGGTTTGGTCGGCGTGCGTTCACCCGCAATATATTTTTTGGCGCCAAATTTGAATTCATATTTAAATTTAAATTTCAAATTTGCAGGTGAGAGCCAGACCAGACCAGACCCGACCAGACCAGACCAGACCCGACCCGACCAGACCAGACCAGACCAGACCAGACGTGTGTGTGTGTGTGCGTGTGTGAGCGTGCGACGACGAATCTGCGCGACAACGTAACCACTCCACTCCACACCGCTCTCGACACAGCTCCGCTCCACTCTCCACCCCCTGCCAATCACGCCGCGTGCGCGAGCTCGACGTCCATGAACTCGCCAGGGCGCGCGCCGCGACGAACCTTGCCGACGTAGTGTGAGATGAACCGGTCGTACACCTCGACGTGGTACGCAATGAGCTCGTCCTCCGTCGCGTTCGCCTGCGCGCGCTTGACGTTCTCGCTCGGCTGCTTCCCGGGCAAGAACGACACGTACCTGTCGTTCGTGATGCCCGAGCTCAAGTGCAGCAACGCGTGTCCGAAATTGAGGCCGGCGATGTCGGGCTGGCCAATGTCCTTCGCGTGCTGATCCGACACGCGGAACGCGTTCGCTTGCTGCGGCGTGAGCCGGTCGAACCCGAGAATCGCGCCGAGGTGACCAGTTGCGGCGTGCGCCTTGATACCCGCAAAGTTGCGCTCGTACATCGTAATCGCCAAATACGCAATGTTCCGCACAGACACCGCGTGCGCCTCGGCGTACTCGTGGCGCTCAAACGGACCGGCAGGCTCGGCAGGCGAGCCGTCCGCGTTCACGCCGCTGCGCGTGATCGCAAAGTACTCGCGCAAGTACTCGGGCGTGACGTTCGACGCGCGCGGGTCGTACGGGACGAGCTCGGCCGTCACTTGCGACTTGTCGCGCAACGTCGCGGCCGGAGGAGGCTCGTCGGGGTGGTGCGACACGTACACGGAGTTCCCGCCAGGGCCGGGCAGGCGCCACACCAGCGACGTCCCCGCGCCGATGCTCTGGCCGGTGAGGTTGGGAATCTGAACCAGCCCGAACACGCGCACGGCTTGCTGTCCGTTCTTGATGGTCGCGAGGTCAAAGTGGTTCTGCGCCACACCGACGAATCGGATCTCGCGATCGGCCACCTTGCGCGCATCCCAGAACTCCTGGTCGTCGGCGTTGCGCGCGCGCATGCCCGTCGCCAACCACGACGACAGCGAGTAGCGCGTAATCTTCGACCGCGCAACAGGGTACCCGTTGAGCGACGCGAACACGGGCGGGTGGTCGCTCTTGCCGCCTCCCTTGCGCCCGAACGCCGACGCGTGCGCCATCGAAAAGATCGGGTCGCCCTTTTGAACGTGCTGCATGTTCTGCGTCGTCAGACCGCCCCAAAGCGTCTTGAACTGCTGCTTCGAGTTGGGGTTGTTCTGAATGCCGTAACGACGAACCTCCTCGTTGAAGGCGTAGAACGCCTTGATGTTGACCTTCAACTGGTCGTACACGTCGGTGGCCGGAGTCGACATTTCTCGTTGTCGCTGTCGCGAACGCGCGTACGGTGTTTACTTCTTTTCTCGCGCGCACCCACGTGCGGATATACGCGAAACGGTTTGTGCGCGCCTGCGCACTACGACGCGCTGGCGCTCGCGCTGGCGCTCGTCGGTGACACGTACCACGCGTCGTCGCGCAGCGCGCACTGCGCCATGCGCGCCGGTGTTGCTGTTGTCGGCGCCGTCTGCGCGCCGACGCTGATGACCGACCCGTTGTACAAAACGTTCGAGCACCGAACGAGCACGGGCTTGAGCGCGATGCGCGCGTCGACGTGAAAGTCGGGCGGAAACCGCGCGCACGCGCTCTGAACGCTCGACGCGTTCATGTACGCCACCGACGTCACCGAAACGCCCGGGTCGGTGCAAAACACCGTCGCGTCGTGCACCGCCACGCCAGGGTCCGACGCGCGCACCATCGTCGTGCTTGTCGTTGTGCTTGTCGTCGAGCTCGGTACGACGCACGGGAACGCGTTCTGCGTGTCGGTCGTGAGGCGGTACCCCTTTCCGTCCCACCTGAAACAAAACACGCGCGACGTCGGAGAACCGTACAGAGCGGCGAACGCGTTCGTCGAGTCGTCGCAAGGAGAGCAGTCCGAGTACCACGTCACGCCAGAACCTTGCGCGCGCAACGTGTTCCACACAGCGCTCACAAACGGCGTGCCCGTCGGGTTCGAGCGGTCGACGTCCGCGCTCGAAAACGCCGAAAACTTGTACCCCGCCGCGCTGGGAGGCGGGTCCGCTGAGAACGTCACCGCGCGGTGCGGCACGCACACGCCCCACGGGACAGCGCCGGCGACGACGCCAGGCGGAAGCGGCTCGTCGCTTCCGGACGGGTCGCCGCCGCGCCACCACCGCCGCGCGGCCTCGAACGTCGCGTCGACTGGTCCGTCGCTTGGAATTGGCACCGGAATTGGCGCGACGTTCGGTTGAGCGGCCGAGCGCGCTTTGAACTCTCCGCGCTCGACGAACGTGAACCCGACGCAGTCGGCGAATTGCGCTGCGATTCGTTTGCGGTTGGCGGCCGAGAGAGCCTCGGCGTGGCGAAACGCGGGCACGACGTCCTCGAACGTCGTTCGGCGCTTCGACATGCCCGTCGGGTCGGTCGTCTCGGCGTCTTGCAGCTCGATGAGCCGGTCGTCGAACGAGCGCAACGTGCTCTTGTCGAGACCGGCAAACACAACGACGTACCACTCTGGGTGGTCGCTGTTGTCGGCCATGCGCACGTACAACCCGACGCGTCCGCCTCGCCCGAGCGACGGCCACCACGCCCCGCTCGACGGATCCGAGTCGAACCGAGGGGCGTGCGGCGTGTCGTCGGCGATGGTTTTGTTGACGCGCGCGGCCATCGCATGGCGGTCGAGCTCGGGCACGGTCGCGACGTGCGCGTCGTCGCGCGGAGCGACCTGGAACACCGACACGCCGAATGCGACGTTCGCCTCGACGCAAAAGTCGCGCGTGAAACGGCGCGTCGCAGGAAACGTCACGACACATCCCGTCGGCGGAAAGAACGAGTTGGGCGGGTTCGGCGTCTCGGCGTTGTAAAAGAACGTCGTCGACGTCGCGCCCCAAGCCAAGAGCTGCGCGCGGAACACAGGACTCACTGCGAACGCGCGAGGGGGAAACGACCGAATCTCGCCATGTTCTTGTGTCGCGTTCGCGCTCGCGTCGCCGTTCGCAGACGCGACCGCGCCGGTGGTGGTGGTGGCGACACTGACGCCGACGCGCCCGTTTGGTTTCATGGCGATGCGATGTGTTGTGTTTGTCGTCAACAGTCGAACGCGACTTGGCTGCGCAGACGCACGGCGGGCGCGACGACCGGCGCGATCATGAGCCACTCTTGCACGGCCGAGGCGGTCTCGTTTGGCGGTGCGCCAAAGAACTTGGCGAGCGTGAGCTCCTTGTGCTGCTTCATCGAGTTTGCAATGCCCGCAAATGTCGGCGGCTGCTCGGCGTACGTGCGGAGCGGGGGTTGGATTGCCGCACGCCAATTGAGGGCGTGGTTCGTCATGCGGCGCCCGCAGCACGCGACGTTGTAGCACGCGCACGTCGGGCACCGGTCGAATGTGATCATGCGCTCGGGGGTCACGAACGTGCGCAAGTGAGCGAATTCAGTGAAGACGACGTCGACTTGCATGAACATGTCGGGGTGCAGCGACGCGACGTACGCGTCGTTCTCCAACATCATGCTCTCGATTTGCGCGGGAGTCATGTCGTTCGTGCTCAACACGTCCATTCGTTCGAGGATCTTTGCCCTGTTGATCTCCGCGAGCGACTCGCGAATCTGTCTGACGCTTTGCTCGTGCATGTCTGCGAACGCGGCGCACACGGTGAGCGTCGCGCGCATCTCCACCGCGGCGGCTGCAATCGTCTGAAACTTGCGTGCGAACGTGCTCGCGCCGACGACCTCGATGCCGTGCTCGGTCGAGTCGGAGTGCATTTGGCGCTTCCAAACGCCCGCGTCGCCAGTGTCGACGTCGTGCGGGAACACGGCGAACCGGTGCATCGTCTTGGTCCCCTCGCGCGCGTCGCGCGCAACGCGAACAGACGACGCGCGCTCGTGTTTGTATTCACGGTCGTATTCGCGCTCACTCTCGACGTGCATCGCGTCGACGTGAGACGCACCCAAAACAGAACCGAACCGAACATCGCGGTCGACCGTCGAGCTCAGCGTTCCGCACAAGACGACAGCCGTCGGAGCGGTGCCGCTCACGACGGCCTCGGCCACTTGGTTGTCGAACGCGCTCGGGAGCAACGCGGCCAGGTGCAAAAAATCGTTGAACACGCGATCGCTCACGACGCGCGACGCGACCGACACGTGCGCCATTTCTCGTGTCGAGATGAGGTGTGGTGTGATCACAACGTCACAACGCAACTGGGTCGGCAACATGAATTTGGATCCAGACAGGCTCGTCGTGCTTGCACTCGAGAGCCGCGAAACGCGTCGCCCGAAATTCAAGGGCACGTTGTGGTTGTCGATCGACGCGCACGCGACCATCGTCTTGAAGGACGACGTCGATACGCTGCACGTCCAGCCGTGCGGAATCAGCGGGACATCGTCCGAGCTCGTGAACCACCTCAAGAACGGAACCGCCGATTTCTTCCTCGTGTTCCACTCGGCCGCGACGGGCGAGGCGCTCGATTGTCCGTTCGTCGGCCTCGAGCCAGAGGCGCACGAACACGAGAACGGCGTCACGCGGTGCAAGTTCGAGATGCGCGGGCGTTACATCGTGCACGCGCTTCCGCGCACGCGTCGGCCGTGCACGTGGCCGAACTGTCCGTGCGCAGGCGCGGGCACGCTCGCGCTTCGGTTCCGCGGGCGCCAGACGCCGATCTGGTTCGAAGAGACGCACATATGGAGCGCGCAAGCCGCGTGCGCGCACCGAGGCCGCCACGTCGCGAGCGACGGAAGCGACCCGGCGTGGAACGTGCGTCTGTGCCACCACATCGTGCTCGACGTCGACATTGACATTGACGCGAGCACTGCTGCTCCTCCCGTCGACGACGCCGATGCGTTGGCGGCGGCGTTCGGCGATCTCGGTATGTAAACGCAACGCAATTCAATCAAACGCCCCGGCCACTTTGCGCTCGAGGTCCTTTCGGATGGACGATTTCATCTTGAGCAGCTCGAGGTACAGTTTCGTTTTGTTGACGTGCACGTGCGCGCCCGAGTCGGACGAGCTCGCCGCGATCGCGTCGGCCTTGGCGCGTTCTTGCAACTGCGAGAGCTCGTCGATGCTCCGCATCAACTCCCAAGCCGTGTCGCAGCGCGGCACGTGGTGAATGAGGTGCGCCTGCACCATTCGGTCCGTCCACACGGGTGGCGTCTCTCCGTCGCGGACGTACTCCGCGTACACCGTCGCGTCGTACTGCTTCACGATGGTTTGAGCCAACATGTCGAGCGTCAGCTGAGACCGCAACTGCTCAAACGTACGGTACAGCGTCCACATCGACGTCCACTTGACGCGGTCGATCGCAGGAAAGAACCCCATGCGGCACAGAGCGCACCCCTCCGACGAGACGGTGTTCTCGCGCATCACCGACGCGTTGGCGTTCGCGAGCGCCGTCGACGAAACCGTCACGCGCGCAATCGGTGCCTGAGGCGGCGGCCCGAGCGTCCCGAGACCATCAAACGTGTTGTCCTTATCCTTTGCGCCTTTGGCGCGCTTCGGTGCCGGAATGTGTCCGTGATCTGAAGCCGACACCGACGCCGACGCAACACTCTTGCGCTTGTGTGCTGGTGCTGGTGCTGGTGGCCGAGGCGGAGCAGGCCCGACGGCCACGGCGAGCGGGATCTCCGCGCGCTTGCGCATCGCGTTGATCGTCGCAGACAAGGACGGAGCTGGTGCTGGTACCGGCGCGGGCATAGGTGGTGGTGGTGGTGGTTTCTTCTCTTGGTCGGACCATTCGTCGTGGTCGTCGCTGTACGACGAGACGGACGCGTCTGAATTTGAATTCGACGCCGACGACGACGACGAAACCGACGGCGCGCGCCGGTTCGGCCCGAAAAAGTGCGATTTGCGTGTCGGAGCCGACGCGCGCGGATCGCGCCGCTGCGCGTTCTTGGCGTATTTATCGTCCGCGAACGAGTCGAGGCGCGCGTCGGCCGCGCCGAGCGTGTCGAGCACGAATTCGGATTCTGGAGGATGTGCACCCATCGTGTGCGCGCGCGTTTGCGCAGTGCGCCACGTTTGTTTTTTTCGCACACGCGCGCGCGTCGCGACGTACGCGCAACGGCGCGCACACCGTTTCGGCGCCGGCGTATTAGCGACGCGGCCGCCGGTGACGAAAAGAAAAAATCGATGGATTCGCTCACGAGCCCCATCGGGTCGCGCGGGAACATCGAGGCGCCCACGCGCGCGTTCAACCCGTTCTCTGGCGAATCAGATGCGCCTAAACACGCGCGTCTCGGGCTCGGCGTCGACCCCGCGTTCGGGGAGGTGGCGATGCCCCCGATCATCGGCGACCTCATGACGAGCTCGAACGCAGCGATCAACGCCGGGCCCGTGCGTCTGAACGTCAATTTGGCCGCCAAGTGCGGGCGGCGCACGGCCGGGCGCCGCGACAAGGACGACCCGACCATCCAGATCACGACGGGCGACGTGGTGTTCGCGCACACCAAGCCGTATTTCCATCCCAAGCTCGACGGGTTCCTCATGCGCGTCGGCTCGCGCTACATGAGCGTTCAGCTCGGCGTCGAGACCGAAGTGCGCACGATGGAGATGGTCAACCTCCTCTTGCACCTCGCAGCCGCGCAGCCCGCCATCGGAACGCCGCCGCCCACTGTCGACTCTGCGTACACCACGTGGAGTTACATGGGCATCTCGACGACGAACTTTACCGAGGCCGAGTACCGTGCCGGGTCGCGCTTCCTCGCCATCGACAGCATCCGCGACGGGGGGCAGGTCTTGAACGTGTGGGACCGCGGTCTTCGCGCGGGGCAGTTCTTGCACCTCGCCTTTGTTGCGCTCCCGCTCACCGACCGCGTCACGTACCGCCCCAACCGCGAGAACGTCAACGAGACCAAGACCGTCGAGGTCTCGGCCGACACGCTCGCGTCTGCCGATCTGCGCGCGATTTTGCCGCGCTACCGCGTGTCGATCGTCGCCATCGTCAGCGACAACGCCGTCGTCCGGCCCACGTCGATCGTCGGGAAGGTGCGCTCGCCGTCGGGCGTGCTCCTCACGCAGCACGGCCGGTCCGTGCGCGTCGGGCGCGTGCGCCACCGCCCCGACCGCCAAATCACCATCCACGACGAGCGCCGCGGATGCGCCGCCGTCGACGACGTCGCGTCGATGTCCGAGCGCGAGAGGTGGACCAACGCGCCCGCGCACGCCCAGGCCGAGCTCATTGAGATCATCGCCATTTGAACAGACCAGCGAAAGGCAGAGCGTGTGTGTGGTGAGTGTGTGAAACACAATTACAATCATTCACGTCGTCTTTTTCGTGTTGGCACTTCCGCTTCCGCTCTCGCTCGGCTGTTGTGGTTGAGACAAGAGCGGGCGTTTGATGTCTTGCGTTTGTGGTGCCTCACGCTCTGCGTCGCCCTCGTCGTTGTCGACGATGAGGCCCATGTCGGCGTATAGTCGGTCGATGCGCGCGTTGGTGTCGTTGATCTTTGCGCCGATCTTCATGAAGGACTGCTCCATCACCTCGAACACGAGCGGGTCGCGCGAGACCTTTGCGCCAGTCGTGAACCGGTGCACGCCGTCGACGAGCCGCGTGAGCCAGCGGCTCAGAACGCGCGATCGCTCGTCGCGTCGCGCCTTGAGCATGTCGCGCGCGGCGCGGCGCGCGGCGTCGGTCTTTTCGCCGTTCGGACCGCTCGCGCGACGAACGAGCAACGCCTCGATGATGTAGTCGACCCAGAACTCGACGAGCTCGACCGCGCCGTACAGAACGAGCGCGAGCTGCCAGAACAGAGTCTGGATCATCAGCGTGTAGATCAAAATAAGCCACACAAGCACGAGCATCGCGTACGCGTTGAGCGACGCGCAGAAGATTTGCTGGTTGAGCGTCCCGCCTTGGTTCTGGTCGCCGAACAGAAACTGAACCCACACCGGCACGCCGAGCTGAACAGCAGGCGTCCACATCATCTGCCAGAACGAGTCCCACCACGTCCCGCGCGTGAACGCGAGCGTGAACCAGAACCAAAAGTCGAGAGCACCGTTGTGCAGCAGCACAAGCACGTAGTACGGGACGTTCAAGAACCACAACGGCGACGTGTCGAACATGCCCTCCCAGTACGCCGGGCAGTCGCACGACGGCACAGTCGACGTCGAATCGGTCAAACCCGTGCAAAGCTCGCCGGCCGTCGTTATGAAATCGAATTCCGTGGCCGGGAGAGTCGGGAACGGCAGCTCGCGCAGAAGCGGCAAGCAGAAGCGGCACTCGGGGCAGTTGTTCAGCTTGATGACGTTCTCGAACGACATCGGGTTGATCGACGGGTTCGCGTCGATCGCGTCGAGGCACTCCGCCGTGTCCGCAAAGATCGCGTAGATCGACAAGCCTTGCAGCCACAGTTCGGCTTGCAGCGCGCCCCACTGCACGGTGCTTCCGAACGTCCAGTACGTCGGTTCGGGGCACGTGTTCTTTTGCGGGAACGCGACGCACGGACCGTTGCCAGGGCAAATGTACCCGTTCGGACACGATTTGTCGACGAACACTCCGAGCTTCGTGAGCGTCGGCGGCGTCGTCGGCGAGCGCGTCACCTCGAGCAGCCGGCGTCGGCGCTCGGCGCCGCCGTCGGCGTCGTTGCGCGACACCGAATCGACCCAGTCCGCGTAGTGCCGTACGAGACCAGCGTCGCTCTCGACGCCCCACGCGCGCGCGCGCTTGTCGCGCCTGCGCGCCTCGGCCGCCGCGTGTTCGTGGAACACATGCAGCGCGCGCGTGAGGAAATGGCCCGTTGCTTGCGCCGCGTACAAGTGCGGCGCGTGAACGGACTTGATCCCGAGCTCCTCACGCAAAACGTCCATCACAGCGGGCGCGTCCTCTGCGTTCCACGCCTCGCGGCTCACCTCGAGCACGCGCCGAACGCGCTCGAACGGCGTGCGCGTCTTGTGCATCGCGCGCCGCCACCGCGACCGAAGCACCTCGCTCGCGCGCACGCCCGCTGCCGCCAACCGCGCCACGCGACGACGGGCCTCCTCGCCAACGCTGTCGTTTTCGGCGTCGACTTGCGCTCCCGACCGACCGTGCAACGTCGCGCTGTTGGCGTTGGCGTTGGCGATGCCAGACATCGAATGGACGTACTTGCGCGCGGCGGTCGGGATGTCGGCGTCGCGAAGAGTGCGCGCCGTCGCGAGGCGGTCGACGCACCGCTGGCGCACGTACTTGGCCACTTCGTCGTCGGAATCGACGGGCTGTGCGATCGAGCACACAAACGACCCGAACTCGAGCGACGTGCGCGCTCCGACCTCTGAGCGCAGAGCGCTCTCGGCCTCTGACCCCGTGTGCGTCGCTCCTGCTCCTCCACCATTGTTCGACGACGACGACGCCGACGCGCGCGCGCGTTTCGCGGCGAGCGCCTCTTCGGCGGCCTTCTTGGCCGTCTCGTCTTGAACCTTGAACTCGGCGCTGTTCCCAAACGTCTTGCGCAGCAAGTCGTCGGCGTGGTGCACTGGGACGAGGTCGCGCTCGGCGCGCAGAGAGCGCCGCGTCGCCGCGTCGTGCGCGCACGTCTCGCCCGTCCAGAACACCACGCCGGGGTGGTCGAGCGGACAGCTCTTGAAGCGCGTCGAGTTCACGCACAGGCCGAAGCACCCGTTGTGGTCGTGCGTCTCGAGCACGCCGAGCGCGTCGCCGAGCGCGCGCCTCGTCGTCGGACAGCTCGACGGCTTGACTGCCGTGCGCGACGCGACGACTGAATTTCCGTTTTGCTCGCGCGACTCCACCCACTCGTTCGTTGTGGCGTCGAAGAAGCACGTGTAAGACACGGTGCTGCACGGCGCGAGGTTCGAGTAGATCCCCGAGCTCGCCGCCGCGCAGTTGCACGGCGTCGACGTCCCAAAGTTCGCTTGAACGCACGCCACTTGGAGCGGCGTGTTCCAGTGGATGTCGATGTGCAGCGGTCCGTTCGAGAGCGGGTCGGCGATGATCGTGTTGTACCCGTGGCGCAGAAACTCCGACCCCGCCTCGATGCCCTCGAGTAAGCCGCACACGGGGTTCGACATGACGCACGACGCCGCGCCAGAAAACATCAGCACGAAATCGCCGATGTACTCAAGTACGGGCAAAAACAACACCAGAATGAGGCGAATGACGTTGAACGCGATGAAGAACAAGAAGCTCGCCGCAAGCGCGTACGCTTGCATGAACGCGCGAATAATGATCAAGAAAGCCGTCAAGTCCGGCCCGGCGTCGTAGTCGGCGAACGCCGACGTCGCGAACGGCGTTGTCGGGCTCGACGTCGCCGCCACGACGTCGTCGCCGCCGCCGGTGATTCCGCCCAAGCCGTTCGGGTTGCCCGCGGCCGATTGCAAGAATCGCCGCCGCCGACCGAGGACGTTGCCGAGCTGGAGAAGCTCGGGGCTGTTGCCCTGGAAGAAGTTGGCGGTCGCGTCGCCGACGCCGCGGTTCGCGCCGCTCGCGGCGTCGCTCAGAGTCGACACGTCGAACAAAATGATGAACAGGCGGAACAGCTCGATCGTCCAGTACCACCCGAGGTTCCACGACACGAGCAACACGTTCGAGAGCTGCAGCGCGACGTTCCACACGCCCGCTCCCAAGTTCCACACCGTCCCGAGCGAGTCCGTCGTGTACGCCGTGACGTTGAACAGACCGACGTAGTGCGCCGCGAGCAGCGCCGAGAAGAACGCGAACCCAAGAAGAGTTCCGATCGCGCCGAAGTTCGCGAGGACCGCAAACGCAAGCAAGCACGTCCCGTAAAAGATGCGCACGACCGACTCGATGAGCCACCAAATCGCCCACACGACCCAGTACGCAAGCGGTTGCCGCGCGCGCGCGCGCGTCCACAAATCGTCTTGTTGCGTCTTGTGCACGTCGGCGAAGAGCGACGCGGAGCACGCGACGCACGGGCGGCAGCACACGTAGTTTGCGCCCAAGCCGCACGTCTGCAACACGGCGTACATCGTGACGATGGCCGTGAACACGCCGAACACGAACGCTAAACTCGACGAGCTGATGTAGAAGACCCATGGGTACAGCGTCGTTACGACCGTGACCGTTTGGATGATTGGCCCGGGCAGAGCGGGGACTTGCGGGAGGTACGGGACCTGGCCGGCCGCTTGTGCGAACGTGTTTTGCACGCCGCCCGTTCCTGCTCGCCCTGCAGAGCCCGCAATGAGCCCGTAGTCGTTCGTGCTCGACCCGCCCGCCACGACCGACCCGCGCAGCGACATTTGCGCCGCGACGCTGACTTTCTTTTGAACAACGCTCCACGATGGTGTACATACGTTCGCTGCGCGACTCGACTCACTCTACGCTTCGGACTCTCGTTCAGCCACTCCGTACCTCTTTTGCACGTCCGCGCGCGCCCGTGCTCCGGCCATGTTCTTGCGTCGCAGGTAGGATTCGGGCAACTCGTCTGCTCGTCGATGAACGTCAGCGATCGCTGCGGCGGCTGCCGCCTCCTCGGCGTCGGTTTCTGAAATCGGAATCGGAATCGGAATCGGGCGAGCGCGAACGGTCGACGCTCCAACTTGCGCAGGTACAGGCACAGGCACGAGCGGTGCGAACGCGCGCGCGGCTGGTGCTGGTGGAGCTGGAGGAGCCGTGTCGGTTGTGGTGAGCGCGGCGCGCCGGAGCTGCACGCTCGCGCGGCGCCACATGCGCGGCGTGAAGCACATCGCGAGACACACCGCGGCCGCGAGCGGGACGACCGTCGCGACCATGATGACCGCGAAGCTCACGCCAGACGACGGTTGCGGCGCGGCCGACGGCGGCAGCGTCGAGTGCGTCGGCGCGTCCGTCGGTTTCGCAGACGGCTTGACGCTCGTTGGCGCCCTCGACGGTTTCGACGTCGACGGCGCGCGCGACGGGCTCTTTGTCGGGCTCGACGTCACAGGCAAGCACACGCACACCACGTTGTACGTCGTGAGGCACACGTCGTTGGCGTTGTCGACGTAGTTAAAGTCCGTCGCCGACGAGTCGCCAATCGTGCCGAATTGGCCGTCCGCGATCGTCGACCACCCCGCGCACGTGTTGAGCGCCGAACCCGTCGTGTTCATGCCCGTCCAGTAGTACGTCTGCGGGCTCAAAAAAACGCCCGCGTCGTCGAAGCTGCGCACGAGCGACACGCTCGGACCCCACATACCGGCCCAGTTGTTGGCGATGGTCAGACCGCCCGGCCCAACGACGCGCGCCGTCGACGAGAACGGCAGTCCCGTGTTCGGGCTCTTTGGCGTCGAAAGAGGGTTGGCGTCCGTCGGGTACGCGACGAACATGAACGTCTCGCCGCACCCGAAATCGGCGCCGCCGTTGGTGAACGCCGAAAACGACGCGCACTTCGCCGACGTTTGAGCACGCGTTCCGAGGTTTCCGTTCGGGATGTACGTCTCGTCGGTGAAGATCTTGATCGCCGCGCTCAGAGCGGTCGTCGGAGCGCGCGACGGTCGTGATGTTGTTGGCGCGGCCGACGGAGTTCGAGACGGCTTTGTTGTTGTCGGGCTCTTCGATGGTGTGGAGGACGACGGGCTCTTCGACGGCGTTGACGTGGTCGGGGTCTTTGACGGCGCTTTAGAAGGTTTGGTGGTCGTCGGCGCGAGCGACGGTTTGGTTGTTGTTGGCGCGAGTGACGGCGCGCGCGACGGTTTCGTCGTTGTTGGGCTCTTTGACGGCGCGGACGACGTCGGAGCGAGCGACGGAGTCGACGTTGTCGGGCTTCGCGATGGGCTTCGCGAAGGTTTGGTCGACGTCGGGCTCGCGCTTGGTTTCGATGACGTCGGCGATGCCGATGGGCCGCGTGATGGAGTTGACGACGTCGGCGCGAGCGACGGTTTCGAGCTCGTTGGGGAGAGAGACGGCGAGCGCGACGGTTTCGACGACGTCGGGCTTTTCGATGGCACGGACGATGTGGGCGTGAGCGACGGCGCCGAACTCGTTGGCGCGAGCGACGGCGTTTTCGTTGGCGAGAACGTAGGTGAATCGATGCACGCGCAGTACACGCTGAGCGACGTCGCACACGTCGAGGTGCCGTGCGCGTACCAGTTCGGAGCTGGAGCTGGGCTCGGTGACGGAGTCGGGCTTGGCGTTGGAAACGGGAGTTGGCCATTTTCGCCGCTCAAAGTGGGGGACGTCGAGGTCCAGTCGTTGCAGTTGGCCCCAGCAGCGTAACACGTGTCTGTCCCGGCGCCCGTCCAATACAAGCCAGGTGTCAAGAACGAACTGTCGTACATTTCTGTTGCGAACATGGAGCCCCACGAACTTGAAATCGTCGCTTGACCCGGTGAACGGACGGGGGTCGACGTCGGAAACTGAATGTTCGTGCCGGGTACGACGCCAGAATTCATGCACCATCCTTCGCCGCTGTACGTGACGAGCGCGAACGACGCGTGCGTGGGGCTGGGGCATCCGGTCGGGGCTGCGACCGCGGCGCACGCGGCGCTCGATTGCGCGCGCGTGCCTATCGACGTCGGTTTGCGTGTCGGCAACGACCACATGAACACGATTGTTGCCTTTGGAATCGGAGCTCTGCTTGGCGCCCGAGACGGCGTGAGAGTAGGAGACCGCGACGGTTTCGAGCTCGTCGGGCTTTTCGATGGGCTTCGGGAAGGTTTGGAGGACGTCGGGCTCTTGCTTGGTTTGGACGATGTGGGGCTCTTCGACGGCGAGCGAGACGGCCGGAGCGTCGGGCTCTGAGACGGCGACCGCGATGGTTTCGACGACGTCGGGCTGCTCGACGGTTTTGAACTCGTTGGGCTTTTTGACGGCGACCGTGACGGTTTGGACGTTGTTGGGCTGATCGACGGCAACTGCGTCGGCGAGGACGTCGGTGGCAACGCCGGAAACGCGATGCACGTACACAAGATGTACAGCGACGTCGAGCACCCGTACTGCACCGCGTAGAACCAGTTTGTCGACGCAGACGTTGGGTCCATCGTCGCGCCGTTGCCTGACGTCGACGTCCAGTCCGTGCAGTCGTTCGAGGCGTCGACCGTCCCGCCCGAGTTGAACCCGCCCCATGCCAAGTTTGCAAACGCAGGGTTGTTGAAGAACGACGTTCCTGGTGCGCCCGTCCATTGATTCCACACGAGCGTTGTCGGTGTGCCTGTCGTCCAATAGATCGGTGCGGTCGTCGGAAATCGGACGTTCGGGTCGCGGTTCGAGTAAAAGTACGGTTGCGACGTCGGCGTGCCCAAACTCCACGCGGGTCGCGGCGCCAAGGTCGGTGGTGACGGCGAGTACGTCGCGCTCGCGAGCAACGGCCAGTTCGCGTAGCAATTCAGCGACGAGTAGCTCCCAGAGTACGTGCTGTCGCATTTCGAGAACGCGCCGCTCGTTCCGCCGATCCCCGCCCCTGTGTACGTCGACGACGTTTGGAAGATGTACATTCGAGGCGCCGTCGTCGACAAGCACACGCACAAGAGCGGCAACGAGTTCGCGCAGCTCTGCGTGTTGCTCCCGAGCCACGACGTCGACGAGGTCGAGTACGTCGCGCCCGTGCCTGACGTGCTCGCCCAATCGGAACACGTTTGCCCCGTTGCCTTGTTCCCATTTGCCGCGATGCCAGTCCACGCCTCAACCGAAATGCCGGCCGTGGCCATCGTGTTCTGCAGCAAGTTTCCGACGAACCGTCCCCATCCGTACGCGGCGGGGGTGTTGAATCGCCCGCCGACTGTTGCGATACTCGGGAACGTCTTTGTCGGCGAGCTGCCCGGAACGTTGTTGTACGGAGTCTGCATGTCGCCGTCGGTGCTCCACGCGAACGCGAACCCCGTGTTGCACCCCATCACCGTGTACGTCACGTCACCCGTGCATTTCGACGCTTGCGACGACGCCGTGGTCCCGACCGTCGCGCCCGTGTACGTCGTCGTCGTCGTGAAGAGGCGCACCGTCGGGTAACTCGCGCTTGTGTGCGTTGGTGCGAACACAATCGCCAACGCACACGCACACGCCAAGAACAGTCGCAGCCGCATCGCGGCGTGCGACGCTTTTGTGAGTTGTGACGGCGCAGGACATAACACAACTCAAGTCGGCGCGAGACAAACATGAACGCCGCGACGTTCGGGCGCTACACGCACGGGAAGATTCGGCCGTACGCAAAGTGCCGCTTTAGCCGAAAGGAGTGTCCCGAAGGCGACGCGTGTCGCCGCCTGCACGGGAGCTGGGAGACGATGTTCGACTTTCTGCTCGCCGTCGAGCGCTCCGACCCGCACATGAGCTCGGTCAACGTCTCGTCGTTCTTCGACCTCGTTCCCAAGTACGACCCGCCCGCGCAACTTCCGAACCGCGCCGCGCACGTCGCCATGCTGAAGAAGCTGCGCGCGCTCGATCGCGAGTCGGCCGCGTCCATTCGCGCCGTCGTGGCCGAGGAGCCCGTGTCACCGTTCATGACGGAGTCGGAGTTTGCCGAGTTCACGCGCGACAAGTGGACCGGACCGTACAGGTTGTGCCCCGCGAGCCGCAAGACTTGCCGCTACGGCGCGGAGTGCAAGAAGCTGCACGGGTCGTGGGGCGATTTGTTCCGCTTCCTCGCGACGCTCGAGCTCGAGCTCGGGCGCGAGCTCACGTCGCAAGACGTCGCGTTCGAGACGTTTGACTTTGTGCCAAAGTACAACCCCGGCACCGACGAGACGCACGTGCGGCTGTACAACCTCGTCATGTCCGAGCGCGCGCGCGTCCAGGAAAGGTTTCCGCCCCAGCCGCAGCCGAAACCCGACGTCTGGGAGGTCGACAGCAACAACAGTGCCGATGGGGACGGGGTTGTGTCGTTTGTGTGAGACGAGACGTGACGGGTCAAAAAAGAAAAAGACGCGGCGTTCTTACGTACGTACGTATGTAGAAGTCAGAGAGAGATGATCATAGGTCAAACTGCACGCCGATGTTGCGCAGAGTGTTGGCGTTGGCAGATGAGCCGGCATTGGCATTGGCATTTGCGTCGTGCGCGACGCACCACCTCGCGAGACGAACGGCGGCCTCGCACGCGTCGGGGTGCTTGAGCGCCGCGCAGAACACGCTCTGCAAGTACGTCGTCGGGACCGAGGTCACGTCGACCTTGATGGTGGTGAACATCGTGAGCGTCTCGACGATCTCGATCCCCGCCGCGCGCAGCGTGTCTTGCGACCGCCGCAACAGCGTCGCGAGCACGTACCACACGTGGTGCGTTCGAAGAAGCGCGTCCCACGACGGCGCGCAGGCGTGGCGCGCGAGCGGCAAGAACACGTGCTCGGTGATCGTCTCGACGCACGACGCGTGCCCGCTCGCCGCCGATTGGAAATACGTCTTGGGGATCGACGTGCGCGTCCAAAAGTCGCTCAGCAACCGAGACGGCGTGTCAAAGTAGTCGACGCACATCTCGCTCGCCACAAACTCGAGCGCGCGCCGGCGCGCGCGCACCTCGAAGCTCGGCGACAACACGCACGCGCCCGTGCGGTCCGTCTCGATGGTAAACGCCGCACCGTAACCCTTGAACTTCTTCCTCGCGTCGGGCGCGGCGTTCATCATCGTCGCGACGCAGTTGGCCGTTGCCGAGCTTAGCGCCTCGCCGTACCACGGCGCGTCGCACAGAGGCGCGTCGGGCATGAGCGCCGGCGACCCCGGAGCGCGCAAAAGCTTGATGATCTCGCTCGAGATGAACACAATCGGAACGACGTGTTCGAGCGCGGCGGTCCCTCGCGAGCACGTCAACGCGTGGAACAGCGCGTCGCGAAGACGCACGTCGTCGGTGCACCCCGACCTCAGCGCGTACGTGAACGCGACGTGCCGGTCGCGCGCGAGCGCGACATCCGCGCCCATGGCCGCGGCCTGCGCGGCGCTCGCCGCGCTCAGAGCGCGCACAGCGAGCGCGCCCGCCGCGACCTTGTCGCGGATAAACTCGTGGCCGTCGTCGGACTCCTGCACAAAGTCGAACCCGAGCACCGACGCCGCGTAGCTCAAGTACGCGCGCAACAGCACGCGCACGGCCTCGGGCGACAAAATCGACCACGTGTCGCTCCACTGCGTCGGGATCGCGCGGAACACGCGCTCGGCCGTCGACAGCGTCACCGACTCGTACATGCGCAACTTGTCCTTGGTGGTGAGGAGGACGTCGAGCGTCTTGAGGGCCTGCGCGATCGCCGCGCGATCGAGGTCGTTCACGATCCCGTTCTGAACGTGCACGAGCGCGCACTCGAGAGCCGCGCGCCGACTCGCCCGTGCGGCCGACATCGGGGGTGGCGGAGACGGAGTGGTCGAGAGTGAGAGCGACATTGAATTGTGATTGTTATTCTTTTTCTAGTCGACCCAATCGTCGGAGACGTACGTAGCTGCTGCGTCACGACCCGCTCGCCGGAAACGCGGCGGCGCTGATTCCGAGGGCGGCGAGCTCCATGAACGCGAGGCGCGCGGTGTGCTTCGTGCGCACTATTTTGGGATCGCCGTTCTTGCCGCACGCGCGACACGTGGCCAAGTCGTCGACGAACGCGCCGCACGTCGCGCACACGACGTACTCCATCAAATCGCCCGAGTCCATGTTTCGGTCGATGAGCCCGGCCGACGCGCCGTGACTCACCATCGCCTCGTTCTCCATCTCGCCGTAGCGCACCGCGCCCTCGCGCGCGCGACCCCACGTCGGCAACCTCGTCAGCGAGTCTTTCATTCCGTGCGCGCGTGCGCGCACCGCGTTCGCCGCCGTCTTTGACCCCTCGCGGTGCACGTACATCACGCCGCACACCAACGGCGTCTCGATCATCAAGCCGGTCTTGCCGTCGATGAACCTCTCGCGCGCGTCCGACCCACACGCGCGACGCGCAAAGAACTCGTCCATCGCCGCGTCAGATCGCACCGTCCCCCCAAATTCGCTCGCGCTCGCGCTCTCAAACGCGCTCGCGTCGACCACGCCCGTTCCGTTGATGTACGCCATCTTTGAAAAGACGATCCCAAGAAGCATCCCGAGCGTGAGGCGCGTCGGGAGAGAGTGCGCGTTGATGACGAGGTCGGGCGGCGCGCCCGTGCGCAGCGACACCATCATGTCCCAGTCGTTGACGAGCTCGGCCGTCACGAATTTCTGGCCGCAATCTGCCGCGAGCTTGTCGCCCGTCTCGAGCGCAAGGACGGTGCGCACGTCGATCTTCACGCGCCGTATTTTTGATCCCTTAGCCGAGGCGTCGGCGTCGGTCGCGGGGCTGATCTCGACGCGCTCGACGCGCCCGCCGCGCAAACGGTGCGCGCGGCACGACGTGTCGCGCCCGGTCGCCTTGTCGCGCTTCGACACGAGCACCTCGCCCGGAAACACGTACGTCTCGACGCGCACGATCCCGTCGTTCTGACACTTTGGATTGGGCGTGACCTCTTCGGCGTCGAGGTCAATGTCGAACTCATACGACTCGCGCTCGATGATCCGCAACGCCCCGCGCTCGATCGTCGAGCGCTTGATTGCGACCGAATCTTCTTGCGCGCTCTCGTGCAGCGCCACGACCACCACGAGACCAACCCCGAGCGCCGTGTGCGAAAGCGATTGACTTGCCGTCGCTGTTGCCGTCGTCAGCTCGAGCGAGAACGTCGATCGTTCGCCCGTCTCGCGCACCGCGCGCGCGACGTGCGTCGTCGCGACGGGCCTTTGGACGGTCTCGAGTGCGTGCGACGCCGGTAGCCACGTGAGCGGTGGCGACGCTTGTTTGGCCATGTTGAGCCAGAACGACAGGCGAGGGCCGTAGTTGTGATCGGCGAACGGCATCATCGACGCGAGCACAGAAAGGTGCGCTGTCCCAACAAGACGCGCGTGCGTGTGCTCGACCTCGTCGAACACGTCCGTCGTCAGCGGCAGCACGACGGGCCGATCAGAGTCCCACCACGCCTCGTGCGCGTCGACGGCCTCGACGAGCCCGGCGTGCACGAGGTCGCCGAACGCCGTCGGGAGAGCCGCGCCCGCGCGCGCGCGGTGCACGAGCTCGCGCGTCGCGAGGACTTGGACCATCCGTCCCGCGCGCGCGCGCACAAACACCGCGCGCGCCGACCGCACGTGCGTGACGCCGACGTCGAACGCGACGCCGAGCCCGACGCGCCCTCTCGCCGATCGAATCCACCGCGCGATCCACGCCCCGTCCTTTGCGCGCGCAACGAGCACGCCGTCGAGAACGACGTCGTCTTGGCCGGGCGGCGCGCTCGCCCACGCCTCGCGCGTGAACGCCTCGGACGAGTCGGCGCTCACGAGCGCGCACAAAGCGGCGTGCTTGACGAAGCCGCACTTTTCGTTGTCGGGGGTGTGCATCGGACAAAAGAACCCCGTCTGCGTCGGGTCGAACAACTGCGCCGCCGACTTCATCGGTCGTGCGGCCGTCGGAACGACCGATTTGCGCACGTGCTCGAGCGCGCGCCACGCGTTGTCGTCAGCGAGCATCTCCGTCACGTCCGATCGCGACGTTGGCCATTTCCCGGTCACGATCGCGTCGCGAAGAACGTTGGTGAACCTCGCCGCGTCGAACGCGCGCTCGAACGAGTGGAACGCCGCGAGCGCGCCCGCCGAAATCGCGCTCGCCGTCGCTCCGCCCGCGTCGGCCCCGAACCCGACCTCGCGCGCCGCGCGCGCAACGCGCGCCGCGTCGCCGCGCAACGACCGAGCTGCGTCGCTCGCCCAACGCTCGAACTGTGTCGCAAACAGCTCGTACAAGAGCACGTCGCACGTCTCGAGACGCGTGTTCGACACGTCGTCGATGCAGTCGGGTCGCGGCGCCGAGTCGTCGCCTTCGTACTCGTAGTCCGCCAAGAGCAGAGCGTCGAGCGCCATGCGTTGCACGTGCATCCCGACGGCCTCGAGCGTCGGCGGCTCGACGTGAGGGAGCATTTCGTGCGTGAAGAAGTCGGCGGTCGGCGACGTGAGCGCGCGCGCCGGCGCGGCGCGGTCGGGAGGGCCGTGAACGCGCGCGAGCGCGCGAGCGCGCGGGTGGTCGGGCAGCGCAACCCCAAACAGAGCGAGCAAGTCGAGCACGTGCACGTCCGTGCGCTTGGCGAAGCGCGCGTGGCGCGCGAGGAGGCGGCCCGTCGCCGCTTCGACGACGACTTTGAACACCGACGGTGGGCGCAACTTCTCGACGGCCTTGTTGAGGAATCGTCGCTCCATGACCGAACGCACGCTCACGACGCAGTCGCCCGTTTTGGGGTCGACGACGCGCGTCACGTTGTTGTTCGCTCTCTGCTCTTGCGTGACGAGCACGTACGCGATTCCGCGAACGACAAAGTACCCGCCGAGCTCGTCGGCGTGCGACGTTCGCGTGCGGCACAGCGAGCTTCCGACCATGACGGGCAAGTGCGCACACTTGACGGCGACGACGCGCTCGGCGAGGACGTCGACGTTCGCGTGCGCTCCAGCGCCAACGCGAACGAGCGACGCGGCGCACTCGACAAACAGCGGCACGTCGTGCGTGAGCGCGCGGTGGCCGCGCACGTCCTTTGGTAGACGCGCGGTGGCCTCGCCGGCGACCATGAACCGCACGAACCGCACACGCAACTCGTACACTCCGAGCGACGCATCGGCGCGCGAGTGCGCGTCGTCTCCGTCGTCGTCGTAGTCGGCGGCGTCGGTGAAGCGCACGACGACGAGCGGGTGCATCGCGAGCGCGTCGTGCATGCGCCGCGCGACGAAATGGTCAAAGAACCGAACTTGGAACGCGCGCGCGAGCCCGAAACATTCGACGAACGAATCGAACGCGCCGTGCAGCGCGCGCTGCAAAGTCATCTGCTATATCCCGAACCGAGCCGTGCGCCAAAAAGTGCACCGCTGTTTGACGTGTGACGATGCAAGGCGGCGCGGAGTTTGTGTCGACAGCGCAGATGCGTCAGCGCACGGGGTTCGTTGCGAACTCTGGGACGGGGTTGCTTGCGCGCGCGGAGGCCGCGTACGAGCGCGCAGCGATGAACGCGGCGATTGTTGACAAGAACTCGGGGATGTTGCGGCGCCTGGCTGTTGCGTTGCGCACGGGTGGCGGACGCCCGGCGGCGCAAATCGGTCAGAGTGCTGGCGCGCCGCCGATCGACCCGACGACGAGCGCGCGCGTGCGCGGCGTGTACGCCGTCAACGGCATGATCATGTTCGCGACGTTCGCTTTGTACTTTTTGACGGTCATGTGCATCTTCCTCGTGTCGCACGGCGACATTACGAACCGTGCCGTGACGCTCAACTTTTACAAGTACAGCGGGTCGTGGAACTCGACGAACTGCGACATTGACGGCGGCCAGAACTGCGTGTGGGGCCAGACGTCGACCGTTCCGACGGTGCAAATGAACGCAATCACCGCGCTCATGGCGCTCGGGTTTTTGCTCGCGCTCATCTACCTCGCGTCGGCGGCCGCGCACACCTGGCCCACGGCGTGGATCTTCCGCGGCGTGGTCGGGCGCAACTTGCGCTTCGTCAGCAACGACTCGTACGAGCGCGAGTGGCTTCTCCCCGGAATGCACATCGCGACGCTGTCGGTGTGCTCGGTGATCGCGCTCAACATGGGCGGTGCGCGCTCGCTCCAAGTCGCGCTTTTGTCGGCGGCGTCGGTGTACGCGATGTACATGGGGTCGCTGCACCTCGCGACGCGCTACTCGGTTCAGCTCGGCGCGATGGCCGAGTTCGACCGAAAGGTCACGAACATCGCCGACATGTTCGCTGCGCGGTTCATGCAGAACAAGAACCTCGTCGACCAGTTTTCGTTTACGTCGCCTCAAAGCGTCGGCTCGACGATCAAGTCGATCACCACGGCCCTGAGCGCGTCGTTGAGGTCGATGCGTTTTGGTGCCGAAGGCGCGGCGGCGGCGCTCATGCCGAAGCCCGAAGTGCTCGGCTCTGGAGCGAGCGTCGTTCCGGCCGACGCCGAGGTGCAGAACGCGATGGATAGCGCAAGCAAGGTGTTCATTGACACGTCGGTGCGCCTTTTGACCGAACTCCCGCTCGACGTGACGACGAGCATGCTCGACGTGCGCACGATTTTGATGCAGCTGCACGCGATGGCGCTCCTCGGCGACGACGACCCTCGGCTTCCGATTGAGCGCGCCGTGCTCGACTTTCTCGTCGTCGCGACCATCACAGGGATGTGGTCGGCGTCGATGTGGATCGTCTACGTCGAGTCGCACAACTTCCCTGCGCCCGTGTACGGCATGTTCGTCGTTCTGCAAATCTGGGTGCTCATCGTGTCGTTCACGTTCTACTCGTTTGCGTACTTGTTCATGTCGGGCGACGAGCGGTTCCTTCCTCTGTTCTCGCGCGTGACGCGGATGCGCCGGCTCGCGCGCGCCGGCGCGCGCGGCGCGACGGTCGGGAGCGCCGACATCACCGCCGCGTACGGCGCGCGCCGCGAGCAGACCACGTCGTTTGCGTTCCTGTCGAACCTCGCCGCGATGCACGTCGCCATCGAGTCGCTCGTCCTCTACGTCATGTACACGGCGTTCACGGGCATCTTTGTGGTTCACTACGTCTCGAACCAGAACGCGCAGCTCACCATCACAACCACCAACACGAGGCTGTAGAGAGAGAGAGAGAGCGAGAGAGGGGGTGAGGGTGGACGAACGTAAAAAATTACGTCCACGCGCTGAGGACGAGAAGAAAGACGTTTGTGTAGAACGCGTCAATCGTCGTGCCGTCGTCGCTCACGCGAGGGAGCGGAAACCGTTCAATCGTCGTCTCGAGTCCGTCGTTCGTGTCAAACGTCTCGTCGCGCCCGTTTGGGAGCGTCCCGACGCGCTTCGATCCGGCGAGTCTGGCCTTGGCGTCGTACACCGAGTCGGGGAGCGTCGGCGCGTGGCCGGGCGCGCACACAAACACCGCGTAGTGGTCTTGCGACCTGCTTTGCGGGTTTCGCACGTAGTTGTCCATGCGCTCGAGCAAAAAGTTCGCCACCTCGGCATTGTTCGTGCGCGCCGCGGCATCGTCGTACGGCTCGTCGACGCGCGGAACGTTCTTGTACCCTCCGCGCTCTTTGAGCATCTTGTTCGCGTCGGCGACGATCGCCTCCCACTCGTCGCGCGTCGGCGCCGAAAACCGCGCGTACCGGTTCGTCAGCTCGTGCTTCGTCTCGGTCGACATTCACACCGCAACGCGAGCGCGACTGTTTCACTCTGATGAGCGACGACGAGCGCGAGCGCGAACGTAAATACCCGGTGCGGTCGATCAAGTCGTTTCGCGCCGGGACGCACTACCGCGACTCGGCGTGCGAGACGACGCGCCGGCTCGTCGCCGAGCGCGCTGTGACCGCCGAGCACGTCAAGTCGCGCGCGCGCAAACGTGGCGAGGCCGCTCCTGCTCCGTCGTCGTTGCATGCGCGCAAGGACAAGGAGAAAGGAGGCGGTGCGCGCAAACACTCCTACGCGACGGTCGACGACTTTGTCGATCGCGATCGTGATCGCGACCGTGATCGCGACCGTGATCGCGACCAAACCGACGCGTACGAGGACCGCGTCGATTTGCACGCGGTGTGGTACTCGGTCGAGCTCGACCCGAACGAGACGCCCGCGGTCGAGCTCGTCGGGACGTCGTCGGGCGACTGGCGACGGTGCGAGACGTTCCACATGGTGTCTGAGATTGTGATGCGCGACTACAGCATGTGCAAGTACACGCGCGACCTCGAAGACGAAGAGGCCATCATCGAGGCGGTGAACGGGATGATCCAGCCGAACCGCTCCGAGGTCGACGAGCGCAACGTGAGCATCTCGGCTCTGCGCGTGTTCTTTGCGCCGGGCGAGTCGAGCGCCAACGGAGACAAACCGGTGGACTACTCGTTCGTGGTCGATCCGAACAACATCCCGCCCGACCTTCACACGATCAGGCTCACGCCGTTCAGCGCGCTCAACACCGCCGAGGTGATGGAGATTGTCGAAGTCGACGTCCCCGTTCGAGTTTAAAGACGCGAGTCACGACGGCGGCGCTGGTGCTCGTCCGGCGAGGAACCCAAACACGCGGACTGTCAGCGCCGTGTCGCCGTCACGCTCGTAAAACTTCGCCCACGTCGGAGCGCCGAGCGTCGCGAGGACCGCCGCGCGCTCGCCCGCGTACAGATCGTACACGAGCACGCGAGTGCGCGTCGCGATGTAGAAGCGCCCGACGGGTGCGTCTGCAAACGACTGGTACGACGTGTCGTTCTTGAATTCGGCGATGACCGCGCGTCCGAGCAGCGTTCGCGTTCCGTCGTCGCGCGAGAGGTACAGCTTCGGCCGCCACTGCTTCCCGTGTAACACGTCCGCGTACACCGGCCACGTCACGGTTTCTTTTGGAGCTGGTGCTGTGTCGTTCAAAATCAACTCGGGCGCACCTGCGGCGAGCGCGCGCGGTTGCCCTGTTGCAAAGTCAACGAAGTAGTAGCGTGGTTCGGAGCGTATGCCCGCACCGGCGCTGACGTATTCCACGACGATCATGCCGTCGCGGAAGACGTGGTTGTCCGGCCACTTTATGTAAAAACGCGATGAGAGAACAAAGTCGTGTTCGAGGTTGAGCGTCGTTTGGTCCCACAGCATGAATCGGTTCTCGACGTACGCACCGTCGTTCGGACGCGTGAACAAGAGGTATCGCCCGTAGCAAAAGAGTTGCCACCCAAGGACCGGGCGCGTGAGCGGTTTCATCGTTGTCTCCGACACAACAAACGAACGAATCTCGCGCGTGCGCGCTTTGAGCGCGAAAATACCCGTTGACGTCCACACCGCGCACGTGTCATTGGCGGCGGGGAGCTGTACGACAACGAACACCCTCGCCGGGTGGACATCGACCGTGTACGTGGTCAAGGCGTGCAAATCGACGACGATGAGCGCATCTGAGGTGCGCGCAATGGCGTAGCGCGCCTCGCGGCGGTGGTTGGGACCTGTCGTGCTGAGAAACACCGTGCTGAACACGTGGCGATCGCCGAACGCGACCTCGCCGATCGGAATCAACCGCTTGATCTTGATTTTGTTCGTCGCGCGCTCTGCGTCGGCGTCGGCGTCCGAATCGGAGTCGGAGCCGTTCATTTTGGTTTTGACGATTCGTGGATTCAACGAAGATACATGAACACACGAGTACTCGCCGTCGCCGTCACTCGAAATAACGAAACACGTTCGACCCAACCAAGCCGCCGGCGCGACCCCAAAAGGCCATCCACGCAGGATCGCCGAGCGTCGCGAGCACAGCCGCTCGCTCGTGGACGAACAAGTCGTACACGTACAAGTTGCGGTCGCGCACGACGTAGAGCGTCCTTGTTCTCGGAACGTAGAAGTAGTTGATGCGCATCTCCTGTGCATCTCGCGTGGTACCGAACAACCGAACGATGTCCACACCATGTTCGTTTTCGTAACCGCGTCGCGCAACATAGATGTCGCCGTTTCGATCGTACACAGATATTAAGAACGGGTCGGTCGGCGTCATTGGCGGCCACGTGTGCGCGTCGCGAGCCGCACTCTCGCCAGGGTTCAGAACGCGTGGCGGAGGCCGTTCTTCTCTTTGAACAAGGCGCACGTTGTCGTCTCCAAACGGAACAACGGCGTACACGGCTTCGCCGTTGACGTTGTGGTATCCAAACACGAGACCTTCTGCAGCTTCATACGTCGTGAAGCAGCCTCGTTCGTTGCAGTTGTACACGAACCTCCGTTTCGATGAATCGTACACCACATGGGTGCAATAATAAGGCTGGGCGATTGTCACGGCGTAGTACATAATTTCAATCAAGTTCTTGTGCGCGACGACCTTGAAATCAAGTGCGCTTCGTGGTGTCTCGCGCAGTTGCTCAAACTCGAGCGTGTGTACGTTGAACAGCCCCATGCCGGTTTTGCTGATGTAGAAACACGTGTCCGTCCCAAACATCGACGCCATGGCTCCTGGCACATTGAACGCGTTCGTAAAATTGACGCGCCGAGTCCTCAGCGTCCGCAACGCGACGACGACGAGAACGAATCCAAATCCAACGATGATGTGATCGTTCCCAGTTGAGTCACGGTGAATGATGGCGAACGACCACCCTGTGACTTCGTTTCGAGCGCGCAACGGGATGGTGTGCGTCAGACGCATGTGGCGGTACGGCGGCTCCATCGTTTTGGTTATGTACAACTTAAACGAACATACACACATCAACCGCTTTCAAAATAACGAAACACCTTCCTCCCAAGCGCGTCGTCACCGTCGCGTTCCCATAACTTCTTCCACACCGGATCGCCGAGCGTCGCGAGGACCGCTCTCCGTTCTGGCCAGAACAAATCGTACACGTACAACTCGTACTCGCGCAAGACGTACAGCGTCCTGGTATGAGGTACGAAGAAGAAATTAATAAACCTTTCGTTGTTCGACTCGTTGAAATACGGAATTTCCACGCAGTTTCCTCCGGCGTTTCGTATGAACAGCGACGCATTGTAATTCGTGGCGTTGGAAAAGGAGAAGACAAATGGTGCGACGGGCGAGCCAGGTGGCCAAGCATGAGCTTCCCTGCTCTCAGGGTCCTCGTAGTTGAACACACGCGTGCCTCGTGGCACATCGCTTATCCTCTGATGCTGCGTCAAAAGACCTGTTTTGAATGAAAGAAACACATACATGTCCGGAAACTCTTCAGACGTGTACAGAATACCCTCGTCTGACATTCTGTCGTACAACAAACGGGTTGTTAGGTAATCGCCAATGTCTCTCTGAAAAACAATTGATTTTGTTTTAGAGTTGTAGACGAGAAGGTTAAACCGCGATTGTGGATCCCACGTTGTCCACACCATCGTGAAGAAAACACCAAATGGCACAATCTCAAAGTAATTGGAGGATTCAGGCAGGTCGCACACATGCTCAAACGCGAGCGTGCGGACGTTGAAAAGTCTTACGCCGCTGCGAGACATGAACAAACACGTGTCCGTTCCGATGATGGACTTCATGCACTGTGGAGATAGTTCTTGCGGCTCAAAGTAGCACCTCCCAACATCAAACGTCCGAAGGTTCACGACGACCAAGAACTTGGAGTACGTGACAATCAGGTAATCGCACCCTGCGGCGTCGCGGTGCATACAAGTCAACCAACGGCCGCCGGCATCGTGACGCGTACGCAGAGGCACGCTACGAACAAATCTCATCATCGTACTCTGCATTTCTCTTTTTGTACAGTGCGGTGCGGCACATATATATGCACTTGCGACACTTCAATTGTCACCACCACCACCGCTTGAATGTGGTAGAAATCCAATCACGCCCCACGCCACGGCGTGGTCACCGTCAATGCGCCTAAAAAAGTACGAAAACGTCGGATGGCCAAGTGCGGCGAGAAGAGCCGCGTTCGGCGCTGGCAGAACGTCGTACACGTACAATTTGCGCACGTACACGACGTACACCCGGTGATTCTCCGGCATGTAGAAGAAATCCACCATGCCGTAGACATCGTCGTCGTTCTCGTAGTCCGCGCGCATAATCAACTCGTTGTTCAAGAACAAACTCACTCTCCTTAAGTAAAAGTCGTCGACGACGTTGATCGAGGGCTTGTACGCACCGGGAGGCCAGACAAACATCTCAGATTTGTATCGGCGTGCAAATTCATAAGCTTCGTTTTGTGTTGGCGTTGGAATGTTCTCAAACGTCCATGTCGCAAACGACAATTTGACCGTCCACCCAGGACCGTGGTATTGCTTGCTGTAGTCGCGAAAGATGATGCCGTCGTTAACCCTCATATTTTCAATCAGGTCGAGCCTGGTGTTCTCGGTCTTCGTTGCGTGTTCGAACACGAACGTGCCTGTGCTTGGGTCGTACACAAACATGGTCACGAACGTGCGTTGATGGAACGGGTTGAAGTGACGCGTCGATTGACGAGTGAACTGCGTGCATATAATCAAAATGAAGCGGCTGTAATTGTATGCCTTGTAAGACTGCGCCAAAGCGGGTAATGCGCGAATCCTTCGAAACGCGAGTGTGTGCACGTTGAACAATACGACTCCGCTGGGGCCGACCAACATGCACTCGTCTGTTCCGATGACCGATACGGCCGACAAAACCTCGTATTCATGCGGCCGCGCGACGCGGCGCACATTCAGCGTGCGCAGAGGCACGACTGCGAATGAAAGACCATAATATACGACGATGCAATCCTCGCCACGTGAATCGCGATGCGGAATAGCAAAGATGGCACTATTGTCGACATCCGACAAAGGAACCACTCGTGTGAGCGCGGCGCTCATTTCTCTTTTTGGTCGTGCTCGTCGTCCGCCGTACGTACGTACGCACACACGCCAACGCGCGGCGATGTGGTACGACGCGCGGCACGTCGAGGCGAGCGCCGCGGCCGCGCTCGCCGTGTTGCGAGCGGCGCCGAGCACACATGCAACCGACGTCGCCGTCGCGCTCTCCGCCGCGCGCGTGCACAGTGCTACGACGTCAACCGAGAACGGGTCGATTGGCGGCGTCGCGGTCGTCGAGGTGTCCGACGCCGCGCCGACCGCGCGCTACGAACTGTCGCGCTTGAGCGCCAAGTTGCTCGGCGAGGTTGTGTCGGGGCTCGCCGCCGCCGAAAAGACCGTCGCAACAATCGGCCATCGTGCCCCGTCGCGCTTCGACGTCGAGTTCCCGCGCGTCGTCGCCGCGTGGGCCTTCGCCGTCGACGCCGCCGAGCTCGGCGCTGCCGCGCGAACAGCCGAGGGCGCCGTCGTCCTCCCCGTCGTCACGCGTGCCGAAGACGACGCCGCGCTCGTGTTTAGCCCGAACCGTCCGCCGTGCGCGAACGACGCCTCGTCGTGCGAGGCGCGCCGACTCACGCGCGGCGCGATGGGCCTCAACGCGTTCGACCACGCGAGAGAGTACCGCTCGCGAGAGTGCGTCTTGTGTGTGCGCGTTCGCGTCGCCAACGTGTGGCTGCACGCGTTCACGCGCCACGAGCGCGCGTCGAGGTGCGCGCAGCCGTACCGCTCGCTCATCGGACCGGGAGAGTACGGCGCGCACGCGATGATCGAGCGCGGCGCACCGCCCGACGCGACTGCGACCGCGACAGACGCCGACGCGACCGACGACGCCTTTTACGGCATCTCCGACCCGTTCGTGTTGCACACGTCGGCGCGTCTCGACGTCGACATCGACCGCGCGCGGTTCGTTCAACGCGGCGTGGATTTTAGGTCGACTCCGCCGGACCTGCTTCGAGCGACGGTCGCGCGCGCCAAGGCGCGCGCCGATCGTCTTGACACCGACGAGCGCGTCTCGTCGTGGCTCGAGGCGGAGTCGACTGCCACGCAGGTCGCGAGACACATCTGGGCGTCGTCGTTTGCAACGTCGCTGCAAGCGTACGTGCGCGCGGCGCAGCGCTCCGCGGCTCGCCACGACGACGCGCGCGCCGCGCTCGTGCGCGTCGTCGCCGCGGCGTTTGTTCCGCGCGTGGTTGCGCCGCACCTCGCGCGCGCCGCCGCGCCGCGCGCCAAGCGGACGCGAATTCAACACCTCCTCCGACGCGTCTTGTGCGATGACGACGCACGCGCACACACGCTCGCGCCGCTCGTCGCTCACAACGACACGTGCGACCTCGTCGCCGTCGCGCTGTGTTCGTTCTTTGCGCGCAACGGTCACGTCGAGAGCGCCGCGCTCGCGCTTCGAGTGACGTTTTTGGGCGCGGGCGCGCGCGGGCGCGTCGCCGCCATTGCCGAGGCGTGTCCGACCGTCGTCGCGCTCGCGCTTCGCCGATTCGTGTGGGTGTCGTGTTGCTCTGCGGCGACGCGCGGCGCTGCCGAGCTCGACGCCGACGCCGAACTCGGAGCGCTCGTCGAGGAGCGCGCGTTCCGTCAGGGGGGGTGGGCAAGCGCCGAATCGGCCGCCGCCGCCGCGTGGCCAACGTCGGCCGTGTTCGTCGAGGCCGTCGAACGCGAGACGCGTCTCTCGTTTTCGACGTCGTCTTTTCAAGAGCAACATCAACATCAACATCAACGTGACCCTCGACTCGTGCGCATGCCTCTGCACTGGTTCGACCTCGACGACGCGCGCGCGGGACTAAAGAGCCTCAACCGAACCATCGTGCTTTGCGCGGCGTGTCCGGCGATCAAGTGTCCCGTCGTGCGCGCGCGCGACCGCTCGAGCGCGCGCGCGTGCGCGACGGCGCGCGTGACTGCGGGCGACATGCAGCTCGACGCGTTCACGGGCGAGCTCGTGTGCGTGAAACGTCGCGCGGCCACGCGCCACGCGCGCGGCGAGCGCGCGGCTCTGCTCGAGGCCGAGATGAACGCGCGCGAGAACGACGCGCGGCAATCGTTGTCGGCATCGGATTCAGACGACACGATCGACGCGGCGGCCGACGACTTTGACAACGGGCTTGGACTCGGTGCTCGCGACGAAGGAGGAGGAGGAGGGCGTGGATTGTCGCGCGAGGTCGAGCGGCAGCACCGCCGCGTCACGAAGCACAGCGCGTGCGTCCCGTTTGTGCTTCACGGGCGCCTTCTCGAGTTTGCGGGCGAGCTCGTGGGGCTGTGCTGGCAGTGTGGCGCGGCGACGACGGTGGATGCGTTCTCGACACGGCGCAACGGTTTGACGTGCGGGTCGTGCGACGCGAACGCGGCCGAACAGGCCCGGCGCGAGATGCAGCAAACGTGCGCTCGGTGCGGCGAGCGCGCAGAGAAGAACGCGGCGCTGACGGTCGCGGCGTTCCAGCTACCTCCGCCGCGACCGCGGTTCGGCGAGATTGTGTTTTGCTCGTCGTGTGCGCGCCACGCGTCGCGCGCGCTGCGCAAGCTCAAAGTGAGAGGCGCGCCGTGGGTGAACTGGCGACTCCTCGTCGAGGCCATGTGATCTCGTCGCTTCTTCAATCGTAATCGCGCATGTCCTGCCCATCGTCCGCCAACCACGATGGTCGCTCGTCGTCGATCACCTTGATTGGGACGACCGGCGTCGAAGCGACGCAAACAAACGGAAACACCATGATGAACGCGAGCCACGATCGAATCGCGATCGTCGTCTTGAGGTGTTCGCGCGCCGCGAGTGCGCGCTCGTGCGCGCGCTGGAGCGCTGCGACCGAACGTCGACGAGCGAGCTCGCGCGGGACACGAACGTGCATCATCGGCAAGACGAGACGGTGTTGCGTTGCGTTGTGTTCACTCTTGTTGAATCCCGCCAATCCCAACCATGCTTGCGACTCGCGTTACATGCGCGCCGTCACCATCGTCTCGTACGAAAAAGTCTGACCAGACAGGGTGTCCCAGAGAGGCAAGAATCGCGTCGTGGAACGCGCCGTACAGGTAGACGAACTTCACGTTGCCGAACGACGTCGCAAAGTAGAGCTTGCGGGTGTCTGCGGAAAACATGATGTCCGCCATAATAAAATGGTCAGACGCTTCAAACGGTACGACGCGCCGAAGCGACCAGGTGGCCGTGTCGTAAATGTGAATCTCGTTCCGACCGTTGTGTCCTTGTTTCACGAATCCTTCCGCTGCGTATGATCCCTTGGGCGAAAGAGTCAAATGAGAGTTATCCGGTTTGTAAAACTCGCGCTTGTTGTTTCCCATTTTTTCGTACGACCGTTTCAATGACCCGTCGGCGTTGAACTTGTACACGCGTACGATGTTTATTTCGTTGTTGAAGTCTTCGTGAGACCGCGACGCAATCACGGAGACACACAGCGTGCTTCCGTCTTGCGACATCGCCATTTGAAACCGGCGCATAACTGCGTTCGGTGCTGCGCGCTCGACTGGGTTGTCGAGTCGCCCCGTCAGGCGCCAGTCGCGCGCAGACGCAGCCGACGTGTCGATGACGGCGATTGTACCGTCACGCTGAGCAACAAACAAGCGCCGTCCGTCTGGTGAGAAGCGCGCCGAGTACACATTCTGGTGGCCCGGAATCTCGAGACGCGCTGGTTCATGAGGGCCGGCGACATGCATGTCGTACACAAAGATGATATTTTGGCCAAGAAACGTGACGAAGTAGCGACTGTTGGGCGAGTACAAATATTCGTTCGAGCCAGTGTACCTGCTCATCGTCGTGTGTTCGTCGGAGAGAAATTGCCCGGTCTCAAGCGAGTACCGCTTCTGATTCGTTTGATCATACGCAGCGATTATTTCGTTTCCATCCGGCGAGAAGTCGGCGTATCTGACACCTGATTTGATCTTAAACCGCGTCGCCCGGCCGCTTCGCACGTCGCACACGTAGACGGTCCCGTTCTCGCAACACAAGACCGCTCGCGTTCCGCCGCGCACGAACCCGGCGACGCGAATGAATGCGTCGAGCGCGACGACGGTCTCAATGTGGTCCATCTTTTTTTTACGTGTGAACTGATTTCAAAGATACGTTCGCTCACAATCAACCCATTTCGTAGCGACCGACGAGTTTGGCCACATTCGGGCCTGCGATCGTCGGTCTCCGCGACACCATGGAGCGCGGGCGCCGCTCCGTCTCTTCGTCGCTCATGATGGCGGGCAGAGGCGGGTGCGCCGCGGCCACGTGCAGCGCGCTGATCTCGACGCTCATCGGACGCCGAACGAGGTCCATGTCGGGGTTGCTGTAAAACATGTAGTGCGAGTCGGGCGAGAACGACAACAAGTAGTCGTACGAATCAAACTGGGCGTGCATTCGTCCGGTCTCGAGGTCCCACACGTGCACGTTCGTGACGAACGTTGTGCGCGGCGACTCGGCGATGCACACGAGAAACCGTCCGTCGGGCGAAAACATCGCCTTGGCGATACGTTTGCTATCGAAGATTTTAGTCGGTTTCTTTGGGGCGTGCGTGGTCGCGTCGAGGTGCACGAGGTGAAGGTCGGGGCCCGACACGAGGACGACTGTGCGTCCGTTCTGTGCGACGTCGACGCTGTTGATCGTGTCGCCCTCGGCGTACAACTCGCTCGCGACAATTCGTTTTCCCGTCTTGACATTCACCACATCGAGGTGCGCGTGCGTCGCGTCTGACCCGTCGGGCATGCCAAACGAGCACATCACAAAGTGCGTCCGCACGAGCGTCATCGACGCGTGGTCGATGCGCGGATGGTTGAACTCGAGTTTCGTCAACATGCTCCGCGTCTCGAAATCCCACATTACAACAGCACCGGTGCGGTCGGCGATGAAAAAGAGACCGTTCGGAGCACAGTACACTGCAACGAATTTGGCGTCAACCGTCAAGAGCAAATCAGGTTGGTCGCGCGGATTGTCGACGACGTCGTTGAACAGAAACAACGCGTGCGTCGACGTCGCCATCACCGCCTTTGAGTCGGGCGCCCACGTCAGATGGTCGATGATTTCGTCGTAAAACGCAGGAACGACCGAAACTTGTGCGCCCGTGCGCGTGTCGAACACGACGAACGAGAATTTCTTGTAAAACCCCGACGCGAGCACGTAGCGGCCGTTCGGCGACACCGCGCCGATTTTACTCACATTCACCCCAACCGGCTTCAACACGAGTTCGTCCACCATGATCGTTTTTTCATCGTGCGTGTGTGTTCGCGAACATACGACCGACACGATGTGCAGCTCGTGTGCCTATCTCGTCGCCGCGCGCGACTAAAAAAACAACGATTGCTCCAAACCGAAACGCTCGCGCGCGCACTACGCCGCGACGATGAGCGCGCCCGCCCCCGTGCTCGACCTCGAGTCGCAAACGCCGCCGACGCCAACGCACCGTCCGGGCGCGTTGTTGCGCCGTTTGCGCCAAGTCCAAAATGCTGAAACGCCGCTTCTTGGCTCGGACGCCAACGCCGGAGTCGAAGGAGACCAGGTCAACTCGTTGCGCGACGTCGCGCCTTTCGCGAGCCAAGCGCGTCTCGGCGGCGGGGGCGCCGATTTCCAAAACACCCCCGATCGGTTGGCCGCCATGGACGTGTACCACCGCGCAGACAAACACGCGAGCCGGTGGGAGCCGAAGCTTCGATCAGAGTGGAACCAGTTCTACGTCGCGCGCGCGTTTGGGCTCTTTGTCGGCATCGTCGTCTTCTGGGTGTGTTTCACGCTCATCTCCGCCGTTCCAGGATGGCAGAAACAGTGCCCGAACGGCCCAAACGGACAGCTGTGCAACGGCCAGGGGTACTGTGGCGATTTCGGAGAGTGCGTGTGCACGAACGCGCTCTTCAGCGGCCAGAACTGCGGCGTCACGCCGACCGCCATCGCGTACGACCCCAACACCGACACCTTCTGCAACGGGCGCGGCGTCCCGAACCCGATGACGTTCGACGAGGTCTACGACGAGTGTTTGTATTTGCCGGCGACCCCTGGCGACGCGCACCCCACGCAGCGCGGGTGGCTCTACCCCGCGTGCGTGTCGCGCCTCAACGCCAAGTACGCGCAGCTCAGCCGCGCGTGGGGAAACGTCGACGCCGTCCTCGCCGTCCGAAACCTCGGTGGTGTCCCGATTTGTCAGTGCACCGGCATGTGGACCGGAGCCGCGTGCGAGTTTACGGGGTGTCCGTTTCTCATCGGCGGTGCGGTCTGCGCCGGAAACGGAAACAAAACCGTCGGGCTCTTCTACAACGGCTCGTACGACGAGGCAAACACGGGGTGCCAGTGCCTCAACCCGTTCTCGCTCATGCAGCCCGCGACGCTCGCGCTCTTCTCCGACAACCTCAAGCGCGTCATCGCGTCGAACCAGCAGTACCTCGACTTCTTCAACCAACCGCAGTGCGGCCAGCTCGTCGTCAGCGGCAACGCGCTCTTCCTCATGAAGGGGAAGTTGTCGGAGGACGGGCTCTCGACCACGGCGTTCGCGTGCCGGTGCGACGGAGAGCACTTTGGCGTCGCGTGTCAGCGCGGCAAGTGTCCCGAGTACGTCGTCAACGGCGTCAAGACCATTTGCGCCGGAAACGGACACCACGACGTCGGGTTCGGGCGTGAGCTCAACGTCTCGACGTGTGTCGGCAACTGCGAGGTCGTGTGCGCCCCTGGCTACAGCGTGTGCAAGCCGCCCGGCGTGTACAACGGCCGCGGAACGACGTGCGCGTCGCCGAACCACCCTGACCAGTACGAGTTCTCGGCCGCGTGCGCCGTCGCGCGCGCGACGTTCAGCCAGTGCACGTCGGGCGGAGCGGCGCCGTGCCCGACCGTCGGGCCAGAGCAGTGTCCGTCCGCCCGACCGTGGCGGTGCGCCGACGGGACGTGCGTCGCGTCGAGCGCGGCCGCGAGCCCCATCGCGCCCAACGCGCCGGGAGGGACGTGCTCGCTCGGGTTCACGACGGCCACGCTCGACTGGCCGTTCTACGACCAAGTGCGCGCGTCGAAACGGTGCGATTTTGCGTCGCGATCGGTGTCGTTCGCCGACTGTCTCGCGCGCGTCTTGCCGAACACCTTTGTGTTCGACGACAACCAGACCGACCTCGCAGTTGACGACGACGGGACGGTGACGGCGTCGCGCATCGTGTTCCGCCCTCCGACTCAACTCGTGTGGTTCTTGCTCGAAGTCGCACCCGTCTCTGCTGCGTCGGGGCTCAACGTCACGTCGAGCGTGGCGTTCTTGGGGCGGCAGCAGACGTTCGCGCCCATCAGCGCGTCGGCCGGGTCGGCGACCACCGGAACGCGAACCGCCACCACCATCACCACCATCGCGTACGCGCCGCAAACAAACTACACGCTCCCTGGCTTCGATGCCCAATCGTACGCGGACGCGTCTGCGAGCGCCGCGCCAACGACGCTCACGATGCGCGCGGTCAATTCGGGAACGAGCCCCGGCGCCATCGCGTCGTCCGTCGTCGTCTTCCCCGTTCCGTTCTGGGGCGCGCAACAAGCGGGCGAAGCGGCGGGGTCGAACACCGCGCCCGTGCCCGACGTGTGGCGGAGGTTTCGGCTGCGCAACACGCGCGACGGGACGTTCGTCGTGTGCGACACGCTCGGGTACGTCGCGGAGTTTGAGGATTTCGGCGCGCCCGCCTCGGCGTTCGCGCCCGTTCCGTTCACAAACGTGACGGTGTTGTTTCTGAGCGGGCTTGGGCCAAACAAGGCCGTGACGTCGGCGCTCGCAACGACTGGCCTCGCGCCCTTCACCAACGCCGTCCAGCTCGACACGTGCATGTCTGCGCTCGATGTGTGCACGTTTTTCTGGAACTCGACCTCCTCGACGATGTTTTCTCTCAATCAAAACGTGTACGCGTGCTTCGACCTCCCCGACTCCTCGGCGCTCACGTCGGGGTGGCGCGTCCAACGAAGCGCGTGCACGGTGAACGCGACGCGCGCGTTTTCTTCGTCGTTATTTTTCGTGCGCACGGCGCGTTACGCGCTCACGGCCGCGAACCTCGCGCCCGTCGCGCAGTCGCGCGCGGCGTTTGATCCCGGTACGTGGGCCGTTCAGTTCGTCGTCGATCCGTTGTCGCTCGACGTCGTGTGGTCGGCTGTCGCGCCCGTGCGCATCGTGTCGATCGAGGCGCTCGCGTTCGCCGACATCACCTTGCCGTGCACGTGTCCGGTGACGGTGTTCCTGACCAACACGAACGTGTCGACGCAAAACATGCAGTTCGGGTCGAACGCCGATTTGGGCCGGTCGGCGTTCGCGCCAGGCGACCACGTCGTCGCGCCGTTCACGCAGTCGGGCATCTTTCACTACCAGCGCGGCATTGTCCTTGGCGCGTCGGAGATCAGAGGCCTCAACGGAAGCATCACCACCGTCCAAGTGTCGGGTGGGTACGGCGTTCTCGCTCTTCCAACGACGTCGCTGCGGTTCTTGTCGCGGTCACAGTTCCTCGGCGGATTGGCCGACGACCCGCTCGCCGTTCGCGCGGCGCGGTGCCCGATCGGATACGACGCGGCCGTCGTCGTCCGGAACGTTGATGTCGACGAGCGCGACTGCGTGTGCGACGTGACGTCCGTCGGCGCGTCGTGCGCGTGCGCGAGCGGGCTCACGTGCGCGTGCGCGGTGGCAATCGACTTGACGCAAGGGTCGGACGTCGTGTGCGAGTGCGACGCGCTCGCGTCCGCGCAGTTCGCCGCCACCATAGCCGAGCACGTCAAGAACGCCACCACCGCGTGCGCGTGCGCGTTCTCACCTCCGCCCCCGCCGAGCGCGCAGCCGTTGAGCAACGTCACGCTCGTTGTTCCGTCTGCCGCCAACTCGTCTTTTCTTACCATCACCATCGCGCCGCAACCGCCGACGGGGTACATCCCTGAGGTTCAGCGCTTTGTGTTCACGGGCGACGCGCAAGCCGGTTGTGCTGTTCCGAGCGTCGTCGCGACCGCCAACGTCTCGTCGTACGCCTACACCACCCCCATCACGCTCGCGGTGTCGCCGTGCGTCGATGACGTGGTCGAGGCCGTGCTCAACACGACGCAAGAACACACGTGGACGTCGTTTACGTTTTCGTTCGGCGCGGCGTGGTCGGGAACGATCGTCGCCGAGCTCTCGCCGCCCGGGTTCGCGTTGCGCTCGAACGTCGCGTACTCTGCCTCGTCAAACAACGCCACGGCGTCCGATGCGGCCGACTTTTCCATGACGTGGTGGTCGTCGAGCCTCAACCTTCCCGAGACGCCCGTGTGGCTCCGAATGAGCTTCACCGACGAACCAAAGAGCGTCGCGCGCGTGTTCGTCGACATGCGCGCGAGCGCGCTCGCGATGCGTTCTGCTGACAACTCGACGCTCATCGGCGTCGTTCCTGTGTTGATTCGTTTGCAAGTGCTCGCAGACCCGCTCGGGGGGTGGACGACGGCGGGGTCGTTCTTGTCGGACGCGTTCGGCTCGAACGACGACGAGCGCGTCGTCGTCGCGTTCGACCCGGCTCTGCCGCCCGTTCGCGCCGTTCGGCTGCTCTCGCCGTACCCAATGAGCGTGCGAACGTTCACGGCGTTCTCCGACCAGGTGTGCGCGTGCGCGCAGACGCAGACGCTCGCGACCGCCGCGAACGCGACGGTCGTGCTCGTTCCAGCCGCAAAAGACATGACGGCCGCGGTCGTTCCGCCGATCCCGCTCCTCGACGCACAGTCCGTCCTCGACACCGTCGTTGCGCGGTCGAAGCTCATGAACTTGTCGGTCGAGGCGCGAGCCACGTGCGTCTACCGCGACCTGTGCATCCTCGACATCGACGGCGCAGTGTACGACGCGTCCGACCGCGGAACGTGCAACGACCTCGTCTACTTTAACAAGAAGCACGACGTGACGTTCGAGACCGTCACCGTCACGACGAACTCGAGCGTCTTGCCGCCTGTTTGGTTCCAAGTGTACTTTGGGTACGTCCAGCCCGACGCGACGTTCTCGGTGTTCTCGATCCCCGCGTCGATGAACAACCTCACGCTCCCTCCGCAGCCGACGAACCTCACCGTCGTCGTCGTGTGGTCGCCGACGAACTCCACGCTCACGCCGACGCAGCCGTACGTCACGGCCAACTTTTACGCGCAGTACGCTCAGTTCTTGGCGTTCGGCGTGCGCGCGTCGATTCCCGCGTCTGTGCACACGGTGTGGTTCTTCCTCGATCCGGCGACCAACGTCGAGGTCGACACCGGCGCTGTGTTCAATCTCGCGACGGGGCAATGGTCGCTCGTGTCGTCGTCGTCGAGCGTCGTCGCGAGCGCCGTCCCGCCCATCGGGAGCGTGTGCGCGCCGGGCATGGACGGCTCCGACTGCGGCGCGTCGACGCGCTACGACCTCGAATCACCAGGCCTCACGTGCGACCTCGCGCCGTACGCGCAACAAGCGTACGACGACTACGTCGCGCGCAACGGGTCGCTCCCCGACTCGCAGCGCACCGTCGGCGAGATTGTGGCGTCGAACCCCGGCGTCGTCGTCGTCCGGCTCGGTCTCCCGCCCATTCGGCGCGTCGTCAGCATGCCCGTCTCCGACTGCGCCTCGGCGGTGTGCTACCCCCCGACTCAGCGGTGCGAGAACGGGCGGTGCGCCGTCAACGGCGAGTGCGGCAACAGGTGGAACAACCCCGGAAACGGGTGCGACGAGACGGGCGTCAACGTCCTTCAGTTCACGTGCGCGTGCCAGCGCGGTTTCGACGGCGACGCGTGCGAGTACGGAAAGGCCGTTCCCGCGACGCCTTACATCAAGCCGTACACGGACGCTCGGCCGGGCAACTGGCTCATGAGCGTCCCGCCTCTGCGCGGCCAGCCGCCGTTCGCCACCACCGTGAACTCGTACATCCCGTACGGTCCGGCCGACGTGATCCGCATGAACCGCGCGCGCGTCGCGTGGACGAACGTCACCGCGCAGCTCGCGATGGTCGGCGTCCAGAACCGGTTCGCGCCTTGGGGCCCGAAGTTCACCACTCAGCGTCTCGTCGCCGGCGTGCTCGCGCAGAGCTCGTGCGGCTACGCGGCCAAAGGGCCGCTCGGGCAGTACATTCTGTTCACGGACGCAGTGAACCGCGACCCGTTCACGAACGACATCACCGGATGGGCGTGCTGGCCCGCGGCCGACGGAACGTGCGAGACGATTGTGTTTGCGAACGAGACGGCGTACGACGACTTCCCGCTCCCAATCGCCAACGGGTTCTGCGTCGCCGACTCGAGCGAGGCCGCGCTCTCGAATTTGTTGTACGCCCCGTGCAACGGCCACGGAACGAAACGGTCCGACGGAACGTGCGACTGCGCCGCGCCGTGGACGTCGTTCATCTTGACGGAAGCGTTCACGTGCCGCGCCACGACGCCGTACGCCGTCGACCCCGCCACGTGCGAGACCATCCCGAACACGTGGTTCGCGCCGCCCAACAACAACTGGCGAGACTTTTTGTACGGCCTGTGCATCAAGCGCGACTGCACCGCCGTCGACTGCGGTCCGCCCAAGGCGTGTTTCCCCGGCACGCCCGAGCAAAACTTCAAAGACAAGCTCATCGAGTGTCCCCCGTCGGGGAGCGGCGGAATCGTCACGCGCACGAACCGGTGCGCCGCGTCCGTCGACGAGTGCGCCAAAGGAAACACCGTCCCGATGCCGAATTGTGGCAACAAGGGCATCACGTACCTCATCGACTACACGAGCCCTCCCGAATGGGCGTGCGCGTGCGGCGACCCGATCTCGACCACCGCCAACATCTCCGACATCACCAACCCGTCCGAGCTGTTGTCGAACGGGTTCGGGGGGCGCGCGTGCGACCAGTACTACTGCTCGTCGCCCGCGAGCCAGCAGCTCGTGTGGAGCGAGCGCGACCCGCGCACGGGCTCGGCGTACTACGATTTGGGAGTTCCGATCCCCGGCGAGTGGATCGCCTTTTGCGGAAAGCCGAGCGACCCCACCTCGCCGATCGTGCCGGTTGGGCCCGACCCCGCCGAGGCGCCGCTCTGGGCCGAGTGCTGCCCGGGCGAAAACAGGCTCAAGCGGTGCGCCAACATCCCGTGCACGCTCGCCGGAACGGTTCAGTGCGTGTCGTCGCGAACGTGCGCGACGAACGGCGGTACGCCGCACGTGTACGTGTGCAACAACCACGGCGTCGATCGGATGGACGGGACGTGCGGGTGCGACAACGACGGCGTGTCGCAAGGGTACGCCCCCGACTACTCGCGCTTCGAAACCGACAACTGCTATTTGAAAATCAACTGCCCGCTCTCGCAGATCAACGGGCTCGGGTGCAACTACAAGACGGGGTGCTCCGAGCCGGAGGCGTGGGTCGACGTCCCCGACGACAAGTCGTTCGAGCTCCAAAACGAGGTGATGCTCGCGCTCATGGGCTACGGCGTCGACAACGCCACGTACATCAACGTCGTGCTCCCGATTCTGAACTCGGTCACCGGCGCGCTCCAGGCCGCGCTCGCGCGCGCCGCGCTCGTCTACGAGGTCGCGCTCGGAGGACTCGGCGGGTGCGTGTGCGTCTACCCCGGCGAGAACCCCGCGTCGCCGTGCTGCATGCTCCCGTACGCCGGTTCGACCGCCACCATCGGGTACAGGTACACGTTCGCGTCGCCGTGGCGGTTCGAGGACGTGGTGTGGAACGCGACCCTCGGCTCTGGCTACGACCCCGTCGTGATCACCGCGCAGCTCAACGGCTTCGACATGCGCGTGTACACGCCGCTGTACGTCCAGCTCGACTCGTCGACGCGACTCGAGGCGCAATGGGGCGCGGTGCGCACGTTCACGCAGCTGCGCATCTACGCGCGCGCGTGCGACGCGCTCGGCGTGTGCTACCCCCCTTCGCGCGCCACGCTCGACATCCTCGACGTCAATACGTTGTTGCCAGTGTGCCCGTCGCTGAAGCTCGACCAGGGCGGGACGGATTCGTCGGAATGGGCCATCTACGACATTTATTGCATTCCAATCTACTCGCAGCTCGACTACGCAGCGTTCTCGCCGATCGGGTACCTCCAGAACTGCGGCTCGGGCATCACCGCTTCGGCCGTGAGCGCGGGGTGCACCGCGTGGAAGCAGAGCTCGTGCTCGAGCGTGTCGGGCGCGATTTGGATCCCCGCGGGCTCGCTCACCACGCTGCGCGGATGCGCTCCGCCCGCCTTTCTCGGAGGAGAGGCGTGCTGCGTCCCGACGGTCCCGCTCTCTCCGTCGAGCGTCTCGGCGTTTGTGTTGCGCGCAGCGTCCGTGCCGATCCAAATCCAGATCGCCAAGGTGTTCGGGTACCAGCGAACGTCGCTCGCCGTGAGCTCGTCGTCGACGTGGCTGTACAAGCAGCTCGTTCTTCGCTCGACCACACCGGGATGCGCGAACACCCCCGACCAGAAATTCATGCAAGAGTTCTTGGGGTCGGACAAGCAGCTGTATTTGCCTGGCGACGACGTCCCGAGCAACGCCAACAAGTTTTTGGTCTTGGAAGGAACGCAGCAACCGGCTCTGTCGTACGGCGACGCGAACGCGCTGTGCCTCACGACGGGCGGGTGGCTCGCCGTCATCAACGGCATCACCGAGACGGGGTCGGACGTGTCTCAAGAGTCGAAAAACATGGCCGCGGCCGTCCGGTCGCACCGCGGCGCGTCGTACCCTGCCGTGATCGTCGCGCTGCGCAACGTGTTTCGCAAGCTTTTGTATCTCGTGTCGGACTTCTTTTCGCTTCCGTGCCGCTCGGTCGGGTGCCGTTTCGTGACGCCGTCGACGTTCGAGGCGGGCGGCGCGCGGTTCCCGTACGCGTACTACTCTGCGCCGCGGCGCACCGACTACTTGAGCAAGTGGGACTCTGCGCAATTGACGGGCGGGTGGCCGGCGTTCTTTAGGTCGATGGGGCGCCTCGCGCCAATCACGGCCGACGTCGATCTCGGCGCCGATCTCGTTCCTTCTGCTGTGTTCGCACAAGCCGTGTACGCGTGTCGTCGCATCCTCGCCGAGAACGCGCGCATCTACGTCCCGCTGTTGCCAACCCCGGCGAACGACCTCCCGACGTTTGCGAACATCGACATGTTCCCGTGTTTGGTGGCGACGTTCGGCGACACGTACGGCTACGCCGACGCGGTGTTTGGGCGCCAGGTCGCCAACAAGGCCGCGTCAACCGACCAGTGGGCGAGCACGACGCCTAACTTTTGCAAGATCGAGGTGTTTGAGGGAACAAAGTGCAACGGCGCGGGGAGCTACGGCGGAACGCGCGCGCAGTCGTACTCGTTCGAGTGGTCGTGGAACAACAACGTGCTCGGGAACGCGGCGGACGTGCGCGGCGGCGCGCTCAACGAGCCCGTCCCGAACTACCAGTTCTTCAAGGGCGCACCGTTTACGCCCAAGTACTGGTCGGACGGAACGCCCGTCACCGGCGAGCTCGTCGCCGTCTTTGACAACACCATCGTGTACTGGAACGTCCCGCCCGGGATGCACGACAACATCAAGTCTTTTAGGATCACCGGCGCCAACTGCGTCGTGAACGTCCAGGGCGTGAGCGGCCTCGCGATCCCCGACGCCGGGTCGTACCAGACGCAGTTCAGCGTGAACTACTTGACGGGTCCTGTGTTTGGTCAGCAGCTCGTGGTGTCGGGCGGACCGGGGTACGCGTTCCCGCCGTACGTCACGTCGCGCAGCGACGCGCTGTACCCTCAGAACTTGGCAAACGTCGACCTCAACCCGTACGACGACTCGTGCGTCTCGGTGACCGACATCTACAACGTCTTCCCTGACACGCGGTTCTCGGCCGGAAACGCGCAGAGCACAGCGCTCGCGTTCACGTTCATGCCGCCCGCGCCGTGGTACTCTGCGACCGTGCAGGTCGAGGCCGAGGCCTCGCCGCCGCCGCCGTCGCAGCTCACCAATCTGCTTGATGCAAACACCACGAGAGCCGAGACGCTCGGCTTCCTCAGCCACCCGTACATGTGCATGGGCCTCGAGATGCTCGTGTCGCGCGCGATGCACTACCCCGTGTTCACTCAACTCCCGCCTTTCTTTTCGTTGCTGTCGAACATCTTCAATTACGCCGGTACGCAAGCTGTGCACGCGTGGCAGCTGACGTCGTTCGGCGCAGGGCGCGTGGGCGTCGGGTTCGGCAACGATGACTTTGCCGGGTCGCAAGTCGGCGGGTGGTGCTACCCTGGCGTGTGGTTCCCGCCCGGCGCCGTCAACCCCGCGCGGCTTCCACTGACGTCGAACCACAATTTGACGACGTGCGCGCTCGGGTTCATGCCGCTCACGCCAATCACGAGCGCGGACGGGTCGCCACAGCTCGCGGTGTGCGCGTCGCGCGTGCGCACGATCGACCCCGTTACCGATTGGGTCGGCGCCCCGACACCGGCGATCCCCGGCTCGATTTACTCGTACACCCCCCAACCGACGTGGTACCCGATCCCCGAGTGCGACTCGTGTCCGTTCACGTTCTCGACGCAGTTCTACTGGGACGCGAACGTCGGGCCGAGGAGCGGCGACCAGCTCCCAACGATCCAGACCACGGCCGTCGGCGTCGAGATCGATCCGGCCACAGGCACGCGCGATGTCGTCGACGTCGCGACGCTCAACGACGGACGGCTCACGCAGCTCCCCGTTCTGTTGCGCTTCGACAACCCGAACATCGGAATCGTCACGCCGCCTGGCGATGGGCTCGTGTACTTGTACCAGCTCGGGCGCGCGGGCAACCCCGAGACGTGGTGGCGGTACTACGCGAACCAGATGGTGACGCAGCGCGACGACCTATTCGACACGCAGTGGGTGGTGTCGGACTGCGCGATCGTGAGCGCGATGTCCGACCTGTTTGGGTTCATCATCGCGTACCCGTGCACGCGCCCGATGCAGTACTTGTGCCAGCTCGACTACACGAAGCTCACGGCTCAAAACGGGATGGTGTGCGACGAGTGCACGAACTCGGCGGCGGTGGGCGGGTTCGCGCGGCCCGTCAACACGTCCTCGTGCTACGCCGAGTACGCGTCCGAGCTCACGGCGTACAACCAGCGCGCGTACGAGGCGCAGCAGAACGGGACGCTCGCGCTCATCGCGGGAACGAACCCGCAAGACTGGAACACCACGCGCGAGTACTTGCTGAATCAATCGATCTACTTGTGGCCTGCGATCCCGACGATGCGCGAGAAGTTCAACCAGGGTCTGTCGACTCAGTTGGGGTCGCTCAGTCCGGGCGCCGTTGCCAACACGTTCTTGCCGCTCAACCTCGAGCTTCCGCCGATCGAGTGCGGCGTCGTCGTGCCAAAGGCCACGGCGATCCCTGAGCGTCTGTGCGCGTACGACCAGGCAGCGTGCAACCCGAACGCGGTCATCGGCGACCAGAACACGCTCCCGCTGAGCCAGCTCGCGCCAGGGTTGTTGGGCGTGACTCTTTCGCCGGCCGAGGCGCGGCAGCAGCCGCGGTGCGGCGCGTTGTGGCGCCCGGTCGACCAGATCACGTGGACGCAAGGCGGCGCGCCGCCTCCGAACATCGACCTCGAGCTGACGATCATCGGGTCGAACGAGTTGGGCGCCGTCACGTACACGGCGCTCTCGAACGTGACGCACGTGTTCAACACGGGCCGGACGACGACGCGGTACGTGTTTACGGCCGGGGTCGACGTGTGGATTTCGGGGACGATCACCGTGCAGTGCGACGACGGGGGGTGTGCTCCGAACGTGACGGTGTGGCTGAGCGAGATGAGCCCGACGATGGAACTCCCGCCAGTGCGGTCTCAGTTCCGCGTCGGGTCGTTCTTGGTGCCGCCCAACGTCGACAACGTTCCGTTCTCCGTGCACACCGTGCCGGACTTCCAGTACCTCGTGCTCGGGTTCGACGTCACGGCGCCGCCGCAATCGGTGGTGACATTCAACCCCGTCGTGATCAGCGACAACGGCACGCTCGCGGCGTGCGGCGTGACGCAAGCTCTTCTTCCGAAGCTCGCGCCGAAGCGCGCCATCAAGTCGAACGCGCCGTACAACCACTGCATTTTGACGGAGAAGGACATGCGTCTGTACGGCGCGACGCAGCTCGGTCAGTGTTTTTGCGGGGCGCCGACGACGGGCCAGGCGTGCGACGCGCCGGCCGTGGTGACGCCGTACGGCAAGCTCGTGTACAACGGGATCGACGGACTGGCGCAAGCGCCGAACGGGCTGGTCGTGCGCACGACGACCGACCCGAGCGGCGAGATGGGGATGTACTGCTACACGACGGACTTTTTCGGGTCGCCGACGACGCAGTGTTCGGTGAAGACGCGCCGGCTCGGTCTGATCATGTGGACGACGCTGCTCGAGCTCGGGAGCGACTACGGCCGCGTGTTCCGCTACGACTCGTTGCAAGGCCAGATCCCGTACGTGTACGTCGACCCGAGCGAGTTCGCACCGCTGACGTACGTCGACGACGCGACGGCGATTGCGCTCGCGGCGGCGCACGGCGCGCTGCTCGCGTCGTACGTGAACCAGGTCGAGCTTCTCGAGGTGGTGGCGCTGATCGAGGAGTACCCTATTTTCCTCGACCTCGCGCAGAACGCGTTCGAGCCAGGAACGGGGTCGTTGACGGGCGTGTCGGACAACTCGTGGTACTGGGTGTCGCGCGGCGTCCAGTTCGGGCCGACGTGCATCGACGCTCCGTCGTGCGGCGTGCTGATGCCGTCGGAGGTCGCGTGCGTGAACGGGAGCTCGCCGTACGCGGGCGTCTGGACCGAAGAGGCGTGCGAGGCGATCAACGTCCAGAACAGGGCGTTCCACCAGACGGGGCTGGGGGACACGGACGGGTCGTACACTCCGGCGGTGTGCGGCCTGACGCGAACGACGCTCACGAACGCGCCGGCGATTGGGAGCACGGCGTACGTGTGGGTGACGAACCCGCTCAGCGCGCCGTCGCCGGTGACGAGCGCGCAGTGTACGATTGGAACGACGACGAGCGTTCTGGGGTCGTCTCCGGCGACGTGGCTCGTGCGGTTCGCGTGCGCGAGCGCGGGGTCGCCCTACACGGTGCAATTGAACTACGCGTCGGGAGTGTGCGTGCGCGAGGTGCAGATGTACCCGCTCGGGTACGGAACGCTCATGCCGTTTTATCCGTACCCGACGTAGACGCGATGTGAGAGTAATTCAACAAAATGAGAGCATGCGCGACACAATGGCGTGGTCGCCGTCCTTGTCGACGAAGAAACGCGACCACCGCGCGTCGCCGAGCGTCGCGAGAACGGCTCTGACGACCGCGGCGTAGCGGCTCACGACGAGGAACGAACACGTTTCTTCGCGCAACACGACGCGTCCGAACACGGACACGCCCACGATGTCCATCGTCAAGCCCGGCCCTGTGGTCGCAAGAAGTAGTTGCTTTCCTGTGTCGTTGCCTACTATTTTGAACAAATCGTCGTCGAACGCGTACGCCGCCAAACGGCCTCTTGGACAGTACATGACGTGTCCGGCGATCGACGGAACGAAGTTGTTGCTCGCACCTCCGATGTAGGTCAAGGACATGGCGTCGGGGTCGTCGACCGAACTCACAGCAAACAACCTTGTTCCGCCGCGACACAGCTGGACGAGTACACGCCGACCGGAATCCACAAACGTCACACGTTCGAGAAGTTCGCTGTGGATTGTTGGAATGAGCACGTGCTTGCAGCGCCCGTCTCGTGCGACAAACACCATTTTGGTGCAAAACCTCTCGTTCCAGCAACACACCGTGAACGCGCACGCGTGCCATCCAGGTCTGTGGTCGTACGCGATGAGATTCGCGCTCGCCGACGTCATCGTACCTTCCTCGAATGACTCAACGACGTGCGGTGTCCACGCGTCTAGACCATGCGTGGACATGTGCACAAACTGATGATGTCCATTGGCGAGGATGAGGTTGTAGAACGATTCTCCATCGGCGCTGAATGCAAACGTCAACGACGTTCGTGCCGAACTGGAATGAACGTACGACGCCGCGTGAACGTCCGCAATGCTCACGACCTCGCTCCACACAGCACGCCCGTCTGCGGCGGCGGTGGGCAATCTCTGCCTCAAATTGAGCGCGACGAATCGACCGTTGGACGAAACGGCTGCGTTGTCGAGCTTCACACTTCGTCCATCTTCGCCAGTGAACGTCGCGTTGTACACCGCGCGCATATTTGGAAGCGTAAACACCCGAATGGTTCGTGTGTTCGGGTAGGGGTGCTTGTGAAAGCCAATGAGCGCGATGTACGCTCCGTTCGCGCTGACGGCCGCGTGTGCTTCGCGCACATCGAACATGGAGAGCCGAATTGGTTCGTTGCCGATTGCATCCGTCATGGACACGACGCCGACTGGGACGGACGCCGACATGGATGGAGAGATGATGAACGAGAGCGATGTTGCGTTGTGACTTTGTTCACAACGCAACACACTTATTAAAACATCGACGTGTGCGCGATGCTCGTTCCGTTGCGCGGCGCAGAGGGTGGTGGAATGCGTCAGCGCGCGCACAGCGCCGACGGTGAGTACGACGAATCAAAGAGCGAGCACGTTTTGAGCGCCGAAGAGCGAAGCAACGTGCTCGGTGCTCAGTGGGCGTGGGCGTGCAACTCTCTGTGGGGGTTGTTCTCTGCGACGCTGCTGTTCGTTCTGACGGCGTTCATGTACGTGGTGATCTCGCTCGCCGAGCGCGTCGCGACCGACAACGAGTGGCTCGGCGTGTGCATCCTGACTGGGAACGCGGGCGGGTTGCGCGGCATCGCACAGGCCGCGTGCGTGTTCATGTGCATGACGCTCTCGGCGTGGATCGTGCACGTCGTGTCGTTCGCTCGACACGCGAACGCGCGCGACCAGGTCGTGGCGGCCAAGGCGCTCGTGAGCCTCGGAGTTCACGCCGACGACGCGCGCGCGTTTGTCGAGCGCCTCGACGCGCGCACGGCCATTGCGGTCGCGCACGCGTCGATTCCGTCGCGCGTCGTTCAAGAAGAAACGACGACGCCGTACGCGCTCGTCGTCGAGGTGCTGGGGTGTGTGCGATCGGTCGCGTGTTGGACCAAGACCCGCGATGCGCGGACGCGCGCGTTTTCTGTTTGATTGGATGCAAACCTAATTGTGCATCCCGCCGTTCGCCCCGCCTTCAAACTCGGCCTTGGCGCGCTTGATGTACGTGCGCACGCCGCGAACGAACCGCTCGGCCTTGTTGCGCTGGATGGCCAATTCGTGCATAATCACGGCCTTTTCGTTGTCGATTCTGGCGCGCCACGCCTCGGACGTGCCGCACTCTCTGTGAAGCTCGGGAGTATCGTGAAAGAGCAGTTTGGACGAGTCCGACGCAACAAGGAGCACGTGCACCGCCGAATAGTCGTGGTGCGTCTTCGCCACGACGTCGCGCGCGTTCTTGATCGTCGTGTGCATCCAGTCGATCTTTTTGCCGATGTTGACGTTGTACGTGTCGACGAGAGCGGGCAGGTTCTTGACGTCGTCCAAAATCTCCGACACCGCCGCGATGTGAGCAATGCTGAGCTGAATGTCCTCGCACCAGCGAATGGCCGGGAAACACGACGTTGCAAACGCGACGTTCGTGGACGTGTCAAAATCAAACACGACGTTCGCGCACGCTTCGATCCTGGCGAGTTCGGCGTCGACGACGCTCTGAACGTTTTGCGCCCACCACTCGACACACTTCTCCTTCGTCGCGCGCGCGTAGTCGTCCATTCGTGTCGTGCCGTGTTAAGTTGAGTTGTGTTTTTTTCAAGACTCGCCCGACACTGCGACGGCGAACGGAAAGGCGTCGCGTTTTGTGTCGGCTGCGACTGCGACTGCGACTGCAACTGGCGTGGGCGGCGCGCTCGGCCGTTTTTCCTTGCGCGTCAATCGCCGCCCGTAAACCGGAGGTCGCAGTTGAATGTACTCCGTGTAAAACGCGGGCCGCCAATGATGAATGTACTCATCCATGTAAAACATGGCCAGCAGCTCAATGTACGGTTTGTCCCAGAGAAGTGTGTGGTCGTCGGTCGTCATCGAGTGTGGTCAACGCCTCGACCGACGCGGACGCGGGCGCGGCTTGACGAGCGCGGCGATTGTCTTGCGCCTGAATTCTTTCGCGTGGTGAGCAACGGCCATACTCAGGTACGGTTCGTCGAGGAACATTCGACCGTCTACGAAACGGATTGGCACGCGACCGTTGTTGAACGGGGCGTACCAAATGCCGTGAAAGAACTGCATGCGCGGAGGCGCAGGTTGCACCTGCTCCACCGCCTCGTCGTCGCTCCACGCGGCGGTGAGCGCCGTCGCCATCAAGGTAGAATGTTGCGTTGCGTTGTGACTTCGTCATCGAGGATGAATTGGAGTGCGGTCAACGCCTCGACCGACGCGGACGTGGACGCGACTTGACGAGCGCTGAAACTGTGGTCTGCCGGACGTGCGCATCGGCGATGCTCGCGTACGGCTCGTCGAGGACGACGTTTCCGTTGACCATTCTCCCTGGAGCGCCGCCGTTCTGAAACGGTTCGCCGTACCACGTGACGTAGTAAAACGGCATGCGTTGAGGCGGAAACGGAGGCGGAGGCGCAGGTGCAGGCACAGGCGCAGGCGGCATGGGCACCACCGCCTCGTCGTCGCTCCACGCGGCGGTCGCGTCAGGAAGCACCGTCGCCGTCGCCATCGAAGTGGAGTGTTGCGTCGCGTTGAGTTGTGACACAAGCGTATGTTTGTGAGCACGACGCACAGAACAAAACAAACATCGAAATGGAGCACCTTCGCCACGTCGAGACGATTGCGAGCATCGACGAGAACGTGTCGTACGCCGCGTTTGTTCGTAACGGGTCGCGCGTTGTGTTGTTTGCGCCGAAATTCGGCGTCGCCGTGTTTTCCGTTCCAGATGGCCGCTTTGTGGGTGGGAGAGAGTCTGACTCCGACGAGTTTAAGGACGCCGTTGTGGCGCCGCAAGGCGACAAAATACTCATTGATCGTCACCTACTCTCCGTGCCAGGCTTTGAACCTTTACATCCGACACGAGCGAGAGTGTCGCATGAAACCTTCGGAATCTATTTCTTCTCTCCAAGTGGGCAACACTACGTGCGTATCGAAAGAGGTCAAGAAGCACAAATTCTTGTGACGGGCGTCAGCGCATCTGCTGAGCCCAACGTTGCCTCTATCGACGTTGCGCCTCTGCTGGCACCTTACGACTCTTTCTATGCCGCGTGCTTTTCACATGATGGAACGAAATTGTTCGTCATGGTGGAGAACAGAACCATCGCAATGTTGGACACGACGCATTCATCAGCTGCGTCCTGGACACTTTCACGTCTCATTGACCCAGACAGAGAATTTCGGGAGTTGGTCTTTGACCGCATACATGACATGCAAATATCAGGCAACAGCCAGATTTTGTGTCTCGTATACACACATGTGAACGACAACAGAAGACGTCTTCACGCAGCGCGCGTGCATTACTTGGATGCGTCGCGTGATTCGTTCGATTTCAACTTCGATTTTGGTCGTCAGACAAGTACGCTGTCGTACGTACATACGGTGAGCATGTGCCTCGCGTACAAAGGAACGCATCTCGCAATTGCGGCAAACAGAGGAAAAGAGGAAGAAAGCGCTATTCACATCTTTGATACCAAAAATGGAAACCTTTTTGCGTCGGTGCGCACACGTGTTCATGTGCGAGCATTGACATTCTCGCGCGACGCGAGTTTTTTGTACTTTGTCACGGCGCGCGGAACCGTCAAGCGGTGGGCGCTCAACGGCGAGTTTCAGTCCGCGCTCTTCGCCGCGCTCAGAGCTCCCGCATTCGACAACTTCATCGCGAGAGGAGGCACAGACGCGTTGCACAAAACCGCTGGATTTTTCGGCGGTGTTCCGCGGTGAGTAAATTTGCATTCACACTCGTTTTTCGTCTCGCATCACGATGCGCGTTCACGCTCTTTTTGTCGCTCTTGCGCTCGCTCTTGCGCTCGCGCTGTGCGTCGTCGACGCGAGTGCGCGCAAGACGAGCAGTCCGACGCGTCACCACCGTCGCACGTCGTCGCCGACGCCCGCGCCGACGATCGTTCAAACCGAGTACGAGGTCGTCGTCGGGATCACCAACGCGCCGACGCCCGGTCCGACGTCGGCGCCGTTTTCAACGCCGATCCCCACGCTTGCGCCCACGCCGTTTCCAGTCGAGCGCGTCGTCACCGAGCGCCCGACTCTTTTGCGCCGCGTGTGCGGAAAGCTGTGCAAGCGCCTTCCAGGAACGCGCAAGGGGTGCCGCCTCGACGGGTGCGAGTGCGTGCTGCGCCACTCGACGTGCCGCGTTCTTTGAATCTTTTTTTTCACCACACACCAGGGCGCAACCACACAGACGCAAACTCCGTTCGGAGTTTTTTCGTTGCGTCGTCCGCGCGCTTCGCCGCCTCGTTTGCGTGCATACTCGCTTCCTCCACTTTCTTGCGTTTTTCGGCAAGTACCGAGAGCCAGCACCATTCGGCATTGTCGCTCTCAGAGTTTCCGACGCGCACCCACTCTTCGAATGCCTTGCGAAACTCAACCGCGCGTTGAATGCACTCGCTGCGCACAGAACTGAGCTCGTTGTGCAGAGTTTTTTCCTCCTTGGAGAGAATGTCGCGCGCTTGCTTGAACGCGCGCGCCTTGATCATCGCAAACGGGTTCGTGCCGCTCTTCGCAAGTTCCAACGCGGCGATGCAGTCTTCTGCCACTTGCACGTCTTGCGCGACTTCGTCTTCGCCTAGCGGGCGCATCAAATAAACCGAGAACGGCGTGCCTTTGAGACACTTGATGTGAAGCCGCTGCATGTCGATGATGTGGTCGATCCACGCGTTGGGGTCGGGTGTGGGAGTCGGAGTCGTCGACATCTCGCTCTGATTGACGTGTGCTTCTTCCTCACCACACACCCGGACGCAACCACACAGACGCAAACTGCGTTCGGAGCTTCGTCTTTGCGTCTTCGACGCGGTCTGATTCGTTGTGTTCGCGCTGATGCGCAACGTCGTAGTTCTTGTGCTTCTCGTCGAGTCGCGAGCGCAAGCGCTCTTGGTCTTGGGCGCTGACAAAGTCTTTGTCGCGGTTCCACTGCTCTGACGCCTCGCGAAACTCCATTTTGCATCGCACACACTCTCGGCGCACAGCGCTGAGTTGGTTGTTGAGAGCGTCCTCCTCCTTGGCGAGAGAGTCGAGCGCGTCTTTGAACGCGCGCGCCTTGGTCGTCGCAAACGGGTTCGTACCGGTCCGCGCGAGTTCGAGTGTCGCGATGCACGCTTCCTCCATGCGCACGTGTTGCACGCGTTCGTCCGAACTGAGCGGGCGCATCAAGTATACCGAAAACGACGTGGCCTTGAGACACGTGATGTGAAACTGACGCATGTCGATGATGTGGTCGATCCACGCGTTCGAGTCGGACGTCGGCGCCGGCGCCGGTCCCGACGCGAGCGCGGCTGAGCAGTGGCGCGCGACGTAGTTGCCGACCGACGCGGCAACCTCGCCCTCGCCAATCGCAAACTCCATCTTGATGCCGCGTTTCGTGGTCGGTGTCGACATCTCGCTCCGATTCGTGTGTGTGTGTGTGTGTGTGTTCAATGCCGACGCACGCGCTCACGCGTCGCAAAGTACGCTAGAAACGCAGCGTCAAGCAGCCACCCATTTTCAAATTCCAATCTCACCGCCCGGCGCCTCGTTGCAAAAAGCGCGTCTGGTTTGCGCGTGAGAGTCGTCGACATCGCGCGCTCCGATTCACGTGTGACGACTCGCTCACTCACAAGGTACAACATCGGCCGTCTTTGTCGCGCCGATGCTGTCGATTCGGCTCGCGACTGTGCACACCCCCACTATTCCTGAGATGAACCAGATGCTCAGCCAAAGCGCAGCCCACCATACATTGTAACCGGGTTGCAGGTAGCAAACCGCCCCGCCGGTAGTGGTGTCCGCCCGATCAAAGAACGCGCTCACCATAATGAGACCACACACCCACGTCATGAAGATCCACCCCGCCAATCTGCGCAGGGCGTTGGCCTCGTGTTGCAGATCAACGGTGTCCATCGCGCGCTCTGATTCACGTGTGACGACGCGCTCGCTCGCTCGCTCGCTCACTCGGTCTTCGTCGCCATGCGCGCGCGCATCGCCTCGTCGCGCATGAACTCGCTGCGCCGCACAAACGCGACGACGATGAGCAGCGCGCCGGCGAGACGCACCGACAACACGCGTCCCATCGCGAGCATGAGCAGACCAATCACGAGCAGCAACGACACTTGCAGCATCGCCAACCCGAGACGGTTCAGCTGCCCGCCGCGCCGGTCGTGCTCGAGCTCGGGCTCGGGCTCGTGCTCGGACGACATGCTTGCGCGATTCGGCGCCAAATGCGCGAGCGAGCGACGTGCACGTCGCGCCGCGCGAGCACGACGTTCAGGTCGTCCGAAAACGTAAACACAATTTCGTTGTGCGCGCGTCTGAACTCGGCGATCGCTGCGTGCGACGTGTCGGCGTCGGCGTCGACGTCGTCGTCGCTCTCCGTTGCTTCTTGAAGCACGACGGCTGTTGTTGCGCCGGCGTACGTGTCGCGCGCGTTGACGCTGCGCGCCGCCTCGATGAGCGGGTGACTCGCGAGCGACCCGCGCGACGGGTCGAACGCCGCCACGTCGCGCGGGTCGACGCTGCCAGGCACGACGGTGCACCAGCGCAACGCGTCGTTCCACGCGACTTCGAGCGCGTCGCTCGCGCGCAACCAGCACAACAGAGCAGCGTACGCGTGCGCCGTCTCGTCGTAGTTTCCGACGTCGCGCGCGACGCGCGCGCAAAACGCGACGGCGTTCTTCTTGGCGGCGGGCGTCGTGGCGTGCTCGGCCACGATGGGCGCGAACACAAACGCGTTTCCGAGCGCGCCCTGACGCGTCGCGACGGCCCACTCGGTGCTCGACGCGCGTTCGAGGTCGGCGGGCGCGACGCCGTGCGACGCGGCCGCGCGCGCGAGAGGCGCGAACCGGCGGAACAACACGCGCTTGTGGCGCGTGCGCGCGACCGAGCGCAAGATCGCGAGCTTCTCGTCAAAGTCGAGAGCGTACAAATCGATGGCGCGGCACAACCCGGCGAGTTTCTTATCGGAGTCGTCGAGGACGCTGTCGAGCGCGTCGAGCGCGGCGACGAGCCCGCCCGCGCGCTCGACGAATCGCTCCATCGAGTCGCGCGGAGCGCCGAGAGACACGTAGTATTGCGCGAGTGCGCTTTCGAACGCCGACGGCGCCATTCGTGTGTGTCGCCTATGTCTGCATCGCGGCGCACATCCGAAAAGCGCGAGAGACCATGAACCACACCGCTGTCGTCGAGGATATGTGGTCACCCAACGGTCTCGGTCCCGATCTCGAAGTGTCGAGCGACGACGAAGGCGAAGGCGACGTTGAGGAGATTGCCGACGCTGTCAACGCGATGCAGGTCGCCGATGTCGACTCGAGCCCGCGCGCCGAAGACGTCGGGCCAGACGGCGTGCTGCGTCCTGTTGGCGTGGTCGACGCCGCGGCAGCCGTCCTTGTCGCTCCAGTCGCGCTCGTGGAGGGCGCTGTCTCTGCGCCCCTCGACAATCTCGACCGGGCCACCGAAACCGTCACGCTCACAACGGAGACTGGGGAGGATGTCGTTCTCGATGGAAACCGTCAAAAGTACCTCGTCACGTTCGACGTTCCGTTTTACGTCCAGGGCGTGTTTCCTGGCTGCGAGCAGGCGTACATGCGCGCGGTGCAAGAAGCCAAGGAGAACGGTGTCGCGCCGCCCAAACTCATTCCCGCCGGCGCCAACCTCAGTCTCAACACCGTCGCTGACCCGATCGGCCTGCTCACGACAGCGGGCGGGCGCGTGACCGAGCGGACGTGCGCGTGCAAATGCACGGGCATGTGCGCGTCGTGCTTCACCGCGCACCTCTGTGACCTGAGCGGCGTCGCCGTCGGCGACCAAATCACGTGGGACATGAACTCGGTGTGCAAATGCGGCGCGAAGCACGACAGCGTGTACGTCGTGTCAGAGGTCGTGCGCGTCATCAACGACCGCGACGGTCGGTGCTCTGCGTTGTACGTGCGCACAGAGTACGTCATCGGCTCGGACGGCGTGCACAAACACGTCAAAGGGCGCGTCCATTTGTGCCGCCGCATCGACGGAGGAGGCTGGCGCATCACGGCGATGGGAACCGGCGCGGTCAGCGGCATGCAGCTCGCCGCCGGTGTGCCGTTCAAGATCTGGCGCGTCGCCGCGTCGTTTGTGCAGGCGGTGCTCTCGATTCCGTTTGTGGCCGCGCACGTCGCGTTTGCAAAGTACGCCGAGCACCTCAATGTGACGCGCGGGCTCGGGTGGATGGGCGGCGCTGGCGCAGGTGCAAAGCGCGACGACGCATTCAGCGAGCCACTTCCAATCGAAGTCGACGACGTTGCGGCGGAGGGCATCGTCGACGCAACGGCCGATCTCGCAGGTGCGTCGGTCGAGCTCGCCGGTGCTCCGGTGCGGGCGGTGTTGTGAGGTGGAGCGGAGCGGAGCAGAGTCGCGTCGCGTCGAATTACGGAACGGTCAAGAGAAGGAGCGACAAGGCGATGGTAACAATCGATCCGATTTCGAGACCGGCAAACGACGTCTCGAGGATGTTCACGAACCGTTCGCGCGCGCTCTGTGCGCGCAAGCACCACCGTCGCACGGACGAGTTGGCGCGCAAACTTCCGCGCGTGACGAACGGGAACGCGAGGAACAGCACGCCGCACACGGCCATCACCGCCAAGAGCGCGGCCCACGCGTTTGCGCCACCCGCGCTGTACTGCAGAAACAGCACTTGCTCGGCGAACACGACCGGCCCGGCGACGAGCGCGAGGATGCACGTGACGGCGTAGTGCGGCGCGTAACGCCAGCTCGTGAGGCTCACTTGGAACAGCGCGTTGCCGCACAAGCTCACGAGACCCCACACGACGGGGTTGTCGTAGCACACGAGCGAGAACACAAACGCAAAGAACCAATTCAGAGCGAACCACGCGCGAGCGAGCGGACCGTTGAGCGCGAACGACACGCTCGGAATCACCGACCACGACCACGACATTGTCGACGTTGACGACGACGCCGGTCGCAAGCGCGCGGTGAGACCTGTGCCGAGACCAACGCTGTCGTCGTCTTCGGGTCGCGGCGCGACGTCGGCGGCGTACGCCTTTTCAATCGCGGCCTTGTGCGCGACGCGCCACGCGTTGCTCGGGACGCAAAACGCGAGCGCGACGTACGCAAACACCGCCGGCAGAAGCGCGCTCATGAACAAGATGGCGACCACGCCGAGCGGGCGCGAACTCCAGCACATCGTCGTCGACACGCCCGGACGCGTCGCGAAAAAGTACGTCGCGTTTGCCGACATCCGCTCTCTTTTGGCGCGCTCGTGCGAGCGCGAACATACACGTTCACGTCCATGTCTGCACCCAACCCCTTCGCGCGCGCGCACTGCACTGCGTCGGTTCCGGTTCCGGTTCCGAGCCCGGTTCTTCGCGCGCATGATCGGAGAACGACCACACCTCAAAAGGGTTTGTGTCCGGCCTCGCGACTCGCGGCTCGGTTCCGCGCCGGCGGACTTGCTTCCCTCGACGGCGAATGAGCGGGCGCGGCGGCGGGGGTGGTGGTGGCAGCGGCGGGGGCGGTGGCGCGGCAGTGGGGCTCGGCGCTGGCGCGGGCGAGCTCACGCGCCGACCGGTGATGCGCTTCTTCGACGACGAGCGAAACATCGCCACGCCCGACATGAACCCGCTCACGCCGAAGGAGCAGAGCGAGGTGCGCGCGGTGGTGGTGACGATCCCGAACGCCGTGTTCACGTCGGGCGGGCTCGGGTTCGCCGACGTCAACCCCGCCGTGCACACCGGCCTCGACCGTCTTCGCGTGCTGCAGACGCTGACGTACTTGACGGAGCACCCGATCTTGGGGCGAACCGGCACGACGCCCGCCGAGCGCGAGGCGCACGTGTTCGGGAAAGACGGCGGCGGAGGCGGAGGCGGCGGCGGGGGCGGCGGGATGCTCGGCGCGGCGGGCGAGCTCGGAGCGCGCAACACGTCGACGACGTGGACGCGTCAGTCGTTTTCGGCGCCGTGCGTGCGCGTGCTGTACGAGGTTCTGCGCAGCGAGCACGGTCACGTCGTGGGCATGTCGTTCTGGTTCGTGATTCTCGAGCCGGACTTTTGCTTCGACCGCGCCGTCGAGGAGCTCATCCGCATCAACAACCACCCGAAGCGACGCGTGCGCAACCTCGCGAACCTCGGTCTCCCGCTCGCCATCACCGAGGTGCTCGACGCGCACGCGCGCGTCAAGTCGCGCAAGAACTGGCTCGACCTCGTCCACTCGACAGCGTGCATCTCGCAGCCGTTCGACGACTCGGTCTACGCGACGGTGCTCACCGACGTGCACGCCGACGGGAAACGCCACCTCGGGTCGGTGTACGTCGCGCTGAGCCCGCGCCTCGCGCGTGTGGGCGGCGGCGGCCCAGATCGCGCGCTCAAACGCGCGGTGTGCTCGCGCGAGGAGATCGACCGCCGCGTCGCGCTCGCGAAAGAAGCCAAGGCCGCCGCAAAGGCCAAGGCCAACAAAGGCAAAGGCAAAAGCAAGGCCAAAAAAGGTCCGCGCGGGCTCGGCGGCGTGCCGAGCGACGACGAGGACGACGACGACGACGACGAGAGCGAAGGGAGCGCCGACGACGTGGGCGCCGACGGCGAGACCGGAAGCACGTCGAGCAGCGACGTGAGTTCGGAATCGAGCTCTGGGTCATCGAACGACGAGGTCGAGATGGACGAGGCCAACGACGCTGGTCCTGATGCGGATGCGGACGCCGACGTGGACGTCGACTCCGAGGTTTGGCGGTCGGGGTTCTTGCGCAAGCTCATGAGCGAGACGCGTCCTCGCCAGCGCGCGTACGCGTCGTACTACGCTCCGCACGCTCTGAACCGCGACATCACGTGCTTGACGTTTCCGTTCCCCGCCGACGTGTACGACATCACGAAGCAGTGGAGTACGAACTTCCCGTACATTTTGTTCCCGCACACGCCCGAGGACGAGTCGCAGACGGTGCACCTCCCCGCCGCGTTTGACGAGACCGACAAGAAGAACGAGCTTCGGCGCGCGGTGCTGCAAGCGAGTCCTCTGTGCGTGCTGAACGACTCGTCGTCGGTCGCGGGGACGGACGCGATCGATTTGTTGGCGCGCGCGAACCTCGCCGCGATGGGGCGCATGGGCGAGCGCGCGCGGCGCGAGTTCCGCGCCGATCCAGACAACGTCGAGGCCGTGCGCAGCGCGTTCTACGAGTCGAAGAACCCCAAGATGTGCGCGATTCGCGCGTGGCTGCAAACTCGCGCGACGGAGTGCGAGCGCGACGGGCGGCCCGCGTCGATGTTCGCGACGCCAAAGGAGGCGCGCGTCGTGCTCAACGTGCAAGACAAGTCGCTCGACGTGTTTGGTTCGTTCCTCGCGACGATGCACTTGCGCCTCGACACCGCGTTCGCGGCCAAGCTCTACCACAAGGACATGATGTTCATGTACTTTGCGGCGCTCACCGCGTACGACTCGGAGGCGGAGATGCGCATGCACATTTTGCAGGTGGGCCACGGCGGGCTCGGCAAGAGCTACGTGATGAAGGTGGTCTCGTCGTTCTTGATCCAGAGCACGTACGACTGCACGTCGGCCGAGTCCGACAAGGCGTTCCACAGCGAGACGTGCATCGACCGCACGATCATCATGTACGACGAGGCGACGAACAAGTCGGTCGGTCTCGACGAGTCCGGGACGCGTCCGCGCGGGTCGGGCGACCCGTTCGACAAGACGATCCTCGTGAACGACCGCCTCGAGATCGAGCAGAACGTCGAGGCGAAGGGGCAGTCGCTCACGGGACGCATGACCGTCAAGGTGCGCAAGATGTCGCGCCTCGTGAAGATGATGAACTCGAACGTCGCGCTCGAGAACATTCCGTACCCTCAGTTCGACCGCTACTACGTCGTGGACATCATCGACATCGACCGGCGCAACCACTCGCCCGACGAGAAGGAGCTCGGCGCCGAGCTCGACAACGTCGCGATGCACCCAGTCCAAAACGCCATCCGCGCGGAGATGCAGCGCATCCAAGCGCTCACGGCGTTTGTGAACCACATGTTCGAGACGGGGATCATGGTCCCGCCGAGCAAGCTCGTGGCCAAAGCGGCGCTCTTGCGCATGCGCGCGCACTTCAACGCGCTCGGCATCGACGTGTCGCGGAACCGAACGATGAAGCGCATGATTCTGTGCGCGCGCACGGTGTGCATCGTCGAGGCGATCATCACGGTCTTTTACACCGACATGGTCTTTGCGTGGGACGACCCGCGCCGAACGCGCGACTTCCAGTGGTCGGACCTTTTGTACCTCCAGCCGCTCCTCGTGACGAACTACGCGCACGCCGTGTACGCCTTTACGAGCCACGCCAACCAGTACATGGACCCTCAGGTCATGCCGGCGATCCAGACGCTCGTGCGTCAAGAGTACGGGTACAAGCAGGAGCACGCGAACCGCGAGCCCGATTTTGGGCCGCCGGCCGCCGCTTCTTCTGCTGCAGAGAAGCCGTCGTCCGATCCCGCACAGAGCCGCGACGAGGCCGAGGCCAGGGCGGCGGCGGACGCTGAGGCCCGGCGCACCGACGAGCTCGTGCGTCACGAGTGGCGCAAGATGTGCGAGGTGATGTTTCCTCGGCGCGCCAACGAGGAGGTCGACCTCGCGACGCGCGCGCGCAAGCGCGAAGGTCAACACCAAGGCCAGAGCCAAGCCCAACCTCCACGTCCGCAAACGGACTTGCGCTACGACACGAACTACATGTTGCTGAGCAACTTGAACACGCGCGTGTCGAGCGAGCAGGCGCTCGCCGACAAGGTGTGCATGGCGCTCTCGGCGTCTGCTGCAGCGTCTGGGACGGCGGTTCAGGTGAGCAAGGACACGGTGCGCAACATGATCTTGAAGCTCAACAAGAGGTCGTTCAAGTGCAAGGACGGGCACACCCGTCCTGTTCTGATGCACGACCACTTCAACGGGGAGGCGCGCCTGCTGCGCGAGTGGATCGACAAGAGCTTCGGGTCGACGTTCGAGAGCGTCACGATCGACGCGGTCAAGAAGGCGCTGTGCACCAAGTACGTGACGCCTCAGCGTTTGGTGACGGCGCTCACGTACGCGTCGGACGCGCGCGTGGTCATGCCTCACTTTTTGCGCGTCGTCGACGTCGAGGTCGACGAGACGGCCAACGTGTACCTGACGGGCCTCGACAAGGACGACAGCTACGACTTGAGCGACGACGAAAACGAAGACGAGGTCGTCAAGGACGAAGGCGGCGGCGGTGGCGGTGCTCCGGTCCCGCTGTTGAAGCGCGCGCGCAGAGACAAGGGTAAGGCCAAACACTACCCGGTGCTGGCGTACGAGGTCGACATGGACCTCGTCGAGTACGACGCGAAACGATACGTGCTCAAGTGCGACTTGCGCCCGAACGACGACGACGAGCGGTTCAACGAGGCGTACGAGTTTGCGCAGCGCAACACGCCAAATGCGCGCAGCAAGAAGTTCGCAGAGTGTTTCAACGACGCCAAGGAAAACGTGTACCCGCACAAGTTTGTGCGTTCGTACGCGAAGAACGACGGTCGTCGATCGCGGCTGTTGCGCGGCGAGGCGAACGAGAGCGACAGGCGCTACGTCAAGACGCTGTCGAAGACGCTCGACGACCTCGCGCGGCCGTTGACGTGAGTGTGGGCGGGGTTGGGTTGGGTAGGGTGGGTGGGGTTGGGTTGGTCTGGGCGTAAGCGAGGCCCGTTTGGTTCGGATCGGATCGGACATTTGATTTTGGCATGTGTGTACGCGTGTGCACACATGAGTTGTGAGACAGACACGCACCCATACCAAACCTGCGACCAGGTGATGCATGGTTTGCGTACGCCCAGACCTGGCGCTGGGAGGTCTCAGTCCACCCTGGTCCGGAAGTCACGCGACACAATTTGTCGCCAGCGCCAGGTCTGGGCGTACGCAAACCATGCATCGCCTGGTCACTGTTTTGGTAGGCGTACCTGCGCACTAATTGCTCTAATTATTATGTTTGCATTTACAAGTAAGCACAATTACGCCAATTAGTAAAACGCACACCGACCAAATGGGTGACCAGGCGATGCATGGTTTGCGTACGCCCAGACCTGTGGCTGGAGGGTGTCAGTCCGCCCCGGTCCGGAAGTCACGCGACACAATTGGTCGCCAGCGCCAGGTCTGGGCGTACGCAAACCATGCATCACGTGGTAGCACAATTGGTAGGCGTACCTGCGCACTAATTGCTCTAATTATTATGTTTGCATTTACAATTAAGCACAATTACGCCAATTAGTAAAACGCACACCGACCAAATGGGTGACCAGGCGATGCATGGTTTGCGTACGCCCAGACCTGTGGCTGGGGACCAATTGTGTCGCGTGACTTCCGGAGGGGGCGGACTGACGTCCTCCAGCGCCAGGTCTGGGCGTACGCAAACCATGCATCAGGTGGTCGCAGGTTTGGTAGGTGTGCGCATCTGCTTCTTTTTCCGACGGTTACATTTGTGCACACTCGCGCACCCGCGCGGCCAACGTGGCGGGTTCGCGGTCTCTCTCGCGCTCACGAAGACGCGTCCTGGCGCGGTCAGGGTGCAGGCGCAGATGCGGGTTGCGCGGGCGCATGGTGTGTGCGGTCGCTCGCCCCAGCGCGGCGCGCGCGGCGTACGTGCACTCTGCGGTCCAGAACATCGTGTGCGTGTTGGCGTTCCACGCCGCGTAGAGCACCATCGGGCTCGGCGCGTCGGCGCGCATCGCCGGCCCGCTCACGAGCACGACGCCCCACCCGTGCGTGTCGGGGCAGTGCGCGAGCACGACGCCGTTCGACCCTTCGAGCTCTACTTCTTCGCCCGGCGGAACGTCCTTCGCGACCACGCGCAGAGCAAACGTTTCGTAGTTCTCGACGGGAGCTGGCGTGCTCGGATTCGCAAAGCAGTACGTGTGCAAGTCAACAACGAGAGGCGTGATTGTGCGCGCGCGGATGAACGTCGTGGCCTCGCCGCGCTGCGCGAGCCAGTGGCGCACGTCGCGACCGAGCAGGCGCGCGGTGCGATCGGGGCGGAACACAACGTCGCGCAAAATCGGAGCGAGCGCGCGCGGATCGGTCGCGGCCGCCGTGCGCTCGCGCACAATTGGGTCGATGAACCCCGCCTTTTCGTACGCCGCGAACGTGTGCGCGTACAGCTCGAGCGAGGCGAGCCGCCCCGACCTGCACGAGAGCGCCGTGTTTGCGACGTCCGACCCGCGCAACCACGTCAGAACGTGCACCATCACGTCGAGAGGCAAGTCGCTCAACACGGCTGCTATGTTTGAGCCGCGCGGACGTTTCAAAACCGTCACGTCGGCATCGCCGTCCGTTTCGCGCGCGCGTTTCATGAGCGCCAGCGCCAGCGCGAGCGCGAGCGTTCAATTCCAATTCGAGAGTGCGCTCGTCGCGTCGACGGTTGCGCGCGCGTCGCCCGTCCAGCGCGCTCGTTCTCGTGCGCGCGCGCGCGCGGTGGTCGGCGCGCTCGTCACGCCCGACACCTTTCCTCGTGTGACGAGCGCGCTCGCCGCGGCGTTCGTCGCGGCGACGAGCGACGCCGAAACCGACGCCGTGCTCGAGCTCGGGTTCCTCGCGCACGACGCGCTGACGCCACGCGGCGCGCCAAATCGAACCGCCGACGACCCGCGCGACGACGCCGTGGTGTGCGCGGCCAAAATGGGCTACGCCAACGCACTCGCGTGCTACACGGCTCAGCGCGCGACGTACGCGCGATCGACGCAAACGCCGCACCTCTTTGAGACACTCAACCGCCGCGCAGCCGCTGCGACGACGCGCACGTCTCAAAACAACACAGACACGGACGTTCTTCGATCGGAGAGCGTCGCTCTCTTGCGCGCGCTGCAGAGCCGCGAGGCCCCCGGATCTGCACAACACAAGTGGTACGGCGTGCTCGCGGCGATGAGAGAGAATCAGCCGGTCGTGTGGTGCCTCAAGACGCGCCGCGCGCTCAGCGTCGTTCAGGCCGCGACGTTTGCGGCGTTCGACGCCCCCGAAGCGACGGCGGCCGTGCTGACGGGCGGGCGAGGAGAGTACACGGGCGAGGCCGTGCCAGTGCGCAAACCGGGCGACCGCGCGCTCGCGCTCGACGTGCTCTCTGATTTGTGCAACGCGCTCGGAGTGAACTGATTTTGTGACTCGACTTGACTCGACTCGATCCCACCCCTTCCCCTCCACCCAGCCCACCTCCGACTCACCCTTCGGTCCACGCCATGGTGCCTGCGGCAAAGTTCGCGAGTGCTGCGACGACGAAAAACATGAGCCCGACAGACGACATGTTCTTGGCGGGCGAGTCCGTCGCGGCGTTCGGCGCCATGTTGAACGAGTCGTACCCGATCGTCAGGTACGCGAGCGTCAAGTTCACCGTCGTGATGAACAGACCCTTGAAGTCGCACAACTCACCAACGTCAAAAGACACCATGAACACCATGAACGCCACGTCGTTGACCGTCTTGTACGCCTGGAGCAACCAAATCACAAAGATCCACGCGAGGATCGTGATTCCGCCCGCCATCGTCGCGTAAGCCCCGTACGTCGCCACGCTCTGCACGTTCCAGAACGTGAACGGCGTGTGCACGTTGACGCCCTCGCGCCGCGCGTTCGGGTTCAGGCCGTAGTTGACGGTCTCGACGGTGTTCGTCGTCGACGCGGGGACGGTGCTGAACTCGGCGAGCCACGTCGCGAGCCAGAAGAAGAACAGAGCGCCGCACGTCGCCATGCCCTCCCAGTCCTTGTCAAACCCCTTTTGGCTCCCCTTCCACGCCCCCGACCACCACGCGCTCAGGTTCAGCCCGAACGCCACGACGAAGAACGCAAAGCTCGACTGAGAGTACGGGAGCGCGATGTTGATGAGCGGCAGAGGAACGCCGGGCGAGTTGTACCACGACTGCGACGTCGCGTTCGCGGCGTCCGTCCCCACCGCGCTGTACCCCGTGCTGATGAACGGAAGCACCATCATCAGCGCGAAGATGCCTCCGCGCAGCGTCATGTTCGCCACGTAGGTCATGTCGCTCGTGCTCATCTTTGCCTACGGGCGCGTGTACGCAACAGCAACCGCAACCGCAACCGTTCTTTTCGCACGCGCGCGACTCGGCGGATATACGCGCGCGCGTCAGAGCGGAACGCGCGACGACGAAGCGCGGTGCGCCGTCCTTATCTTTGAGTCCGCGCGCGCACAAAAAACAAATGAAACGCACGCGCGCGCACGTCGAGGGGTGGGGCGCGTGGGGATCGGACGATGGCGTTCCGTTCGATCCAAAGGACGACGTCCTCAACGGTCACGACGCCCAAGAACTCGCCGACGTGTACGCGCGCGTGTGGGCCAAAACGAGCGTCGTGGCGTCGACGGTCACGTGCGCCCCGCTGCGCGACGTCCTCATCACGCTCGGCCTGCACGAACTGTGCAACGCGTCGCTCGCCGACGCGTTCGACGAAGCGATCGACCGCGCGCGCAAGCTCGACGACGGAGGCGCGCTCGAGTGCGCGTTGCGCGTCGCGCAAGGCAACACGTTCGTCGCGGCGGGCGAGGCCGCGATGAAGAGGTTCACGCCCGTGTCGTGGAACGTGCGCTCGATCGGGTTTTCCAGGACGAGCAACGACCCCACCGTCGTCGACGTGCAGCGCGACACGTCGCATGACGTCGACCACGCGCTTCGTGTCGTGTTCGGCGACGGCGCGCGTCCTGTGTGGGCGTGGCGCGAGACGTTCAAGTGGCTCGTCCCTCGCGTCGGCGCGCGCAAGTGGACCGTCGTCGAAACGGTCTTGCGCCACGCCGAGCGCGCGTTCGGGCCAGACGAAGACGTCGCTCTGCTCGTTTTGTGCGCGCGCGCGCTCGTCGTGGCGCAGACGGAGCTGTTCGGCGTCGACGTCGACGCGCGCGTCGTGAGCGAGTGGGCGCACGCCGCGCGCGTGCACACGCAGCACCTCGCGCGCACGATGGCGACCACCCCCTCGTCGTTCGTGTCGCTCGCGAACGTCGTCGACGCGCTCGCGCGCGAGCCAGACGGTGCAGAGGCGGGCGAGCGCGCCGTCGCGCACGCGCGCGCGCGGTCGGCGGCGCTCGCGCCGTACACGAACGACATCGACCGCGACGCGTCGGACGTCGACGCACACGTCGCGGCGCTCCTCCTCATTGAGGCCGTCGAGTTTGCCCCGAACGACCCTGGCGCGTTTGCGCGCCGCGTCGGCGCGCAAACGCCGATGAGCGCCGTGCTCGACCAGACGTGCTCGTTTTTGTCGTCGCTCGGAGGAGACGCGCACGAGGTGCTCGCGTTTTGCGACCTCGAGATGGTCGCGCTCTTTGAGGCGCTCGACGCGCTGCGCGATTTGTCGCTCGACGGCCAGCCCACGTACAAGCCCGAGTCCGTGTCGTTCAACCGCGAGACGAACACGTTCGAGCCGGCCGACAACGCGTTTGTTCAGCGCACGCTCTCAAAGTTCAACGCGAGCGAAACCGCGAGCGACATCGACCAGTTTCGCACGTTGGCGGCCACGAACATTGTTCGGCGCTTGGCGCCCGTGCTCAAACGAATCGGGCGGCTCGAGCTCACCGCCATCAACGTCGAGACGTTCATCAAGACGGTTTTGTTCGAGACGTACGGCTACGACGCGTGCGTTCGGTTCGCGTCGGACGCGACGTACGCCGCCGATTTGAACGGCCGGCCCGAGGCCGAGGTCAAGGCGGCGGTCGCGAGATGGCGCCACGACTTTGACGTTGGGCCGAACAAGTGGACGTCTGAGCGCCGCTACGAACAGAGCGACACGAAAGGCGAGACGTTTGCGCGTTTGGTCGCCGAGCTCGCGTCGAACATCGCGGCGTTGTGGGCGCTCGACCTCGACGGGTGGGCGCGTTCGTTTCGCGCGACGATGGACGTGCGCGTCGAGGCGCGGTCGATTGCGCCCGAGCGATTGCGCACGGCGCTCACGCCTCAAAACGCGCGCGCGCTCGTTCCGTCCGACTCGGCGACGGCGCTCGCGCTCATGCGCTCGTCTCTCGAGGCTGTGCGCACGTGCCCCGAGCTCGTGCGCGGCGACGGCGTCGTGCGCATGCTTCACGCGCGCGAGTACGGCGCGTTTGCGTCTCGCCCCGCACCCGAATCGCTCACTGACATCGGCGTCTACGTGACGCGCGACGGAACTGGGCGCATCGTGTTTGCGAACGGTACGGGGGCGGGGCACGGCACGAGCGAGGCGGACGTGCTCATCGCGCGCGAGCGCGCGCGGCGCACGCTCGCGGCCGAGAAGGACGCCGACGGGCGCCAGAGCGACGAGATCACGCCGCCGCTCGCGAAATCGGAGCTGCTGCGCGACGTCGCGGGCGTCCAGTTTGTGTTTTCGTTCTTCAGCGTGCGTTCGATTCTGCTCAACTTGCAGACAGCGCTCGAGGCGCAAACGCTCACGATGCTTCCGTCGAGTCAAATCGAGAACACCGACGTTCGGGCGTTCCGCGAACGGCTCGACGCGTCCATCAACGAAATCAAGATCATCACGACGTCGCTCGACCTCTTTGACAAGATGTGCGGTGCGTGGAACGCCGAGCGCGACAAGGTTCGTGTTGCGTTTTCGCGCGGCGACGCACGCAACCGTGCGTACGCCGACGAGATTCGGCGCCGATCGATTCTCAGCACGCTCGTCACAGTGCGGCGCCGAGAGGCCCTCGACGCGTGGTGTTCGCTCATGAGCGTGTACACGATCAAGCGTCTGTCGCCGGCGTGCACGCTCGCGGTGTGGCGCCCGTTCGAGTTGCTCGACGCGAAGGACATCGAAGGCGCGCTGCGCGCTCGGCCGACGTCGGAGAAACCTGTGTTTTTGTCGGCAAACGCGCGAACGGAGTGGCGCAAGACCGTCGAGACGTTCTCGGTGTCTTTTGTCGACGGCGAGCTCGCGCTCGTTCCAGAGCGCAACGGCGACGCAGAGTTTGAGCCCGAGCTCACCGTCGTCGAGGTGCACGTCGCCGCGCAAGACAAGGACGTTCGGCTCGCGTACTGGCGCGACGTCGAGCGCGCGACGAAAGACATCGCACCTCTTCCGGTCGGCGATGAGGTCGGCGTGTCGGACGAGCGGCGCGCGCGGCGCCTCGCGGCGCTCGAGCGGTCGCGCCGCAACGATCAAGAGACGCGCCGACACGCGCGCAAAATCAAGGCGGTGCTCGCTCGACGGAACGGAGATACGATCGGCGGCGACGGAGACGCAGACGGACACGTGAGCGAGAGCGAGACGGACGAGCGCGCGCGCGCGCGCTCGACATTCGCGTAACGGTCGGTCGGTCGCGCGCTCGCACACACCAACGCACACACGCACGCACCGACGCGACGCGACGCGACTTGACGCGACATAAAAAAAATGAGCGGCGAATTGGTGCTCGAGTCGCTTCTTGCAAAGATGCAAGGGCGCACGTACGTCGACATTGACGCGCCGAAAGCGTCGTCGGGGCGCGCCAAGACGTTTTTGTCGCGCATGGCGAGCGCCGACTCGACCGACGACGCTGCCACTCCCGTCGCTGCCGCTGCCGCTGCCGCTTCGACGTCTCGCCCGAGCTCGTCGCACGTTCAGTACGCCGTTCTGAAGAAGGACCCCGCCGAGTCGCACTACCGCATCGCGCTGACGACGACGTTCCCTCAAGATGGAGGGTCGACTGACCGCTCGACGATCTTGCTCGGTCTCGCGCCGTGGGGGTCGCGCACGATCAACGCGGGCGTGCTCAAGACGCTCGTGCGCGCGTCGGGTTGGTTCAGCGCGTGGGCGCCAAACACCGACGAACTGCGCCGCTTGCGCTCGGCGTTCACGGCGTACACTGCCGCGCGCAACGAAGCTCCTGAGAAGGAGAAAGAGGCGCAATTGTGCGCCGAGGCGCGCGCGTCGTCGACGTCGACGCTCAAGACGTGCTACGAGCCTTTGTACGTGCTTATGAAGCGCGACAACGACGGCGAGCTGCTCAAGCGCGAGGTGTACGACTCGTACGCTGCGTTTGTCCTGGCTCAAGCGCAGCGCCCGAACCTCGCGACGCCGAACGTCCACTCTGACCTCGAGACGGTGTGCATCCCTGAGAACATGTTCCAGTCGCGCCCTGTTCTGTTCGCGGCTCTGCGCGAGAACATCTCGCTCGACACGGTCGTCGACCTCATCAGCAAGATGGAGAGCGGGTCGCGCATCTCGTTTACAAAGGCGGTGCGCGCGATTGTCGAGTCGCGTTCTTGCGGCCCGAAGCTCCAGGCCGCGCTCGAGCGCCACGACGCGCTCGTTCAGCGTCTCGGCGCCGACGAGGAGCAAGATGCCGAGGACGCCGAGAGCTCTCCGTTTGGCCAGTCGGCGGGCACGGCGGCCGCGACGCGTCTCGTCGCGCGCTCGACGACGCCTCGTGCGCGCGCCGACGCACGCGCGCACGAAGACGACGAGGCCGACGTCAGCGCCGAGCAAGAGCACGAGCACAACTCCGACGCTCAGGCCGAGACCGACGCCCAGGCCGATGCCCAGACCGATGCCCAGATCCAGGCCGACGATGGTCAAGACCAAGACCAGGCTCAGGAACACGCGCCCGCCGACGGCGAGGCGGCGGCCGTTTCAGCTGCGCCTCCCTCGACGGGGCCGGCCGCGAGCAAGAAGCGCAAGAGCGGCTCCGGATCTGCCTCTGCCGCCTCGAAGCGCGCGCACGCCGACGAGTGAGTAGGCGAGAGCCAAGGCGAGAGAGAGAGAGAGACGCGCGACGTACGAGCGAGGGCGGACGCAGTGCACAAAAGACACGCACGCACTCATGTGGAGCCGGCTCGTTTCGACGCGAAAAGCGCGCGACGACGATTCGAGCGACACGTCGAGCGACGTCGACGTGTCGCTCGAGGTCGATGCCGGCCCCGCTCCGCCGCGCAAATCTGACAACGACGACCCCGCGGCAACAAAGAGAGCCGCCGACGCCGAGGCGGACGAGCTGTACGACAACGACACGCGCACGATTGGATGGTGCGTCGCCGGCCTCACGCTCACGACTCTGTGCCAGCTCGTGGCCAAGTTCACGCCGTACGCGTACTACGGGTACGCGCTCACGACGAACGACGTGTGCATCTTGGTTGTTCTGCTCGTGATGTGGGCGTGGGCGATGGTGGCCATTTTGATCGACGTCGCAGAGCAGTCGAGCGCCGTCGCGCGCGTCGTCGACCACCACGTCACGTTTTTCGTCGCAATCGCGTTTCCGGCGGTGATTTTCGTGTTTGTCGGCGTCGCGGCCGCAAACCACACCGACCTCACGCCCGAACAAATCGGAATCTTGGCCGTCACGGCCGTTCTCGCCGACGTCGTGCACTTTAAACTCGCGTACGACGAGCTCGAGGTCGCGCCGTCGCCCGTGGCGTTCTGGCTCTCGTTCGTAGGAACGTTCTCGTTCCTCGCCGGCGCGGCTGGGGCGTACTGGGTCGCGAGCTACGACACCGCGTTCTACTGGTCGTTTGCGTTCGGGTGCGTCCTCGCCGTCGCGCTCACCGTCTTTTTCTTTTGGCTAGGGTACTGCACGCCGTGCTGCGTGCGCGTGCGCGTCGTGCTCGGGCGCGACGGCCGGCCGCGCGAGAGGAGGTCGGCGGGCATCCGCGTGCGCGTCGTCCTTCTCGCCATCGCGCTCCTCGTGTCGTTTGCGCTCATCACGTGGTACGGAACGTTCCACTACAGCGGCGTGCTCGTGACGCTCGAGGGCGTGCTCGGCGTTCTGTACGGCCTCCTCGCTTTGTGGGCGTTGTACAGATGCACGTGGCGGTGCTCGGTGTTCATGCTCGGCGGGACGGAACGCGCCAACGCGCGCGGGTCGAGCGTCTTGCGCGCGGCGCGCGCCACCGAGTCGTACTTGTTGTCTCCGCCCGCGCTCGTTCTGTACACGGCCGTGTGCGTCGCGCTCGCGCTCGCGGCGGCGCTCGCGCCAACGCAAACCGACGCGACGCTCGAAACGGTCGTCGGAGCGCTTTTGCTCGCGTTTGCGTTCGTGCTTGTGCTCGCGTCGTTCGTCACGTGGAAGGCCCCCGGAACGCGCTACGCGCCGCTCGAGCTCGCGGTGGTGTGCACGGCGCTCGCGATGTTCTTTTGGGTGCAAGGCGCGTTTCCGAGCTTCGTCAACATTCCCGAGTGGGTCCTCGCGCTCCTCGTCGTGTACCCCGTCGCGGCAACGGCGCTTCTCGTGGGAGCAGTCGTGCTGTACGGCGACGCGAGCACGCCGTCGAGCCGCGCGACGCGCGCGATCGCGCACGGCCTCGTCGTCGCAACGACGACGTCGCTCGCGAGCGTGTCGGTGTGGTTCGACTGGCGCGCCCCCGAAGGCGCGACGCTCGTGCGGTGCGGCGAGATTCTTGCGGCCGTCGCGTTTTCAGTGCTGTCGATCGTGTACGTGTCGCGCTTCGCGGGCGAGATTGTTCTCGGCGGACGCACGTTGCGCAGCAAGCACGTCGCGCGCAACGGCGCGCTGCTGTGCTTCTTTGTGTTGTTCGTCGTCGCGCTGCTCCAACTCGTGCTTCTGCTCATCGTGAGCATCCAAAGCACGCGCGGCATCACGACGTTTTAATCGGATCGGATCGGATCGATGTCACACCAAAAACCAAACGTCACATGGAGCACGCGCGGCTCGAAACGATCTGGGCGCGCACGGCCGTCGGAGAACAACCGTCCGTCGCGGCGTGTCGCTTCTACACGCGCAACGAGTGCAAGTACGGCGCGCTGTGCCGGCGCTTGCACGCGTCGCCGACGGATTTGCTCGACTACTTGTCGCTGCGGCGCAAACTCGCCGACGGAACGCCGCAGTGGACAGACGGAATCGACGTTCTGACGTTTGCGTTTCTGCTGCACCCCGGCGCAATCATGCCTCACGTTCGCCGCGAGATCAAAGACCAGCGCGCGTACACGCTGCAGGCGCTCCAAAAGGCCGTCGACGACGAGAGGGCGCGCCGACGCGCCGAATTCAAGGCCCAGGCCCAATCGGCGTTGCTCGCCCCCGCTCCGAGCGCTGCCGCCGTCGCCGTCGACGCCGTGTTCGACGAAAACGACGAGAACCGCGCGCCGAACATCCAGCGCGAGCGCGAGCCTGAGCCGCAACAGCCGCGCGCGCACTCGTTGCGCATGTGCGTCAACCGCGCGGCGATGAGCGTGCAGACGTTTGTGGTCGTTACGACTTGAGCGGGTCGCGTTCGCTCGCCGCGTGATTGTCGTCGTCGTTGTCGCGGTTGCGCGTCTGTGTAGGTACCAGTGCAGGTGGCGGAAGCGCGCGCTGCACAAACGCAGGCGGAACGGCTTTCGTCGCCGGTGGGGCGCAACAGAATTTCTGCGCGAACAAAATCGCGACGAGCATCGCCGGGAGAAGAAGAACGGCGACGTTTGTGTCGGCGGGGTCTTCGATGCGCGTGAGCCGCACGACGCGCGGCGTGTTGGGGTCGGGATCGTACGAAAAGAGACCGTTGACGAGCAGGCGAGCCTGGACGCAGTCGCACGTCGCGCGCGTGTAAATGGCCACCGCGCGCATCGGCGATCGCGTCGTGACCACGACGTTGTCGAGCACGTCGGGGCGGTCCGTCGCCGACACCCACCTCACAGCGAGCACGTCGCCGCTGCACACTTCGGCGCGACGCTGCGGAAACGGATGAACAACCGTCGCGTTTGAAACGGTCAAATCGGCGGCGACCGGCAAATTATCCGCGAGCGGGAGGACGCAGTGCGTCACCGCAGCGCACACTGCTAACCGTGCCGAGTCGCCCGTTGCGTCGGCGTACATCGTCCCGTCGAACTCAATCGCGAGCGAGTTTGACGGCATGTGGAAGTACGTCGCCGACGCGTTCTTGGCCGCACCCGCGGGTTCGGGTGTGAACACGGGTGCGGATGCAGATGCAGGCGACGACGGCGACAGAGATATGGCCGACGCAGTCGACGACGCAGTCGACGACGACGCAAAGAGCGTCGACGTCGTGCTCGACGAAAAACCGCCGCCGCGACGAGCGACCGCGCGCGCTGCTGCTGCTGCTGCGCCCGAGAGCGACGACGACGACTCGTCGGACTTTGGGTTCGACGGGCGCGGGGCGCTCCCCGCCGCGCGCCCCATGCCGTCGCTCGAGACCATCGTGGACAAGTACGGCGTTGAAAACGTCGAGATCATCACGCGTCGCCAATTTGAGAAGTTGCGCGATGCGGAGAGAGAGGCTGCAAAGGGAGTTCTCGCTGAACGCAACCCTCTTGTGGACATCGCCGCGCTCGACACGTCCATCGACGAGGGAGGGGCGCGCAAGCACGACTACTACGTGCGCATTGCTCGTGCGGATGGAACAGACGACGACGACGACGAGAACGCTCCTTACGCAGTAAAGGCGCCGTTCGTAACCGCGTCGGGGCTCAAGGACCACGACTTTGATGCGAAAAAGCATTTTATGGCTCATAACCTCGCGACAAAGTACCACGCCAAGGCGTTGGAGCAGTACAAGAATCTCGGCCACGACCCCGACGAGCTCAACGCGAAAATCATGGCCGAGGTCATGCGCATGCGCAACGAGCGCGCGAATGGGGTCGAGCTCGTCATCAACGACAACGAGAACTACGACTACGAGCAAGACCACGACTACCTCGTTCTGCCGACGATGGAGCCGCTCGACGTCGCGCTGCACGGCCTCGAGAACCCTCGCTACTTGCGCATGTTTGCGAAGGAGTGGTGGCTCGACAACTGGTCGCTCGCGTCGCCGCGCGGGACGGAAGCGCACCGCAACATTGAGATTTTTTACAACGGCGGCGAGCTCACTCCGGCGTACGCGCAGACGAACCACGGGCGCGAGTTCATCCGGTTCGCGCAAGAGCCAGAGCACTCGCGCGACCTCATCTTGCGCACCGAGCTCTCCGTCGTCGCGGTGTACGGCGACAACGTCGTTCCGGGTCAGATCGACGCGGTGTTCCAAGTGCGCGGCGCGCGGCGCACGGTCGACATCTACGACTGGAAGAACATTGTGAACTTGACGCGCGAGAAGATTCGCGACGCGACCGTTCAGCTCAACCAGTACATCATCGCGTTTGAGGAGAGCTGTCCGGGGTGGACAGTGCGCAACGCGTACCTCGTGAACTTTCCGCCGACGCCCGGCGCCAAGTACGTCAAGATCCCCATCCAGCGCGACGTGTCGGTGGTCATGGACCGCGTCGTGCGCAAGTTCGGCGCCGAGGCGCTCGCAGGGTTCACGCCCGCCCAGCCTCGTGCACCGACTCCGGCGCGTGTGCCGTCGAAGAAGCGCGACAAGAAGAAGAGTTCGAGCGCCGCGCCACCGCCGCCGAAACCGAAACCGAGGGCAACGATGGAACTTGATTTCGGGCGCAAACTCTAATTCGAACGCGAACGCAAATGTCGTCCACCGCCCTCGCTCGACCCGTCTCGGACGAGGAATGCATCGGGGTTCGTCTACGACTTGGTGAGTTCGTCCTGCACCTCGGTTACCTGGAAGATGCAAAAAGCCTCCGTCTGTCCAACTACATCCGGAGCCGGGGCTTCGGTGCCGGACGCGTGCTCTCGTCCGAGCTGGTCGGCGACCGCTTGATACGCCTACGCGTCCGGTTCTGGGTCGTTCGAGCTCGGACGTCCGCCGCCCTCATTCGAACCAGGCCGGTTGAGTGGTTGGACACGTCTCGCCTGTGGCCCGGTGCGTTCGTCGCGCACTTGGGTGACCCGAACGATGCCAAATCCACCCGTCTGTACAACTACCTCCGACGCCGGCCATTCTATGTCGCGCACTTGGACTCGTCCGAGTTGATTCGCGACGGCGTCCTGCGCACGCGGATCGCGTTGTACGTGCGCGTGCGTGTGTAAAACAAAGAGATCACAGCGCAATGGACGTCGAGCCTATTACAATCGTCGACGCCGTGCTCGTCGCCGGACCTACCGGGCCGGTTCTCCATGTGGTGCAACATGAGGATAGGAACGCGCTTTCTCTTCCCGGCGTCGAAACGCGCGTGGTGTCGGCCGAGGTCGTCGACGGTGTGATGCGCGCGCGCATCGGTGTGTTTCGCGCACCGCGTGCTCATTGAACTCAACACAGCATACACAACACAATTCAGCTTGTGACCACACAGCCAAATGGGAGGGCGCCGCGCTCCCGACGACGGATCGACTGCACGCGCGATTCGCGCGGAGTTGGAGAAAGACGACGGTTTGACTTCGCGCGCGTCGTTACCGCCGCCTATGCCGTTGGAAGCGCCAGAGGCAATCATCTTCACCGCACAAGCGGGGAGGACCAAGAGGCGCTACTCGCACGCGTCTGCATCTTTTCTCGTCGCGGAGGAAGTTCGCGTCGTTGCCGCCGAGTGCGTCGCGACCGAGACGCGCGCGTGGTGGATGTGGCCGTGGCCGTTTCGGCGTGGCGAGTAACGTGATTATCACAACGCAACGATGTTGCGTCTCGTCGGCGAACGCGCGCCCGCTCTCTTCGTTCCAAAGACCGACGCGTCGCACGCTTTGCGCCACGCGCTCGCGTCGTTCGTCGCTGCTCCGGCGTCGGCCGATCGCGGCGTCGCGATCGCAACGCGCGTGCACGCGTACCGCACCCTCCAGCGCGTCGTCGAGCTCAACCGTGAATCGCCCGTCAAGGCGCGCGGGCTCGGAGTCATGTTCCACGCAAAGTACGATTGCGTCGCGAGTGTTTTTCGTACGTCTCCCCTTCCGTCGCTCGACGACGTTGACCAACTCGCGCGGTTCCAGGGCATTGTCGACCGCGAGCTCCGCCGGCCACACAACGACGGCGGCGACGCGTACCAGAACGTCGTGCACGAATTTCTGTCGGACAAGAACGACGCGGACTATTTTCTAGATTTCGAATCCGACGTGTTCGACCGAGTCATGAGCGACTCCCTCGAGTTCGAGCAACTCAAGAACATGTTTTGCGCCGCGAACGCCTTTACGCATTTGCGCGTCGTCGAGGAGCTCAGACCCGACATCATTCGTCTCACATCGACTCCAACCAGAGTGCACATGTTTCTCGAACGTCACGGGGTGTTTCTCGGTGCCGTCGGAGGGTGTCTCGCGTTGCAGCGCGTGTTGTCGTGACGAACACAATCCATTCTCGCACGCAGGAGATGGACACGGAGCGCGAGCGCGAGTTCAGACTCTTGGTCGCTGGCGTGGTTGGGCCAGACGTGCGACGGATCTTCCCAGTCACACCGTGCGAACCGTTTCGCGACCACCACCTGTGGTCCACTATGCCAAGCGTGGTGCGGTGGCTCAACAAACCGCCGCAGCTCGTCGTCGCTGACTCGGACGACGAGCGCTAAGGTCGCGTCGTAACGAGATTTCATCGCACACGAAGCCCCCTCTTTGAATCCGAACGCCCGCGGTGCTTGTACTTCAGACCGATGTACTCGGACTCGAGCGCGCGCAAAAACGCGGCGTTCCAACTCTTGTACTCGTTTTCGTTCTTGGCGCACTCGGGCGCTTGAGCAGACAACGACCCACGCGGGACGAGCATGTCAGGTGCGCGCGTGCGTCCGGCCGTCTTGATTCGAGCGCAGTAATACGCCTTTTTCTCAACCTCGGCGCTGCAGTCCGAGTCGCCGGCCTCCTCGGCCTCGGACGCCGAGGTCGTGTCAAACGCACCGGCGCGGTCCAGCGCGACGTGCGCGTCCACCTCGTTCCGAGCCGAGTGGTGGTTCGTGCAGTACTGGCACACCTTGAACGTCTTGGATATGCTGTTCTTGTCTCTGTCCTGGCCACAACCTTTGCACACGACGCGCGTGCGCGCGTACGCCCTCTCCTCCACCACGTTGGAGACACGGCGGCGTTTCGGTTCGGGAATAGGAGCCGCCGATCGCGTCCGAGCCGCGACGCCGCGGCGTGTCTGCAACGCGCGGCGCGTTCGCTTTGCGACGTGGTCGACGCTTCGTTCTTCGTCGTCGTCGCTGTCGTTGTACTCGTCGTCGTCGCTGTCGCGGCCGCGCCCGAGAACCACGCTGTCGAGGTCGTCGTGCTCCGACACGAACGAATCGTCGTCGTCGTCGTCGTCGTCGCTCTCCTCGTCGTCGTCGCGCTCGTCAGCCGGCGCACAATCGCCACCGCCACCACCCCCACTCCACTCGTCCTCGCTGTCCGAGCTGCTCATCGCACTGTTGCGGGTCACTGCAACCGGGGCGCCACCGCCACCACCGCTCCACTCGTCCTCGTCTTCGCTGCTCGACGCGAGGTTGCGCAGCGTCGCAGTGGTCGTAACCGGGACGCCGCGCTCGACGACGGTCTCGATCGAACCCTCCGAGTCGCTGCGGACGATCCTCGGCATGTCGGACGCGCAATTGACGTGTGCGCGCCGCGTCCCGTCACACCGGATCGGACCAACCGCGTTTGGCGGGAAAATTTGAATTTGAATTTGAATTGCAAACAGATATTTGAAATATGACGATCATAATAAATGTTGACATTCCATTTATATTAAACCCCATTAAATATTCCCCCCCTTTCCAATCTCCAACCAAATCCGAACTCGCGCACTCTAATCCGCAACCACCCGTTTTAGATACACGTCGGAGATACACGCGCGCACACCGACCAAACCTGCGACCAGACGATGCATGGTTTGCGTACGCCCAGACCTGGCGCTGGCGACCAATTGTGTCGCGTGACTTCCGGACCAGGGTGGACTGAGACCTCCCAGCGC
>Ga0265334_10000068_pt1 | contig 76150 bp, 68 predicted proteins | sample 42023metaG_FD_192442 | JGI IMG/M metagenome (GOLD analysis project Ga0265334, IMG submission 192442) | Rhizosphere microbial communities from Carex aquatilis grown in University of Washington, Seatle, WA, United States - 4-20-23 metaG | ecosystem: Host-associated > Plants > Roots > Rhizosphere...
CGCCAATTGCCGAAGATGGTTCCTAGGGTCTGTTGACAATAACTTGACCGCAGCGATCAAGTTATCGTCAACAGACCACTAGTCAAGTGGGAGAATCACATGGACCTGCGCCGTACCGAATGTATTCGCGACATGCGTCATGCGACCGATTACCGGAGCTGGTTTCAGGCAGCTGCCGAGCTTGATCGTCTTGAAGGCGGCGAGGACTGGAAGAGCAGCGACGATTCGGAGCTATACGACTGGCGGCTGATCCGCAGCCGTCTGCGGCAGATCCGCCAATTTCGTGCCGAAGGCGCGATGCAGAAGCTGATCCATCATTTGCGGCAGGGCCTGCATTGGAACCTAGGCAATATCGGCAATCCCGTGTTGTATACGCGGACCCACGTTGGCACCAAGCATCTGATCCGCGATTACATCGACGAAGTCGCGGATGCGCTGAATTATCTCTGTGATACCCGCATCGACGGTTTCGATCCGATCGCCAAGGTGCAGTTTTTCCGTGACACCACGCACAGCTTCGGCCGCTCCGCGCTGATGTTGTCGGGCGGTGCGACGCTGGGGTTGTTCCATGTCGGCGTGGTCAAGGCGCTCTATCGCGAGGGCATGCTGCCGGATGTTGTATCCGGCTCTAGCGCCGGCGCGGTGGTCGCGGCGACGGTCGGAACCCGCCGTCCGGATGAGGTCGAGGAGCTGCTCGACGCGCGCAATGCCTATTATCATTTCTGGCGGCCGCTGCGGCTGCGGCAGATGCTTCAGCGCCGCGCGATCATGGATCAGGTGCAGTTGCGACGCGCGATCTCGCGGAACATCCGCGACATGACCTTTGATGAGGCTCACAAACTATCCGGACGTATCCTCAACATCACCGTTTCGCCGGCCGGCCGCAATCAGCCGCCGCGCTTGCTGAACTACCTGACCTTCCCCTACCTGTTCCTGCGCGAGGCGGTGCTCGCATCCAGCGCAGTGCCGGTGCTGTTCCAGCCGGTGATGCTGATGACGCGCGACGAGGCTGGCCATCGCGTGCCATATGCGCCGACACTGCGCTGGGTGGATGGCTCGCTAAAGAGCGATCTGCCGATGATGCGCATGCGGCGCTTGCACAACGTCAATCATTTCATCGTTAGTCAGACCAACCCGCATGTGCTGCCCTTCCTATCCCGTTCGTCGCCCGAGGAGGCGGGAGTGATGGCGGCAGTGCGTGGTTATGCGTATTCCGTCGTGCGCTCGCATGCGCGCGAAGCGCTCCATCTGAGTCGCCTGTATGTGCCGGGAGGCATACGGCCGACCGTGGATACTGCGACATCGATCCTCGAGCAGGACTACAGCGGCCACGTCACGATCATGCCGGACGTAAGCCTGTGGCGTTACATGCGGGTGACGGCGAATCCGGATCTCGACTCTGTCGAACGGTTCATCCTCGAAGGCGAGCGCGCGACCTGGCCACGCATGGCGATGATCCGCAACCAGACGCTGGTTGGTCAGACATTGGCGCGTTGCGTGCGCCGCAGCGAGCTACAGTTGCAGGGCGTGGATGACCTTCCGCGTGAAACGCAGGGACGACGTCCCGGCCTACGCGTCATTCGCAATAAGGATTTGTGAGCGGCGGTTATAGCCCGCATCGCCGGCTCTTCTACATTTCCCTTGGGGCTCCGATTCGTCAGTAGCGGATTTGCGCCACTCGCTGTCGCTATCCGACTAGCGCGCCGCCAAGCCGAAACACTGAGCAATCCATCGCGCCCGCTGTTGCAGCGTATGGTGCTGGCGCGTGTGCTCACGCACGGCCTGACGGTGCTGGGTCAGGTCGACCTGCTGGAGCATATCGATCTTCTCCGCCAGATGATCCAATGAATCGAAAGCGAACGGGCGAACCGCTGGATCGGGATACAGCAGTTCCAGTTCAGGACGGGAATCGGTTACCACTACGCCGCCGGCGGCACTGATATCCAGCACTTTGGGATTGACCGTCGACGATACCTGCATGAAATTCAGATTCAAGTTGATGCGCGATCGCCGATAGAGCGCCGGCAGTTCAGTGGGATTGAGCAATCCCCTGAAACACTTGGAAGTCACTCCCGCCACGTGCAGCCACTCATCATCGCCGTAGAGGGACACTTCGACGCCTTCCCGCACCAAGCGTTCGATGGCGGCGATCCTGAAAGCTCCACTCAAAGCCATTTCCAGAAGATAGCGCAGATAATAGACATGCGCAGGGAACGCTGGCGCAAGCGCAGTAATCGCGTCCTGTATGTCCGAGTAGTGACGCGCCAGATAGCCGTGCAGCTGCTCAAAGCGGCGGGAACATTCGAGGTCCTTGGCCAAGGCAGGCGCTTTGCCGCCGAGATCGCGCAGCGTATGCGTCAGACGCTGCAGGTTCGCATGCAGGTGCTTCAGCCGGCTTTGGCCGACAAACGACACATTAATGTCTTGCGCGATCTCCGGCTGTGCGCCGGCCTCGACGAATGGTATGCGCGCGCCTGGAGGCAGCCACTCCGCTCCTTGCGGCAGCAAAGGCAGAATGTCCCGTGCAAAGCCGAAAGCGCGCGCGTTGCCGCGGGGATGGCGCAAGTCGACATGGGTGGCGAGGTTGGGCACGTCCCACCACCACATCGCCTTGTTTCCTGGAACCAGGGCCTCCGGTTGTGGATACGCCGTCGGTTGTTCGGTTTCAAACAGTGTGCGATTGCGCGTAACAACCAGGCGGCTGGGCGCTTTTGCCAAACTCAACTGAGCTGCCCGGAACTGGTCGGCGGTCCACATGTCGGGCCTGTCCGGCACTCGCAGGAGCTGAGTTTTCAGCCCCAGGCGATGAAAGCACTGCGCGAGATCATCGAAAATGATGCAGCACGGGCTCACCACGGTGACGTCATAGGTCGCCTCCGACGCCCGCGCTTTGGCGAATTCTTCTATGGTGCGCACCGCACCATGTACCCCATGGAGCACGGCGTCGAAAAAATCGCTGTGGCGTGAAGTGGTGGCGGTGGCCAAGAAGTGCACCGTCCCACCGGGGCGATGCAGTCGGTCCACTAGTTCAGACGTGCATTCGCGCAAGGATATTTCGCGCGCTATCGCGGACGCCGCAGGCACCAGAAACAGGCGCAAGCGGCCAGTTGCCAGCGCCGTCGAAAAATCGATGCGAGACAGAACCGCGAAGCACGCGGCCATCTCGCACTCCAACACCATGATGCGGCATGACGGTCCTTTGAGAAGCTGCAGAATCTTGCTGCCGTCACCAATGCCAAGCAAGGCGACTGTATCTTCGGCTACCACAGCCGGGAGAATCTCGTCAGGCTCTTGCCCGACACGAAAATCAGTCAACGAAGCGACTGGAAATCGCGCGATGCAGGCGGCTGCCCGTGGGTCAAACAGTTCGAGCGTACGTCGGTTGTGGGCCAGTACTGAGTTGTCGGCGCGCATCGTTGTTATGGAACCTGTGGAACCCTCTGGCCCGTGCAATCCGGGGCACTCGGCTCATCCAGCTATGGCCCCCCAATGGTGGTTGTAGAAGATTGCCGTAATGAGGTAACGGTAAGAATTCGCATAGCTTTAGCCGCAGCTTATAAACGGCGACAGCTATCACGCCGATGAGCCGGAACGTCCAGGACTGCTCCGCGTTTCATCCCGCTGCTCGCGGTGCTTCAGTTCCAGGAGCGCCGACAATACGGATGTCGGTTTGGCACTGATTTACGAGCGTATATACGTTCTGCGGGCAATTCAGCCCGACCTCGGTAGCAGAGAACCGTATATCAATGATCAGCACCAGACATTGGCGCGTTGTATGCGCCGGCTGATGGAGAGACGGGATTTCGCGCGGGTGCGCGAAGTGTTCAGACGCGAGCGAACAAACGTTGCGAGAACGTGCCGTTGAAAGCCTTGCGGGGACCGTAGGTCGGCGAATCATCCATTAACGGTGCCAGCCGCGACTGTACGCGCGCCGTGCGTGCATTGATCAGTGTGCCGTTCGCAAGATTGGCGTCCATGCATTTCTTTAGCAGCTGACTCAGTTCCTGGCGATCGGCTTCGCGCAGATTACTGCGGCCACCCTGGATCTGCTCCAGCAATCCGGACAGATCGCGCAGTGCCGAGGATTTGGCGGCGCGGAGTTCATCGATACGCCGGGTATCGGAGATTTCGATGGCAGCCCGCTCATCCTCGATCAGCGTGACCAGATGTTTCAGGGTCGCGCGGTGGTGATCGAGGTTCGTGGATGGCATGAAGATTTCTCTAGTTGTTCCGTCAACTTCAACGCATCAGTTCTTGCCGAGCAGGCGATCGGTGTTCAACAACTTGGCCGCAACTGACCGGTCGTTGATTTTGTACTGTCCGCTCGCGATCGAATGCCGCAATTCGGCGACCTTCTTGACGTCGACGGAGGGAGTCCGCGACATCGACTTATCGAGATCTTGCAACTGCATGGCGTCCCCCGTCAGATGCACCGTGTCTTGCGAAGTGCTCGTCTGGACAGCAGGAGAATCCGTACTGGATGACCCGGACCGCATCGCAATAGGGGGCAAACCAACGCCGCCCGCCGCAGCTACAGTTGAATGGTCTATTTTTGTACTCATATGGAAGCTCTCAATCCAAACCTTAACCTGACTGTCGTATCGGCGCCCGTTTCCGGAACTTTAGCAGGACTCGGTGCCATGTATCCGACAAACGGTAGATTAGGGCTTCCACCCGGTAAGTGCTTATGTTGCCGGTTTTTACTGTTTCGGCGTGCTCCGGTAGGAGTTTAGGGCTTGGCGTCAAAGCGTTATGCGGACACTGCCATCGTCCTGAACGGTGCCTTCCACGACCCGCTTCGAGCTTGAATTCTCGACCTGGACTCGATCGCCGCTGCCGCCGTCGGCGAGCGCCCGGCCTTCGGCACGGACTTCAATGACGCCAGCGCTGCCGATCAAAACGACGCTTTGGCCGCGCCGTACCGACAGCGGGGCCCCGATCACGTCAGGGGTCACCGGGCTTCCTGCCCCAAGCGGCCGGCGCAATACTTTGCCGACGATCCGTGCGGGGTCGCTGATATAACCATAAGCAAGATTGGCGGTTTCACGCGTCTGTACGCCGAGCGCGTCGGCCGTAATCGGCTCACCGGCGTGCAAATTTCGCTTCAACACTACGACGGTACCACGCTCGCTGACCCGCACAGGTACGTAAAGTGTCCAGCTGCGCGGGGCTGAGCAACTCACCGCGATGTTCCACTGGCCGTTCACCGGCCGGCTGGAAGGTGTCGCTCGCAGCGGTTGCGTACAGTCGGATAGTTGCAGACGCGTATCGAGATTCGCCGTTTCAATCTGTGCCCCCACGGGAACCTGCGCGGCAACATAGCTGCTCGCGACGGCACGAACCGCGGCGATCGATTGGCTTCCTTGTTCTTGTGCCTGCGAGTGGGTTGTAAACAAAACGACCAGTAGCATCGCCAGCCGCAATACCGGGCTTTTGAAAGGAAGGGGATTCCCGGGAGAAGCCGGATGCTTCGATGACGCTATCTGCACGGTTGTGATCCCTCGCGAATGTTTACAGGCATGGGCATCTGGCAAGTTGCGTGCCCCGAGCAAGCACGAAAACGGGCCCGGTTCCTGCACTAGAGCGCGTTATGCATAACGCGCTCTAGTCGCGGCAATCCATGCAGGGGCGGCCGCCGGATATATCGTTCAAGTCCATAGTTGTGGCGCCGATATCGAACCGACATTCACACGAGATACAAATGCCTGGGTTGATTGAAAGCATTGATCGCTCAACGCAGCTGGCCGGGTATAACCGGCTTGCGCTGCTGCTGTTCCGACTGGATGACTGTCAAATCTTTGGCGTTAACGTCCTCAAGGTGCAGGAAGTGATTCCGCGGCCGCCGCTGACGCCGCTGTCATCGGCCCATCCTCATATTGCCGGGATGGCCGATATCCGTGGTGTGGTCGTGCCAATCATCGACATGTGCCACGCGCTCGGACTACCCTCCGACCCGCTCGCCACCCATGTGATCGTTGCTGAATACAACCGTTCGGTGCAGGGTTTTCTGGTGCGCGCAGTCGATCGCATCATTCATCTTGGCGTGGAGTTGGTGCTGCCGCCGCCGCGCACCGGCAGCACCGAAGGGTATCTGACCGCGGTCACGCGCTATAACGATGAAATCGTCGAGATCGTCGATCTGGAACGTATCTATTCGGAGGTAGTCGGTCCACCACCGCCGCTGTCTCCCCACCTGACGGCGGAATCCCATGCGCTGGCCGACGGACGCTGCGTTCTGGTGGTCGACGATTCGCGTGTCGCACGTTCCCAGATCGAACGGGTACTGCAACAGCTCGGCATCGAATGCGTGATGATGAATGATGGGCGTGAAGCCTTGCGCTATCTGCAGGGGCAGGCGGAGCAGGGCAAAGATATAAACGACAAACTGCTGATGGTGATCTCGGATGTCGAGATGCCGGACATGGATGGTTACGCGCTGACGACGGAAATCCGACGCGACCCGCGGTTGAGCGGCCTTCATGTGCTGCTGCATACGTCGTTGTCCGGTGTTTTCAACAATACGATGGTGAAAAAAGTCGGCGCTGACCGCTTTATTCCGAAATTCGGCGCGGACGAGCTTGCGCAAGCGGTTCTCGACCGTCTGCACACCATTACGCAAGCGGCCTGAGCCCGCTTGCAGCAACGTTTTTGGGTGCTGTGCCGCTGATGCTGGCACAGGCCTTGGAGGAACCTGGCGCCATTTCTTGAGAGGAGGCGCCATGGCCATCGACCCACTGTTCGGCATTCACGCCGACGCTCTTGCAGTACAGCGCAAGCGTATGGACGTGCTTGCCTCGAACATCGCCAACGCGGACACGCCGAATTTTCTGGCGCGCGATGTCGACTTCGCGAAAGTACTGGCGAACACCGCTAAGGGTGAGCCTGCCGCCGGCGGCAGCACGCTTGCGATCACCAATGCACATCACCTGGAAGCATCCGCTGCCACCAACACGAATTCTCCGGATACGGTCTATCGCGTTCCCGTACAACCGAGCGTCGACGGCAACACCGTCGATACGCAGATCGAGCAGGCGGCGTTCGCCGACTCGGCGCTGCACTACCAGGCGGGGCTGTCTTTCATCAATAACCAGCTGCGCAGTCTGATGACGGCGATCACCGGTCAATAAGGAGCGCATCATGTCCTCATCGTTCCGAATCTCCGATATTGCCGGCTCCGTGCTTAGCGCGCAGCCGGTACATCTCAACAATATGGCCAGCAGCACCAAGGCTGAGTCCAGTGCTGGTGGCGGCGCGCTCGTGATTACGGATGCGCGTCACCTCGCAGCATCCGTCGCTACCGACATGAATTCTCCGGATGCGGTCTATCACGTTTCTATGCAGCAGTACGAGCAGGCATTTGCCGACTCGACGCCGCGTCGTCAGCAAGCGGGCCTGTCCTTCATCAGTGATTCGCTGCGCAGTCTGATGACGGCGATCATCGACTAATCGGGAGCGTGTCATGTCCTCATCTTTCAAAATATTCGACATCGCCGGTTCCGCGCTCAGCGCGCAGTCGGTGCGGCTCAATACGGTGGCGAGCAATCTCGCCAATGCGGACGCAGTCGGCTCCGACCCGAACACGGTTTACAAGGCACGCATGCCGGTATTCCAGGCCGCCCCAGAACTCACCGGCGGTCAGACGCCGGGCGTGCGCGTGCTCGGCGTCGTCGAAAGTCAGACGCCCGCCGAAAAGCGCTATGAGCCCGGCAATCCGCTCGCTGATGGGAACGGGTATGTATTCGCGCCGAACGTCAATTCGGTGGAGCAAATGGTGGACATGATTTCGGCGTCGCGCTCGTACCAGAGCACGGTCGATGTCATGAACACAGGTAAAGAACTCGCATTGAAAACACTGAGTCTCGGCAGCTAGGAAAACCAGGAAAACTTATGACCACTACATCCGCCCTTACCGGCAACAGCTTCATATCGAGTCTGAGTGCACCGGGAGTTCCCACTGCATCGGCCAACACAGGTTCAGTCGCGGATCCGGCGCTGTCGCTCAACGAGCAGGATTTCCTGCAGTTAATGACGACACAGATCAAGACGCAGGACCCGCTGAATCCGCTGCAGAACAGCGAGTTCTTCAGCCAGATCGCGCAGATGTCGACGGTGTCGGGGATCACTCAGCTCAACTCCTCGTTTTCGTCGCTGTCGTCGCAACTGACTTCGAGTCAGTCGCTACAGGCGGCCTCGCTGGTCGGTCACTACGTCATGGTGCCGGGCAGCCAGGCACCGCTGACGTCGTCGGGGCTCGTTGGCGCGGTCGAAGTGCCGTCCAGCGGCGATGTGACCGTCCACATCCGCGATGCCTCCGGAGCGGTGGTGCAGATCCTCGATCTCGGCATGCAAAGCGGCGGCAGCAAAGCGCAGTTCGGCTGGGACGGCAAGGATGCCGGCGGCAAGGCCATGCAGACCGGAATCTATAGCGTCGATGCGACAGTCAGCAGTGGTGGCAACTCCACGGCGGCGACGACGGATGTCGCGGCGCAGGTCGATAGCGTCACGCTCGGCAGCAGTGGTCTCACACTCAATCTGAACGGCATCGGTTCGACCGCGTTCAGCAACGTTCTGCAAATCATTTAGTCGTCCGGGGAATTATCCATGTCTTTCAATATCGCGCTGTCGGGCCTCAATGCGGCTTCGACCGACCTCAACGTGATCTCCAACAACATCGCCAACGCCAACACGACCGGCTTCAAGGATTCACGCGCCGAATTCGGCGACTTGATCCAGGGTTCGGTGTTCTCGGTGGCCGGTGTCTCCTACGGCAACGGCGTCGCGGCGGAGAGTGTTGCGCAGCAGTTCACGCAAGGCACCATCACCTCGACGAACAATCCGCTCGACCTCGCGCTCAACGGCAATGGTTTCTTCGCGCTGTCGGACGGCGGCAGCCGGGTGTACTCGCGTAATGGTGCATTCGCGACGGACAAGGACGGCTATGTCGTCAATGAAAAGGGATTGCAATTGCTCATCAATCCGGTGGCCACTGCTTCACCCATCACATTCGCCAGTGGCACGTTCCAGCCTTTGCAAATATTGCCTACGCCGAATCCGCCGGCAGCGACCCAGAACTTGGCCGCCGGGGTGACGTTGCCCGTGGGTATCGCGCCGCCGAGCGTCGCGATCTTCGATCCGACTAATCCCAACAGCTATAACGTTACCTCGACGCTGACGATCTACGACTCCCTCGGTCAGTCGCACAGCATGGGACTGTATTTCGTGCAGACTGCGCTACCGGCACCCGGAGGACCGGGAATCTGGAATGTTCACTCGGTGATCGACGGAAACCCCGCGACCGACACCGTCGCGACGATGCAATTCGACAGTGCCGGCAAACTGATCGTACCAGCCGCGGGAACCGTGGCGCTGAACGCGTTCAACCCGGGCAATAGTTCCGCAGTGATGAACATGACGCTGGATGTCAGCAAGGCGGTCCAGTACGGATCAGCTTTCACGGTCAACGCGCTCACGCAGGATGGCTACACGACCGGTAATCTCAGTGGTGTGCAGATTTCGCAGGCAGGCGTCGTCACCGCGACCTACACGAACGGACAGAATGTTCCGCTTGGACAGATCGCGCTCGCGAATTTCGCCAATCCCCAAGGGCTGCAGCAGCTCGGCAATGCGACTTGGGCGCCGACCTTCGATTCCGGACAGGCGCTATCCGGCAGTGCCGGCAGTAGCAATTTCGGAACACTGCAGTCCGGTTCGCTCGAAGCGAGCAACACCGATCTGACCGAACAGCTCGTCAACATGATGACTGCACAGCGCAACTACCAGGCGAACTCGCAGGTGATTTCGACCCAGGACCAGTTATTGCAGACCATTCTGCAGCTGCGCTAAGGCAGCGGAATAGATTAATAGGGGGGACGCCGTGGACCGAGCACTTTATGTTGGCATGACGGGGGCGATCCAGACGCTGAGCGCGCAGACCGCCAACAGCAGCAATCTGGCCAATGCGAGCACGGTCGGTTTCCGTGCGCAGCTCGTCGATGCGGAATCGGTTGCGGTCGCGGGACAGGGATTGCCCTCGCGCGTCAACGCGCGCCTGATCGATCAGGGCTGGGATTCCAGCCTTGGTGGAATCCAGCAGACCGGACGCGATCTCGACGTCGCTATGCGCCCAGGCACCTGGCTGGCGGTGCAGGCGCCCGATGGCGGCGAAAGCTATACGCGCGCGGGTGATCTGAAGGTCGATGCCAATGGACAGTTGCTGACCGGTGCTGGGCAGCCCGTGCTCAGTGACAGCGGTCCGATCTCGGTACCGCCGTATTCGCAAATCCACGTCGGCGACGATGGCACCATCTCGATCGTGCCCGCTGGTGCGCAGCCGAATGCGCAATCCACGATCGGCCGTCTCAAAGTCGTCGAAGCGACGCCGGATCAGCTGCGGCGCGATCCGAGTGGATTGATGCGGGCGGCACCTGGTATCACGCTCAATCCGGCGGCTGGGAAGACAGTGTCCTCTGGCGCGCTCGAGGGTTCCAACGTCAATCTCGCCGGCTCAATGGTGACGATGATTGCGCTCGCCCGCGAATTCGATTTGCAGACCAAGGTCATGCATACCGCCGACCAGAACGCCAGCGCGGCATCGTCGCTGGTGCAGATGCAATAGGCGCTGCACACGGTTTTGTCGGCGCACGATAGCGGTTTGTCGTAATTGCATACCGGTTAGCGCCGCCCTGGCGTTGTTCCCCCGTTAAGGTTTCCGAAGGGGCGGTCCGATAACATCCAACACTCGGGGGAGACGCGGGTTATGCGAGGTTTGATTGCGAGCGTCAGCACCGCATTGGTAGCTTTTGTGGCGGCGTGCAGCTCATCCAATCCCACATCGACCAGTGCCGATCTCAGCGATCCCGGCGGAACCGTGTCCACGTCTGATCTCAGCTTCGCAGCCGGCTGCGATTGGTCTACTGCGCTCGACGTGAGCAACAATAATTACGCCTACCCGGAAACGCACTCGACTTACTGGCTCGCCGTTGGCCCGACTACGCCCGCGCCCGGTATGCGCCTGCGCATAGAGGGTCGTTATGCGAATGCGCGCTACTTCTCGCTGCAGGTTTATAACGGTCACGGTGCGATCGAAGGTGGATTGGCGGATTTTCAGATCACCCCTGACGTCGCCGGCACGAACACATTCAGCAGCGATACCGCGCGCAGTGGCGCAGCTCCCGGCGGTACTTTCACCGCCTACGTGAATTTCGAGGCAGCGCCCGCGGTCGCCGACGTGAACACCATCTATCGCAGTTCCGCGATGGCAAATGCCAACGCGGTGCGCAAACGCACGTATTTAATCCTGCGCGTGTACCTGCCCGCCAATGGCGCCGGCGAGGATGGCGGCTATGGCTTGCCGACACTGGTATTGGAGACGCCGGGTGGAGAAATTCCGCTATCACAAACGCCGGACGCCGCTGCCTGTGGACAGCTATACAACCGCATCGTCGATCACTCGGCCAGTCATATCAATCTGATCGGAAAGCCACCGCACAATCCGCCGCGGTTCCAGTCCTTCAAGGGTATCGCCAACGGCTTGCTGGGTCCGGGCGTGCTTTACAACGAGGACTCCGCCTATGTTTACGCGACCACCTCACTCCGAAAAGGTGAGCTGCAACTGGTACGCGCACAGGCACCGACATTCACCGATGAACCGTCCGGTCCCGCCGGTCCGCAAGTGCGCTACTGGTCGATCTGCCAGAACGACTACGTTACGCAGGCCGTCTCGGCCTGTGTAGCCGATGCCGACGCGGTGCTCGATTCCGGCGGGTTTTTCAATGTCGTCATTTCCGATCCGGCTAACCGACCTGCGAACGCGACAGTAGCCAATGGGTTCAACTGGCTACCGTATGGTGACACCCAATTCAAGGGCAACATTCTCTATCGCAATCTGGTGACATCGCCCACTTTCACCCAGGGTACCAAGGACACCCCGGTGTTCGGCGATCTGTCGCGCACGATGGGCGACTATGCGCCGCAGGCAACCTACTGCAGTCGCGCCACATTCGAAGCCTCCCAAGGACTCTCTCCGCAAGCGGTGTTCGACGCCTGCAAGGCTGCATCGTCTCCGTAACACGCTCCAATTCCCGCGCCGGAATGTTGACTCGCCCGGGCTGGTCCGGGACTTGTACAGACTCCCTGGGATGCCGGATTTCCGGCGGAGGATGTAACGATGAATTCAGCATTGTGGGTGGCCAAGACCGGTCTCGATGCGCAGCAGACAGCGATGTCGGTGATCTCGAATAATCTGGCGAACGTGAACACGACCGGCTTCAAGCGTGGTCGCGCCTCGTTCCAGGATCTGCTGTATCAGAACGTGGTGCAGGTCGGCGCGCAGACCAGCAGCGATACGCAATCGCCATCGGGCCTTTATCTGGGCACGGGCGTACGCATCGGCGCGACCGAGAAGCTGTTCCAGCAGGGAACGCTGCAGCAGACCGGTAACAACCTCGATATGGCCATCAGCGGCCGCGGCTTTTTCCAGATTCAAATGCCGGATGGCACCACCGGCTATACGCGTGACGGCAGCTTCCAGGTCAACAACCAGGGCCAGGTGGTGACAACGAACGGCTACACGCTGTCGCCGAGCGTCACCATTCCGCAGAACGCACAGAGCGTGACAATTTCGCCGGACGGTGTCGTCTCCGTGCAGATCCCGGGACAAGCTGCGGCGCAGCAGGTCGGCACCGTTACCGTCGCCGATTTCGTCAATCCGGCCGGACTCGAAGCGCGCGGCGACAACCTGTTGTTCGAGAGCGGCGCCAGTGGCAGTCCGCAGAGCGGCACGCCGGGTCTTAACGGGCTCGGCACCTTGCAGCAGGGTTCCCTCGAAAACTCGAACGTTAATGTCGTCGAGGAAATGGTGAACATGATCGAGACCCAGCGCGCTTACGAGATGAACTCCAAAGCAGTGTCGACGACTGACCAGATGCTGCAATTCATCACCAACAACCTCTGATCCGGCCTCCATCCATGCGTGGTTTTGTGTTCCATCAAGTGGTTGTTGCCGCCGCCGTCATGCTGGCGCTTGCCGGTTGCAGCTCGATCGAATCGAAGGCTTATTCGACGCCGCCGCAGCTGCCAGTGATTCCGGCGCGCGAAGCGGCGTTGTCCGGCGCCATCTCTTCGCCGGGCCAGAACCTCGCTTTGTTCGAAGACACCAAGGCACACAACGTCGGCGATCTGCTGACGGTCACGCTGGTCGAGAGCACTAGCGCACAGAAGTCGGCGACCACCGATTCGTCGAAGGCCGACGACGCCACCATTCCAGATGTGAAAGTCGCGGGCCGCGATCTGCACACCAATGCGTCTATCACCGCCAAGCGTGATTTCGCCGGCAAGGGTGACAGTGCGCAGAGCAATAAACTCAGCGGCAGCATCACGGTGGAAGTCGTGCAGAAGCTTGCCAATGGCGAGTTGGTCGTGCAGGGCGAAAAGCAGGTGGAGATCAACCAGGGTATGGAATTCGTGCGGCTACAGGGAATCGTGCGGCCGGCGGATATCGGTTCCAACAACTCCGTTTCGTCGGATCGCATCGCCAACGCGCGCATTTCATATACCGGCAGAGGTCAGCTTGCGGATGCGAACGCGCAGGGCTGGCTGACGCGTTTCTTCAGCTCGCCATGGATGCCATTCTGATGAAACGTGTGCGCTCAAACTTTACCATCGCTGCCGTCGTGCTGTTGCTATGCACCGGTACGCTGGCGCGCGCGGATCGCGTCAAGGATCTCGCCGATGTACAGGGCGTGCGCAGCAATCCGCTGGTCGGCTACGGCCTTGTCGTCGGCCTCGACGGTACCGGCGATCAGACCACGCAGGCGCCGTTCACTGTGCAGAGCCTGGAAGCGATGCTCAACAAGCTCGGCGTGACGGTTCCAACCAACGTCAACCCACAGCTCAAGAATGTCGCTGCGGTCGCGGTCCACGCCGAATTGCCGCCGTTCCTCAAGCCGGGACAGACAATTGATATCACGGTCGCGTCGATCGGCAACGCCGGCTCGCTGCGTGGCGGCAGCTTGCTGATGACGCCGTTGAAAGGCGCTGATGGGCAGGTCTATGCCATCGCGCAGGGCAACGTCGTCGTCGGTGGACTTGGCGTATCGGGTAAGGATGGTTCGCGTATTTCGATCAATATTCCGAGCGCCGGCCGCATTCCGAACGGTGCCAGCGTCGAGCGCGACGTGCCGAGTGGGTTCGGCAACGGCACCGAGATCACGCTTAATCTGCACACGCCGGATTTCACCACGGCATCGCGGCTGGCGACTGGCATCAATGCGGCACTGAACGCGCAGGTCGCGCGCGCGCTGGACGCGGTCAGTGTCGCGGTACGCGCACCGACCGATGCCAGCGATCGCGTCGGTTTTCTCGCTTCCGTCGAGAACATCGAAATCAATCCGGGCGATCCGCCGGCGCGAGTCATCATCAATTCGCGTACTGGTACGGTGGTCATCAGCAGCTATGTGGAAGTCACACCCGCGGCCGTCGCGCATGGCAATCTGTCGGTGACGATCGCCGAACGGCCTAAGGTCAGCCAGCCGCAGCCATTCTCCACCGGCGGAACCACCCAGGTTGTCGAACAGTCGTCGATCGAGGTCAAGGAAACCGGTGGGCACATGTTCGTGTTTCAGGCGGGTGTGAGTCTTGATGACATCGTGCGCGCGGTGAATCAGGTCGGCGCCGCTCCCGGCGATCTGGTCGCGATTCTCGAAGCGCTCAAGGAAGCCGGTGCGCTGCATGCGCAGTTGGTGGTGATCTGACATGTCGTCGTCCCCGCCAACCACCACGCCCGCGATCACCGATTTCGGTCAGTTCGGCGCGTTGCGAGCCGCTGCCAATCGCAACGACCCGAAGGCGCTGCGCTTTGCGGCACAACAATTCGAGGCGCTGTTGACCCAATCCATGTTGAAGTCCGCGCATGCCACCCAGTTCGGCGATGACATGACTGGAGAGCAGGGCGGCTTTTATCAGGATTTATACGATCAGCAATTGGCAATGCATCTGGCGTCGTCGGGCCACGGTCTAGGCATTGCCGATCTGCTGGTGCGCCAGCTCGGCGGTGCCGCCAGCGCGGCTGCGGCGGCGAAACCGACGACGGTGAGTGCCGCGACGGCCTACGGTTCCACGCAAGCTGCTGCTGCATCCGCTATCCCATCCGCCGCGAGTCCGTCTTCTGTGAGTCTGTCCTCCGCCAAAGGCCCGGTGGTGCCAGGCGCGAAGACGTCACCGCAATCGATCAGTGAATTCGTATCGGCTGTTCAGCCGCATGCCGAAAAGGCGGCTGCCGAGCTCGGCGTGCCGGCGCGCGCGCTGATCGCGCAGGCGGCGCTGGAAACCGGCTGGGGCCAGCATGTCATGAAGCAGAGTGGTGGTGACAGTAGCCACAATCTTTTTGGTATCAAGGCCGGCGCCGGCTGGAATGGCCCAAGCACCAGCGCAACGACCGGCGAATTCGTCAACGGCAACTGGTCGAAGGAGCAGGCGAGTTTCCGCAGTTATGGTTCGATCGGCGAATCGTTCGACAACTATGTGGGATTCCTGAAGAACAATCCGCGTTACGCAGACGCCTTGCGCGCCGGCGACGTGCAGGGTTTCGCGCAAGGCCTTCAGAAAGCGGGCTATGCGACCGATCCTCAGTATGCACAGAAGCTGGTTCGCGTCGCCTACAGTCCCGAGCTCGACGGCGCTCTGGCGGCGGCGGGCATCGTGAGCGCGTGAGGGTAGTGTCATGAGCGATATGCTGGGTATCGGGAAATCAGCGCTGCTGAGTTATCAGACGGCGCTTAATACGATCAGTCACAACATCGCGAACGCGAACACACCAGGGTATACGCGCGAGCGCACCAATTTCTCGCCGCTGCCGGGACAGCTGACGACCGCGGGCATCGTGGGCAACGGCGTCTACGTTAATTCGGTCACGCGTGTCAGCGATTCGTTTTTGAAAGGTCAGCTGCTCACGGATTCGAGCAACTCCGGTCGCATCGACACCTTCCAGACATTCACCTCCCAAGTGGACACCTGGCTGTCGGATGCCAATACCGGCCTGTCGAAGCCACTGCAGGGATTTTTCGACGCGATGAACGGTGTCTCTGCGAATCCGTCGTCATCGGCGGCGCGCCAGACCTTGTTGCAGAGCGCCCAGTCGCTGTCGAGCAGCCTGAACGGTATGCAGTCGCAGTTAAATGGTCTCGATGACGAGGTGGTATCGAGCATGAGCGACGCGGTTGCGTCGGTCAACAGCGATGCGTCGCAGATCGCGCAGCTCAACCAGCAGATCCTGCAGCTGCAGGGGCAGACAGCGAACGGGCAACCGCCGAACGATCTGCTCGATCAGCGCGATCAGCTGGTACAGAATCTCGCGGGACAAATTGGGATCACCACAACAACCGAAACCAATGGCTTCGTTGATGTGTTCACCGCCAGCGGCCAGCCGCTGGTTCTGGGTAGCAGCGCGAATACGCTGTCGCTGCAAAACGATCAATACGGAAATAGCGGCGAGATTATTCTCAATACCGCTGGTGGCCAAAAGATGGATATCACTCCGCAGGTCTCCGGCGGAACGATCGGCGGCCTCATGGATTTCCGTCGCGAAGTATTGAACCCGGCGATCGATCAGATCGGCCGCATGGCGGTGGCGCTGTCGGATGCCGTTAACACTCAGCAGGCCGCGGGTATGGATCAGTATGGCCAGCTCGGCGGGCCCATGTTCAGCACGCCCAGCGTGCCGGTGTCCGGATCGTCCGGCAACGGCGGTACGGCTTCTGTGTCCGCGACCGTTTCCGATCCCAATCAGCTCGGCACCGGCGACTATCTCCTGACGCAGACCGCCGGCGGCTGGACACTGACCGATCAAGCCACCGGCGCGCTGGTTCCACTGGCCGGCGCCGGCACGGTGGCCAGTCCATTGACCGGGGCCGGCTTGCAGATCGTCCTCGGCGGCGGCGCGGCCAACGTCGGCGATAAATTCCTGATCCAGCCGACGCGCTATGCGGCAGGGGAGATCAGTACGGTCATCACCGATCCGGCGAAGATTGCCGCGGCGTTGCCGGTACAGACTTCCCCCAGTCTTGCCAACACGGGTAACGCGGCGATCAGTAATTTGCAGGTGGTGGATGCGACTGATCCGGCTTTGCTGACGACGGTGCAGATTCAGTTTCCCACCGCGACGACGTACACCATCAACGGCGGCGCGCCACAGGCTTATGTCAGCGGCAGCGCCATTACCGTCAACGGCTGGAGCGTGCAGATCAGCGGTACTCCGGGAATCGGCGATACCTATACCGTCAAGGCGAATAACGCCGGCAGCAGCGACAACGGCAATGCGGTGCTGATGGCGGGAATTTTCAGCCAGAAAATCATCGGTGGCGGCACCGATACGTTGAGCGCAGCCAATGGCGCGCTGGTATCGGGTGTCGGCGGGCAGGCGCAACAGGCATCGGCACAACTTGCCGCGCAAACCGCGCTGACCAATCAGGACACGGCCGCCCGCAATTCGGTATCCGGAGTCAATCTGGATGAAGAAGCCGCTGCCCTGACCCAGTTCCAGCAGGCCTATCAGGCTTCGGCGCAGGTGATCGCAGTGGCGAACTCTCTGTTCCAGACGCTGATTACGGCCATTGGGCGATAAACGGAAAACCAACATGCGCATAGCAAGTTCGATGCTGTATCAACAGGCGATCACCACTATCGACAGCAACCAAGTCGGGCTCGCCAAGCTGCAAAGCCAGATGAGTTCCGGCCTGCGCGTGCAGGTGGCATCGGACGATCCGCTCGCCGCCGGCCAAGTGCTGAGTTCGCAAAAGGCACTTGCCGATGTTACACAGTGGCAGAGCAACGTGACGACGCTGCAAAACCGTCTCGGCCTCGAAGACAGCACGCTGACCTCGGTCAATCAGTCGCTGGCGCAAATCCAGTCGCTGGCCTTGCAGGCGAATAATTCAACCCTTAACAACACCGATCGCCAGTCGCTCGCCGGGGCGATGCAGCAGCAGTTGAATTCAATTCTTTCGCAGGCCAACGCACAGGACAATAACGGACGTTATCTGTTCGGCGGCACACAGGACGGCAGTCCGCCGTTCGCGTTACAACAACCTTCCGGCGTTGTCTACAACGGCAACAGCACGACCACCATGCTACCGGTGGGGGGCAACCGTGAAATCGCCGTCAACGATCCGGGCGACAACACTTTCCTCAATATGAAGTCCGGCGACGGTCATGTCGTCATCACTGCGGGTGTCGCCAATACCGGTACCGGTTACGTCACCGATCTGCACGTTGCCGATCCGACACAGGCCACCGGGCATGGTTACACCGTGAGTTTCAATGGCGGGAAGTATCAGGTCGTCGATAACGTCACCACCAATATCGTCGCGAGTGGCACTTACGCGCCCGACACGGCGATCCAGTTCGACGGACTGTCGCTGACGCTGACCGGTGCGCCCGAAAACGCCGATACCTTTCAGGTTGCACCGAGCGCGCCACAGGATGTTTTCACGACCGTTCAGAATCTGATCAATCTCGTCGCCGCGGGCAATGGCGCCAGTCCGGTGCAACGCGCGTTTCAGCAAACCGGTATCTATGGTCAGCTCCAGGCTTTGCAGGGTGCGCAGAATCACATTTCGTCTGTTCTCGGTGGTGTGGGCGCGCGCGAGCAGGCTCTGAGCGATGCGAATACGCAGCTCACCACCGTTTCCACGCAGCTACAGACGACTATTTCGGGCCTTCAGAGTCTCGATTACGCCGCTGCCTCGACCAAGTTCGCACAAACCCAGCTCGCGCTTCAGGCCGGTGAACAGACCTATGCCACGATTCAGGGTCTGAGCTTGTTCAACTATCTGCGTTAGTCGTTTTATTTCTACCGCGTATCCGTCGCTGCGGTCTCCCGCCGTACGGCCGGCGCATGCTGCCCGACCTCGACATAGCCACGTCGACTTCATCTCCAGGCGCTATAGCCGAATTTTTTTGACGCACGCTTTTTCCCGGAAGTCAAGTTGAATTTAAGTTTTACCGGGAACGTGCCGTTAAGGGGTTCAGCACAGGTTGTGAGTCCCGGAATCGGGAACTACCGATGCATCCCGACCGGGGGTCCGGCCGGTAAACAATCTAGCCAGTTTTAGGAGAACATCCGTGTCCCTTGTCGTTAATACCAATATCGCTTCACTTGATACTCAGCGTTATCTGACCAACAACCAGAACATGCTGAACCAGGCGCTCCAGCGTCTCTCGTCCGGTCTGCGCATCAACAGCGCGAAGGACGACGTCGCCGGCTACGCCATTGCCCAGCGCATGAATGCGCAGGTCAGCGGTGACAACGTCGCCTCGCGCAACGCCAATGACGGCATTTCGCTCGCGCAGACGGCCCTCGGCTCGCTGTCGACGATCGCTGCGAACCTGCAGCAGGTCCGCCAGCTCGCGGTGCAGTCCGCCAACGCCTCCAACAGCCCTGCCGACCGCGCCTCGCTGAACTCCGCGGCCCAGCAGCTCCTGTCGGAAATTGACCGTGAGGCATCAGCCGCATCGTTCAACGGCGTCCAACTGCTCGACGGCAGCTTTTCGTCCCAGCAATTCCAGGTCGGCGCTAACGCCGGCCAGACGATCTCGGTCAATAACATCACCAGCGCGCGCATCGCCAATCTCGGCAGTAGCGACGCCGCTGCGGTGACCTCCGGCCAGAACGCCTCCAGTGCCGCGATGGTCGATGGTGACCTGCTCATCAACGGCATCGATATCGGTCCGTCGCTGGCGTCATCTGATACCGCTTCGACGGCCAGCGCGTCAGCCAGCGCGATCGCCAAGGCGGCCGCGGTCAACAGCAAGTCCAGCCAGACCGGCGTCAACGCCACCGTCAACAACACGCAAGTCTCGGGCAGCTCGATGACCGCGGCGGCGACGACGGGCAGCGTTACGATCAACGGCACCGTGATCGCGATCAGCACGACGGCTGCCAACAACTCCTCGCGCGCATCGGTGGTCACCGCCATCAATGCCCAGTCCAATCTGACCGGCGTCCATGCGGTGGATACCGGCACGGATAGCGGCGGTGTTCAGCTGGTTGCCAACGACGGCCGCAACATCGTCACCTCCTTCACGACCTTGACAGCGGCGGAGACGGGTCTTGGGGCCGCGGCGACCTACACCGGTTCGTACACGCTGACGTCACAGAGCGCGTTCACGCTGTCCTCGAACGTCACCGGCACCCTTTCCAATGCCGGCTTCGTTGCTGGCACCTATAAGCCACAGGTGGCCGCTGCCGACTCCATTCAGGGTGCGGCTGGCGCGGGCACGGCGATTGTGGCCGGCGACTTCTCGGTCAACGGTGTGCTGATCGGCGCCTCGCTGGCCAACTATGACACGGCGTCTTACCACTCGGCCTCTGCCAGCGCAATTGCCAAGGCAGCGGCCATCAACCTGGTGAGCTCGCAGACCGGCGTCACCGCGACGGCCAATCCGAACGTCGTGGCCGACAATACGGCGATGGTTGCCGGCGGCGCGCACACGGGATCGATGATCATCAACGGTGTCACCACCGGTGCGATCACGACGACTGCCAGCACCACCAACTCGCAAAACCGCCAGGCGGTGGTCTCTGCGATCAATTCGGTTTCCGGGCAGACCGGTGTGGTGGCTGTGGATACCAATACCGATGCTGGCGGTGTGCAGCTGGTGGCCGCGGATGGCCGCAACATCTCGGTCGTGCAGAAGACTGCCGGTACGCTGGTCGCTGCCGACACGGGCCTGAATTCGGCCATGATGACGGCTGCGGCGGGCGCTAACCCGACGAGTGGTGAGTTGGATGCCGGCACGTTCCGCGGCACCGTGAGCCTGACGTCGACAACGGCGTTCACCCTGGCCACCGGCACCACCGGTACCTCGATGAACACCTCGCTGGGTCTGTATGCCGGCACCTACGGCCAGGGCAAAAGCGGGCAGGCGCTGAGTTCCATGGATATTTCCACGGTCACTGGTTCCAACAATGCGCTGGTCGCGATCGACAATGCGATCAACTCGATCAACTCGTCGGCCGGTATCCTGGGTTCCATTCAGAACCGCTTCCAGTCGGTAGTCGACAACCTGGGCACAACGTCGGAGAACCTCTCCGCCGCCGTGAGCCGTATCCAGGACGCCGACTTTGCCGCGGAAACGGCGAACTACACGAAGGCGAATGTCCTTCAGCAGGCCGCAACGTCAATGTTGTCGCAGGCCAACTCAAACCCGCAGCAGGTGCTTTCACTCCTGCAGCGTCTGTAACGTCGTAAAGCTCGATGCAGCTTCTCCGGCCGGTCGTGCGACCGGCCGGAGAGGTCGCAAAGGGCAGAGGAGGCACTGACTTATGTCTGACAGTGTTGCCAGTATTGCCGCAATTGCTCCCGTTACCAGCGGGTTAAGCAATAGCGGCTCTTCGTCTTTGGCGCCATCGCCGCCGGCCGCCGCCGAGCCACCGATGGATTTCCAGAAAGCATTGGGTTTGCTCAACGACCACTTCGGTTCGCAACAGCCACCATTGCTGTTTCATACCTCCCGTGACGATGGCGATCTGGTCATTACGGTTGTTGATCCGCGCGACAACAGTGTCGTGCGACAAATGCCCAGCCATGAAGTTTTGCGTCTAGCGCGCAATCTCGAGAGAGGCAATCCCGCGCTGATGCCCAAGCAGAAGGCTTGAATGAATTGTTCGCCGAGGCGGCAAGAACCGCACCCGGCACGCCGCAGTGTGTCGCATCACGCCATGGCGACAAAGCTTTACGTGTGCATATCCGAAGGCGTGTCGGGTGCACCTTTTTCAATGAGCCCGTGTCGAGGGCTGTTACAGGTTCGCGGCTGAAAGCGATCGAGGAATACACTGATGGCCATCACACTCTCTACCAATCCTAACTCGATCGGCGCGAGCGTTACGTCTTCCGGTTTGGGCACCAATCTGGATGTCAATTCGATTGTGCCGTCACTGGTCAATGCTGAAATCAGCCCGATGATGACGCACTTGCAGTCCTCGCAGGCAGCCGATCAATCGACGATTTCCGCGCTTGGCACTGTGAAGTCGACCTTATCAACGTTGCAAACGTCGCTCGAAGCCCTGACGACGGGGACTGCCTTGACCAGCCTCGTTGCGCAAAGCAACGCGAGCTCGGTATTCACGGCGTCCGCGTCCAGCAAGGCGGTAGCGGGAACCTACAATATCGAAGTATCGACCCTGGCGACGACCAACACGATCGTGTCTGGTGCTTATACGGACGCGAATACGGTCGTCGGTGACGGGACGATTACGGTCAACGCGGGCGGCAGCTCATTCGATGTCACCCTGAGCAGCGGCAACGACACGCTCTCTAATTTGCGAGATGCGATCAACGAAGCATCGAACAACACCGGTGTTACCGCGACCATCATCAATAGTGTCGACGGTTCGCATCTGCTGCTGTCGTCGACGCAGACGGGGGTGGCCAACGCGGTGTCGGTGAATTCGGCCACACCGCCAATGACGTTCTCCACAGTCGGCAGTGGGGCCAGCGATGCAAAGATTTTTATCGACGGCACTTATGAATACGACAGCCCGAGTAACGTCATTACGGGTGCGATCGACGGAGTCACGCTCAATCTGTTGAGCCAGCAGCCGGGGACGCAAAATACGCTTACGGTTACAAACGATACACAGGGCGCAGTCAGCGCAGTTCAGAGTTTCGTCAATAACTACAACAGTGCACTGGCCATGCTCAATCAGGCGACCGCCTACAACTCCACGACACAGATCGCCGGTCCACTGCAAAGCGATATTTCGATTCGATCGCTGATCGGTCAGATGCAATCGATTGCAGGCGGAAGTCTGCCCTCTCCAGTTTTCGGCGTCAGCACTCTGTCGCAGATCGGCATCACGACCAATAAGGACGGTTCGCTGAGCTTGGATACCTCGACTTTGAGTGCCGCGCTTCAGAGCAACGCGCAAGGTGTGCAGGCGTTGCTGTCACAGCCCAGCACCAGCCTCGGCGCCAAGCTCGACACGGTGTTGACCGGTTTCGTCGGCAGCGGCGGTCTGATCGACGCGGAGACTACGGGATTACAGACCCAGGTTCAGAATTTGGTGTCCCAGATTACGAGCCTGAATCAACGTTCGGCGGATCTGACGCAGATGTATACGAGTCAATTCAATTCCATTGGCACCATCGTCAGCCAGTATACGAATATGGCCACCTATATTACGCAGCTCACCGCGCAGTTTTCGAAGGGCACATCGTCTAGCGGTGGGTAATATCCAGAATCGTCAGATCTTTGCTTCAAGCGCTTGTCTGGTCGAGCGCGCGAGCAAGATGCGCGCATCGTATTTCGTACTCGGCTGCGGTGTTTTTAATGTGTTCCGGAATATACTTTTAGGGTTAAGTTTCGACTTCCGGCGCCGATGCTTGGGGTAAGAATCCAAAGCGGAATTTTTCATATGTCGAACACGTCCCACGCAGCCGCATTGCGCTACTATAGAGACTCTGGCACCGCTGCTGTAGCCTGCGATGCATCCCCACACCGGTTGGTAACGATGCTGTATGACGGCGTCATCGAACGTCTCGGCCGGGGTGTCAGTTCGCTCGCCGCCGGTGATATCGTCGGCAAGGTGCGGGCAGTGAATTCCGCGATGGAGGTCATCAGCTATCTCCGCGCGATTCTCGATTTTCAGGCCGGTGGCGACCTCGCGCGCCAGTTTGACTCGTTGTACGATTACATGCTGCGCCGGTTGACGCAGGCCAACGCCGCCAACGACCCGGAAGGGTTGCGCGAAGTGGCACGCCTGGTCAATACCTTGAAATCGGGCTGGGAACAGATTCCGGAGTCGATGCGCGGCTGATGCGGTGCGCCTGATGGTCCGCCGCTTGCACGGGTCCTCATCGATACTTAATGGCGGGTTGACATGCAAGCGCAAAGCGATCTGTTCGACGGCGCCATCAGTTATTCGGACGAACTGCCGCTGGAATGGCTGCCGGCCGGATCTTCGACGTCGCCAAGCGATGCTCTGCGGCAAGCGGAATCCAATCTGCGGCTGCTACAAACGATTGCGCAGCTCGAGGATCGTGCCGCACTCAACGACGACCCCGATCCCAACGAGCTTGAGCTGGCGCGGCTGCATGCCAAGGTCGATGCACTGATTTTCATTGTCGGGGCGGTCTTGCCCCGTCTCGTACGGCTTCCGCCGGTCCGTCCGGTGCGCATATCGTGGTGTGGCGTTGTCTGGCGCACTACCGGGCCGGAACTCGCCGTCGGCGATAGCGGTATCGTCGAAATCTACCTTCATCCCGCAGTGCCGAAGCCCCTGCGGCTCGGAGCCCGTATCGTACGGGCTGAAGAGGGGTGGGTGCGGGCTGATTTCTCGGAAAACCTCCAGCTTTGTCAACAGGCTTTGGAGCGACAAGTATTTCTTCGCCATCGACGCGCCGTAGCCGAGCGCCGTAATCTTGAGCGAAGATCCTAAAACGGGATCTGAAGCAGTGTGGTGCCAAGGATGGAAATCGGGGAGGAGAAGGACATGCCGCACGTGCCGTGCCTTTTGACGGCGCACGCTGACTATAAGATGGAGAAATATGGGCGTTTTAAGCATTGTCCATGCCGATTCTCAGCCGCTGGTGCGTGCGGGCATCCGGCGCCTGCTGGAGGCGTTGGAGGGGGTCGTCGTCGTCGCCGAGGCTGGGGATGGCCGCGAGCTGCTGGAGCGTGTCGTCGCCAAAAGACCGCAGCTGGTGATCACCGAACTGTCCTTGCCCCATGTCAGCGGAATTGAGGCGGCCAAGCGCATCGTGCGCCACATGCCGGGTATCTATGTACTGTTTTTGTCGGGACAGGCGGAGCAGTCCCAGGTGCGCGCCGCGCTGAAGACCGGGGCTTCCGGGTTCCTGAACAAGGCCGGCGAACCCGCCGAACTGGAAATGGCGATCCGTGCGGTGATGCGCGGCCAGATCTATCTGAGTCCGAGTGTCTCGCAGCATGCAATCGAGCGCCGGCGCGCGCAGCGCGTCGAGGAAGGCGTCATCCTTTCGATACGTCAGCGCGAGGTTTTACGCCTGGTCGGTCGCGGCAAATCCACCAAGGAAATTGCCTCGCTTCTGGGTATCGGCAGCAAGACGGTGGAAACGCACCGGTCACGGCTGATGCAGGCACTCAATCTTCCCAATACGCATGCTTTGATGCATTTCGCGGTCCGCACCATTCTCGAAGCCAACGACGAGCGGTAGGCCCCGACGGACGGAAGGGTGCGTTCCGCGCATTTCTTGACGGATGTAAGAAAAAACATTACACGAGGTAAGGAATATTCCGATTGGTTCATGGGCCATAAATCGCGAGCATGCGTTCTAGTGAAACGATTGTTAGCGATGTGGTCGGAACCTGGAGGCGAAGAACATGAAAAGCGGCGCGAAGGCAAACATGCGGATGAGCATGAGTCAGACTCAGATCATGACGCCGCAACTGCTGCAGTCGATCCGACTGTTGCAGTTGACTTCACTGGAACTGGAAATGGACGTCCGCCAGGCGCTCGATTCCAACCTCATGCTCGAAGAGCCCGAAGAGGAAGCCGACAACACCGACCAGGCCGCTACCGCCGCGCACGCTGAACTGGAGGCCACAGCAGTTGCCGACGCCAGCCCCGAAGTGGAAGTGAGCGGCTGCGATGTCGCCGCGAGTGAACGTGTCGAAGCTGATTTCGACTGGAGCAGCTCGGAAAGCTGGTCCGGCGGCGAGCCCGGCGGCGATGATGATCGTGAACCGGCCGTTGCCCGTATCGCCGAAGCTCCGACCCGCGATCCTCGCATGCATGCGCTGGCGCAGCTGCAACTGGTGGTCACCGATCCGCGTGAGGCCGAACTGGTCGCCTTGATCGTCGATGCCGTCGACGACAACGGATATCTCAGCGAGCCGCTCGACGCGATCGCCATGCGTTTCACCGGCTCGCCGGAGGCGGGTCCCGAGGAAATGAAAGCGATTTTGCGTCGTGTGCAAAGTGTCGAACCGACCGGCTTCGGCGCGCGCGATCTGCGCGAATGCCTGCTGTTGCAACTGGAAGCTCTGCCGGCGCGCACGCCGGGCCTGCGTCTTGCGAGGATTATTGTCTCATCACATCTGGAAACGCTGGCCGAGCGGAAGATTGCGGTGCTGGCGCAAACACTGGCTGTGCCGGAAAGCCAAGTCGCGCAGGCGGTTGCTCTGATTCGCAGTCTCGATCCGAAGCCCGGAGCGGCCGGCACGCTGCCGGCGGAGGCGGTGGTTCCGGATGTCGTTATAACGGGCACTGCCGGCGCGTGGAAAGTCGAACTCAATCCCGAAACACTGCCCCGCGTGCGAATAAACAGGTACTATGAACAACAGGTTACAGGAGGTGGTTCAAGTGGCGCCTATCGTGCGCTGCGGGACCAGCTCAACGAGGCGCGCTGGTTGGTGCGCGGCCTAGAAATGCGGCATGAAACACTGGTGAAGACCGCGCGAGTGGTCTTTGAGCGGCAACGAGGATTCCTTCGGATTGGCGAGGAGGGCATGGTGCCATTGACGCTGCGTGAGGTTGCTGAGGCGATCGGTATGCACGAGTCGACGGTTTGTCGCGTCGTTGCCAATAAGCACGTATTGACGCCATGGGGCGTTTACCCCCTGAAGGCGTTTTTCCCCACGCATATCACGGGAGTCGATGGCGACACTTCCGGAACCGCGGTGCGGGCGATGATCCGCAAGATCATTGACGCCGAAAACCGTGCCCATCCGCTGTGCGATGGCGAGGTCGCTGCGCTTCTTGCTCGTCGCGGCGTGCGTGTGGCGCGGCGGACCGTCGCCAAATACCGCGAATCGATGCATATTGCGCCCGCGGCATTGCGCGCGCGGACTGTCGCGGCAGCCGTTGCACATTAATTGCTTGATGCGAAGATGCGAATATGATGTCGTCGGCACAGGACCATGGAATGACGACAAACAGGACCAAGGAAGCTCTGAGTAATACTCGCGAGCGACGATGGATCGCACGCGAACGGAGCATGGATACCCCAGTGACGATGGAATTGCGCCGGGATTTTCGGCATCGCTCAGGCGCAGATTATCCGACGACGCGGACCGTTCAGGGATTCCCTAATCAGGGGAAGCTTGAATAATGAAGCGGCTACGGACGCTGCTGGTGGACGACAACAAGTCCTTTCTGGTGCTTTCCAAGCACTTGCTGGCACCTATTGAAGGGCTCGATCTGGTCGGATTCGGCCATGATGGGTTCGATGCAGTGCGGCTGGCTGACGAGTTGCGCCCGGATCTCATCATCATGGACTTGGTGATGCCAGGGATGAGCGGCTTGCAGGCTACGCGGCTGATCAAGGCGCAGGACCATCCGCCGCGTATCATAATTGTCAGTCATTATGATGATGCCGAACATCGTGAACACGCATCGCAGGCCGGAGCGGATGGATTCGTGGAGAAGAACAATTACGAGGTCCAGATCAAAGAGCTGGTCAGGCAGCTGACGGAGGCCGAACAGTAATGTCCGAGTCGCGCGTACTGGTCATCGATGCGGACTCGGAGCGTGCCGCGGCGCATGCCGCCGTTCTCCAGTTTATTGACTACCGTCCAGTGGTTACGTCGTCGGCTGCGGATATTCGCGTTGAGTCGCATACACCGCAGGACTGGCTTGCCGTGCTCGTCGGCGAGGAATCCGATTGGCCGGCGCTGCGCCGTTTCGTGGACTGGCTCAAGCGTGACCGTTTTCATCCTCCGCTGCTGGTGCTGCAGCCCTATCACGAGCGCGCGGTTGATCTGCTGGGCCTCGATCGCAGTGCCTGCCTGCCCCTAGACAGCCCGGTCAAGTACTCGCAGTTGAACGATCTGCTGCGACGTGCCGGTCTGCTGAAGATGGAACAGCAGGAAGCGATCATGCGCACGCCCGGACCAACCGGGAATTCGGTGGTGATCCGCCGTGTGCGCCAGATGATCGGGCAGGTGGCGCCCTACGACAGCACCGTGCTCATCACCGGCGAATCCGGCACCGGCAAGGAAGTCGCCGCGCGTGCGATCCACGATCAGTCGCCGCGGCGCGAACGACCGTTCGTGGCGGTCAACTGCGGCGCGATTCCTTCCGAACTGCTCGAATCGGAACTGTTCGGCCACGAGAAAGGAGCGTTCACCGGCGCCATCACCGCCCGCAAGGGACGTTTCGAGATGGCGGACGGCGGCACTCTGTTCCTCGATGAAATCGGCGATATGTCGCTGCCGATGCAGGTCAAGATCCTGCGCGTACTGCAGGAGCGCAGCTTTGAGCGTGTCGGTTCCTCGCGCAGCCAGCGCTGCGATGTACGCATCATCGCCGCGACGCACCGTAATCTTGAGGATGGGATCGTCAAAGGCACCTTCCGCGAAGATCTTTTCTACCGCCTGAACGTGTTTCCGATCGAGATGCCGCCGTTGCGCGAGCGCCTCGAGGACCTGCCGATGCTGATCGATGACATCATCGCGGCGATGGAGCGGCATGGACATGGCTCGGTGCGCATCGCGCCGGATGCGATCCACGCGTTGCGGGCTTATCACTGGCCCGGCAACGTGCGCGAGTTGTCGAATCTGGTCGAGCGCGTCGCGGTGCTGCATCCCAGTGCGGAAGTGACCGCTGCCGAACTGCCGCAGCGATACCGCAGCACGGAGACCAAACCGGCCGGGTCGCCTTCATCGGCGCCATCGGTAGCGTCTGAGCGAGCCCAGGCGATGGCCATCGCCGAACCCGTCGCGCTGCTGCATGAGGAAGCAGTCGCCGGGGACCACGAGGCGGAGCTGCCGGGCCTGGATTCCGCTTCGGTGGTCTGGTCGGCGCAATTGCCGCCGGAAGGCGTCAATCTGAAGGATCACATCGAATCGATTGAGATCGCGCTGATCCGTCAGGCGCTCACACAAAGTTCCGGCGTCGTCGCGCATGCCGCGAAATTGCTCAACACGCGGCGCACGACTTTGGTTGAAAAGCTGCGCAAGTATGGTCTCCAGCGCGAGACCATTGACGACTGAACACACGCCTTAGGGTCTGTCGTCAAACTCCCTGATCACTGCGTTGCTGTCCCCAAGGGCGTCGCAGCGGCCCCGCCCGCACCCACGCTACGCGGCACCGTGGCGGGGCCTTCAGGCGCAGTCCGCCGGGCATGGTGGTTCCATGTCCAAGGACTGCAACGCCGGCCGTCGTCCTTGGGAACGCAACCCGGAGGGACGGCCCCTGCCGGGGCGCATCGCCACGTCACGGGCTCCTCGCGTACGTCCAGTACGCCACCGTCGCCCCTTCCTTGCGCTGCGCCCCGGCAGGGGCCGTCGCAGTGACCAGGGAGTTTGACGACAGGCCCTAGTGCCGGACTTTCGGCGCCCGTGTTTTTTTTCCCGCGCTATTTCTTGGCCGGAATTTCCAGCAGCGCGACAGAAACCCGTCACGACGCACCGTCCAGCTGCTGAAAAATCCATGTAAAACAGGTCGCCGGCCGAGGCACAGGACTTGCTCTAGTGCCTCGGGTTAATAGCAATTCGAATATCTCGAACATCCGGCGCATGAATACGATCGACGTGAACAGTGTGCTCGCGCAGATCCGCGTACTGAGCACGCAGGCGCAAGGTGCCTCGCAAAAGGCACCGGTCCAGCAGAGCAGTGGCAGCGGCTTCGGCACGCTGGTCAGCGGCTCGATCGATCAGGTCAATGGTTTGCAGCAGCAGGCGTCGAAGCTACAGGACAAGTTCGAGATGGGCGATCCCAACACCGATCTTTCAAGCGTCATGCTGGCTACCAGCAAGGCGCAGGTTTCATTCCGCGCGATGGTCGAAGTGCGCAACCGCCTGGTCAATGCGTACCAGGAAATCATGAACATGCCGATCTGAGCTGACCTATGGCTGATACCGCACTCACCGGGTTGCGACAGGCTCGCAGCATCACCGATCTTCCAATGGTCCGTCAGCTTGGTCTGATGGCCGCGGTAGCGCTGGCGATCGCAGCCGGCATCGCGCTGTTCTCGTGGTCACAATCGCCGAATTTTCAGCCGATATTCGCAAACCTCACGGAAAAGGACTCCGCCGAACTTGCCGACGCCATACGTGCGTCCGGCATCGAAGTCAAAGTCGATCCAAACAGCGGCGCGGTGATGGTACCCGCCGAAAAGATCCACGAAGCGCGGCTGCGCGCCGCTTCGCAGGGATTGCCGAAAAGTGCCTCGATGGGATTTGAAATGATCCAACAGGACGAGGGCTTCGGCACCAGCCAGTTCATGGAAAACGCGCGCTTCCAACTCGCGCTCGAAACTGAGCTGGCGCGCACGATCAGCAGCCTGCAACCGGTGAAGAATGCGCGCGTGCATCTGGCGCTGCCGAAGCCGTCCGCCTTCGCGCAAACCACCGGTACGCCGAGCGCTTCGGTGCTCGTTGAATTACAGCCGGGCCGCATGCTGGAAGCGAACCAGGTCGAGTCGGTCGAGCACATGGTCGCGTCGAGCGTGCCGAATCTCAGCGCCAGCAACGTCACCGTTATCGACCAGTTTGGCCGACTGCTCAGTGGCGGTGACAAGAGCGGTGAGCTGGCGGTGAGCTCCGAGGAATATCAGTACGCGCGTCGCGCCGAGGCCGATTACGCGCGGCGCATCGAGGAAATCCTCACGCCGATGCTGGGTCCGGATCACATGAGCGCGCAGGTCGCGGCGGATTTCGATTTCTCGGTGACCGAGGAAGCCAAGGAAAGCTACAACCCGCAGCAGAAAGAGGCGTCGGTGCGCAGCGAACAGAGCAGCGAGGACACGACACGGGCACCTAACGGCGGTCCGCTTGGTGTCCCCGGCGCGACCAGCAACCAGCCGCCTGCCACCAGCGCCCCGCCGGCACAGCCGGCACCGTCTGTGGCCGCTGCTGCTGCCGCCGCGGGAGCGGGCGCAGCGAGTACCGCCAAGGCGACGGATACCACGGTATCGCAGAGCAAATCGGAGACGCGCAACTACGAACTTGATCGTACCGTCAGCCATACGCGGCAGTCGGTTGGACGCCTGAAGCGCCTGTCGGTCGCAGTACTAGTGGATAACATTTCGAAGACCAATGATAACGGCGATGTCGTTTCTGAAGCATTGACGCCGGAGCAGGTTGCAAAGGTCGACGCGCTGGTGAAGAAAGCGGTGGGATTCGATGAGTCGCGCGGTGACACAGTCACCGTGCAGAACGCGCCTTTCCATACCGAACCGGTCCCTGAGGTGCCGCCGATCCCGCTGTGGAATCGTCCCGAGCTGCGCGAATACGCACGGCAGGGGTTGGGTGCGGTCATCGTCCTGGTATTGATCTTCGCGGTGCTGCGGCCGACGCTGCGTTCGCTGATGGCGCCGAGGGCGCCGGTTGCGGGTGGAGTGATGCGAGCCGAACTCGCGGAAAGCGGCTCCGGCCAGGACGCCCTGCCGGTCGCCCCCAATCCGCAAGCGCTGGCGCCGCCGCCGTATGAGCAGAAACTCGCACTGGCGCGGAACGCGGTGGCACAGGATCCCGCGCGGGTCGCGCAAGTCGTGAAAAACTGGATCGGCGAAGATGGCGGATAAGAACGGCGACGGCCCGCCGCCCTCCGGACCGGAGCGGGCCGCCATCCTGCTGATGTCGCTCGGCGAGACCGAAGCGGCGGCAGTGCTCAAATTCATGGGCGCCAAGGATGTGCAGAAAGTCGGGCAGGCGATGGCGGCGCTCGCTAATGTTTCGCGCGAGCGCGCGACTGGCGTGGTCGAGAAATTCGTCAGTGAACTGGATACACAGACTTCGCTCGGTGTCGGTGCTGACGATTACGTGCGCCGCGTGATGGTCAACGCACTCGGCGAAGACAAGGCCACCAGTGTTATCGATCGCATCCTGCTTGGACGCAATAGCAAGGGTCTGGAAGCGCTGAAATGGATGGAAACGCGCGCGGTTGCCGATCTGGTGCGCAATGAGCATCCGCAAATCGTTTCGATCGTTCTTGCTTATCTTGATTCCGATCAGGCTGCTGAAGTTTTGTCGCTGTTGCCCGAACGCATGCGCAGCGACGTGCTCATGCGCATCGCGCGTCTCGACGGTATCCAGCCGGCGGCGCTGCGCGAGCTCGACGAAATCATGGAAAAGCAGTTCAGCGGCAACGGCAATCTGAAGGCATCGAGCGTCGGCGGCATCAAGGTTGCCGCCAATATTCTCAACCTGATGGACACGTCGGTGGAGACGCAGATTCTCGCGCGCATCGGCGAGAGCGATTCGGATTTGAGCACCAAGATTCAGGATCTGATGTTCGTGTTCGACGATCTTGCCGAGATCGACGATCGCGGCATTCAGGCGCTGATGCGCGAAGTCAATTCCGAGCAGATCGCGCTTTCGCTCAAGGCAGCGGATACGCGGCTCAAGGACAAAATTCTCAAGAACATGTCCAAGCGCGCGGCGGAAATGCTGGTCGAGGATATGGAGTCGCGTGGTCCGGTGCGCGTCGCCGACGTTCAGGCCGCGCAGAAGGACGTGCTGCTCGTCGCCCGTCGCTTGATGGAATCCGGCGAGATTTCCGTCGGCAGCAAGGGGGAGGAGTATGTCTGAGTCCGATGTGCCGACCGTCTCAGTGCTCACCGGCGAGCAGGTCGCGTCGGCGTTCCAGCGGTGGGAGCTGCCGGACCTGGACGTGTGGACCGATCCGCAGGTCGCCGCGCATACCGCGCGCCATCTCGATCAGCTCGAAGCGGCAGCCTATGAGGAGGGCATCGCCCGCGGCCGCAGTGAAGGTTATGCTGCCGGTGCGGCAATGGCGCGCGAGCAGGCGCAGCGGCTGCATCATCTGCTCGATCATCTACGCTTTCCGCTGGCCGAATTCGACGCCGAAGTCGAACGGATGTTGATTGCCCTCACCATCGAAGTCGGGCGCCGGCTGGTCGGCGCGCAACTCGAGCTGGATCCGACACTGACGGCAAATGCCGTGCGCGAAGCGCTCGAAGCCTTGGGGACACCGCCGCGCGACGCGCGGGTGCACCTCAATACCGAAGATCTGAATGTACTGAAAGACGTCATTGCGGCGCCGGATAGCGCGTCACAATGGCGTTTCGTCGCCGATCCCAAGCTGCGCTCGGGCGACTGTCGCATCGTTACCGAAGGTGCACAAGTCGATGCGCAGCTCGACACCCGGCAGGCGAGCCTGTCGCGTGCCCTGCTGGGCGATAACGAATAGCCATGACCGCAAACACTTCCGAAATCGTGCAGTCGAACACCTTCCGCCGCGATCGCGATCAGCGGTTGGTGGCCAGCTTGCGCACGGCCTGTACGCGCGTGGCGGACGCACGGACCGTCGTGGTCGAAGGTGTGCTCAAGCGGGTAACCGGGCTGACACTGGAAGCGGTTGGTTGCCAGGTCCGCATCGGCGAGCGCTGCAGCGTGATGAATGCGGACGGCGACGCGGTGGAAGCCGAGGTTGTCGGGTTTTCCGGTGATCGCGTTTATCTGATGCCGGTGGACGATCTGCGCGGAGTGCTGCCGAACGCGCGGGTGGTGCCACTGCACCGTTCGGCGTCGATACCGATCGGTAATGGCCTGCTCGGCCGTGTGCTTGACGGCGAAGGCACTCCGCTCGATGACTTGGGCCGTCTCAATTGCCAGCGGCGCAAGGCGCTGTCGACCACAATCAATCCCTTGCAGCGCGAGCCGATTACGCAGCCGCTCGATGTCGGTGTGCGCGCGATCAACGCGCTGATGACGGTCGGGCGCGGCCAGCGTCTCGGCCTGTTTGCCGGCACCGGCGTTGGCAAGAGCACCTTGCTCGGCATGATGACCCGTTTCACCAAGGCCGACGTCATCGTCGTCGGACTGGTTGGCGAGCGCGGCCGCGAAGTCCGCGAATTTCTGGATCACAGTCTGGGTCCGGAAGGACGCCGCCGTGCCGTCGTCGTCGCGACGCCGTCCGACCGTTCGCCGGTGCAGCGCCTGCGCGGCGCGTGGCTGGCGACGTCGATCGCGGAAGGCTTTCGCGACCAGGGGAAGAATGTCCTGCTGCTGATGGATTCGCTGACGCGCGTCGCACAGGCGCAGCGCGAGATCGGCCTGGCGATCGGCGAACCGCCGACCACGCGCGGCTATCCGCCCTCGGTATTCGCATTGATTCCACGACTCGTCGAGCGTGCCGGTAACGGGGCCAAAGGACAGGGATCTATCACCGCGTTCTACACAGTTCTGACCGAGGGTGACGATCTGAACGATCCAATCGCCGACACCGCGCGCGGCGTGCTCGATGGGCACATCATCCTGTCGCGCACGATTGCGGAGGCCGGCATCTATCCTGCAATCGATGTCGAATCGTCGATCTCGCGTGTGGTGCAAACCATCACGCCGCCGCAGCAGCAGCAGCTTGCCCGGCGCTTCCGTGCACTGGTTTCCTCGTATCAGCGCAATCGCGATCTGGTCACCATCGGTGCCTACCAGAAGGGCAATGATGCGCGCGTGGACGAGGCGATTGCGTTGTGGCCGCGCATCGAGGCATTCCTGCGCCAGGATGTGAAGGAGGCGGCTGACTATGCGTCCAGTACCAGCGGGCTTGCAGCGTTGTTCACGCCATGAGTGATCGGCACGGACTTTCATCGGAGCGGCTGGCGCCGATCCAGGAGCTTGCGGACAGACGCAAGTCCGAGGCGGCACGTGCGTTGGCCGAGGCGCAACGCATCCTTGCCGATCGCGAGGCCCAGCTCCACGAACTTGAACATTACAAGGAACCGGAAGCGCCACGCGGCGCGCCGACAATGCAGAGCGCCGCGCTGCTGCGCAATCGGGAGAGTTTCAGATTGCGTCTTACGGAGGCGATCCGCTACCAGCGGCAAGCGGTGGCCGATGCGTGCAAGAAAGTCGAAGCGGCCCGTGCGGCTTGGATCGACGAACATTGTAAGACCCAAGTAATTGGAAAACTGGTCGAACGCAGCGAAGCTAGCGAACAGCGAATACAGGAGCAGCGGCAGCAGCGCGAATTGGACGAGTTCGCGTTGCGACTGATCCAGACGGCACCTTCATCGAGATCGAACGGATAATGAACACTTCAATGGCGTTGATTCCAAGTGCACAGTTCGCAGTGCCGTCACCGACGGCGGATTGGTCGCGGAAGCTGTCCGGCGATGGTGGCGACGGCAGCGACAGCTTGTCGTCGCCACGATTCGAGTTGCCGGAGACCACGACAGATTCGAACAGTATCGTTTCGCCCGATAGCCGTGCGCTCAATCCAAGGTCGGATCGCACCGATGCCGAAGATGTGCAACGGACGACTACCCAGGGAACCAAAGACATCGAGGGTGATAGTCGAACCAAACCCCGTCGCGCGGCGGACCAGAAGTCCGCGAAGTCGGATGCTGACCAGGCCAATTCGAGTGTGAATCCGTGGGTGCAGGGACAACCCGCGACTGATACGGCCGACGCCGGAGCAGACAGCGCGAGTGGCGGCACGGCGGGCGATTCAGAGGCATCGAAGGCAGCGGTGAAGGGCGCCGCTGATGGCACCGCTGACTCACAAGCCGCCACGGGCACGGATGCATCGGCTGCGGCGTCACCGCTCGCCAGAATCATGAACCTCTGGTCGCAGACGCGGTCCTCCGCACAGGCGCCGGTTATTCCCACGCCCGGGGCTCCCACCGCTTCCGCCGATGGGGCGCCGAGCGGCGCGATCACGGTCACCGTCACTTCAGCCTCGCAGGCCGCTGCTACCGTAGCCCCGCAGAGTACCAACGCGGTGGCACCGCAGAGCGCGTCAGCGCAGTCCGTCGCAACACTACTGCAGATGCTAGGCGGTGTCGCGGATGATGTGGCAGCTGCGGCGACGCAAGTGCTGCCACCCGCAACGGCCGCGAGCGAATCCGGCAGCGATCGAGCTACTGCGGTGTCCGCGACGGCAGTTCGTGTCGATGGTTTGGTGTCGTTCCTGCTGTCCGCGATGCCGGGAGGCGGCAAGTCCGGAGACAATCGGAAAGAGGACAGCGGGTTCAAAGATCTTCTGGCGATGCTGCCATCTGCGAACACGCCGACGAACGCGGTTCCCGATGTCAAAGTGGACGCGCTGCTCGCGGGTATTCAGGGACTGGCGGTTTCCCCGCACACCGGGGGCGGAACCTCTGGAGCCGCGGCTGACTCCACCAGCGCTGTGAATCAGCCGCCGCTCACGCTGAACAGCCCGGGTTGGGAAGATTCGCTGAGTGACCGCGTGCATATGCTTCTGCACACAACCGCCGATGGCGAAGTGAACGAAGCCCGTATCCAACTTCATCCGCGTGAGATGGGCAGCATTCAGATTCATGTTCGCATGGGTTCGGAAGGTGCCGACGTGCGTTTCGCGGCGACGAATCCTGATGTGCGTCACGCGCTGGAAGCCTCGCTGCCGAGGCTGCGCGAACTCCTTTCGGCGGGCGGCACGTCGCTGTCTCAGGCGCAGGTCGGATCACAGCTGTCCCAGAACTCTCAGCAAACGCATGCACAGGCGCGCAGCGCTTCGGCCGCCCCGATGGCCGGCGCGAACACCGTGTCGGACGACGAGACGGCCGGTGCCCGGCGCATCCGCATTGCGAGCGTGTCGCTGATCGACGATTACGCCTAGCAGCCTATCGGATTTCGGCAGTTCTCTAAGCGGTGCGCAGCTCAATAAATCGCGCCACCCGCCGCTATTGCATGTGTCAGGGTTGGAATGCAAAGCTCGACAGACCACATATTTTAAATGCGGGGCCGTGCAGATCGCTTTGCCGGCTTTCGGCCATATCCGGCTGAGGTGTCGGCGCCGACATTGATTTTAGTCGTGCAGACACCGGCGATTGAGCGCTTTTGAGGGTAGGGCAACGCGGAATATCGGTGGATGGATAGAGGATCATGACAGATCGCGATTCCAGAAAAGGAGCTGAAATCCCGGAAGAGATCGGCGTAATTGCCGCTGCCAAGCAGGAATTTGCGCTGACCGGATGGTTGCCGCGCTTTGTCGATCGCGATATCGAAGAACAATATCTCGACGATATCTTTGAATCCGCTTCACGCACACGCGTCATCTGTTTCTCATTCGCGGCCCTGCTGGTGGTGCTCAGTCCGTTCACGGCCCAACAGACACTGCCACAGTCGCCGGAACTCGTGTCGTTTTTTGTCCGGGGTTCATTGCTCGTTCAGCTCCCCATTTTCCTGCTTGCCATTCTGCTATCCATGCTCACGACCCTACCGGGCCGGATGGTGACGCATCTGACCGTGATTCTGGTTCTCCTGATTGGCATGCATAGCGAGTACCTCCGCGTGTTCGCGCTGAACCACGGTGTCGATTTTCCGAGCTCTGCACCTTTTATGGTGCTTTATCTTGGAGTTCTCGTTTTCGGTCTGCCGCTCCGGCAGACCATACCGGCGCTCGTGCTGCTCTTTTTCTTGGCCAAAGGCTTCGAACTATTCAGGCTCGAAAACTCCCCGCAGCGCAATCTGGTGCTGATGATCGATTTCGTCATGATCTTCGTGTGCGGCCTTGTTGGCATCCGCCTTGATCTCATGCGGCGCGAGGCATTTACGCGGGTTGTACTGACCGAACAGCGTGCTTATCTCGACCAGTTGACGGGACTTTGCAACCGCTGGGGATTCGAGCGCGACGCGGAGCGCATCCTGCGGCACGCGGCGCGTGAGCGCCACCCGGTTACGCTGGGGATCATCGATCTTGACCACCTTAAGTCGCTGAACGAATCCGCCGGCTATGCGTTTGGTGATTTTGTGCTGTCGCAGATCGGACACTGTTTGAGCCAGCACGTGCGCCGACCTCTCGACAGCGCGGGTCGCCTTGGCGGCGCCGAGTTTGTGCTGCTGTGGTATGCCCCGCGCGGGGAATTCAGCTTGGATGTCGGCAATCAGATCGTGGATTCGGTGCGCGCATTGTCGATCCGGCGTCCCGATTCGCCGGACGGCATCGTGACGGTCAGCGTGGGAATCGCAACGCTTTGTCCAAAGGGCAAAGGTGATCTTGATCTCGAGCGACTGATGCGGCTGGCCTACGAACAACTTCATTTCGCGAAGAGTGCCGGTCGCAACACGTTCCGAATGGCCAGTCTGAGCGACTAATCGCTTTATAGGGTTACACCGTATCAATTGCCGCCGCGGCGCCGCATTTCTGACGGCGGTTCTTCGCAGGCGCGAGTCAAAATGCTGGCAGCAGGAGTGACGTAACTGCCTTTTCCAAGCAAATACAATGGCTTCAGGCGTGGCACATGGCTTGCTCCAGGAGGACGCCAATCTCACAGGAGTTATAGCTATGGCACGTGCCGCCACGCAGGAAGCAGAGGAAGAAACCGAAAAGCCGGTCGCTGCCGCAGGAGGTATGCCGAGCGGCAAACTCATGCTAATTGGTGTGCTCGTTCTGGTTCTGTTGCTGACGATTTCAGTCGGACTAGCGGCTTTCTTCGCGCTGCGCGGCTCAGCATCGCATCAGGAGAGCGCCGCCGACGGCGATAGTGCTAGTGCCGAAGCCAGCAGCGAAGAGCACGTAGCGCCGAAGGGCAAGGAGAAAGGCAAGGAAAAGGCCAAGGACGAAAAAAAGGAAAAAGAAAAGAAACTTCCCCCGCAGTATCTGGACATGTCGCCGGCCTTCGTCGTGAATCTTCAGGACGACCAGGCAATGCGTTACCTGCAGATTGAGATCCAGGTGATGACGCGTGATCTGAAGGCGGCCGAAGAAATCAAGGCCAATATCCCGCGGCTCAGGAACACACTGATGATGCTGTTCGCGCAGCAGCATGCCAAGGATCTGATCACGCGTGAAGCCAAGGAAGCGCTTCAGCAACAGGCGCTCGAACAGGTGCAGGCGGTGATGAAGGAAGAAACCGGTTCGCCCGGCATCGAAGCCGTCTACTTCACCAACTTCGTTATCCAATGAGCTCGCGCGAACTGCTATCGCAGGACGAGATCGACGCGCTGCTGCACGGCGTCGATAGCGGCGCGGTCGATACGACACCGGCACCGGCTGCGCCCGGCGAGGCGCGTTCCTTCGATTTCGCGACGCAGGAGCGCATCGTCCGCGGTCGCATGCCGACGCTCGAAATGATCAACGAACGTTTCGCGCGCCTGTTCCGCATCAGCCTGTTCAACATGTTGCGCCGCACGCCGGAATTGACGGTGAACGGGCTGGAAGCTTCGAAGTTTTCGGAATATACGCACAGCCTCTACGTGCCCACCTCGCTCAACGTCGTACGTATCAAGCCGCTGCGCGGCTCCGCACTGTTCATTTTCGAGCCGAAGCTGGTGGTTTCAGTGGTGGATAATTTCTTTGGCGGTGATGGACGCAGCAACGTCAAGATCGAAGGACGCGAATTCACGCCGACCGAAAATCGTGTGATCCAGATGCTGTTGCGGCAGGCGTTCCTGGATTTGCAGGAAGCCTGGGCGCCGGTGATGAATCTCCAGTTTGAATTCGTGCAATCCGAAGTCAATCCGCACTTCGCGAACATCGTGGCGCCGACGGAGATTGTTGTCGTTTCCCGTTTCAAGATCGATCTGGACGGCGGCGGTGGCCATCTGCACGTCACCATGCCTTATTCGATGATCGAACCGATTCGTGAGCAGCTCGACGCCGGCCTGCAGGCCGATCGCGCCGATCGTGATGACAAGCGCTGGCAGATCAGCCTGCGCGAGGAAATGCAGAGCGCAGAGGTGGACGTCGACAGCCGCCTCGGCAACGTGCGCATCTCTTTGCGGGAGTTGATGGCGCTGAAAGCGGGCGACGTCATTCCGATCAACATGCCGAAAGTGATCGATCTCTGCGTTGACGAACTGCCGGTGTTTCGTGGCCAGTTCGGTGTTGCCCATGGCCGCAACGCGGTCCGTATCACGGAAGTCGTCCGTCGCAATTCTTCTAATACAGCGCAACAGGGGCAAGGCAAATGAGTACTGCGAATAGCGCGGCCACCGCGGCACCGGAATATGCGCGCGCCAATTTCCAGGAGTTGCAGAGCGATGGCGCTGCTGCGCCGTTAGGGAATGGCGAGGTCAACCTCGACGTCATTCTCGATGTCAGCGTGACGCTGTCGCTCGAGGTTGGCCGCATGCGCATTCCGATCCGCAATCTCCTCCAACTCAATCAGGGTTCCGTCGTCGAGCTGGAGCGGACCGCGGGCGATCCGCTCGACGTGTACGTCAACGGCACGCTGATAGCGCATGGTGAGGTGGTGGTCGTCAATGAGAAATTCGGCATCCGCTTGACTGATGTAGTGAGTCCGAGCGAGCGGATCCGCAAGCTCAAGTGAACACTGTATCGACTCTTTCCGCTGCCGCTTCGCCGACCGGCAGCCTGCCTCATATGATGGGCGCGCTGCTCGCGGTGCTGGGGCTGATTTTCGTGCTCGCGTGGCTGCTACGACGCGTGCAGAACATGCGTCCCACTAGCGCCGGCAGTCTCAGCGTGCAGGGCGGTCTGCAAGTCGGTGCGCGCGAGCGCGTGCTGTGGGTGCGGGCGGGTGAAACCCATTTGCTGATTGGAGTCGCACCGGGTCGCGTGCAGACACTGCATGTGTTCGATCACGCGCCGGAAGTCGCGCCGCCCGTAAGCGGTGGTGCCGCACCGAATTTCAGCGATCTTCTCAAGCGGGCCCTGGGTCAATCATGAAGCGTCTGATTCTCGCAATCGCTGCCGTGATGGCAAGTCCAGCAGTACTCGCGGTCGGTATGCCGGCGTTGTCGGTGACCACGGCGCCTGGCGGTGGGCAGAACTACAGCCTGAGCATCCAGGCGCTGTTGTTGATGACAGCGTTGACGCTGCTGCCGGCGATCTTCCTGATGATGAGTGCGTTCACGCGCATCGTCGTCGTGCTCGGTCTGCTACGGCAGGCGCTCGGCACCGGCAGTACGCCGTCAAATCAGATTCTGATTGGCCTGTCGCTGTTTCTGACTTACTTTGTGATGAATCCGGTGCTCGATCGCATCTACAGCACCGCCGCGCAGCCGTACATCGACGGTAAGATTGAATTCCAGCCGGCGCTCGCGGCCGCGGAGAAACCGCTGCGTGCTTTCATGCTGGCGCAGACTCGTGAAACGGACTTGATGACCTTCGCCCGTATCTCCGGGCACGATAAATTCGCGACGCCGGACGATGTGCCATTCGCAGTGCTCGCACCGGCGTTCATGACCAGCGAGCTGACCACCGCGTTCGAGATCGGCTTTCTGCTGTTCATTCCGTTCATCGTCATCGATCTGGTGATCTCCAGCGTACTGATGAGCATGGGCATGATGATGCTTTCGCCGATGCTGATCTCGCTGCCGTTCAAATTGATGCTGTTCGTACTCGTGGACGGCTGGAGTCTCGTTATGGGTTCGCTTGCGGCAAGCTTCCGGGCGGTGGCGCTATGACTCCCGACCAAGTTCTCACCATCGGGCAGGAAGCACTCCAGCTCGCGTTGATGATCGGCGCGCCACTGCTATTGACTGCACTTGTCGTCGGCCTCGTCGTCGGCGTCTTTCAAGCGGCGACGCAGATCAACGAAATGACGCTGTCGTTTATTCCCAAGTTGCTGGGAATGGCGGCGATGCTGGTATTCACCGGTCCATGGATGCTGCGCCTGCTGACTGAATACACGCGCCGGCTCATCGAAAATATTCCCTCCTTGATTCACTGACGGCATGAACTTCACAGATGCGCAACTGCAAGCTTGGCTGCAGGACGCGCTGTGGCCATTCATACGTATCGGCGGCCTATTGATGGTGGCGCCCGTGTTCAGTGGCCATACCATGCCGGCACGGGTGCGGCTGATGTTCGCGTTCGCGCTGACCTTCGCACTCGCGCCGCTGCTACCGCCGTCGCCGCCCATGGAGATATTCACCGCCGTCTGGTGGCTGCGCGGTGTGCAGGAGATGGTGTTCGGAATCGCGCTCGGATTTCTGCTGAAGCTGGTATTCGAAGCGGTGATTCTCGGTGGCGAATTGATCGGCAACGGTATGGGCCTCGGTTTCGCACGGTTGGCCGATCCCGTGCGCGGTGCGGACGCGCCGGTCGTCGGTCAGTTTCTGCAAGTAATCGCGGTATTGCTGTTCCTGACCGCCGGCGGTCATTTGCGGCTGATCGAATTGCTCGCCCAGAGTTTTCGCTCGGTGCCGGCCGGTGGTGATGTGCTGACCGCGCCAGCAATGTACGCACTGGCTGGATTCGCGAGCGAGACATTTTCCGGTGCGCTATCGGTCGCGCTGCCGATGGTTGGCGCGCTGCTGCTGGTGAACATTGCTTTCGGCGTCATGAGCCGCAGCTCGCCGACGTTGAACGGGTTGTCAGTGGGATTTCCGCTGTCGCTGCTCGCCGGGCTGCTGCTGATGCGGTTCGATCTGCCAATGATCGCCACCGTGCTAGATCGCGAACTGATGGCCGCGTGGACCTTCATTTCCTCCTGGATTCTAGTGTCGTGAGTCAGAAATTCGTCACGTATCTCGGGGCGCCGTTTTGCCGCCCGCGGCGTTGCGACTTCTCGCCATATGCCCAATATGACTCGTCGTCGCGTCTTGCGCGCGACAAAACGGCACTCCCGATTTATGCAACGAATTTACGACTCGCGACACTAGGAGTGCGCTGACGTGGCCGAGTCATCAGCTCAGGACAGAACCGAAGAAGCCACCCCTAAACGCAAGCGCGATGCCCGTAAGCGCGGGCAGGTGCCGCGGTCGCGCGAATTGTCGACCGCCGCCGTGGTCGGCGTCGCCGTGCTGATCCTCACCGTATCCGGCTCACGCGTTGCTTCCGGTGCTTTGTCGTTCATGCGTAGCGCGTTGCACATCGATGCCGCCATGCTGAGCGAGCCGCGCCAGGCAGCGGTGATCGCAGGTCATCAGCTAAGCCAGGGATTATGGGTGGTGGCGCCGATTCTCGGCGCGACCATAGCCGCCGCGCTGATTGCGCCGGCGCTGCTCGGTGGCTGGAATTTCAGTATCGAGGCAATTCAGCCAGATTTCTCGCGCGTCAATCCTGCACGCGGCTTGGGTCGCGTGTTCTCGACACAGGGCCTGTTCGAGCTTGCGAAAAGCGTTGCCAAATTCACGATGCTCGGCGCAGTCGGCGCGGCCTTCGTATGGCAGCACCGCGCAGAGCTGTCGGGTCTCGGTCTGCAGGCGGCGGACGCGGCGGCTGGCCATGTTTCCCGCCTGGTGATTTCGTGCCTGGGCTGGATGGCGATGGCATTGGCGGGCATCGCGGCCGTTGACGCGCCATACCAGCGCTGGAACTACATGAAGCAGCTGCGCATGAGCAAGCAGGAAATCCGCGACGAGTACAAGCAGAGCGAAGGTCGTCCTGAAGTCAAGGCGAGGATCCGTCGCATCCAGCACGAAATGGCCAAGCGCCGCATGATGGAAAAGGTGCCGACCGCCGATGTTGTCGTCACTAACCCGACGCACTACGCCGTTGCGCTCAAATACACCTCCGGTTCGATGCGCGCGCCGGTCGTAGTGGCCAAGGGCGCGCATGTGCTCGCTGCAACCATTCGCGAACTCGCGCAGCACCATCGCATACCGCTGGTGTCAGCGCCGCCACTCGCGCGTGCACTCTACCGCGAGGTCGATCTCGATGCTGAAATCCCGGTGCCGCTCTATGCAGCGGTGGCACAGGTGCTGACTTATGTTTACCAACTCCGCAAGTGGAGCGGCGGTATACGGCCGCCGGAGCCCGATATCGGCGACATTCCGGGTGGCGAGCCCGATCCAGAATAGAGATTTCAGTCCATTCCATATCTGAACTCTTGCCGTTACCGTTGCGCGCGCCATAGACTCCTGGAGCGAGCGATGCACCTTTGGATCACTGCTATCCAAAGGTGCATCGCTCGCTCCAGCACTTGATCGGGGGAATGTTGGTGGAATCGCACTACGACGTTGTCATCGTCGGGACAGGGTTTGCGGGCAGCTTTTTTCTGATGCGTTACCTGCAGCGAGCTCCGGCGACCGTACGCGTGCTGGTGCTGGAGCGCGGAAGGAACGATACGAAAGCATGGCAGTTGCAGAACCGGCGCACGTCCAGCATCGCGCCGGAGGATGTGTTTATCAACCGCACGCCGGAAAAAGAATGGTTGACCAGCCCCGGCTTCGGCGGCAATTCAAAATGCTGGTGGGGCGGGGCGTCGCGCATGATGCCGGGCGACTTCGCGCTGAAGTCGCGTTACGGCGTCGGCGTGGACTGGCCGCTGTCATACGATGATCTGGAGACTCACTACGGCGTCGTCGAGGAAACCATGGTGGTATCGGGACCGAGTGACAGCCCGATGCCGCGTTCGCGACCGTTTCCGCAGCCGCCGCATCGGATGTCGGATCCCGATGAGCTGCTGAAGAAGCATTTTCCGGACGGCTGGTTCCATCCCGCAACCGTGCGTGCGCGTCTGCCGACACCCACGCGCGGTGTCTGCTGCGCCACCGGTTACTGCGAGCTGTGTCCGGTGGATGCCAAGTTCACCATCCAAAACGGCCTTGCGCACCTCTACGACGATCCGCGTGTGACGTTGTTGCTGGAAGCGCCGGTGGATGGCATCGAAACCAGTGGCGGTGTGGCGAGCGCAGTCGTCTATCAACACGAGGGTCGCGCCGCGCGTGCTTCCAGCGACCTGTTCGTTCTGGCCGCCAGCGCTTTGTTCAATCCGCATATCCTGCTGCGGTCCGGGCTGCACCATCCACTGCTCGGCAAGCGCCTGCACGAACAGATGCCGGTGGATGTGTCCCTGAACCTGAGTGGCGTGAAGAGCTACAACGGCAGCACCACGATCTGCGGTAACGGATACCTGTTCTATGACGGAGAGCACCGGCGCGAGCATGCGGCCTGCCTGATTGAAACCTGGAATTCGCCGTTTGCCTACGGCCGCGCGCCGTTGCGCGCCGAGCGCAATCGTTGGACCGAGCGTGCTTACATGCGATTCATGTTCGATGACCTGCCGCGCGAAGACAATACGGTTATTGTCAACGCGGAGAATCCGCGCCTCGCGGAGGCTCGCTTCAACGGCTATTCTGATTACGCGAAGCGCGGCATGGAGCAGATCCCGCGCATGGTCGAAAAGATGGCGCAGGCACTGCCGATCGAGGGTATCGAAAGCATGGCGATCGGCCGCACCACCGCGCACATCCAGGGAACCGTGGTGATGGGCGACGATCCGGTGACGAGCATCGTCGATCGCCATCTGATCCATCACCAGTTTCGCAATCTGCTGGTGCTGGGTGCCAGCGCGTTTCCAACTGCCAGCCCCTCGTATCCGACCGTCACCATATCCGCCCTGTCGCTGTGGGCGGCCGATCATTTGCTGGCCCGAGGAGCTTGAAATGCTGTCGCGTCGCGGTTTCATGGTATCCGCGCTGGCCGGTTTGTCCGGTCTGTTGGCATGGCAACTCTTCCGCGGTTCGATGGAGGACGCTATCGTCTCCATGTTGCGCAAGCGGCTCGACTATCTGACGCTGGACGACAATGGCTTGAACGCATTTGCGCGCGACGCGGTGGCGAACGGCGTCATCGCTCGTCCCAAGCTCCATTTGATGGCCGCTGCCGGATCGCAATATGCGCGCCTGGTCTCCCCGGGCGCGGGTTACATCGGACACACCGTACGGCACGGCGAGGAGCGCATCATCAGCGCATACCTGATGTCGAGCGATTTCTTCATCAGCGGTGCCGACATGAGCCGCGTCGTCCGCTATCTCGGCTATTACGATCCGCTGCGCCGGCCCTGCGGGAATCCATTCGCGCGCCTAGGCATTTAGAGTCAATTAACAATAACCCGCTGAAACCTCTCTCTTTGTCGGAAAATTCCGCCGTGGCACACGGCCTGCAGGGAAGGCTGTAACGACAAGTAATGGGGCGGAAAAATGTCAGCGATCCGTCAGAGCGGCCGTCAACGCCAAGCGGTGGTGGTACTCGCCGCGGTCGCTGGCCTGTCGTTGCCTGCCGCCTCCGATGCTGCGATCGCCGGGAATCCAAGTGCTGCCACGATGTTGCTGGCCGCTTTAACCATTGTTGCTGTCACTACCGCGGCGATATTCGCAGCGAAGTGGATGCACTTGCGCGCGGTCAGCCGTGGTGAGCGCATTCTGATCGGCGCAATGAAAGCTTGGGGCGACGCCGAACTATTGACGTCAGAGGGGATCGTCGCCTCCACTGGAGAAGTATCGTCACGCAGCGGCGCTGACCGTGCTGGGCGCCACTTCTGGGGATTGCGGCCATTTGCTCACGATCCGGCCATTCGTGAGCGCGTGCGCGAGGCAGTGATGGCGGCGGCGCGCGGCGAAACGCCGTGCATCGAAATCGACTTGCCTGCCAGCCACGGTGAAACGCATACGTTGGAGCTCCGGGTGCGTCCGGCCGCTGGAGTCGGTCGCGTCCGTTATCTGCTCGCGACGACAATGGATGTCACTGCGCGCCGCTCGGCCGAGCGGATCGCCGACGAGGTCGCGCGGCAACGCGAGTTCTACCTGCAGCACACGCCGCTGGCGATCATCGAATGGTCGCCCGACCTGCGCGTGCGGCGCTGGTCCCGCCACGCGGAAATCATCTTCGGCTGGACCGAAAACGAAGCGCTGGGCCATACCTCGGTGGAGCTCGGAATGAACGCCGAAGGCGAACGCGTGGCGCGTGCCGATTTGCGTCAAGCTGCGGACGGTAAGCCTACCGGCGTAGCGACCCGCCAGTTCCGTCGCAAGGATGGACGCTGCGTATGGGTAGAAACGTCCAGTTCCGCAATGCGTGGCAGCGGCGGAGAAATCCAGGCGATCGTAATGCTCGGACACGATGTCACCGAGCGCCATCTGGAAACGCTGATGCTGCGCGACAGCGAGCGCCGCTATCGCGGAATTTTTGAGAACGCTGCCGCTGGCTTGGCGTTGCTCGACCGCAACGGTCGCTGGCTTACCGTCAACGAACATGTGTCACACATCACTGGCTATTCTGCTGAAGAGTTGCTGAAGCTGGACTACCAGTCGATCACGCATCCGGACGATCTGGAGGCTGATATGACGCTGGCACGGCAGGTGATGAGCGGAGAGCGTGAGGGCTATCGGCTCGAAAAGCGTTATATCCGCAAGGACGGTTCGCTCGTGTGGATTCTGCTGCACGTGCAGCGCATCGAGAATTGCGGCGAACGTGCGCCGTGCTTCGTGTCGGTGATCGAGGATATCAGCGAGCGCAAGGCTGCCGAGGAACAATCGCGGGCACTATCGGCCAACCTGGAAACACAGGTCGCCACGCGCACCGCCGAACTGGAAACCATGATGCAGCGTGCGCGGTTGCAGCACGCGCAGCTGGCGCTGGCGACGGATATGAACGGCTTGCTGCCGGCAGCGCACGACGTGCAGGAAACCGCCGGCATCGTCGCGCGTTATATGCCGCAGGTGTTTCCGAACAGCACCGGAGCGTTGTATTTCGAGGAAGCGGCGAGCGGACAGTTTGTTTTGCAAGCGCACTGGGGGAGCGGTGATCAATTCTCCACCGCTTTCGATGCTGCGGACTGCTGGGCGCTGCGCCGCTGCCAGGAACATCGTGTCGACGGCGCGCATGATCCCTTGCGCTGTCGTCATCTCAATGCGGGCATCGTTGCGTCGGTCTGCATTCCGCTCGTTGCATTGGGCGAAGTCGTCGGCGTGCTCGAATTGGCCTGGAGCGAGCGTTCGGCGGAACCGGACGACGCGCTGTTGCGAACCATCGCCGAACAGGTCGGGCTCGCGATCAGCAATCTTCATCTGCGCGACGAGCTGCGCAAGCAGGCGTTCTACGATCCTCTGACCGGCCTCTACAATCGTCGCAGTCTCGACGATCACCTGCGGCGGCGCGCATCCGAGTGGGCACGCAACCAGCGTGGTTATGGCATCGTGATGATCGATGTCGATCACTTCAAAGCGGTCAACGACCGCTTCGGGCATGACGCCGGCGACCAGGTGCTGCGCGAAGTCGCGGCGCTGCTGCGGCGCGTGCTGCGCAACCATGATATTGCGTTCCGCCACGGTGGCGAGGAGTTCTTGCTGGTGGTGGAGTCGGACGGCGCCGAGGGCGTCATGCAGTGCGCCGAACGCGTCCGTCAGGAGATCGAAACCCTGCGTATGGCCGGCAACGGTCAGATCCTGCCGGCGCTGACGGTGTCGATCGGCGTTGCCTGCTGTCCCGACGACGGCGAGAACCCGGCGGTCTTGCGCGGTCACGCGGATCAGGCGTTGTACGCCGCCAAAGCTGCCGGCCGCAATCGCGTGCTCCGGTACCTGCCGGATCCAGGTTCCAATTCGGCGATTGCGTGACGGCCTTTGAGAGCTTTGCGGCGAATCCAATGACGGAGATCCCGACCACGGTCGAATCGGCAATGCATCGCGGAATCGCTGCACTGGCCGCTGGCGATTGCGAGCGGGCGCTGTGCTGTTTCGACAATGTGTTGGAGATTGATCCGCGTCATGTCGGCGCACTCGTGCTCGGCGGCGGCGCGCTCGCCGCCGCAGCCCGTCACGAAAGAAGCGCGAGCCTGCTGGATCGGGCGCTGGCCATCGATCCGCATCAACCTGACGCGCTAGTCTGCCGAGGCATTCTCGCCGGCAATCTCGGTCGTCACAACGAAGCCATCGACTATTTCGACCGGCTTCTGGCCATCATCCCTAATCACCTCGTCGCGCTGAGCAACCGTGCGGCCGCGCTCACAAAGTGTGATCGCCATCAGGCGACGCTGGATACGCTCGAAAGAATTCTCGCAATCGACCCATCGCATATCGACGCGCTCGTTGGCAGTGCTGCCGCGCTTAGCAAGCTCGGGCGTCACGCGCAGGCAATCGCTTTTCTGGACCGCGCTCTGACGATTGAGCCGCACGGCTCCGACGCGCTTCTATGCCGGGCGCTCGCGCTGGGCCATCTCGAACGTCACGACGAGGCACTGGCGTGTTTGGACCAAGCGCTCGCGCTTGCGCCGGAGCATGCCGAGGCGCTGGTGAACCGTGGCATTGCGCTTGGAAAACTGCATCGCCGTCATGAGGCGCTGGCCTGTTTCGAACGGGCGCTGGCGATCGATCTCGAATGTACTGCGGCCCTTGATGGATGTGGTTTCGCGCTGGCCCGGCTGCGCCGCCATCCGGAAGCGTTGGCGTGCCTGGATAGGGCGCTGACGATTGAGCCGGGACTCGTGCAGACCCGTTACAACCGTGGACTCATCCGTCTCATGACTGGCGATCTGCGCGGTGGTTTCGCAGATTTCGAAAGTCGCTGGGAATCACCGGCGCTGCTCGGACACGTCGGGCTGAAGACCGCCGCGCCGCTGTGGCTCGGCGACGTGCCGTTGACCGGCAAGACGATTCTGCTTCACCACGAGCAGGGGCTGGGCGACACGATTCAGTTCGCGCGCTTCGTTCCCCTTGTCGCCCGGTGTGGCGGGCACGTTGTATTCCGCGTGCCGCGCGTCCTGCTGGATCTGCTGCGCACGCTGCCCGGAGATTTCGATCTCATTTCCGAAGCCGACGCATTGCCGCATCATGACTTCCACTGTCCGCTGATGAGCCTACCGCTGGCGCTGGGCACGACACTGGCAACGATTCCGGCCGAGATCCCTTACTTCCACGCGGACGCTGTGCAAATGACTGGTTGGAGAAAGCATCTCGGTCCCACGACGCGAAAGCGGATCGGAATCGTTTGGGCGGGCCGCCAATATCCGCCGATCGATGATCTGCGCGACATGCCACTGGAATCGCTGAAGCCATTGCTGGATATGGATGCCGATTTCATCAGCCTGCAAAAAGATATTCCGAAGCGCGACCGCGCGACGCTGAACGCGCTGCCGGCACTGGCGCGGATGGGCGAGTCCGTGACCGATTTCGCGGACACGGCTGCGCTCGTGGCCAATCTCGATCTCGTGATCGCTGTCGATACTTCCGTTGCGCATCTGGCTGCCGCGCTTGGCAAGCCGGTCTGGATACTGAATCGATACGCATCCTGCTGGCGCTGGTTTCTTGATCGCCCCGATTCTCCCTGGTATCCCAGCGTCCGCCTGTTCCGTCAGGAAGTGTTCGCGGACTGGGGCGGCGTAGTCGCGGAAGTCCGGCAGGCGCTGACCGGATTTATGAGCGCCGACGCCGCTCAGCCCGACTAAATCACTCGTCCGGATGATTGCGCATCCAGTCCGCGGTCTGCGAAAACGCCGTGGCTAGACGTTCCTGCAGGATTTCCGCCAGCGCTCGCTCCTGCATCGCCAGCTGCATGCAATGCAACCATTGATCGCGTTCCGCCGAGCAGATCGCGAAGGGAAGATGCCGCGCGCGCAGACGCGGATGGCCGAAGCGCTGTACGTAGTGGTCCGGGCCGCCCGACCAGCCGCAGAGAAACCAGAACAGCTTGTCGCGCGAACCTGAGAGATCCGGCGGATGCAAGGCGCGGATACCCGCATGTTCCGGGTCGCGATCCATATGGTCGTAAAACGCATCGACCAGCGCACGCACTCCTGCTTCGCCGCCGAGCGCTTCAAAAACAGTGGTTGTCATATCCGGAGGAAAGAAATCGGTCGCGTCATTATGATGCCGCAAAGCGGGCGGGAGACAGGCGACGGCTAAAAGCGCTTCACGTACAATTGCGCCCACGGAGAGGTGTCCGAGCGGTTGAAGGAGCACGCCTGGAAAGCGTGTATACGGGTCAAACCGTATCGCGGGTTCGAATCCCGCTCTCTCCGCCATTATTAAATTTAACCCCATGATAGACATGGGGTTTTTAATTTATGTGGCTCCATTTCCACACTGTAACCCACACTTTGGATATTGCTTGAGGGCGCAAAAAGTCCCCTTTGCGGAACTGCGACGTCATGCTTGACCCAATCGCATCCCTCGCGTTTTCGATTCAAGCTACGAAAGGCGTGTATAGCGTCCTCCTTGGTTCCGGCATATCGAGGGCCGCCAAGATCCCCACCGGCTGGGAGATCACTCTCGAACTTGTGCGCAAGGTCGCCGCGCTGCAGAGTGATGACTGTGGGAGTGATTACCGCAGGCGCCGTGAGGGGGAACTCATAAATGTCGATGCTCCGATTGTTAGCTGCTTTCATTCTGGCGGGCAGCGCCAGCCTCCCTGTCGGCGCTGCGGGTGCGCCGCGGGAAGCCGCCCCAACGTCAGGCACTGCGGGTTACACGGTCCCTGTGCAGGCCACATGGCAAATTGGCGGAGCGCCAATCGCCGGACCTGATGGCGCCAGCTATCTGCCCGTTTTCACGGCCAGTGGCGCGACCTACTTCAACGGAGCGATCGAAAGAGTTGCCCAGGATGGCAGCTCGACGGCTTTGTACACCTTCAGCCCGCTCAGCAATGCCGATCCGGTTACCGGTATCGGATTCAACAGTGACGGCGAATATCCCGACCAGATTTTGCTGAGCAGCGACGGAAATTTTTACGGGTCGACTGAAGGCGGCGGCGCGTCGGGAGCCGGCACGGCCTTCCGTCTGACGCCAGGTGGGGTTTTCACAACCTTGCATTCCTTCGATAGCGGCCAGCTCTCTGGATATCAGATCGGCCGCAGCCTAGTACAGGGCCGTGACGGTGCTCTCTACGGGCTTACGTATGCCAGTGGTTCCGTCCCCTGGTCCGCAACTACGTTCTTCAAGCTGGCGCTTGATGGAACCTATACGAGCATGTGCTCGTTGCCCCTTACTGGCAACGAATACGTCGGCCATCTGGTGGCGGGGAGTGACGGCAATTTTTACGGTTTGCTGGGAACCAACGCCAATTCAACTACATTCTCCGGCTATATTTTTACCGGCGTCTTCAAACTCACTCCTAATTGCGGTTTTACGCAGATCTATTCCTCCGGGAAGGACCTCACAACGCTCATTGATGGTGGCGACGGGAACCTGTACGCCGCCGACCTCGGTTATAGCGGCGGCTGCTGCATTGCCCAGATCGGAGCTACAAGGCTGATCCTGCGCCTGACTTCGGCGGGCATGTCGACTGTGTTTCATCAATTCCTTCCCGAAACGTACACTGATTACCAACCTGGCTATTGGAGCTGTATCAAGGGGTGCGTCTGGGTTCCGGGCAAATGGGTAGTGAACAATGTCGACAACAACGCCAATGGGAGCGCGCCAACATCCCTTATCCGCGCGGGCGACGGGAACTTGTATGGCACCACGGCGGCGCAAGGACTGAATCAATACGGTACCGTTTTTCGAATCACGCCTGACGGGAGCTTTACGACTCTTCTTTCGTTCCCGTGGGCGGTACCTGGGGGCAATTACCCGCTGTTCGAAGGTCCCGATGGCAACCCTCAAGTGCTCCTCGTGACTTCAGGAGCGATCGAGTTTTTCAGGCTCATACCGGACGCGCCGCTTATCACCAGCATTTCGTTCAGTCGTCCGACGGTCAATCTTTGGCAGCCAACGGTTCTGAGCTGGGCATTCACGAACGCGCAATCCTGCACGTTGATCGGCGATGTTCCAGGTGTATCAGGCACAGTGAGCGCCAGCGATAGCAAGACGGTGCGGCTTAACAGCAAACAAAACCGGACACCGGCATCGTTTGTCGCTGGCATTCAATGCACTGCCACCGACGGCAGCGTTTCGAATGCATCAGCGACCGTTACGATCCATTAGCTAGAGAACTTCGAGTGACGGCGGGCGTCCCGCTGCCAGAATCCAGCGGGTAATAATCCCGTATTGCCGCGTCTCTCAAGTACGGCCGAATGGCAGCGACAAGGGCCATCGTCTCTCAGCCCAAGTTTTCCATTACGCGTTATGACCGGGACGGATGCGGCTGATCTACCTGACTGTTGTTAACGTCAGCAACATCACCGACTTCCCGATTTGCGATGACTCACGGTACCGTGAAAGCGTAGATCTGGTTGTTTGGATGGCCGATGCGCCAGTAACCGGAACCCCAGTACACGGTGCCATCGACGACTGACGGTGCGTCGATTACCGAACCGCCGCTGGCATACGTCCAGAGGACGTTGCCGTTGCTGGCATCAAGGGCGACGAAGTCCCCATCCACAGTGCCAGCGAAAAGCACGCCGTTCGCAATGGTGACACCACCGGTGGTAATGGTCGGTTTATTCCTCTTGCCTTTAGTTGCGGGTGTCTGCCAGATCACTTTTCCCGTCGTGGCATCGAGAGCCGCCCAGGAACCACCACTCCAGCTGGTCTTGTTATCGGGGCCCAGCAGGAACTTCTGGGCTTCAAAATTAGCTTCCGCCACGTAAACGCGGTTACCGTCGGTTGCCGAGCCCCATTCGATACCGCCCTCGGCACCGGAAGGACCTGCCGGGCTGGACCAGACGACACTGCCATCGTCCGGATTGAGTGCCCAGTAAATGCCGCTTTTCTGACCGGCGCCGATCAAATGGCTGTTGATGACATTGACGCCTGCTCCGAAATCCAAATCAACATTGTTGCCTTTCACTGGGCACCGCGCGGAATTGCTCGTATCCGTCACAGAAGATTTCGGCAGACCGCACAAGACGTTCCACACGTCCACCCCCTGCATGCGGTGATTCCACTTCATTTTGCCGGTCTGCAGATCATAGGCCACCACCGCATCGATACTGTCCTCCGCCGCCAGACAGGCAGTCTTCTGATCCTGATTCGTCGTGCTGTTGATGCAAGTGACGACATCGGCGGGCACGCTGTAGTTGTCACCCGTCGTCACGTACAAGGAACCGCGCGCTGCATCGATTACGGGGTTGCTGCTCCATACGGCACCGCCTGTGTAACCGTCCGGAACGGTCGGCGTCTGCCACAAAATTTTGCCGGTCGCCAGATCGAGCGCCGCAACGCTGCCGCGAAACGACAGACCTTTCCGCCCATGAAATAGAATTGTGACTTCTTCGAGCGAAGAAACTCCGACGTAGACGCGATTGTTGTAGATAACCGGTGAACTGGTAATGACGCCTTTGGTGGAGCCGTAAGCATTCAGATCCGTTACCCATGCCTTGGACGCATCACTTTTATTGATTGCGATCACGGTCGGGCCGGATTGATCCCCGACTACAAGCAGCGAATCGCTGATAGCCGGGCTGTTGCGCGACAACGAACTGCGATTCTTGGTGTACTCGGTCAGATTGTGCGACCAAACCAAAGTGCCGTCAGCGCGATTCAATTTGTATATGTAGCCCTTCCAATCGGTGGCGTAGACATTGGCGCCATCGACGGTCGGTGTGGATGAAACCGAAGCCTGAGTGCTGTAGACCCAAAGCGGTTTGAGGTTCGGGACCGTAGCAGGGCTCAGCTTGGTTTCCCCCGCGGCGTAGTTCTGATTCAACACACCGCCGCCCCAAGACGGCCATTGCAGGGAGCCGCTGGTAGCGGCTTGCGTCTGGGCAGCGTAACCGCTCAGCGTGGTGATAACAGCGATCGCAGCCAGTTTCCGCGCGCCACGCAGAGCACGGCCTGAATGGTTCATCAAATCCATTTTTTATCTCCCCTCGTCACACCGCTTATCAACATTTGTATTGGCGACTCATACAAGCTGCCTTATGCTCTCAAGCTTACCTTAAGTAAGTGCAAACCAGTCAATGGTTGGTTGCAGTGCATCAAGGCATCGCATGTACGCATTTCGGCGGAGCAGGGTTTGCGGAAGGCTGCATTCACCGCATATATGTTGATTGTATTAATATTTTTAATTATCGAAGCGATAAAATCTCCCGCATATCCTGCGGGTTTACGCGTTCGGAGAAGCACAGGCCGGAGCCAGAGACGCGTAATTCTCTGAAGTAGATGGGCAGCAGAGCGTGCGTCTCCGTGTCCTAAAATTCCAGTGCGGATTGGGTGCTATTGAATCTGCTGCCGCCCGATCAGTGCGGCTGACAATTACGCTGCGTTTCCCGCGCAGGTTTGATGGAAAATGACGATATGCGCAAGATCGTCCACGTCGACCTCGATGCCTTCTATGCTTCAGTGGAGCAGCGGGATGATCCCTCATTGCGGGGCAGGCCTGTGGTCGTCGCCTGGCGCGGAAACCGGTCAGTCGTGTGTGCCGCCTCCTATGAGGCCCGCCGTTATGGGATTCATTCAGCGATGCCAGCGGTGCGCGCTGAACGCCTCTGTCCGGACGCCGTATTCGTACCCCCTGACTTTAGTCGCTACAGAGCAGCGTCACGGGCAGTGAGAGAAATCCTCTTGCGCCAGACCGATTTGGTCGAGCCGCTCTCCCTTGACGAGGCCTACTTAGACGTCACGCACCCAAAATCCGGCACGGACAGCGCCACGGCGATCGCAACGAAGGTTCGGCAGGAGATTCGCAACGAGCTTCATCTCACGGCGTCGGCCGGCATCGCTCCGAACAAATTTCTGGCAAAGATCGCTTCGGACCTTAACAAGCCAAATGGCCAGTTTGTGGTTCGACCCGCGGATGTCGAATCCTTTCTCGATGGTCTCGACGTGCATCGAATTCCGGGCGTCGGCAAGGTGAACGGCGCGCGCCTCGAACAACTCGGAATAAAGACTGTGGGCCAACTGCGAGAGGTTGCTGTCTCCGAGTTGGAAAAATTGTTCGGCAAGTATGGTCTGCGCCTGGCTGAACTCGCCCGCGGCGTCGATGAGCGGCCGGTTGTTCCCAATCGCCCGACCCAGTCCATCTCAGCCGAGGACACCTTCGAAACCGACGTCCCGTTGCACGAAACCGAAGCGGCGATCCGCCGTCTCGCGGCAAAAACCTGGAGCGCGTCTCGCAAAGAAACACGCGTGGGACGTACAGTGATCCTCAAGTTGAAGACTTCGGATTTTCAGGTGCTGACCAGGAGCATAACGCCGCCCGCGCCTCCTGCATCCCTTGAAGAATTAATCTGCATAGCGCTCCAGCTGCGCGAGCGGGTTTCCGAGAACGACAAACTTTTGTATCGATTGGTTGGAGTCGGCCTTGGTAATTTTCACGAACCCGAAATGCTAAACGGGAGTCAGCAATCTCTCCTCTGACATCATTTAGCGAAGCCGCAAACCCCAGTTTGGGATAGTCACCAACGGGATCAATCAGGGCCCCGCGAAGAGCGCTCCTTCGATGTGATCGCCACCGCCTGCATATCCTGAGTGCACCCACGTCGCGACGAGGTTGCCGCTGGCGTCGACACCGATGCCGCCGAATTGATCGAACGCGGCAATGTCGATGATGAATTGTCCGCCCAATGCCCAACCCTCCGGTGTGAAAAATTCACCGTACATGGCGTCGATAACTCTTCCTGCTTCGAATAGGCTGGTACCCCACGACACTGCGAAGTTGCCGTTTCGATCCATGGCAACGGCGTCGGCGTCGGGCAGTTCAGGGGCGGGTGGCCCGGGTGGTGGAATGGGAGCCGATTGCCAAACAAGGAACGAATCGCCTGTGACAGTGCCTCCCGCCGAGTAAAGCCGTGCATAGACTCCTTCGTTTGCGATCGGTGCGGGAGTCGGCCAGCCGATCCAGGTGACGACGAAATTGCCGGCGCCATCCATTGCCACCGATGGTTCCTGCGCATAGAGGCCTGGCTCGGATATCCGGAAGGAATCCGCTACCGGCCCGCCATCCGGAGCGAACAGCCGGCCATAGAGAGCAAAGCGGTTCTGCGCTCGCTCGTTTACCCAGACGAAAGCCAAGTCACCGGAGGGATCCATCGCCATTCTCGGAGTGAAATCGAAATCGGTACCGACAACGGGAGTCCCGGTCTGCACGGAGAACGACTTCGCTTTTGGTGTTCCGTCGGCGTTGTAGAGGCGCGCATGGATAGATTGGAGCATTAGAGGCTGCGACGAGCTTGGGCTCATGCTCTGGCCAGTCGCCTGCAGAGTTACAAGGTGACTCCAACCCACCGCGAAGTTTCCGGCGGTGTCCATCACGACATTCGGTGCAAGCGCTGAGGTGATTGACCCGCTGGCGGGTGTGATGGCGGTGACATCGATCATATCGCCGTGAAGAGTGCCCGCGATATCGTAGCGTTGCGCATAGAGATGGGAACGCGAATCGGTACTGCTCACCGCAGTCCATACCACCACGAAATTTCCACTGTCGTCGATGGCGACCGCATGCGTCGTCGGCGGAGTTGCCGACACTACGAACTGCGCGGACAACGGGGTGCCGTCTCCAGCGAAGGCGCGTGCATAAATTCCCGCAATGTCACCTGGAAAATTGACATCCTGAAAATCGTGATACCAGACCACCACGAAATCGCCCGAAGCGTCACGTGCGATGACAGGCTTTCCGTCGATATCGCTGCCATCCGTCGGAGAGACCGTATTGCTTACCGCAAATGGCGGCCCCAGCGGAGCACCGGGCTGTGCGGACACCGAGAAGCTCGATGCGGAAAGGACGAGAAGGCAAGTGGCGAGCGTCGCTCGGCGTAAATAGATGGTGAGTGCGAAAGCGTTCACTGAGATTCCTCCCTGAATCTAGATGTTCGCTCTGAATACGCCGTCTTCGATCAAGGCACACGCGACGAACGAACGTGAGCCAAGATCGGAAATATGGCGTTGTGGGCATTAATGTCCGCTTAATGCCGAACGTGATCAGCAGCGGACCTCGGCGTGGCATCCGTGTTACCGCTACCGTCACGCGACTCCGTTCGCACGGAATCGCGTGACGGCCATAGATGACGAGTGCAGATTGGCAGATTGGTAGCGCGCCTGAATGGAGCGCTGCCTGATATCAGGGACCCGCAGACAGCTTCAAAGCGACGGTGGACGGTCCCGCCTGCTGATAGTAGTTACTGTCGAAGTCGGAGGCGTTGACGGTGACTGTTGATGCTCCGCCGTGGAATCCATTCGGCGCAAGGTTGATGTCGAGCGTCGTGTTACCGGAGCCGGACGAACACGGCGCGGTGCCATTGCCGGAGACCGTGTTGGCGCCCTGCGCGACAGTCACTGCGAGGTTGATTGATGGGATCGCCGCCTGACAGGTCACATGGGCGGTGACGACGACGTGGGTTTGCAACTGGTAGCCGACGTCCGGGATCAACACCCAGCGGCGATACAGCTTGCCCGTCGGTGACACCGAAACGGTGCCACCGGTCGGTGCCGGCGCCGGTCGCACGGCCAACTGAGCGGGCATCGAGTCCAGATGCTCGTAGCTGGATGCAAACTCCACCTTGTACGTGACGCCAGCCTGCGTGGAGAAGCGCGTCGCGCCGGTCTTGTGCTTGCCGCTGAAACTGTTCGCGACCAGCACCGCGTTGTCGATGTCGCCGGTCATGACTTGTACGATCGGAGCGTCGAAGACGCCGGTGAACAGTGCGTCGACTTCTTCCGCCGTCGTGGCGGTGAACTGGTACCAGAGTGTGTCGCCAAACGGATAGCAGAACGTGATGCCGCCGCTGGTGTTGCAATAGGTCAGCGGATCGTAGGTGTCATCGCCCTCGGCGGCGCCGACGTCGGCCGTCGTCGACCAGGGCAGACCCGGAATCTGTCCGGCGTACCAGAACAGGTCATTGAGCGGCGGGATTGCCGAGGTCGGATTGACGTAGGCGTGCGGGTTGACGTTCAGGTTGAGCTGCGACTCGCCATTGGCGACAGGCGAGTAGACCTCGAAGTAATAAGTGGTGCCGGCACTGGCTTGGAATTCCACTTCATGCGCATCGGCATTGCATTGCACGAGCGATAGCGCGCCCGGCGCGCCGGACCATACCGACATGCGTGGACGCTGGGCAGTCTCGCTGCTGATGTTCGCTTCGATGAACTGGCTGACCGGCGAGGTGTATCTGTACCAGACCGACTGATACACCGGCGCACCGCAGCTTGGATCGGTAGCCGCTGCAGTGGCACCGACTACACTGAAATTAAGCGCCGTGCCTTGAACATTGAGCGCAATGGCGTTGGCGATATCGTCGTTGGGAGGAGCCGCGTTCGCCACTCCTGGAATGCAGACAACGGCTGCCAGCAGCGTGCTGGCAATTCCCCAAAGCGTGTTTCTGTAAGAATTTCCTGACGTCCCGAACATTTTCATCTCCTGAATACGGCTACTGAATAGACTAATCCCAGACTAGGATTTTGCTTTATTCCCCACGGCTCCGCATCGCAATACCTCAGCTCTGATAACGGATTACGGTAGCCAAACACGCCACGGGCTCGATGCCTTCCGGTATGAAAGGCATCACCAAGGGGTGTCGCAGAGAACGGCTGGACTGGAGCGGCGGGAGGCAACCTTGCTACGATGTCCCTGTTTACACATCAGTGGTGTTCATCAATAAGAACAAGCGGGAAGTTCAAGCGCATCGTGGCGCCACATCATCCGCTGGCGGCGGCACCACAATAATCAATTACTTGCTGAGGATTGCAATGAGCCAACTCCCTAACAACAGGCCGCAAGGCTCACCGCGGCCGTACCGGGTCGTCCAATGGGCCACTGGCAATATCGGCACTCGCGCGCTGCGAGCCGTCATCGAACATCCGAACATGAGTTTGGCGGGCCTGTACGTCCACTCCGAAGCCAAGGTGGGGCGCGACGCCGGCGAATTCTGCGGACTCGGCAAGGTTGGCGTGACTGCCACACATGATATCGACGAGATTCTCAGCCTCGGCGCCGACTGCGTGCTGTACATGCAGCAAGGGTGCAACTTCGATGACATCTGCCGGCTGCTGGCCGGAGGTTTGAACATCGTCACCACGCGCAGCGAGCTTCAGAATCCGGCGAACCTCGATCCGGCGATACGCGCTCAATTGGAAGACGCCTGCCGCCGCGGCAACACCTCAATCCATGCTACCGGCAGCAGTCCCGGCTTCATTACCGAAGCGATGCCGCTGGTGCTGACTTCAATCCAGCGACGCCTCGACCGCCTCAACATCAACGAATACGCGGATCTTTCACCGCGCAATTCGCCCGAGTTGATATTTGGCGTGATGGGATTCGGACAGCCTTCAATTGCGCAGGCCAATGAAGGACGTGCGCATCATCTGCGCGAAGCCTTCGGTCCGTCGCTCCGACTCGTGGCCGATGCCGTGGGCCTGCCCTTGGACGCCATCGAAGCGCATGGAGAGACGAAGGTTGCGCGCCGCAGCACGCGCATCGCTGCCGGCACGATCGAAGCAGGCACCGTGGCCGCTCAGCGAACGACGATCTCCGGCATGCGCAAGGGCAAAATCCTGCTGAACTTCGTCGCCACCTGGTATTGCACCACCGACATCGACGCCGACTGGAACCTGCGCTCGAACGGCTGGCACATAACCGTCGATGGCGACGCACCACTGGATGTCAGCATCCAAATGCCGGTGCCCGCCGACCGCTGGCCCGCCATCTCGCCGGGTTATACGGCGCACCGCGCGGTCAACGCCATTCCTTACGTCTGCGCCGCGCCGGCGGGGATTCGTACGACAGTTGATCTTCCCCAAATCATTGCTGACTTGCGGGAGCCAATATAACGAGTGTAGATGGATCGAAGATGCCAACGGTCACCGATGAGCGTCACCCTTGTCCTCGAACTTTTGTTACTCATACTCCCGACTGCTCAGTTCAAAGGACCCCGCGATACTCTACCGGGCTGACGTCGTAGCCAATATCCACTCTAACGGCATTCAATAGACTCAGAATATGTCTTCTAGTCCGATTCCAGTCATAGGGAAGTGATCCACCTGCTACTTGGATGACGTCGTCGAACAATGCATCTGCTGCATCCATCACGCTTTGAGGTGCAAGCATCGCAAGGTAACCATAGGCACGCATGCGTCCCCGATTAAACTGGTCCATACGCCGCGCTGCTTCTTCCGCTGGAAATTGCCCCATATGATGGAGATCAAGATCACTCAGAATTTCAGACACTACATCCACAACTAAACGATATATCTTTATTTTGTCGTCGTGACCTGATAGGTGCTTAGCCTTGGCCACTTCTAAGGCCGTTTTCAGCTCCGACAACGCCGCTTCGTTTGTCTTTGCAAGCTTGGCTCTTAGGCTTTCGAGCTTTTCCTCTTGATCAGCTCTCTCTCTCTGGCCATGAGGCGATCAGCCCAAACCTTTCCGAGCCACGCAGAAAAAGAGGCGACAACTGCGCCGCCGCCCCCAAGAGCAACGAGCACTGCTGACGCAATCTCGAAAGCATCACGTGTATTTACATAACAGCCTTTAAGGAAGCCGTGAAAAACCCATGACAAGAGTCTACCTTGCCGGCATGTGGCTTACGACGCTTTGGCCAGCAACGGGACGCTCTCGCTCCTGCGCTGGCTTCGGAATCGATGTGGCGCGGTCCTCCGTTATCCACGTCTCCATCGATGTCTGAGATTGTGGTCGGCGTATTTCGAAGCGTAAATTTCAACGCTTGCACGGCCGGAATTGAGTCGGTCCGTTCCGATTTTCCGATCAGGATTTGACCGACGCGCCCGCACGCCATTGCCATGTCCGCTAAAATCGCTGTTCTGTCGCAACCGCGATTTTGCAGGCGGCTTAGCCGCTTACGACAATGACTGAATTCGAAAACTGGGGTGAGGCGACGCTTGGCGTCCGCGCGGCGGAACCCCGCACCGGGGAGCACGAGCATTCGGCGGCCGTGCATCTGACGTCGTCGTTCGTGTTCGAGAGCGCCGCGCATGCGGCGGCGGTGTTCTCCGGCGAGATGCCCGGCAACATCTATTCGCGGTTCACCAACCCGACCGTGCAGGCATTCGAGAAGCGTCTCGCCATTCTTGAGGGCGGAGATGCTTGCGTTGCCACGGCCAGCGGCATGGCGGCGATTCTTTCGCTGTGCCTGGCATTGCTGAAGTCCGGCGATCACATCGTCGCTTCGCGCGCGCTGTTCGGTTCGACCATCAGCCTGTTCAACAATGTGTTGAGCAAGTTCGGGCTCGGCGTGACCTATGTCGATCAGGTCAACCTCGGCGACTGGAAGCGTGCGATCACGCCGCAGACGCGGTTGTTGTTCGCGGAATCACCGAGCAATCCGCTGACCGATATCGTCGATATCCGTGCATTGGCCGATATCGCGCATGATGCGGGTTGTCTGCTGGCGGTGGACAACTGCTTTCTGACGCCCGTATTGCAGCAGCCGTTGAAGCTGGGCGCGGATCTGGTAGTCCATTCGGCAACGAAGTACCTGGATGGGCAGGGGCGCTGCGTCGGCGGCGCCGTGGTCGGCGACGCGCAGCGCGTCGGCAAGGACTTGTTCGGTTTCGTGCGCACCGCCGGTCCGAGCCTGTCGCCGTTCAACGCCTGGGTGTTTCTCAAAGGCTTGGAAACGCTGGGCCTGCGCATCCGTGCGCACAGCGAGGCCGCGCTCAAGCTGGCACTGTGGTTGCGTGATCAGCCTGTGATCGAGCGCGTCTACTATCCAGGGCTGCCCGAACATCCGCAACATGAGCTGGCGAAGCGGCAGCAGCGTGGTTTCGGCGGCATTGTTTCGTTCGACGTCAGGGGCGGCCGCGAAGCAGCGTGGCGTCTCATCGATGCCGTGAAGATGATTTCGATCACGGCCAATCTCGGCGACACACGCACCACCATCACACATCCGGCGACGACAACGCATGGCCGCGTGACAGCCGAGGCGAGGCAGGCCGCGGGTATCGGCGAAGGGCTGATCCGTGTCGCCGTGGGCTTGGAAAATGTCGAAGACATCATCGCCGACCTTGCGCGCGGACTCGGCGCGTGACGCCGTCATGAGCGATCCGCTACAACGCATCCGTACGGCGCTGGCGGGCAGCGCGGAACATCCGCGCAGTTTCGCCGATCTGGGCCTGCCGACACCGCTGACGGCGATGATGGTGACGCCGGAGTTCAATGCGCGGCTCAAACCGGCGGCGGTGCTGCTGGCCGTGATGACTTTCGGCGCAGAGCCCAGCGTGTTGATGACACGGCGTTCCGAACGCTTACGCGAGCATCGCGGGCAAATCAGCTTTCCGGGCGGCCGCCGTGACGACACCGATGCCAGCCTGGTGCTGTCGGCGCTGCGTGAGGCCCGCGAGGAAGTCGGCCTGCCCGATGAGACGGTGGAGATCGTCGGCTTCCTCGACGATTATCCGACACTGAGCGGTTATCGCATCACGCCGGTGGTGGGATTCGTGGCAACGCCGTTCACGCCCGCGCCGCATGCGGACGAGGTGGCCGAAGTCTTCGATCTGCCGCTCGCGGTCGCGCTGGCGGCGGAAAATTACGAGCGTCGCATCGAGCGGCATGGCGGCGTCGAAATTCCCACACTGGAACTGCACTGGGGCTCGTACCGCATCTGGGGCGCGACGGCCGCAATCCTGTGGGGATTTCGCAACAAGGTGATCGGTGGTGAGTGATCCGGTTGCGGCGGCTCTGCGCTTGCAGCGTGATGCGGCGGCCGAGGGGTTCGACTGGAACGACGAGGAAGGTCTATGGCTGAAGCTTGCCGAGGAAATCGGCGAGTTGCGCGCCGCCGTGACGCCGGCCGAACGGCTCGACGAACTGGGCGACCTGCTGTTCATGGTGATCAACCTCTCGCGCCATCTGGACGCCGACCCGCTGGCGGCGCTGCGGCAGGCCAATGCGAAATTCGAGCGCCGCTGGCGGTATATTCTCGAACATCGTCAAAGCCTCCCCGCGGCAGGGCCCGAACGACTGGAAGCGATGGAGCGGTTGTGGGTGGAGGCCAAGCAGCAGGAAACGATGCGCTCCCGAGCGTGACGGGTCCTTTGCCGGGTTTGGCTGGCTGCCGGGCATGATTGATGGTTGCGAGGCTTTGGGCGCGTGAGGTGAAAACTGTGCGCGCCCGAGGAGAATATCGGGCTATATTTGACGAAGGCGCGCGCAATTTTCGTCCACGCGGCCGAAGCCGCAGCAGATCGTCCAAGTCCGACAGGCTGCTAGTTGCACGCACTTACCTTGAGCGAGGGCAGGGCAAATGTTACGGCTGATCATCTCCGCGCTGACCGCTGTGCTCATGATGTTCGGTGCTTCATACCTGTTCGCGCACTGGCCGTGGTTCGCCTGGCACCGCTACGCGGACAAGTTCGTGCAGAACGATGGCCGTGTGATCGAGGATCCCAGCGCCGCGCGCACCACTTCGCGCAGTGAAGCGTATGCATTGTTCTTCGCGCTGGTTGCGCACGATCGGCAGCGTTTTTCGCACATCCTCGCCTGGTCGGATAGCAATCTTGCCGGCGGGCACCTGGGTTTGCGGTTGCCGGTATCCGTGTGGGGACGGCGCGATGACGGCAGCTTCGGCGTGATCGACGCCGGCTCCGCCTCGGGCGCCGATCTCTGGTTCGCTTATGACCTGCTCGAAGCGGCGCGGCTATGGGAACAACCGGAACTGGGCAAGCTCGGCAATCTGTTGCTGGCGCGGATCGCGGCAGTCGAAATTGCGGGTGTCGGCGAGCGGCGCAACCCGGCGCTGCTCGCCGGCTCCGCGTCCCGCCCGGCGGATGCGGTATGGCAATCGCGTTCCTGCGATCTGCCCGGTTTCCAGGCGCGCTATTTCGAAAAAGCGAATCCCTCGGGGCCCTGGCGGGCCGTATGGCAAACGTACCTGCACATGATGGGGCGTGCGGTCCATGACGGTATCGTGCCCGACGGCCTGGGTATCGATGCGCGCGGCGAGGTCGAGCCGGTCACGATCGGCGATCACGGCGAAATCGACGCGATCCGTGTTTATCTGTGGGCGGGTTTTTCGCCGGACTCCGACAAAAGCCTGCTCGATTTGCTGGCACCGATGGCCGGCGCTATGCATGTCCCGCCCAAGCCACCCGCGCCATTTTCGGGGATATTCAGCGAGCTGGACGGCGACGGTAATGACACGCTCAGCGCGACATTGCTGCCGTTCGCCTTCGCCGTGCGCGATATGGAACTGGCGCAACTGCTGCTGAGCCGGGCCCATAACTTCAAGCGCAGTGAAATGGCCGATCTGCCGTTACGTGCCGACGAAGCGTCGCTGCAGCTGTTCGGCGAAGGCTGGTACCACCATCGCTTCCGCTTCGACGAGGACGGGCAGCTGTTGCCGCGCTGGGACGTGTATTAGGACCAATAACTTCAGGCGCGCAGCGCGTCGTACAGCTCGACGAATTCGCGCGTGACGCGATGTGTGGGATCCAGATCGATTAGCGGCATGCGCAGTTCGTGCGATTCGCGTACGCGCACCGACGCCGACAGCGGCGGATCGAGGATTGGCTGTCCTTCGGCCTTCAGACTTTCGACGAGCCGCGCCGGCAGTTTCGCGCGCGACTGGAACTGGTTGACGACGATGCCTTCGATATCCAGATTCTCATTGTGGTCGGCGCGGATTTCGTTGATGTTGTCGATCAGCGTGTATAGCGCCTTGCGTGAGAACTCGTCGCAATCGAACGGGATCAAGCAGCGGTCCGCCGCGATCAGCGCCGAGCGGCTATAGAAATTGAGCGCCGGCGGTGTGTCCATGAACACGGCGTCGTAGTCGCGCAGTTTGTCGAGCGCCTGCCGCAGTTTCTGCACTTTTTGCTTGGCTTCGAGCTTGACCTGCAATTCGTCGAGGCGCGGATCGGAAGCGATGATGTCCAGATTTTCGACCGCCGTGTTGGTGGCGAAAGTCACCAGCGGCGTGGATTGCAGCGAGAAACCCAGCGTGGATTCAAAGAAATCGGCGATCGTGCGATCGGGAGGTGGCTGATGTTCGCCCAGCAGGTAATGCGTGGCGTTCCCTTGCGTATCAAGGTCGATGACCAGCGTGCGCAACCCCCGCGACGCAGCGATGGCTGCCAGATTGCAGACGATCGTGGTTTTACCCACGCCCCCTTTCTGATTGAAAACGACTCTACGGATCATATCGGCGGATCTCTCGTCACTGAGGTGGGTGCGACCACGCGGGCGAATCATAATAAGGTATCCCCAAAAAAATTCCCTAGCGGCCTGTCGGCTTGGGGGATCGTCACGAGGGTTTAGGCGCTTGCGGTGGAAACAGCGCGGGGTTGAGGAGAATATCGGGTCATATTTGACGAAGGCGCGCGCAGTTTTCGTCGAAGCGCCCGAAGCCGCGGCAGATCCATCCCAAGTCCGAAAAGCCCTAAGTTTCTGCCGCCGGACAGTGAAGCCGCAGGGTGGTTGGCGGGCGGATTGCCGCCGCCACCGCTATGCTTATCGGATCGTCCGCGATATTTCATCTCGTCATGTCTGCTGGGAGTTAACTCTTGTCCACCGCCTACCCGCATCTTCTGGCGCCGCTCGACCTCGGCTTCACGCAATTGCGCAACCGTGTCGTGATGGGGTCGATGCATACAGGCCTGGAAGATAACCGTACCCATTTCCCGCGTCTGACCGCCTATTTCGCGGAGCGCGCGCGCGGCGGCGTCGGCCTGATCGTCACCGGCGGTTTTGCGCCGAACATGGAAGGCTGGGTCTCACCGTTCGCGTCGCGCCTGTCCAGTTCCGGCACGACCAGCGAACACCGCCCGATCACCAAAGCCGTGCACGACGAGGGCGGCAAGATCGCGCTGCAGATTCTGCATTCGGGCCGCTACGGCTATCACCCGTTGCTGGTGGCGCCGAGCCGTATCAAGTCGCCGATCACGCCGTTCACGCCGCGTGGGCTGCCGGCGCGGGGCGTCGAGCGGCAGATCAAGAATTTCGTGCGTTGCGGGACGCTGGCGCGCGAGGCGGGCTACGACGGCATCGAGATCATGGGATCGGAGGGTTATTTCATCAATCAGTTTCTCGTGACCCACACCAACCGGCGCAAGGATGAATGGGGGGGCTCCTACGAGAATCGCATGCGGCTGCCGGTGGAAATTGTCGAACGCACCCGCGAAGCGGTCGGCAAGGATTTCATCATCATCTATCGTCTGTCGATGCTCGATCTGATTCCCGAAGGCAGCAACTGGGATGAGGTGTTGACGCTGGCCAAGGCGATCGAGCGGGCGGGCGCGACCATCATCAATACGGGGATTGGCTGGCACGAGGCGCGCATCCCGACCATCGCCACCTCGGTGCCGCGTGCTGCGTTTGCGTGGGTTACGCGCAAGATGAAGGGCGAAGTGCGAATCCCCCTGTGTACGACCAATCGCATTAACACGCCGGAGGTCGCCGAGAAAGTCATCGCCGATGGCGATGCGGACATGGTATCGATGGCGCGTCCGTTTCTCGCCGATGCGGATTTTGTGCGCAAGGCGGCCGAAGGGCGCGCCGAGGAAATCAATACCTGCATTGCCTGCAATCAGGCCTGTCTGGATCATGCATTCCAGCGCAAGGTCGCTTCCTGTCTCGTCAATCCGCGCGCCTGCCATGAGACCGAACTGGTTTTCACGAAGGTCGTCACCCGCAAGCGCATCGCTGTCGTCGGTGCCGGACCGGCCGGCCTGTCTTGCGCGACGGTGCTTGCCGAGCGTGGACATACGGTGGATCTGTTCGAGGCAGGCAGCGAAATCGGTGGCCAGTTCAATATGGCCAAGCGCGTGCCCGGCAAGGAGGAGTTCCACGAAACGCTGCGTTACTTCCGGGTCCGTATCGAGCGTACCGGCGTCAAGCTGCACCTGAATTCACGGGTATCGGCAGACGTTCTGCTGAAAGGCGGCTACGAGGAAATCGTGCTGGCGACGGGCGTGGTTCCGCGTGTGCCCAGCATTCCCGGGCAGGATCATCCCAAGGTGCTCAGCTACATCGATGTACTGCTACACAGCAAACCAATCGGCAAGCGCGTCGCCGTAATCGGCGCCGGCGGCATCGGTTTCGACGTTGCGGAATTTCTCGTGCACGGCGGCCATTCGCCGACACTCGATCTTAAGGAATGGATGCGGGAATGGGGCATCGTCGATCCGGCTTCGGCACGTGGCGGTGTCGCACCGGCGCGGATTACCCCGGCCGAGCGCGAGGTTTATTTGCTTCAGCGTAAAGCGGGCAAGCTCGGCGACGGGCTTGGTAAGACCACTGGTTGGATCCACCGCGCCGCTCTGAAAATGAAGAAAGTCGAGCTGCTCGATGGGATCAACTATGAAGGCATCGATGATCGCGGTTTGCACATCAGTTTCGGTTCGAAGCGCGACAAGCCGACCGTGCTGGAAGTCGACAACATCATCATTTGTGCCGGCCAGGAGCCGCTGCGCGAGCTTTACGAGCCCTTGGTGAAAGCGGGGGCCAGCGTACGCCTGACTGGCGGTGCCGACGTCGCCGCCGAGCTCGATGCGAAACGGGCGATCAATCAGAGTTCGCGCCTGGCCGCGATGATCTAGAGCGTCTTGTCAAGTCTTTGATCGCTGCGCCCTAAGCCGCGCGCGCGGTCAGTTAGGCGCTGCGGCAATGGCCCCTTGCACCGCACGCGCGGCCGGTGGGCGGATGCGAGCGAGTTTCACGGCGTTCTCGCGCGTTTCGGTAATCTCGATGCGGTAGTCGCCGATCTGCACGGAACGGCCGGGTTTGGGAATGTCCTCGATCTGCTCGACCACCAGGCCGTTCAGGGTTTTCGGTCCGTTGGTGGGCAGCTTCCAGCCGAGCGAGCGGTTCAGACTGCGAATCGTCACGGAACCATGCACGAGCACGCTTCCGTCCGCGTCGAGATAGACGTTTTTCACGCGCGTGGCGGGATCGGTGGTGAATTCGCCGACCACTTCCTCAAGAATGTCTTCCAGCGTCACCAGGCCCTGGATGTCGCCGTACTCATCGACGACGAAGCCGATGCGGCGTTTCTGGTCCTGAAAATTCAGCAGCTGGTGATTGAGTGGCGTGCCCTCGGGGATGAAATAGGGCTCGCGTGCGAGCTTGAGCAGCGATTCCGCATTGAAGCGGCCTTCGGTGATCAGCTTGACGACACGACGCAGATGGATGACGCCGCGCAGGTCTTCGATGGACCCGTCGAAAACCGGCAGGCGCGTGTGCTGACTGTTGATGATCTGTTCACACACCTTGTCCCACGGCTCCGAGATATCGACGCCGATGATTTCGTTGCGCGGCACCATGATGTCTTCGACCGTTGCCCGCTCCAGATCGAGGATGGACAACAGCATGCGCTGGTGGCGCTGTGGAATCATGGCGCCGGCCTCGGCCACCACGGAGCGCAATTCCTCGCTGCTCAGGCTGTGTTGTTCGGCGTCTTCAGGGGTGACGCCGAACAGCCGTAGCACGCCATTGCCGGCACCGTTCAGCAACCATACGACCGGGTAGAGCGGCCAGCGCAGCAGCGCATATACGTACGCCGCCGGCAGGCCGACGCGCTCGGGATGCAGCGCGGCCAATGTTTTCGGCGCAACTTCTCCAAACACCAGCAGAAACACCGTGAGGATACCGGTTGCGATCAAGCCGCCAGTGTCGCCGCCCAGCCGCAGACCAATCAGCGTTGCCACGAACGCGGCGAGGCTGTTGACGGCGATGTTGCCAAGCAGGATAAGTCCGATGAGGCGATCCGGCCGTTGCAGCAGCGAGAGCGCCAGCCGTGAACTGCGCTCGCCCTGACGCGCGCGATGCTGCAGCCGATAGCGATTCAGCATCATCAGCCCGGTTTCGGAACCGGAGAAAAACGCGGCAAGACCTACGAGCAGGACAAGTAGGGCAAGCAGAGCGGATATGGGAATGTCGTCCAAGACAGACGTTTTTCAGATGCTATGGAAGTACATAACTAAAAAGAGCTGGCGTGCATGTCAAGCGCCACCACATCAACCAAATTCTCGGAAACAAGTGCTAACTCCAGTGCTCACCAAGAAATTGTTCGAGGATCAGCTTGCTTCCGAAATATGCCGCCACCAGCGTCCCATAGCCTGAAAGCGTCCAGCGGATGGCGGTGCGGCCGCGCCAGCCATAGCGCACACGTCCCCACAGCAGCACGCCGAAAATCAGCCATGCACCGATCGCCAGCAGGGTCTTCTGCGCAAGATGCTGACCGAACAAATCGTGCACAAATAGGAGGCCGCTGAGAATCGTCAGGCTGAGCAGGAAGAAACCGACTGCGATCTGGCGGAACAGGAGTCGTTCCATCGTTTGCAGCGGCGGCATGCGCTGCGCCAGCGTCAGGTTTCCCGGAGTGCGCAGGACTTGATCGAGTACTGCGATTCCGACGGCATGGATCGAAGCAAGCGTAAGAACGCCGGCGCTGAGAATCGAAAACGCGATGTGAACGCCGATTCCCCAGTCATCGAGCGGGACGCGGTTGCCATGGGTCGGCAGCAGGGCTGCGGACAGTGCGAACAGTGCGGCGAACGGGTAGTACACAGTGCCGAGCGGGTGCAATCGTTCACGCAGTGAAAATCCCCACAGCAGAATTGCCGATTGCCAGGCAAGCAGCGATAGCGCTGTGGTAACACCGATCTCCAGGGTGCCATTGCGCACGATTTGCAGGTACAGCGCCGCGACGTGAAACACCAGCGCTAGTGGCGTCCACGGTGAGCCGGCGCTTTCGCGCCACGCACGCCACGCCGCCGCCAGATACGCGACCGCAGCCAACGCGCTCAATCCGATGATCATCTGAGTGATGGGTTCCTAGGGTCTGTTAACAGTTGTCTGATCGCTGCGCCCTCTCCAGGTCTGGCCCCTCGGGTTGCCGCCAAAAATGCCGCCATGCTGCGTTGCTCCTCGCTCATGTACCTTGGTACACCGTGCTCGTCGCGCCTTGCCCGCCAGCATTTTTGGCGACAACGCAGCGATTAGACAACTGTTAACAGGCCCCATCTGTTTACGGTGCCCAGCCATGCCGAGCCGGCCGGAACACTATGTTAGTATTTCCGCGCCGGATGCAAGAGTCCATGAAAATCAAAATTTTAGGATGTAGCGGCGGAATCGGTCCCGGTCTTCGCACTACGAGCCTGCTGATTGATGATCACGTTCTGCTCGATGCCGGGACCGGTGTCGGCGATCTCTCTTTGGCGCGCATGGCCCGCATCACCGATGTGCTCATCACCCATTCGCACCTGGATCATGTTTGTGGCCTTGCGCTGCTGGTCGATGTGCTGTTCGATCGCATCGACCGGCCGCTGCGCGTGCACGCCACCGCCGAAACCATTGCCACACTGCGCGCGCATCTGTTCAACTGGCTGCTGTGGCCGGATTTCAATCAGCTGCCGAGCGCTTCTGCACCACGATTGGTTTACGAGACGCTGGCGCCGCAGGTGCCGCGTGTTATCGGCCGGATCAAGGCAACGGCTTTCGACGTGCTGCATACCGTTCCGGGCGTCGGCTATTCGATCGATGCCGGCGGCGCGGTGTTCGTGTTCACTGGTGACACCTACGCGGATGATCGGATCTGGACTTATTTGAATGCGCTGCCGCGTCTCGACTATTTGATGATCGAGGTGTCATTCGTCGACGCAGAAACCGAGATCGGCAGATTGTCGCGGCACTTCACGCCGGCTCTGTTGGGGCAGGAGCTGAAAAAGCTTCGGCATCGGCCGCAACTGTTGCTCACGCATCACAAGCCCGGTAGTGAACGCGCGATCGCGAGAGAATGCGTGGACGCCCTGCGTGGATGGTCCTACCGGCATTTGAAACGGGGCGATACCATCGAGTTCTAGCAGCCCAGTCCGACAGGCTGCTAGCCACACCGACGAAGTAAGCTATGGCGATGTTCGAGAATCTAAGCAATCGTTTCACCCGCGTGCTCGACAGCTTGCGCGGGCAGGGGCGTATCACCGAAGAGCAGGTCGGCGCCGCCGCGCGCGAACTGCGCATGGCTTTGCTGGAGGCCGATGTCGCCCTGCCGGTGGTGCGCACGTTCATCGAGTCCTTCAAGACTCGCGCACTAGGCGTCGAAGTGACGCAGAGCCTGACGCCGGGTCAGACGCTGCTGCGACTGGTGCAACAAACGCTGGCGGAAACACTGGGTGGCGAAGTCGTTCCGCTCAATCTGCGCGCGCAGCCTCCGGTCGTCATCCTGATGTGCGGTCTGCAGGGTTCCGGCAAGACCACCAGTACCGGCAAGCTCGCGCTGTGGCTGCGCGAGCGCGAGAAGAAAAAGGCGATCGTCGTTTCCTGTGACATTTATCGTCCGGCGGCGATCGAGCAGCTGCGCATCGTCGCCGACAGCGTTGGTGCGGAATGGTTTCCGAGCAACGCGGGCGAGGATCCGGTGGATATCGCCCGGCGCGCGCTGGAGCACGCGCGCAAGCAGTACGCCGATGTGCTGATCGTCGATACGGCCGGACGCACCACGGTCGATGCCGAGATGATGGCGGAGATCGCAAAGCTGCACGCGGCACTGAATCCGGTCGAGACACTATTCGTCGTAGACAGCATGACCGGTCAGGATGCGGCGAAAACGGCCAAAGCCTTTGCCGATACGCTGCCGCTCACCGGTGTCGTGCTGACCAAAGTTGATGGCGACGCGCGCGGTGGCGCCGCATTGTCGGTACGTACCGTATCCGGCGCACCGATCAAATTCATTGGTGTCGGCGAGAAATCCGCGGCGCTGGAGCCGTTCTTTCCGGATCGTATTGCAGCGCGCATTCTCGGTCAGGGCGATGTGCTCGGTCTCATCGAGGAGACGGTGCGCAAGGTCGACATGGAGCAGTCGGCCAAGTTAGTACAGAAGCTGCGCAGCAAGAAAGGATTCGACCTTGAAGATTTCCGCGACCAGATGCGGCAGATGGAGAACATGGGTGGCTTCGACGCGCTGCTCGAAAAACTGCCGGGCGGTGCCAAGTTACAGGATCAGGTACGCAAGGCTCAGCCGGAAAAGGAAATGCGCCGCGCGGTTGCGATCATCAATTCGATGACGCCGCAGGAACGGCGTTTTCCGGACCTGATCAAAGCCTCGCGCAAGCGCCGCATCGCAAGCGGCGCGGGTGTCGAGGTCCAGGAAGTCAACAAGCTGTTGCGCCAGTTCGACAGCACGCGCGACATGATGAAGAAGCTGACCGGAGGCGGCATGAAGAATCTGCTGCGCGGTATGGCAGGACGTTTGCCGCCGGGGATGATGAGATAACGCTGGGCGAGAGCCGTGGCCGTCGACAGCTGCGAACTTCGTTTGCCATCACCAGTTGCGATGAGTGCGGGCGAGTGGATCCAGAGCCAAGGATTTGGGATGGGTTCTAAGAAAACGGTTTGCGCACGTTGCCGTAAGCCAATGCGCGCGTCTTGTCCATCGCGTGGTAGATCAAGCTGAATTTCTCGACTACCAAACGGCGCGCGATGTCACCGCCGAAGCCGCTTAAAAATCTGAAAGTTCCCAGGCTGATGACGCCGTCGAAATCGAATTTCAATCCGCGGCGATGCGCTTCGTTCATGGCCTGCCATATTAATAAGCTCACCGTGCCGCTGTCGGCCGCATCCTGTGCTCGGGTCGACATCAGGAAATACATCGTCGTGTGGTCCCAGACTACAAAGATTCCCGCGTTCACCGCGCCGGTTTTCTGATCCTTGGATAAAAATGTCTTGCCGCGGTCGCGGCTCACACATAATTTCAGGAGTTTTTCTGTTCTCGGATCCCAGTATTGGTTAATGCGATTCCGGTTTTTGCAATTCAAATCGTAATATTTAATGAACTCTTCCGGATCGCCGCTCGCGTCGACCACGGACTTTTCCTCGGACCGTCTTATCAGGTTGCGGGTCTTGTCGCGCATATTCTTCCATGCCGCACCGATGTCGACACAGTCGGCGATAAAAGTGAATTGCACTTTTACTTCGTATCCCGCTGCCTGATACGCCAGTGCTTCACCTTGAGTCGGCGCCAAGACCTGACGGAAATACGCGAGCTTCGGCAGACTTTGCAAGAGATCGCTGGTTATCGAAAAATTGCGTAGCAACTGACTGTTGGGGCGACCGCTTGCCAGCGCGAGTACCGGCCCCAGCGTGTGCGTCAGAAATGGCATCTCCGAGACACGGAAACCCCAGCGTTTACGCACCGCATAAGGTAACCAGCCGATGGTCTGTCCGGTGTTCTTGACCGTTACAACATCGAACTGACCGTCAGTCACACAATCGAGCCACCATTCTTCTTGAAATATCGTTCGGTCAACATTTTTCTCATCAGTCGGGGGCATGGCTATACTTATTCGTGGTTAGAGCGTGTTATGCACTTTTGGATCACTGCATTGCTGTCCAAAAGGGTGCCGGCCAAGTCGCGGACCGCAGGGCATGGTAACTCCATGGCCAAGGTCCGCAATGCCGGCGGGCGCCCTTTTGGACGCAACCCGGAGGGGACGGCCTCTGCGCAGGCGCCGCGCCGCGTCATGGGCTCCACGCGTACGTCTCGAGTACGCCACGTCGCCCCTTCCTTGCACTGCGCCCGCGCAGAGGCCGTCGCAGCGATCCAAAAGTGCATAACACGCTCTAGAAACGGTCAGCCAGTGTCTATCTAAGAAAGGCGCGCGAGCCGACCGTCCGGCGGCGAGTACTTCCCATTCGGAAGCGAGCGGCCAGAGCTTCGGAGTCTGCCAGCCGGTCGACGCACATCAGCACACCACTTTAAAAATGGTGCGCGCAAGCGTTTTAAGCGTAAAAAAATCGATTGCACCCCATTCCGCCCGGTAATTCGCATGTATGCGGGCATAACTCTGCTCAACCCGTCGCTGTATGTCGGGACCGCGCATCAGCGAAGGGCCAATACGATAACGCAGAGTCTCGCGATCCATGAAATGGGCGCCGCAGCGTCTGATCGCGCGCGCATAAAAGTCGAGGTCTTCCATAAGGAAAAGTTCAGGATCAAAACCATTGACGGCGGCCACGCATGTCCGCCGTACCATGGCGGCACCGCATACCAGCAAAGTCGGGTGAAAGAACATTTGCGCCGCAAACGCCAGTTTCGGACCAAAGCGCCTGCAGGCCGAGGCACGGCGTGCGGCATCGGCGAAGAATACCCGTTCCCGCTCAATCATGGACTCGTCCGTCCCGAAAGGTGCGATGGCGCCAAATACGACACCCACATTGGGATTGGCCGCAAAGGCGGCTTTAGCCGCCGCGTAATGGCCGGTCGGAACGATGTCGTCGTCATCGAGGAAGTGAATATAGGCGCCGCGAGCTTGCGTCCAGCCTAGATTCCGGACCGCGCCGGGCCTGCCGCCGCTGGGTTGGGGATTTTTGATGTAGGTAATGCGCGAATCGCCGAAATTCCGGACCATGGCTTCGGCGGAGCCTTCTGGAGAATCATCGACGACAAGTACTTCAAGATCATCGGTATCCTGGCGCAATACACTGGCGATCGCCTGCACCAATTCGTTGGGCCGGCGAAAGGTTGGAATGACGACCGAGATGCCGGTTGACATGGGTGTCTCTATGCTCATGACAGGCTTACTCAGTCGCGATTGCTGCATGGCTGGTAAACCGGAATAACGTATCTTTCAAGTCTGACACGACGCAGCCGAATACGAGAAGAGGTCCTCAGTTGTCGGGAGAGCCGGGTGTCGCCGGGTTTATGTCTCTGCCGGCGGATACTTGTCACATATAAGCGTGATTGGACCGGATGCGCGGGCAAAGATAAAGGCACTGCGACGTCTTGACCACAGTGCCGCCCTTTCGTTCGAGGAAGATGATTCCGCACCATTCGTACGACGACGTACCAATCGTCGGGATTCTGCATGACAGGCTCTACTGACCCCTCGGGAGAATCATCAGCCACGCGCTCCTCCGCATCGGCGCCGCTCTGACTTTGAACTCTCGCAATGGTCCGCGCCAGCTTTTCGGCACCTCGAAAAACTGGAATCACGATCGAAATGTTCGTTGACATGTATGTCGTTATGTCTCTGTGTGCGTTAACCGGGTATCGCCAACCAATGGCGATAGCTGTATGGCCTACGTGGCCGAAAACATATTTTTCAAGTCTGACCCGACTGCGCCGTATATAACGAGGTGGTCTTCTAATCCTCCGGAGGATTAGACGAAGCGGTCCGTATGGCCTCTCAGGGACAACCAAAATGAGTGCCAATCGGGCTTTTTTTTGCGAATGCGCACGGCTGCTGGACGGGAAGCGGCCGTTAAAGATTTAAAAGGCGCTGCGAAGTCTTGACTACAATGCGGCGCTTTTGCTTAGGGGAAAATGATTTTGATGGAAATCCGGCCGGTTACCTTGCCCTCCCACAGCGCTAAGCCTGTGCGGAAGCGTTTCCTTGGTAATATTCACAGTTTCCGGGCGATCGCGATTATCTTTGTCGTGGCAGGTCATTGCGTCTGGTTTCTGCCGTTGGCCACCGGCTCCTCGGCGCTGCGTATTCTTACGGTACTCTTCTCGGATGGGGCAGTCCTGTTTGTTTTCGTCTCGGGGTTTCTCTTCCAGTATTTGCATCGAAATTTCAGATATGACACCTATCTCAAGAAAAAGCTGAGCCACGTCATCCTGCCTTATCTGCTGGTGTCCGCGCCGGCAGTCTTCTTCGCCGTATACCGCCATGACCCGGCCATGCAGTATCCCCAACTGGCGGGACATTCTCTTTTTTACGACATCGCCTGGTTTTATATCAAGGGCGGCGCCCACATGGATTTTCCGCTGTGGTTCGTGCCGATGATCGCGTTGTATTTTCTAGCCGCGCCGGCGTTTTCTTACGTTATCAAGCATCCATTCCTGTACTGGGC